>LNFM01005027.1_pt1 | contig 23441 bp, 19 predicted proteins | sample 596031 | NCBI WGS metagenome assembly LNFM01 (sample SAMN04254537, study PRJNA301005) | activated carbon metagenome | isolation source: dual media filters at the Ann Arbor, Michigan drinking water treatment plant | place: USA: Ann Arbor | reverse complement strand
CGTCTGCTTTTTGCCATTTCGTCACCTGTTTTATATTGAGGGTGATGTTATCACCCATAATCAGGTGGCCAAATTAACTATGCCACTACAATTTTTGAGCGCGCCCTGTGATTGCGGGTGACACATAAAAATAGTACAGTTCCGGCATCGTGCAATGTCAACGGCATACAAGGTGGGAATTTATGGTTACATCATCGAATCTGCGCTTGAGGTCTCGAGTGGCGGCTGTTTATATCTGCACACTGGCCTGTGCTCTGGGCGTTTTCGCACCCTCCTCCGCTGTTGCCGCGCCCCCTTCTCCTCCGGGAAACGCCTCTTTCAAAATCAAGGTCGACCATGTGCCTGGCGAAGTTCTGGTCAAGTTCCGCAACAAGCCTTTGGCCAATATTGCCAGTGAAACGGCAGCCATCCACGCTGCCCTTGGCGCGCGGGCGATTACGACGCTGCCGTTTATCCACGTACAACATGTGCGGGGTCTGCGCGGGCAATCCACCGAGGCGCTGATGCAAGCCTATGCCAGCCGGGCGGATGTGGAATACGTCGAACCCAATATCATTTTCCATACCCAGGTTACGCCGAATGATCCACGCTTTGCGGAATTGTGGGGGATGAATAACGTTGGCCAAACGGGCGGTACGCCGGATGCGGACATCGATGGACCGGAGGCATGGAACAAACAAACGGGCAGCTCAAGCGTGATTGTGGCGAGCATTGATACCGGCGTGGATTATAACCACCCCGATCTGGCGGGCAACATATGGACGAACCCCGGTGAAATCCCCGGCAACGGCATTGACGATGATGGCAATGGTTACGTTGATGACGTGCGTGGCTGGGATTTTGCGAATAACGATAATGACCCCATGGATGACCAGGGCCATGGCACACACACGGCGGGCACTATGGCCGCCGTGGGCAACAATGCCACAGGCGTTACAGGCGTGGCATGGCGCGCCAAAATCATGCCGCTCAAGTTCCTCACCGCCAGCGGCAGCGGAACCACTCTGGGCGCGGCGCGGGCCATTCTTTATGCAGCCAACATGGGCGCCAAAATTTCCAGCAATAGCTGGGGTGGCGGCGGGTTTTCACAGACTATCGAGAACGCCATTAGCACCGCCAATCAGCGCGGCATGCTGTTTGTAGTCGCGGCCGGCAATGCCAATGCGAACAACGATACAACGGTAAGCTATCCGTGCAACTCGACGCTACCGAATGTGTTGTGCGTCGCCGCCACCGACCATAACGACCAGAAAGCATCCTTTTCCAATTATGGGGCGGTGAACGTCGATCTTGGCGCGCCCGGCGTATCGATCTTATCCACGGTACCTACGGGGACATGCAGCTTGTGTAGTTCTTCCGGCTATCGTTCTCTAAACGGCACATCCATGGCAACGCCTCATGTGTCGGGTGCCGCCGCTCTGGTAAGCGCCCAGTTCCCTACCCTTACGCCTGTGGCGATCAAAAGCCTTTTGATGCAATCCGCAGACCCCATAGCGGCGCTGAGTGGAAAAGTGGTTACCGGCGGCAGGCTTAACGTTAGCAAGGCTCTTGCCGCTAGTGCCGCTATTGTTGTCACGGCAAGGGGCACGCCTGTCAGCGGTGTTTATCCCAACATGGTGATACGCGTTGATGGACAGGTCGCGGGCACATTCAATGTAAGCTCCACATATGCGGAATATGCCGTGGCAGTGAATGCCACGCCAGGCACAGCTCACAGCATCGACGTAGTGTTTACCAATGATGCCTATCTCCCACCCGAAGATCGCAACCTCATTGTGCAATCCCTGCGGGTAAATACAACAACACTTCTGCCCACCAGCGCAGGGGTAATCTATGACCGTGGCGCGGGCAGCGCCGCGTTTGATGGTGTAGACGTCATCGCTGGACAGAGCGGCATGTGGTGGAATGGGGCACTGCGATTTACCGTGCCTGCGACGGCTTTTTAGGAGACTAACATAATGAGATCACTACAACGCTTTGCTGCCTTTGCCTTGGCGGTATACGCCTGCACCGCCTGTGCCGGCGGTGTGGCCGGCACAGATGGCCGCCAGGAACTGACTGGCGCGTTGATTGAGGGCGGTGTTGAATGCCCGCTTTTTCAGGCGGACGATGGAAAGCGCTACACCCTGCTGGGCAACCTGAAAGGACTCAAAAGCGGTGATCGTGTCAGGCTTACCGGAGAGGTGGTGGAGGCCTCATTTTGCATGCAGGGGCAGACCCTGTCCGTGAAATCAATAGAACGCGTGAAATAAAAGCGGTTAGCCACAGAGTTCACAGAGAAAAAACCATTCCCTCGTAATTGCAGTCTCGGCGGTCAGTAATAAGTATGTGAACCAGCATGAGAACCCTTTGATCTCTGTGGCTGGCATCTGCAGTTTTCAGGTTGACCGCCCCCCTCCTCCCTTTGCAAGCATACACACCAATACCGCCACAAAACCGCTGACCGCGCCATAGAGATGGGCGTCGGTCACCACCGCGCCGCCGGCGAATTCAGCCGTGCCTGGAAGTGGCCCGTATATCTGCTCCCACACCAGCTTACCCAGCAACAATAACAACAATATTATCTCAAGGCGATTGCCCGCACGCAGGCTGGCTATCACGCCTGCGGCGAACAGGCCATGCAACATCCCGGATAAACCCACATACCAGCCAATCGACGGGCTGAACAACAACAGTCCCAGGCTGACACCCAGCATGCTAGCCAGGCAAACCACTATCCATGCAGACTGGCTCAACATGCGCCCGAACAACATCCAGATCAGCGCCAGCGCCGCAAGATTCATCAACAAATGACTCCAGCCCAGATGCACGAAATGGGCAGTGAACAGGCGCCAGATTTCACCATTAAAAATCTGGCCGCGCTCATAGCGCAACCACTCGCCGGCTCGTTCTCCAGCAGCAGCGGCTACAACTGCCATCAGGGCGAATGACAAAGGTAATGCGTGGCGGCGAAGGCCAGGCCAGATAGGGAAGGTGTTTATCATCATCAGAATAAAGTGGCCAGCTTTTAAAGCGTTGAGGTTAGTCTAACGCAAAAAAATGCTTCGGCCCAACATGGGACAGAAAATAACTTGCATCAAAATTGACATGGATCAATTTGTCTTGCGATAAGGATTGACAAACATTTTAAGCGGCATATCATTTTTAACAGCAAGCACGCTTATAGAGGAAATGCACAAGGTTAGACAGGCTCTTACTCAGACTGCTAAAAAGGAGCACAGCCATGGACCAGATAGTAAAGATATTTTGCACAGGCGCAGAGCAGGTCAAGATTGCGGAAAAATATCCTGTCATCGAACGCTATGACGGCTTCGTGATCGCCGAGATTCCAAAGAAAGGCGTGCCCCCCCTTTCCCGCGCCTATCCTGTTGAGGACATCACGGAGCTTTACACGATCCAGGTGGGCGAACGCAGCATCGACACCTCACGGCCGCGCTTCGATGCACAAGGAAAGGTGCGCGCCCATCCTGCCTACAAAGGCATAAAAGCACCTCCTCCAGGGCGCCACCATCATCTTGTACAGTTTATCGGCCCGATAAAAGAAACATGGCTACGTGCCGTCAAAAAAGCAGGCGGGGAACCGCGGGCACCTTATGGTGATTTCACTTACGTCGTGCGGGCGGATGACGAAACGCTTGCACAGATCGCGGCACTGCCGTTTGTCCGATGGACGGGGCATCTGCCCGCCAAGGATCGGGTGGCGCCGTCCGTATTAACAAACATAGGACGTAAAGTCGGCGACACCTCCGCCACACTGCCGCGTACGCGCGTCATGCCCGGCGTCTACGCCATCGAGTTCTTCGGCTCGGCGGATCTCACCGCAGGCATCCCCGAGATCAAGAAGCTGGGATTCAAGGTGTCCGGAAAAGATGCCAAGGGAAAGCTGCTCATTGTAGAAGCGGAATCTCGCGGTACGGCGCTGGCTAAAAAAATCACCGCGCTTGCTGCCGTTCATGGCGTGCGCTCGATCCGTGAGCGCAGCCTCAAACGCACTGCCAACGATGTAGCCGCCGGAATCATGGGCACAGCAGCAACCATGGCAAGCTCCAGTTTGGGTTTGAGCGGGCAAGGTGAATGCGTGGGGATCTGCGACACCGGGCTGGACACCGGCAACCCGCAAACCATCCACCCCGATTTTACGGCCCGCATCGCATGGGTCAAAAGCTACCCCATCACAGCTGATTTCGCGCCCTACATCACCAATCCCGGCGGCAACGATGGCCCCGCGGATGTTGACAGCGGCCATGGCACCCATGTAGCCGGTTCAGTATTGGGAAGTGGCGCGGCAAGCACTGGCCTGCCAGGCGTGACAGCCCCGATCCGTGGCCTTGCCTATAAGGCTCAATTAGTGTTTCAGGCTGTCGAGCAGGAGATGAAATGGAAACCGCCGTATCAAGGACAGTATGACCGCTACCTGCTTTCTGGTCTACCACTCGACATCACCACCCTGTTTTCCGACGCTTACAAAAAAGGTGCGCGTATACACTCGAACTCGTGGGGTGGCGGCGATCCGGGTGTTTATGATAGCTCCTGCGAGCAGCTCGACCGCTTTGTTTGGGGACACAAGAATTTTTGTATCCTTTTCGCTGCCGGAAATGACGGCACGGACAGTGATGGCGACGGCAAGATCAATCCCATGAGCGTCACGTCTCCAGGCACGGCGAAGAACTGCATTACCGTGGGTGCATGTGAGAACCGGCGCCCCGCCTTCAACACCGAAACCTATGGTAAATGGTGGCCGCAGGACTATCCGGTTGCACCGTTGCGCAACGACCCCATGGCGGACAATCCTGATCAAATGGCGGCATTTAGCAGCCGTGGCCCGACAAAAGATGGCCGGGTTAAGCCTGACATTGTCTCCCCCGGCACATTTATTCTCTCCACTCGATCAACACAGATCGCACCCAATAATCGCGCGTGGGCAGCCTTTCCGCAGAGCAAGCTTTATTTCCACATGGGCGGGACGAGCATGGCGACGCCGCTCACCGCGGGGGCGGTCACCCTGGTGCGTGAATACCTGCGGAAACAGAAAAAAATGCGCAGCCCGAGCGCAGCCTTGCTAAAAGCGACACTCATCGCCGGGGCTGTCAGGTTGCCGGGTTACGCAACCGCGGGGACGGTGCTGGATAACCATCAAGGTTATGGCCGCGTGAATCTCGATGCGATCCTGTCGCCACCCGCGCCTGCCTCCGCCGTTTTCCTGGACATCAGGCCCGGCCTCAAGACGGGCAACGTTCACACCATCGAGATCACGGTAAAATCCGGGAATGCTCCCTTACATGTGACGTTGGCTTACAGCGATTATCCGGGACCCGCGCTTGTCAACAACCTCAACCTGATCGTCACCGCGCCGGGTGGCAAGCGCTATGTAGGCAACCAGGCGGCGGGAACGATACTGGCGATGGATACGAAGAACAATGTTGAAGTCGTTCACATTGAAAAGCCGGAGGCGGGCAAATGGAAAATCGAAATTATTGGTTCCAACATCCCCAATGGGCCACAGGATTTCGCATTGGTTTATAGAGCGCACATGGGCAGTTAAACGGCATAAGGAGTGATAAAGTGGACAAAAAAATAAAATCCGTAAAAAGCGCATCCGCGCCCAAGGGCGGCACGCCAACCATCAACCGCACTATTCGCCTTGAAGCGAAAGACTATATCGGAGAACAAACAACGAAAGACCTGATTGTTCTTCATCATACCGTGGGGGCAACAGCCAAGAGCACTATCGACTACTGGAAATCCGACCTCCAACGTATCGCGACGGCATTTGTGATTGAAAGAGATGGCGAGATTTACGAAGTGTTTGATCCGAAATACTGGGCATTCCACTTGGGATTAAAGGGAACGGGCGGCGCGGTGGACAAGCGCTCCATCGGTATAGAGATCGCCTCCGAAGGCGGCCTGATTCAGCGTAACGGGAAGCTGTATTGCTTTGATAAAGTTTCTGACAGGACTCTCTTCAAACAGGAATATTATGACCATGGCATGCCATGGCGGGGGTATCGCTTCTTTGATGCCTACTCGGAAGCGCAGATTGCCGCCGTCATCGGACTGATAAACATGCTCTGCAAACAATTCAAGATCCCCAAATCGACACCGGCCAACCACTTCGATGCCGATGACGAATACCGGCAATTCACCGGCATCCTCGGGCATCACCATTTGCGTCCGGACAAATCCGACATCCACCCCGGCTTTCCGTGGCAGCGGGTTATCGATGAGGTGGGTTTGGCGCTACTTTAACAGCCTGACGGGAACGAGAAAGGGGGGCATGCTCCACGCTATCTTTAACCCGGTCACGGCGGTGGTGTGAGGCACTGGCATATCTGCCGCTAAACCTGGGTAAACATCTATTGCGCTGCAATCTCTTTCCACTCATGCACTAGTGTCCTGTCACACGTCTAATGACGCCTTCAGAGCCCCCGAGCGGCGTCAGGGCAAGGCGCAGCGCGCAGGCAATGGCCATTTCCCTTGTCAAGCGCTGCAACGCCGCACTGGCGTCGCTCGGGGGCTCCCTCCGGGCGAGACGATAAGCGGCCATCTGCGGCGTTACTTGCCCTTGAGGTAGAATGGCTACCCCGGCGGGCAAGTGCCTTGCATCTGGCCGCTTCTCGTCTCGCTGAAGGCGTCATTAGACGTGTGACAGGACACTAGCCGGCTATCACGCATCAGCATGGCTTTAGCCTGTTCTCCCTTGCCGTGCAGGGGTGCGATCTAATGTGGAAAAGCAACTTTGGGTACGCCTGCCTCATCGCGCCGTTTTCTAACAAAGCAGTTCGCGCTGTGGGCAATGCTTGCCGCTCTATTCCTGTTCACCCTCGGTTTCTGGCCGCAGCTCAACCGCGCTTACGAATCGCTGCTGGTGCTCGCCGATATCAATACCGCCACCGCGCCAAGCCGATTGAAGGCGGTCACCTTGCAGCCCAAACGCGCAGCGGTAAACTACACTGTCTTAGGGCGCTCTCATCGCGGAGATCTCTATCTGCCAGCCGAGGGTACTCCTGGAGCAGGCATTGTGCTGGTGCCCGGTATCGTGCCCCAGGGCAAGGATGACCCGCGCCTGGCCGCGCTGGCCCACACCCTAGCCCGCGCCCGCTTCGCGGTATTGGTGCCGGACATGTCGGGGTTCAGGGCGATGCGTGTGCGCCCTTCGGATGCCCGCGTGGTGGCCGATGCCTTTGTCTTTCTCGTGAGCCGGACTGATCTCGCCCCGCAAGGGCGGGCGGGCATGGTCGCCTTTAGTTACGCGGTGGGACTGGCGGTGTTGGCGGCCCTGGAGGATGATGTGCGCGACAAGGCACGCTTTGTCGTCGGCGTGGGCGGCTATTATGATTTGACGCGCGTCATCACCTTTTTCACCACCGGTTACTTTCAGGAACATGGCCAATGGCGCCACATACAACCCAGCCCCTATGGCAAATGGGTGTTTGTCGACAGCAGCAAGGAGTATCTGCGCAATCCACGGGACAGGGCCATTCTGGACACCATGGTACGGATCAAGCTGCGCGACAACCGCGCGGACATTTCACACTTGGCCCACAAACTGGATCCAGAGGGGCGCGCCGTGTATGACCTGCTGACCAACACCGACCCGGCGCGCACGCCCGCATTGATTCAGTCTCTTCCCTCAGAAATACGGGCAGACATGACGAGACTGACACTGGCCAACAAAAACCTCAAGCACCTCAAAACGCGCCTGATGCTTATCGCCGACCGCAACGATAACATCATCCCTTATACCGAAAGCATCGCCCTGTCTCAGGCCGTTTCCGAAGGACAGGCCAAGCTTGCCCTGGTAGGCAGCCTGATGCACGTCGAACCCAAGGGCTGGCGCTATTTTTCCTGGGAATTTCTGAGTCGGGATTTGCCTGACTTCTGGCGGATGTATAGCGTCATTTATGAGTTGATGGGGGAGCGGAGATAGGCTTTAATGGAGGCACGGCAGGCTGCCAGGACTGCGTGTGTTACGCTTCAATACCTTGCATCTGTGGTGAAAGTGATATTGCGAGCTATCGAGGATAAACCGGGGGACTCGGGCAGCAATCTCCCCTGCCCTCCTTTTGCGATGAGTGAACTATAAAGTGAATATTCACAATCAAACAACTTTCGGCAATTTCTCACCCTCCCAACGGATCCATGTACAGGCAGGCGATGCGCTGCTGATCGTCGACGTGCAAAACGACTTTCTGCCTGGCGGCAGCCTTGCGGTACCCTGCGGTGATCAGGTAGTACCGGTGTTGAACCATTACATCTCACTCTTTCAGGACAGGGCGTTGCCGGTCTACGCCACACGCGACTGGCATCCGCCCGATCACTGTTCATTTCGCACCCAGGGTGGCCCATGGCCACCGCATTGCATCGCGGGCTCCGCGGGCGCGCGGTTCGCGTCCGGTTTAAAACTTCCTCCATCGGCGACTGTGATTTCCAAGGCAACCAGCGCCGGCACGGATGCCTATTCGGGATTCGAAGGCACGCCTCTGGATGACAATCTACGCAACGCAAATGTCCAGCGCCTGTTCATCGGCGGACTTGCAACGGATTACTGCGTGCTCAATACCGTCAATGACGCGCTCCAGCATGGCTATCAGGTATTCTTGCTGGAAGACGCAATCCGTGCGGTCAATGTTAATCGCAATGACGGAGTGAAGGCGGAATGGGCTATGGTGAATCAGGGTGCGATACCCGTGGAGTGGAAAATGTTGTCATGATGAACCCCCAGTCCAGCGCCCTGCTCACCGATCTCTATCAGCTCACCATGTTGCAGGGCTATTTCGAACGGGAGATGTTCGATACCGCGGTGTTTGAGTTCTTTGTGCGCAAGCTGCCCCCACAACGCAACTTTCTGATGGCCGCCGGTCTGGAGCAGACCCTGAACTTTCTGGAGAATCTGCACTTCACGCCGGAGGAATTAGACTGGCTCGCGGCCAGCCGCCATTTCAGCAGCGCGTTCGTTGATTATCTGGCGGGACTACGCTTTACCGGCGATGTCCATGCCATGCCGGAGGGCACGGCATTCTTCCCTGATGAGCCAATCCTGCGCGTCACCGCTCCACTACCGCAGGCGCAACTGGTGGAAACGCGCCTGATCAATCTCCTGCATTTCCAAACACTGATCGCATCCAAGGCCGCGCGCTCGGTGCTGACAGCGCCGGGGAAGCTGCTGATCGATTTCGGGCTGCGTCGCTCCCATGGTGCCGAAGCCGGCCTGCTCGCGGCGCGCGCAGGCTATATCGCCGGACTCAATGGCACTTCCACCACCTTGGCCGGGCTACTCTTCAACATCCCGGTATACGGCACCATGGCCCATTCTTTTGTACAAGCCCATGAGGACGAAGAAACCGCCTTCGAGCACTTCGCCCTCGCCCAGCCAGACAATGTCGTGCTGCTGATCGACACCTATGACACCGAGGCCGCCGCGCAAAAGGTGGTGGCTCTCGCGCCGCGCCTGCGAGAACAAGGCATTGCCATCAAGGCGGTGCGTCTCGACAGTGGTGATCTTGCCGGACACGCGCGCCGTGTGCGGCATATTCTCGATGAGGGTGGACTGCGTGAGGTACACATCTTTGCCAGTGGCAATCTTGATGAATATGCCTTGCGGGCGTTCAGCGCAGCACATGCGCCTATTGACGGCTTCGGCATCGGCACTCATCTGGATACCTCCGCAGATGCTCCCTACCTCGACTGCGCCTACAAGCTCCAGGAATACGCCGGGCGCGCCCGGCGCAAGCGTTCCGAAGGCAAGGCCACATGGCCCGGCCGCAAGCAGGTGTATCGCAGCTATGATGACAACGGACGATTTGCCGGGGACACCCTGACGCTGGAGGGCGATCCCTGCGCTGGAAAAGCGCTGATCCAGCCCATCATGCGTAACGGCCAGCGTCTCGCGCCGCGACCAAAGCTGAGTGAGACACGCCGGCACGCCGGTGCGCAACTTGCCCAACTACCTGAACCGCTGCACAGCCTCACCTCGGTGCCTGGCTATACAGTGACGGTATCGCAGACACTGCATGAACTTGCAACCGAGGTAGATAGACAGCAGGTTTGACACCTGCCCCATCGCGCCATGCACGGCTCCTACACCGACATCCACGTCCACGCCGTGCCACGCACGGGATATACAGCGCACGGCCTGCGTGAACGGGCGATATTCCGTCTGCTGCGGCAGGCAGGCGGGTTAACGCTGGCACAGGATGATCCCGCCACAGCCTATATGGCAATGCTGGCACAGCGCCTGCGCGCCTCGCGCTTTGTGGGCCAGGCGGTATTGCTGGCTCTGGACGCCACCCATGACAACCATGGCCGCCTGGACACTCGCCACACTGGCTTTTCCGTGCCTAACGATGATGTCGTGGCATATTGCCGGCAGCAGCCGGACATATTCCTGTTCGGCGCTTCAATCCACCCCCATCGCCCCGATGCACTGGAAGAACTGGCACGCTGCAAGGCCTTGGGCGCGGTACTGATCAAGTGGCTCCCCAACAGCCAGAATATTGATCCTTCCGACAGACGCCACATTCCGTTTTACCGTAAACTCGCCGAGCTGAGGTTGCCGCTGTTGTGCCACACCGGCATCGAGGTAGTGCTGTCCATTACCCGGCAATCACTGGGAGCGATCTCTCGCCTGCGCCTGCCGCTGGATATGGGCGTGACCGTCATCGCCGCGCACGGCGGCTCCAGCGGGCTGGTCTGGAATCATCGCACCCAGCGCGAATACGTAGCGATGCTGCGCACCTATCCACATTTTTACGGCGACACCGCCGGACTGGGGTTTCCCAATCGCATGGGCGCCCTGCTCTGGTGGCGCGACCGCCCCGACCTCTGGGATAGATTGCTATTCGGCACCGATTACCCCGTACCGTTTTATGCACCGCTGTGGCGCCCCTTTCTGACCAATGGCGCCTATGCGGCACTAGCGGTGGAATGCAACCCTTTCGATCGCATGACGTTGTTATTGGAAGGACTGGGATTGCACCTGAAGCCTGAGAGTTTTGCGCGCATGCTGGAAGGATAATAAGGATGGAACTCATGAAGTGTCGGATTTCTTTACACTACAACAAAAGGCCTAAAAAATTAAATATTAAGCACAATCAATAAATTAAGAATATTCCGCAAGAAAATCTTTATATCGGGTTTCGATTTCAGTCACTTTGGTGTCGATTTTCTTTACACATTCCCAAAAAATTTCCCAGTTAGTGCATTGTCACTCGCGCCACAATAATTTAAGACAATGTATTACATGATAATTTATTTTTATTTCATATTTTGGCATGAATTGTGCATATGCTCACCAGATTAATCCATCTAACATGTAAGGAGTTTATATATCCATGCGTTATTCGATCAAAATGTTACTCTCAGCGGCACTCGGCGCTGGGGCATGCTTAGTTGGAGCGGCTCAGGCCACCACCATCACTTACACGGACTTCTCCAGCACAAGCGGACTTACATTGAACGGCAATGCGGCCCAGGTGGGTAATGTTCTGCGCGTGACGCCAGCAAACTTTGGTCAGGCTGGAAGCGTATTCTCCACAAACCCAATCTCGCTCGCATCTAACGCATCGTTCAGCACGGCGTTCCAGTTCAGATTCACCAATCCTGGAGGAGCATGTGACGGTCAGGGCTGTGGAGCCGATGGTCTCGTATTTATCGTCCAGACAAACTCGAACAACGTCGGGGGCGGTGGTGGTGGCATAGGTTATAACGGGATACCCAACAGCGTAGGCATTGAATTCGATACTTGGAACAATGGCAGTATCGACGGCAACAGCAGTAATCACGTGGGTATTGATGTCGGCGGCAGTGTGAATTCTTTGGTGCGCGCCGAGGTTACGCCAGACATGAATAATGGAGCGATCTGGTACTCCTGGATTGACTACAATGGTGCCACGGATTTGTTAGAAGTACGTCTGTCCCAGACAAACGCCCGACCGTCTTCGGCGATTCTTTCATTGACCCGCGACTTGGTTAGTGATCTTGGCACGACCAACGCTTTTGTCGGGTTCTCTTCTGGCACCGGCGCCGCATTTGCAAATCATGATGTCCTGTCCTGGACCTTCGTGGACACCTTTGCTCCGATTAACGGCGTTCCAGAGCCCGCCTCTCTGGCCTTGATGGGCCTGGGTTTAGCCGGACTGGGTTTTGCGCGTCGCCGCAAGGCAGCCTGAACGGCTCATTTCCTTAACAATAAGCGCCAACTGAAGCGCACATTTGCCTACCCCCAGCGGGGTAGGCATTTTTTTGCTCCGCCATCACAGTTTTCATCTCCCTCCTCACTTGCTCATGATGAGGCGGACCCCATGAATCTCCCCACACCTGTTAAAGGGTAGCTATGCCCAGTCGCAATACTCTTGTCATATACATTTGTGCAATGAATTTGATATAGATCAAGGCGGGGAATCGCAAGATCATCTATCTTTTATAAAGTATATTGGCGAATATACTGAAACATGAACTGGAACGAGGTGAAATTATGAAAACTGTATTGATCATTGCCGCTGCCGCTGTTTTGTCGATAGCAAGCCATGCAAACGCCGCAGATGGGAAAGCCGTATACACATCCGCATGCGCCCTTTGCCATGCCACTGGCGCGATGGGTGCGCCCAAAACAGGTGACAAGACGCGCTGGGCCCCGCTTATCAAGACGGGCATGGATACTCTGTACAAAAACACTATCAATGGAAAAAATACCATGCCGCCCAAGGGAGGCAAGTCCGGCCTTACTGATGCCGATGTAAAAGCAGCAGTGGATTACATAGTGAGCCAGTCAAAATAATCCGTCAGGAGTAAGCAGCCATGCTTGACGACTTCACCCACGAACCGCGCATCGCCTATTTCTCCATGGAGATCGCCCTGCGCAATGAGATACCCACCTACAGTGGAGGGTTGGGAGTGCTTGCCGGGGATACGCTGCGATCCGCAGCGGACCTCGAATTGCCGCTGGTTGCAGTAACGCTGGTAAGCCGCGCGGGTTATTTCCGCCAGGAGATCGATCCCCAGGGAAAACAGATCGAACATCCCGACATGTGGGACCCCAGCCGCTGGGCAACACGCCTGAAGGCGGGCGTCGCCATCTCCATCGAAGGACGAGACGTGTGGGTGAGCGGTTGGCTCTATATCCTGCAGGGCCACATGAACGGCAGGGTGCCCGTTATTCTACTGGATACCGACCTGCCTCTAAATGGCAATGAAGACCGGGAAATCACTCATCACCTGTACGGCGGCGATCTGGCCTACCGGCTCAAACAGGAGATCGTCCTAGGGGTCGGCGGGGCGCTGATATTGCAGGCATTGGGATTTGAAATCCGCCAATACCACATGAATGAGGGCCATTCAGCCTTGCTGGCACTGGAGCTGCTGCGGCGTTACGCCTACCCCCCAGACGATGTGAGGGCGGGAGAGAATCCATATGATATTCCCCGGGTTAGAGAGCTATGCAACTTCACCACCCACACGCCTGTTGAAGCAGGGCAGGATAAATTTCCCTATGACCTGGTGCACCGCACGCTTGGAGATATTGTCAACATCCCAACGATAAAATCGCTGGCGGGCGAAGACAATCTCAATATGACGCGGCTTGTCCTTAACCTCAGCGAGTATGTTAATGGAGTCGCCAAGAGCCATGCCGAGATATCCAGAAAACTTTACCCTGGGTACCGTGTTCACGCCATCACCAATGGGGTGCATCCCTACACCTGGACTCATCCTGCCTTTGCCAAGCTGTACGACACCCACCTGCCCAGCTGGTGCCATGAACCAGAAATTTTAGTACGGGCAGACCGCATACCCGATGCGGCGATCTGGGAAGCACATACCCAGGCCAAGAACGACCTCATCGAAAAGGTAAAGACGCTGACGGGGATAGAACTGCACCCCAAAATACCCATCATCGGTTTTGCCCGGCGCATGACCGAATACAAGCGCCCCGATCTATTATTTTCAGATATCCAACGGCTGAAAACCATTGCGCAGGAACGGACTTTCCAGATTGTGCTGGCGGGCAAGGCCCACCCCCGCGATGAAGGCGGCAAACACCTGATCGAACTACTACATACACATATACGCGATCTTGCCGATAGTATCCGGATCGCCTATCTGCCCAACTATGACATGGATATCGCCCTCGCCATGGTATCCGGCGTGGACATATGGCTGAACACCCCCTTGCGCCCTCTCGAAGCCTCCGGCACCAGCGGCATGAAAGCCGCCTTTAACGGCGTGCCTAGCTTGAGCGTCATGGATGGCTGGTGGGTCGAAGGGTGGATCGAAGGCGTGACGGGCTGGGCGATTGGCGACTCTGCAGAATCAGCCAATGGCGATGATGCAACTTCACTGTACAACAAACTGCTGCAAGTGGCTCTGCCGCTTTATTACATGGACCGCCCCGCCTGGATCTCGATGATGAAAGGCGCGATTTGCAAGAACGCGTCCTTCTTCAACAGTCATCGTATGATGCGGCGTTACGCCACTGAGGCTTATATCCGATAATCATGTCCATCCTGGTTTTCAACAGCGGCAGCTCGTCACTCAAATTTCAGCTTTTTGAAACAACTGCATCGGGCGAGCTAAAGGCGCTGGCACGCGGAATGATCAGCGCCTTTGGTGAGCAGGCGCGCTGCACGTGGGTCATCGATGGCCAGCCCGGCGACGCTTGCGCAACCGTCCACAATCACCATGATGGCGCCCGCTGGATTTTGAATTGCCTGCAAGATAAAACACTTCTGCATACGCTGACAGCCATAGGTCATCGCGTAGTGCATGGCGGAGATATCTTCAGCGCGCCGGTGCGTATAAATGAAAGCGTCGTAGCAGCAATCGAAGCATTAAATTCTCTGGCGCCGCTGCACAATCCTCTTGCCGTGCAAGTCATCCGCGCCTGCCAGACATTTGTGTCACCGGATATACCGATGGCCGCGGTGTTTGATACCGCATTTTTTCATACCCTGCCGGACCATGTGAGCTGCTATGCCCTTCCGCATGAATGGACACTCAACTATGGCATCAAACGCTATGGTTTTCATGGCACCGCGCATCGCTATCTTTATCAACGGTATCACGAGATCAGCAAGACAGACGCCAAAACCAGCCGTGTGATCACCCTGCAACTCGGCCAAGGCTGCTCCGTTGCGGCAATCCGTGGCGGAACAGCAGTGGAGACCAGCATGGGCTTCACACCGCTGGAAGGGCTGATCATGGCCACACGCTGCGGTGATATTGATCCCGGCGCTCTGTTGTATCTCGCCGAACGGCTAAACATTGAACAATTACGAGAAGGGCTGAATCAACGCGCGGGACTGCTGGGCGTATCCGGCACGAGCGGCGACATGCGCGAATTGTTACGGCTGGAGGCGCAAGGCCACAGCGGCGCAAAACTCGCAATTGACACCTTCTGCCACCGCGCGCGCAAATACCTCGGCGCCTATCTGGCGGTACTGGGCGGCGCCGACGCCATCATCTTCAGCGGCGGCATCGGCGAACACGCACCACCCATCCGGGAACGCATCTGTGCTGGCATGGAATGGTGCGGACTGGTGATGGACAAGGCCGCCAATGCGGCGGCAACAGGAGACTCGGAAACCTGCATCTCAGGCAACGCATCGCAAGTGGCGGTTTATGTCATTCCAGCAGATGAAGAATTATTGATAGCGCGTGATACCAAGGAATGTTTGGCGCAATATTTGTAGCTATTCGGGTTATGACGCAACGTCATAACCCGCATCTTCGATAGCATGCTTGAACATTTCCACGCTGGCCTTACCTGCATCATACTTGACAATGGCCTGTGCTTTTTCCAGAGAGACATCCACACTGATTACACCATTAATCGCTTGCAGTACGTTTTTAATGCTATTTACACAGCTCCCGCACGACATGCCCTGCACATTCAGTATTACGGTTTCCATTTTCACTCCTTAAAGACCTATGAATGAATGCTTCGCCACCTCTTGAGCAGCAAAGAATTACTGACAACAGACACAGAACTTAAAGCCATTGCCGCGCCAGCGATCACCGGATTGAGCATACCAAAAGCCGCCAATGGGATGCCCAGCACATTATAAATAAATGCAAAAAATAGATTTTGACGGATTTTGGATAGCGTCGTGCGTGATAATCGCATTGCATCGACCACGCCCAGCAGATCGTTGCGCATCAACGTAACATCGGCGGCTTCAATCGCCACGTCCGAACCCGCGCCGATGGCGAAACTGACGTCCGCCGCAGCGAGTGCTGGCGCATCATTAATGCCATCGCCCACCATACCAACTACACTGCCACTGGCCTTGATCTTCTGCACTTCAGCCGCCTTGTGTTGCGGCAGCACTTCCGCTACATAATCACGTATGCCCGCCTGTGCGGCGATGATTTGTGCCGTGGCACGGTTGTCACCGGTTAGCATAACCACGGCGATACCCATCTGATGCAATCGCGCCACCGCTTGCACTGAACTGTCACGCAGCTTATCGGCAATACCCATATACCCAAAAACCTGCTCCCCGCTGGCCACGCCTATCACGGTTTTTCCTTGTGCCTGCAAGCGGGTGACAGCCGCCATATCAAGAGCAACACCCTGCTCTAAAAGATAACTTGGCGATCCCAGCCAAATGGCTTGCCCATCGGCTTCAGCAAATATTCCCTTGCCAGTAACAGCCGCAAAGTGGCTCACAGCGCCCGGCCGCACACCGGCTTGCTGTGCCTTCTCCACAATCGCAACAGCAAGGGGATGACCAGAACCTTGCTCCACCGTCATTGCGATTCGCAGCAATTCTGATTCGGACATCTCGCCACACAGAACAATATCGGTCACTACCGGATTGCCTTCGGTGAGGGTGCCGGTCTTATCCACGATCAAGGTTTGGATTTTTTCCGCGCGCTCCAATGCGGCGGCGTTCTTGACCAGCACACCCGCGCGCGCGCCCAGTCCAGTGCCCACCATGATCGCCGTGGGTGTAGCAAGGCCCAATGCACAGGGGCAAGCAATCACCAGCACTGCCACCGCATTGATCAACGCGACCGTAAAATCACCGCTGAGCCACCACCACAAACTAAGTGTGATGATACTGATTGCAACCACCACCGGCACAAAGATGCCGGAAATCACATCCGCCAAGCGCTGTATCGGCGCCTTCGAACCCTGCGCCTCCTCGACAAGATGAATAATCCCCGCCAGCACGGTGTGGCTGCCCACGCCGGTAGCACTGCACTTGAGCAGACCTTGCTGATTCATGGTGGCAGCGAAGACTTTGCTGCCTGCCTCCTTCGTCACCGGCAAGCTCTCGCCGGTCAGCATCGACTCAACAACGCTGGAATGTCCCTCAATCACCTCGCCATCCACGGGCATGCTCTCCCCAGGGCGCACGATGAACACGTCACCCACGCTAATGCTGTCCACCGGCACCTCGATGATCTGACCATCGCGCTCCACACGGGCAGTTTTGGGCTGCAACTTGATCAGCTCTTCGATGGCCGAAGACGTCTTGCCCTTGGCCTGCATTTCCAGCAACTTGCCCATCATGACCAAAGTAATGATGGCCGCGCTCGCCTCAAAATAAACATGCTGGTCATGCAAACCCAGCACAGTCACAACAGCGCTGAACAAATAGGCCATGCTGGTGCCGAGCGCGATCAACACATCCATATTGGCGCCACCACCCCGCAGCGCATGCCAGGCACCTATATAAAAACGTTTACCAATCCAGAACTGCACAGGCGTTGCCAACAGCCATTGCAGCCAGCGCGGCAAAATTTCGACGTGAGCCCCGGAGATCATGAGCACCATCTGCAACACCAGCGGCATGGTGAACACCACGGAAATCCAGAACAAGCGTAGCTCTTTGTGATAAATCTCGACACGACGCGCCTTTTCTTCGGCGTGACTGGCCTCCACAACTTCCTGCGCATCATAACCGGCCTTGCGCACGGCAGTGATGAGCGTGTCCACACTGACGGCACCCGGCGTATAACGGACATGCGCCTTTTCAGTCGCCAGATTAACCGTCGCCTCCACACCCTCCATGCGATTCAATACCTTTTCGATGCGCGCCGCGCACGCCGCGCAGGTCATACCCGAAATGGACAACTCGATGGTTTCAGGAGAAGTAGAAGATGTATCGTTCTCCAGCGGTTTTGTCTGATTCATGATGAAATATCATCCTGGAAACAGCAATTGGACATTGCGCCCCATTGCCCCCTTTAGGGGGATTCACGGGTACGGTAGAGAACAAGCGTAGCGTATGCTGCAGGAGATAGTGCCGCCATTTTTCGCGAAATCTTTTGAGAGAGCGAAGCCCGCCCTTGGGGGACATCCAAGCCCTCGAACAGCAGCACAGATTCCGCGGCCTGAGCCTACGGAACCTTCCTATTGGTCTTGTAATAATTAATCAGCCCATTAGTCGACGCATCATGACTACAAACTTTTTCTTCACCCTTCAACTCCGGGAAAATGACTTTCGCGAGCTGCTTGCCGAGTTCGACACCCCACTGGTCGAATGAATTTATGTTCCAGATGATGCCCTGCACAAAGATCTTATGCTCGTAAAGCGCAGTGAGCGTACCCAGGGCCTTGGGTGTGACTTTTTGAAGCATGAAGGAGTTGGTGGGTTTGTTGCCTGCGAATACTTTATGAGGTAAGAGTTTTTCCAGCTCCTCGCCGCGTAGCCCCGCCGCTTCCAGTTCCACTCGTGCCTCGGCGGTGGTTTTGCCCTTCATCAGTGCCTCGGTCTGAGCGAAGAAGTTGGACAGCAGGATCGCATGGTGTTCGCCGATCGGGTTATGGGTTTCGATGGGCACGATGAAGTCGGCGGGAATGACGCGCGTGCCCTGGTGAATGAGCTGATAGAAGGCGTGCTGGCCGTTGGTGCCAGGCTCACCCCAGATAATCGGGCCTGTGGCATAATCCACCGTCTCGCCATCACGGGTAACAGACTTGCCGTTGCTCTCCATGTCGCCTTGCTGAAAATAGGCAGAGAAACGGTGCAGATATTGATCGTAAGGCAAGATGACATGCGTCTGCGCACCGAAGAAATTGTTATACCAGATGCCGAGCAAGCCCAGAATCACTGGCATATTTTCTTCCAGTGGCGCAGTGCGGAAATGTTCATCCATCTCATGCGCGCCACTGAGCAGTGCCTCGAAATTTTCCATGCCGATGTAGATGGCGATGGACAGGCCAATCGCGCTCCATAACGAGTAACGCCCGCCGACCCAATCCCAGAATTCGAACATGTTGCGGGTGTCGATGCCGAACGCCGATACTTCTTTGGCATTCGTCGACAAGGCGACAAAGTGTTTGGCGACAGCGGATATGTCACCTGCGGATTTCAGCAGCCATTGCTTTGCCGCAAGTGCATTGGTCAGTGTTTCCTGGGTGGTAAAGGTTTTCGAGGCCACGATGACCAGGGTGGTTTCGGGATTGAGATGTTTCAGCGTCTCGGCGATATGCGTACCGTCAATGTTCGAGACAAAATGGACATTGAGCCCTTCCTTGCCATAGGGCTTGAGCGCCTCGGTGACCATCACAGGCCCCAGATCCGAACCGCCGATACCTATGTTCACCACATCGCTGATCGGCTTGCCGCTATAGCCTCGCCATTCTCCACTGCGGACCGCCTCGCCGAACACCTTCATCTGCGCCAGTACCGCATTCACATCGGGCATGACATCCTTGCCATCGACCATGATCGGCCGATTGGCGCGGTTGCGCAGAGCGGTGTGCAGCACTGCTCGATGCTCTGTGACGTTGATTTTTTCGCCGGCAAACATCCGGCTGATCCAGTCCGTAAGATTGGCCTGACGTGCCAGATCCATTAACAGGGAAAGCGTCTCATGCGTGATGATATTTTTTGAATAATCGAGAAAAATATCGCCGGTTTTCAGCGAAAATTTATCGAAGCGTTGCGCATCTTGCGCAAACAAATCACGCATGTGAATGCGCGACATTGCGCGATGATGCTCCTCCAAGGCCTTCCAGGCATCCGATTGCGTCAGTGCAGACATTTTTTCTCCCCATTTTCCGTAAGGCGGGTATTACCGGTTATTCTTTGCGTTGGCTGTTTAACCTAAAAACGGCAGTTGGACGGGGGGCAGAGTGTGTGATTTTCGGGGTGCAGGGCAAGGCGCAACGACGCGGAATGGTTGTTCCATTCCAAGGAGTTGCAACGCTGCCATGCGCACTGAAAATCGTGCAATCCGCCCCGTAGCGGACCAACCAAACGGGTGAGCCTGAAGGGCAGGATAAAATTTATTAGAAACATATTGCTAGCCGTCCAGAGAAGCGGTCAACTGCCGTTTTTAGGTTTAATACGCCTCCAGGGTTCCGCCATCCACATCCAGCGAATGCCGCCAGAACTGATCATCGCGATCAAACAGACGATATGTGCCGCGCGGCCCCCACGTGCCTGAAGGATAGGTATTGATGAACTCCCTCTCCATAGCCCATACCTTGAGAATCGGGTCCACTACGCGCCATGCCCATTCGATCTCATCATAGCGCAGGAACAGTGAATGGTCACCCCGCATGGCATCAAGCAGCAGGTCTTCGTAGGCGTCATATTCCCGGTCATCTCCCTTCCGGTATGACGCATCAAGACCGATGGTGCGGGTATGCATTTCCAGGCCCGGCACTTTGACTTGCAGCTCCACTCTCATGGCCTCGCTGGGCTGAATACCCAGCATGATCCAGTTTGGCGTGGGTGGTTCATGGTGCGTGTGGCGCAGCAAATGTTGCGGCGGGTTTTTAAGGCGGATATAGATCGCCGAACTTCCCTCTATCATACGTTTGCCGGTGCGCAGATAAAACGGTACGCCCTTCCACCGCCAGTTATCTATGTAAAGTTTTAGCGCGGCGTATGTCTCGGTGGAACTATCAGACGCCACGCCCTCCTCCTCAAGATAACCCGGTACAGGCTTTCCATTGACTGTACCACGGGCATATTGCGCACGGAAGGCGTGGGCATGCACGGCGTTCTGCGGGATGGGACGGATGGCCTTGAGTACTTTGACTTTCTCATCACGCAAGGATTCGGCATCCATCATCACCGGCGGCTCCATCGCCACCAGTGTCAGCAATTGCATCAAATGGCTCTGAATCATGTCACGCAGCGCACCTGCACCTTCGTAATAATCGGCGCGCGCTTCGATGCCCAAGGTTTCGGAATGGGTGATCTGCACATGATCGATGTAGTTGCGATTCCACAATGGCTCCAGCAGCAGATTGGCGAAACGGAACACCAGCACATTCTGCACCGTGCCCTTGCCAAGGTAGTGGTCAATACGGTAAATCTGATTCTCGTTTAAATGTTTGCTCAATCCCTGTTGCAGGATCTGCGCGCTGAGCAAGTCATAACCAAAGGGTTTTTCGATCACCACCCTGCGCCAACCGTTTTTTTCTACAAGCAGACCAGCCCCCGTCAGCTTCTCTATCACCTCGCCAAACTCGGCGGGACGGATCGACATGTAAAACATGGCATTGGGCGGAAAGTTCGGGTCTACATCAAGTGTCTGCTGCAGACGCTGATAAGCGCCAGCATCATTCAAATCACCCTGATGATAGTGCAGCCGCTCACGGAAACGCTCGAAAGCCTTTTCATTGAGGCCGTGCGGAAATTTTTCACGCAGCATGCCGGATACTTCATCGATCCATTGCTCGCGTTGCCAGGGACGGCGCGCGAACGCAAGTATGACCATTTTTTCAGGCAGCCGCCCTGCCACCTCCAACTGGAACAGCGCCGGTACCAGCTTGCGCCGCGCCAGATTCCCGGTGGCACCGAATATTACCAGAGTACAAGGATCAATCATCTTATTCACCCGCGCTCTTGATGGCGTGTCCGCCAAAGGCATTCCGCATCAAAGACAACAGGCGATAAGGATAACCCTCTTTGTCCTGGCTCGCGAATCGCATCTGCAACGCCAGCGTCATGACCGGTGTTGCCACACCCTGATCGATGGCCTCCACCGCCGTCCAGCGTCCCTCACCGGAGTCCGCGACATAGGGCGCGATATTCTCCAGCGTCTGGCCGCCAGACTTCAGCGCCTCCGCCGTGAGATCGAGCAGCCAGCTCCGCACCACGGAACTGTGCCGCCATAATTCGGTGATTTTTGCCAGATCCAGCGCAAACTCCTCTTTGCCACGCAGCAAGGACAGCCCTTCGGCGAAGGCCTGCATCATGCCGTATTCAATGCCATTGTGGATCATTTTGGTGAAGTGGCCGGCACCCACCGGGCCGACATGCGCCCAGCCGCGATCTGGCGCGGGGGCCAGCACTTTGAGCGCCGGTTCCAGCACCGCTGCGACCTGCGGCGTGCCACCCACCATCAGGCAGTAGCCATTATCCAACCCCCAGATACCGCCCGACGTACCCGCATCCATGAACCCGATGCCGTGTTCCGCCAGCCACGCGCCTCGGCGTTCACTGTCGTGATAATTGGAATTGCCTCCGTCCACCACGATGTCCCCCTTGGAAAGCAGCGGGATCAGATCCCGGATCTGCTGCTCCGTCGGCTCTCCACTGGGCAACATTATCCATACCACGCGCGGCGACGGCAGTTGTTGCACCGCCTCGGCCGCCGATGCCGCAGGGATCATGCCCTCTTCGGCGGCGATTTTCCTGACGATGTCTTGTGACCGGTTGTAACCCACCACCTCGACACCCCCCCGGCACAAGCGGCGCGCCATGTTGCCGCCCATCTTTCCCAATCCTATCAATGCCATTTTCATGATTTTTCCCTCTGGGTTATCCCTGCTGTGGTTAAAAGACAATGCTCTCTATATCGCCACGTCCTGATGGTTACTTTAATTGAATACCGGCCTGGAGGAAATGACAAAGAATTTTATTGGAAAAATGGAAGGCGAGAGGATCCCGCCAGCCCGAATGTTTCATAAATTCGCGCGATGATCGCGCAGCGTTTTGATTGATAGGGGAATTTTTTAAAGGAGCACCGTAGTGATTCATATGGCCGACTGAACAAAATTCACATAGCAGTCAAAAGACCAGCGAGGGCACGCGTTAATTTATGAAACATTCGGGCTAGGCAAGAAGCATGGCTCACTGGGCGTGAGCCGCAAGACCATTATGGGAATTGATCAATATTTGGTCGGGGCGAGAGGGTTCGTTGTACTGCAACGAACGCCCGAGGCCATGGATGGCATCGGGCTGGGAATTCTCTTGCCCTAAAGGAATTTGGTCGGGGCGAGAGGATTTGAACCTCCGACCACCACCACCCCAAGGTGGTGCGCTACCAGGCTGCGCTACGCCCCGATTTTTGGTACGCCCAGCGGGTATCAACTGGGGGATGAAGCAAGGGGGCTAATGATACTTCAAATGCACATCTGATAACAAACAAAAAATGACATTCGAATTGCCTCAAGATAAAAGTTACCCAAGGTAGTCAGGAAAAGGGATCGTTGCCTCAAGTTAAAGGTTACCGAAACAACAAGGGTAATCTGA
>LNFM01005026.1_pt1 | contig 23441 bp, 23 predicted proteins | sample 596031 | NCBI WGS metagenome assembly LNFM01 (sample SAMN04254537, study PRJNA301005) | activated carbon metagenome | isolation source: dual media filters at the Ann Arbor, Michigan drinking water treatment plant | place: USA: Ann Arbor | reverse complement strand
GCACAGTTGAAAAAAGTATTGGTGCAAAAGAAACCCATGAATTAGCCGTGATGATTGATACTTTCCGGCCGCTTTTTCTCACCGAAGACTCGTTACCATTTCTTGATAAAAATTATCCAATGAGTTGGACAGATAATTCAGGAGAAGGATTTCATGAAGTGAATACACCATAGTGTATTATATTTTAAAATAATAATAAATATGAAATGCTTGTTTATTTATTTGTCAGCTTTACTTTTTTCAAGTAGCTGGGCACAAGAAATAAAATATAACATAGAGTATTTTGATGTCAACGGGGGTCAGGTAAAAACTAAAGGTGCATCTAAATACTATCGAACAATTGAAAAATCTGGTGAGAAATTTATTGTAAGGAATTTCTTTTCAGAGAATGATATTCTCCATATGGAAAGTGAATGCAGCGCAATTAGACCTGGACCAATCTTTGATGGGCTGGTAAAGTATTTTACAAAAAAAGGCACTCCATCAGAGACATTTATTCAAAGAGGAAATGAGATAAAGTACATACAGTATTGGTCGCGAACTGGAACTCCTATACTTACTAATGGCTCTGGTGTATTAGATGAATCTGATGATTTTAATAATTTAGCTCATTATGAATTCAAAGACTCTACTAAATATTTAGTTTATACCATTAGGAGTGCTCAAAAAGATACGGTCTTTTCTACGACCCCAGACCCTGCAGAGTTTCCGGGAGGTTTGAATGCATTTTACAAACGGATAGAAAGTAGTCTAAATTATCCAAAGAGTGCAAAGAAGAAAAAGATTGAAGGCACTGTATTTATTGGGTTTATAATTGATAAGCAAGGAGAACTCATAGACATTGAAATAGTCAAAGGAACTGGATCAAGTTGTGATATCGAAGCCCAAGAATGTGTTAGAAATATTCGAGAAATATGGCGTCCTGCACTTTATCAGGGACATCCAGTTAAAACTCTCATGTTAATTCCGATTTCGTTCAAATTATAACTGTAAGGAACATAAAATAATTTATAAATCATGAAACATATTAATACGCTTATTCTAATGTTGGCTTGCTGCAGTTTGCTTGCTCAAAATACAGACCTCAATGGGGCCTGGCAAAGTGGACCAGATGAAAATCGTTCTGTCATGATCGTGGCGGGTAAGTTTTTTTCAGTAGCCGTTTACAACGTAAAAGACAAAACTTACACAGGAACTTATGGCGGAATCTGGCGATTGGAAAAAGATCAGTTCGTGGAAGTTCAGGAATTCAACACTTTAAAGCCAGAACTTATCGGCACCGAAAAACGAACTGCTATTAAAATACAAAAAGACAAATTTAGCTTTAGTGATGGCGCCTCCTTTACGCGGCTTGACAATGGAACACCAGGTGCACTATCCGGAGCCTGGTTAATCACAGGACGCGTTACGGATTCGGGCATGCAAAAAATGACTCCGGGAGCGCGAAAGACTATGAAGATTCTTTCTGGAACCCGCTTTCAATGGATTGCCTACAACAGTGAAACAAAAGAGTTTTTTGGAACCGGGGGTGGCACTTACTCAACAGTGGATGGTAAATACACCGAAACCATTGATGTCTTCTCAAGAGATAACAGTCGCGTAGGTGCAAACCTTGAATTCAATTTCTCAATAATTGAAGGCGGTGATTGGCGGCACAGCGGAAAAAGCAGCAAAGGCGATCCCATTGATGAAATCTGGTCGAAGCGCGAAAAGATAGGAATCTGAGTAATGTCTCAGATATCACCGCTCTTTAAGATCTGACGCATAAGAACAAATTTATTTACATGGAGAAATTTTCACTGCCCATTCAAGTACGTTGGTCTGATATTGATCAAAACCGACACTTGCGACATTCGGCTTACTATGATTATGGCGCAACCGTTAGGATTGATTGCTTTTCGAAACACGGAATTACCAATCTTAAGTTTGAAGAATTACGCATTGGTCCTATTCTATTTCGGGAAGAAGCGATCTTTAAACGCGAAATAAAATTTGAAGATAAAGTAACCATCGACCTGGTGGTAACAAAAGCTACGGCCGACTTTAGTCGATGGAGTGTGCGCCATCATTTCTATAAAGAGGATGGAACCTTATCCGCTATTATTAATCTTGATGGCGCCTGGATTGATGTGCTGAAACGAAAACTGGCCGTGCCTGATGAGTTTATTCAAAAAGTATTTGACGACTTTCCCAAGGCTTCCAATTTCGAACAAATCCCCATCAAAAAATAATTACCGATTTACCCACCGTTCAATCACGCGCGGATAATGGGCATGCTCAAGTCGCTGAACCTGCTCAGCAATTTGTTGAGTTGTATACGTGGAATGGACCGGGCATTTCCCTTGAAACAAAATTCTTCCCTGATCATAGTGTTCATCCACTTCATGAATAGTAATTCCCGTCTCCGTTTCACCCGCATTTTTAACGGCTTCATGTACTTTCATACCATACATGCCCTTACCTCCATATTTTGGTAACAAAGCCGGATGTATATTGATGATACGCTGAGGAAAGGCTTCGATTAGATTTGAGGGAACAAGCCAGAGAAAGCCAGCCAAAACAATGTGTGTCACGCCAGCATCCTTTAACCAATCAATAACTTCTTCACTTTCGCGGAATTGCTGTCGCGTAAAGACACGCGTGGGTATATTAACTTTATGAGCACGCTCCAATCCAACCGCTTCAGGATTGTTGCTCAATACCAGTGCTACCTTGATCGTAGAGTGATTTTTAAAATGATTAAAAATTGCCTCCGCATTGGATCCATTACCAGAAAGAAAAATGGCTAAACGAGCGGGTTTATTCATGGCGCAAAGAAAAGCATTAAACACAGACAATGAAAATCAAGGCGTTTACCGGATTAAACCACCGCACGAGTCCGCTAATAGTTGATAAACACCATGCTTATTACACCCAATAGCATAATGATTTTACATGCCTGGCTTAACCAATAAAAATCCTTTCGGGTATCTGCCCGGATTAGACGCAACAATAACCATCCCAATGGAATAAAAAGAAAAATCAAAAAATAGGAAAGTGGCAGTTGTGAATACCATGCATTTAGCAAAAGAACGGAAGATGCCAGTGAAGCAAGTAAAATATACAAGAGCACCTTGGTCTTGCGGATTCCCCAGACGATAGGCAATGTTCTGCATCCAAATGTATTGTCGCCCTTCAGGTCTTCCATGTCCTTTACAATCTCGCGGATGAGTGTCATATAAAAGGCAAACAACGCATAAATAATCACCAGCGAACTTGAAACGTCATAAAGAATATTAACTAACACAATAGAAATACTGGTAAGCCAGGCCACCACAAAATTTCCAATAAAAGGTTGCCGTTTAAGGTTATTGGAATACACCCACAATAAAAAAGCAGAAAGAAAATTGATCACACCCAGTTTCCAACTCAACACAAAGCCGAGGGCAACACCCATAAATGAAAGTATCGTATGAAAAAATAGTGCATACCTGCGTGTAATATTCTTGCCAATCACCACACGATTGGGTTTATTAATAAGATCTATTTTGATATCGTAGTAATCGTTGATGATGTAGCCAGCGGCTGCAATAATGGCTGTAGAACTAGCCAATACAAAAAGCTTCCAATCTAAAAGCAATTCATGGTCAATTAAAAAGATCGCCACAAAGTATTGCGAAGTGCCAATGATTACCAGGTTCCAAAACCGGGTAAGGCGCAATAGTGCTTGGAGAGTAAAGGGTTGATAGCTTTTAAGAGGCATCGGCACAAAGGTAGTTAGATACTTGATAAAGGCCGCGGTTGCTGAAATTCTGAATCAAGTTTCCTTTGTCAAAACCTTAGTGATACCATGACCATATAATTTCGCCCTGCCTGTGGATAGTAAAAATTTTGTCGGTATTCGGTTGCTCCGCCCCGATATCCATAGGTGTAACCATTGGAAGAATAGGCAACATTAAAAATATTGTTCGCCAGTAAACTTATCGAAATCTCCTTCATAAATGAAGGTTTTACGCTATAGGCCAGGCGCAGGTCGTTTATAAAATAAGAGTCGATACTTCTCGCGTCATTAGAAGTATTGTCCAGAAACTGTTTGCCTACATATTTAGTGAGCAGGCTTACTTCAACGTTTTTTATTGGCGTGTACATCAAGCCTGATCCTGCGATTACATTCGGTGAAAAAGAAATATCTGTATTAGAATAGATATTAACTACCGCATTAAATTCGTCAAAATTAGTTCCGTAGTCGTAGATCACTTCTTCAAAGTTTTTTATTCTATTTTGGCTGAACGTTAGATTGGCATTCCAATGAACTTTTGAACCCAGTCGAACAGAACCTTCCAGTTCTACTCCGGTGCGATAACTCTCATCTACATTGGTGCGAACAAGTGCACCCACATCGTTTAACTTTCCGGTTGGAACTAATTGATTTTTGTAGTTCATCAGGTAGTAATTAACACTCAAAATCAGATTGTTTTTTCTGAACCGCCACCCCGCTTCTACATTCCGCAAGGTTTCATGTTTAGGATTTACTCCTGCAGGGGCATCGATAAAATCGTCACGTACCGGCTCGCGATTGCCAACGGCATAAGAAGCATACCATTGTTGTTCATCCGAAGTTTGATAGGTAATGCCAAATTTTGGATTGAAGAAATTGAATTTTGCATCTACATTAAAATCAAACTGCCTGTTTTCCTTGCCGGAAGCCTGATAAGAAACACCCCGATATTGCACATCCAGAAATCCTGTAATCTTATCGGTAATCTGAAGATTATTTTTCCAGTAAACTGTGAAATCATTTTTGTTGCCCTTGTTAAAGTAGTATTGGTAATCCTTGGGTACTGCCGAAACCTGCGACCAGATGATTTCCCCAAAATGGTCGCCATCATACTGATTCCAGGCACCACCAAGAATTGAATTCAATTTGTCTTTTTCATAATTGACAGAATAGGTAAGTCCATAAAAATCATTATCAAGCCAACGCCTGCGCACAAGATCGGTAGACGAAATTGTTTCACTGCCAATCACTACCTCGCTCAATCCATAATCTTCAAAGTCATTGTCGTATCGGAATTCTTCAAAGAACCCGCGACCATACGTATAATGCAGTGCGGCATTGGCCGTAAGCGATTCTGAAAACCGATGCGAGGCATGAAGTTGATAATGATCCTGTGCGTAATTATCAACCTGATTCTCGTATGTGTAAATATTAAAGGTGCGACCCGATGACAAAAGATTATCGGTTTGATCCTGGTTCCAACCTTCTGCGGCAGCCGTTTCCAACATAGCCTCTTCATCATTGTTCAATCGTGATTCTGGCACCCCATACCAACTTTGGTAAGTAATCTCTTTGCCCCCAAATACAATTGCTTTGAGCATTGTCTTTTCGCCATAATATCCACCCGATAAGTAGTAGGATTTTAAATCAGAGGTGGCACGGTCGATATATCCATCAGATTTGATTTGAGACACCCGACCATCGAAAACAAATTTTTCGTTAATCAAACCTGTGCCAAACGACACCGTGTGCCTTCGGGTGTTAAAGGATCCAAAAGAATTGATCAGATCGGCATAAGCCACATCGTTGCGGGTATTGGTTTGTAAATTCACACTCGCACCAAAAGCGCCAGCACCGTTGGTAGATGTGCCCACCCCTCTTTGTATCTGAACACTTTGCGTAGACGAGGCAAGATCTGGAGTATTTACCCAAAACACACCCTGACTTTCGCTGTCGTTAACCGGTATGCCGTTGATGGTTACGTTTATGCGGGTAGCATCGCTTCCGCGGATACGCAAGCCTGTGTATCCAACTCCTGCGCCTGCATCCGAGGTAGTCACTAAAGAGGGAGTCCAGTTTAAGATAAGCGGAAGATCCTGACCAAAGTTTTGCTTTTGCAAGGTTGCTTTGTTCATTGTTATAGAAGTGGTAGGACTCTTTCCATCTACGCGCGTGGCCGACACAATGACCTGATCGGTTATCCGAACATCTTCTTCCAGCAAAATGGCCAACCAACCAGCCTGATCAGTGGACATCTGCAGGAATTGCGTTTTATAACCTACAAACCTGATCTCGGCCTCATAGCTTCCTGCTGTAACCGGGTTGAATAAAAAATACCCGTTCTCATCCGTAATCGAGTACTTGCCCGATTCCTTCAGAACAACGGTAGCACCCGCGAGGGCTTGCAGCGTTTGTTTGTCTTTCACATAACCGCGAAGGAGTTGCTGCGCCTGAACGCTCCATGACAACACAATCAGTGCTGCCGACACATAAAATTTTAACATGTTTACCTTTAGTTTAAACTTGCAGAGCACACAGGGGAATGTGATGCGTACGTTTAACACTTGCCTCCCTTCGTCCGCATTACCGGCATCAGGTTCTATGGGTATAATCTCAGCCCGTTATATTTGGCACCCCTGCCACGCTTTTCTTCGTGACGGGTCAAAGGTAAGGATGACTTTCGCTAATTTGCAAGGCGTTAACTTACATAATTCACGGATGTTTGTCTTTGGATACTGAACCCATGCATGCTTAACTCAAAATAAATTTCAATCATTGAACAAGAAGTATCATGTATAAAGCAATTGTCAACGATAAAACTTTTGAAATTGAATCTGATGATTCAGGGTTTGTAGTGAATGGCGAACCCCAATCATGGGATTTGGTAAAGATTGCGGATGGTTATTTCCATATTCTTTATCAAAACAAAAGTTACCGGGCCGAAGTGATTAAGTCCGACCCGGAAACAAAACAGTTCACGTTTAAAATCAATAGTCACAACTACACCGTTACCCTGAAAGACAAATTTGATTTGCTGTTGGAAAAGATGGGTATGCATAATGCAGCCAGCAGCAAAGTAAATAATGTTAAAGCCCCCATGCCTGGTTTGATTATCGATCTAAAAGTTAAAGTGGGCGATGCCGTAAAACCAGGTGACTCGTTATTGATTCTGGAGGCTATGAAAATGGAAAATATTCTGAAGTCACCGGGCGAAGGAATTGTGAAGACAGTGAAAGTCAAGAAAGGCGATAGTGTAGAAAAGGGTCAGGTGTTGGTGGAGTTTTGAGCGAACTCTACTTCAATCCCTCGTTAAAATCGAAAATACTCCTCGAAATTTGCTCAAACCTGACCATATTTGCGGGGTTAAAACCTGAACTATACCTCCAACCATGAAGTACAAACGCATCCTTCTCAAACTCAGCGGTGAAGCGCTGATGGGCTCCAAAAACAGCAACATCGACCCGGCTGTGCTGGAGCAATATTCCGAAGAAATAAAGACGGTGAAGGAGCAAAATGTGGAATTGGCAATTGTAATTGGGGGGGGGAATATTTTTAGAGGCGGGCAGGCTGAAGCACTTGGCATAGACCGCGTGCAGGGCGATTACATGGGCATGTTGGCTACTGTGATTAACGCTATGGCGTTGCAAAGTGCGTTAGAACGGCATGGCATGTACACCCGCCTGATGTCGGGTATAAAAATGGAGCAGGTGTGTGAGCCTTTTATCAGACGCAGAGCAATTCGACATCTGGAAAAAGGACGGATTGTTATTTTTGGTGCCGGTATTGGCAACCCTTATTTTACAACAGATTCGACCGCCAGCTTACGAGCCATCGAATTACAAGCCGGAGTTGTATTGAAGGGCACCCGTGTAGATGGTGTATATGACAAAGATCCTGAAAAGTTTAGTGATGCGGTTCGATACAGTCATCTGAGTTTTCAGGAAGCTTATTCAAAAAAACTAAACATCATGGACATGACGGCCTTTACGCTGTGCCAGGAGAACAAATTACCGATTATTGTTTTTGACATGAATAAAAAAGGCAACCTGTTGAAAATAGCAAGAGGCGAAGAAGCCGGAACTCTTATAAGTTAATTTTAGAGTTAAGATTGGATTATAGATTTTAAAACTCCAATCCTAAAATCATAAATCTTAAATCATTTTTATGGAAGAGATCGAACTATACCTCGAAGAAGCCAAAGACCAGATGAGCAAAGCGCTGGCACACGTAGGCAGCGAATTGGCTAAAATCCGTGCCGGCAAAGCTAATCCAGCCATGCTCGATGGCATTCAAGTATCGTATTATGGTGCAATGAGCCCGTTAAATCAGGTGTCGTCCATTACCTCGCAAGATGCGCGCACTCTATTTATCAAGCCGTGGGAAAAAGGATTGATCCAGGAAATAGAAAAAGCCATCATGATCGCTAACCTTGGGCTTACTCCACAAAATGACGGTCAGCAGGTGATCATCAACATACCTATGCTTACTGAAGAAAGAAGAAAGCAATTGGTAAAACAATCCAGCCATGAATGCGAACAAGGTAAAGTAAGTGTGCGCAGCATCCGCAAAGAGACTAACGAACAACTCAAAAAGATCAAAGGAGTCTCTGAAGACGATGTAAAAAACGCTGAAGAGACTGTTCAAAAACTTACTGACGAATCCATTCATAAGATTGATGCCTTGCTGAAGAAAAAAGAAGCAGAGATCATGACGGTATAATTGACAACGGACAATTGACAATGAACAATATCCTCTGATCATCATAATTTCCTAATTGTCAATTATTGAATTGTCAACTATCAATTAGTTATGTATCCTATACTTTTTGAAGTCGGCTCTCTCACCATCTACACTTATGGCTTTTGCATAGCTGTTGGCGCGCTGCTGGGTTTTGGCTACATGTATTGGCAAGGCAAAAAACAATTTGGACTGACGTTCGATCAAAGTAACAACTTGTTTGTCATGCTGGTTGTGGCTGGAATTGTGGGTGGAAAATTTTTTCTCATTTTTGAAGATCCAGCTCTTTATTTATCGAATCCGAAAAAATTAATCTCCGGCAGTGGCTTTGTCTTTTATGGTTCATTGCTTCTGGCGATACCCATCATGCTTTGGTATTTCAAAAAGATTACAGTACCCGTGCTCGGGATGCTCGATGTGATGGCTGTAGTAACGTGCATCGTTCATGGATGCGGAAGAATTGGTTGCTTTATGGCTGGTTGTTGTTATGGAAAACCTACGGATAGCATTTTTGGAGTAACGTTCACCAATCCCGTTTGTCAAGCCGAACCTCTTCATACTGCACTCCATCCTACTCAGCTTTATGAAGCTATCTTTATTTTCATTTTGATGATCGGGTTGATCCTGTTAAAAACAAAGAAAAAATTTAACGGCCAACTTTTCCTGATTTATCTGATTGTCTATGCTATTGGCAGAGGAGTCCTTGAGATTTTTCGAGGTGACATACAGCGAGGCTTCGTTATCGAAAACATTCTTTCCAACTCACAATTCATTTCACTGGGAGTTATTTCAATCGCAATTTATTTTTATGTAAGATTAAAGAGAAAGAGTAACTTGCTTAACCATTAATTACTAAACCATGGAATCAGAAAGCTTCGTAAAAAAGACAGCCCGCACCACTATGAAAATCATCAAGCGAATTCTGGTTATTGCTTTGATTCTGGGTCTTGGCGTTTTAGCCTTTATGTATTGGGGTGTTTACGAGCGTGGCGTAATGGCAGGCAAAGTTTTGCGGGTGACGGAGAAGGGCATGGTTTTTAAAACCTATGAGGGAAAAATCAGCCTCGAGTCGTTTGGAGCTTTAAAAGGAGTTAGTCCGGTAGCCGAGACTTTTGATTTTTCGATTGAGCCTAATCAAACGGAGGTGATCGATCAACTTCAAAAAGTATCTTTAAGCGGAGAGCGGGTAAACCTTCATTTCGTAAAACGGTATATGAAGTTCCCATGGCGTGGTGACACATCATACTTTATTGAAAAAGTAGAGCGTGAAAATAAATCAGAATGATTTCCAGTAATACAATAATTCTATACGGGTCTTACGGCTATACAGGAAAAATTATTGCCCAGGAGTGCAAGGCAAAAAATCTGGCTGTGATTCTTGCCGGCCGCAACCGCGAGTCACTTCAAAAGCAAAGTGAAGAGACCGGGTATCCGTTTCAAGTAGTTGAGATTTCTGATTCTACAGCACTAAAGAATTTACTTAAGCAAGGATCGGTTGTTATTCATTGTGGTGGGCCGTTTCAATACACAGCCAAAATCATGGCAGATGCCTGCCTCGAAACGAAAACACATTACACCGATATAACCGGTGAACATCACGTATTTGAATTACTGGCAGGATACGATCAAAAAGGGAAAGCAGCGGGCATTACCATTATGCCCGGCACTGGTTTTGACGTAGTGCCGTCCGATTGTCTTGCCTTACATTTAAAAAATCGTTTGCCCTCCGCCACCCATCTTCAATTAGCCTTTACCATGTCGAAAGGTGGGCTCTCGCGTGGCACCTCCAAAACTATGACCGAAGGGCTTGGTAATGGAAGTTTGATTCGCAAAGACGGGAAACTCACCCCTATCAATCTGGGTGAAAAAGTGTTAGAAGTTGATTTTGGATCTTTCAAAGCACCTACTTTAAATATTCCTTGGGGGGATATTTCTACGGCCTGGCGTAGCACGGGAATTCCCAACATTGAAGTATACACAGGCGCAACTGCTTCCATGATCAAGAATGCAAAAATGAGTAAATACTTGAATTGGTTTTTGCGCATGCGGTGGGTGAAAAACTATATGCTGAAAAAAATTGATCAAAAGCCTGCTGGTCCAAGCGAAGAAAAAAGAAATACCGGCCGCAGTTTTCTTTGGGGCAAGGTTTGGGATAGTAATGGTAAGGAGTGTGTAAGTCAGCTGGAAACTCTAAGTGGCTATACACTTACTGCAAAAACAGCTGTACTGATCGCAGAAAAAATACTTGCAGGAAATTTTAAATCGGGCTACCAAACACCAGCCATGGCATATGGAGCTGATCTTATTATGGAAATTGAATCCACCAAAAGAGCTGATTTTAAAGATTGAATAACTACTTCTTGATTGGCCGAAGCTGATTTTTGAAATCCTTGTAGGTACAACTTAGTGTCTTTGTGCCTTCGTGGCGACATTAAGAATTACACTAAATATGAAACACCCAATCTTTGTACTGGCCATCATGCGGATTAAAATCCTTTTGCTTTTGAAAATGGGTATTGAGGATTTCCAATTCAATAATTCGGTCTAATTGCAAGTTGCGGTAGCCTTCTTTACCTCCCGCCTTTGTAAACCCAAATGTTTGCCAGCACACCAATACAATCTGATTGCGCGATGTAGTGCACACCCCATGTGGACATACTATACGTGGTAGCGGTTCACCTTCCAACGAAATCCGACACTGGTTCTTCGCTTCGCTGGCAAGCCAAAGTTGCTGGTTTAGTTCTTCAATTGTCATGAGATTTCAACCACGTTATTATCGGGTTTTGAACTCACCAGCTTACCAATTGGTTTTAAAATACCTGACATAAATTTTGATTCAAATTCTTCTTGATATTGCTTATCTATACACACCAACAGGCCACCACTGGTTTGGGGATCGCAGAGTGTGAGTAACGATTCGCTTCCAATGCCTTTTACTTTTTTCTCATAACTCTGCCAGTTGCGCATGGTGTTATCAGGATAGATAAACTTACTTAAGTACGTTTGCAGATTTCGAATTAATGGAATTTGCTGATAATCTAACTCGGCCGAAACACCGCTACCTTCACATACTTCAATCAAATGACCCAGCAATCCAAAACCAGTAACATCAGTCATGGCATTTACATAAGACATTTTACCAAACTCAGCACCGATTGTATTTAACTCCGTCATTACACGCACCGCCTCAGTAACATCATCGGCTTCAGCCAGCCCGCGCTTTTGTGCAGTGGTAATAATGCCTATCCCAATTGGTTTGGTGAGATACAGGATGTCGCCCGCTTTTGCGGTGTTATTTCTCTTTAAGTTTTTCTTCTCAACGGTTCCGGTAACAGCGAGGCCAAAAATCGGTTCAGGACTATCAATACTGTGACCTCCTGCCAAAGGTATTCCTGCTTTCGCACAGATTTCTCTGCTTCCATCTAAAACGTGTTGTGCCAATTCGGTGGATAGTTTTTCTACTGGCCAGCCTAAAATAGCGAGTGCCATCATAGGTTTGCCGCCCATGGCGTATACATCGCTGATCGCATTTACCGAAGCAATTTTTCCAAATGTAAAAGCATCGTCCACAATCGGCATAAAAAAATCAGTCGTGCTGATAATGCAGGTACCGTTATCTAATTCAAAAACAGCCGCATCATCTTTCGATTCGTTTCCAACCAACAGATTTGGAAAATTCATCGACTTAAATTCGGAATGCAGAATTTTATCGAGAACAGCCGGGGCAATCTTACAACCACAACCGGCACCGTGAGAATATTGGGTAAGTTTTATTTCGTTCATATTTTTATCTTTTTTATCACCTAGAAACTTAGGTTACATAGACAATCATCAGAATAAACCTATGTCTTCTATGTGCCTATGTGGTTAGTGAATTTACAATCCGCTCTATACTTCCCCCATCCCACGCTACTACATTGATAACTTTGCCTCTACGCTTTTCAATGCTTCGTAAATAGGCTTTGTCATAGTAAGTAAGTAAAATATCAATCACCGAGGTCATATCACCTTCCTCAAGTTTTTCCTTAGCCTGTTTATAATGTTGGCCACCCAGTTTGGTTACAATTTTTCCCATGATGGATAAAAACTCTTCGGGGTTAGCCGAGCCGTATTCTTCAACCAGGCGCTGCACACGCACTTCTTTCGCAACATCCATTTCAATCAACGGGCTCTGCGCCATTTGCTTCCAGAAGTCGTTGGGTAAAAATATTTTTCCTATAGCGATAGATTCATCTTCAACCCAAATTCTCTTTGTTAGATCCAATGCTAAAATTTCTTCAAACAATTCATTCTGAAACTGTTCGGTGGTGGGTTGAGGCGGCATGAATAATCCGCCAAACGCAGAACCCTTGTGATTTGCCAAACTCTCCAGGTCCAGTACCTGTTCGCCCTTTGATTTCAATGCTCGCAATACTTCACTTTTTCCACTTCCCGTGCAGCCAGTAAGCAGAATGAGATCCAAAGGCTTTTTAAAAGACTCTAATGCCTGATGCCGATACACCTTATAGCCACCCTTCAGCGCATGCGTTTTAATGCCTGCCATGCCCACGAACTGACTAAAATTATTAGAGCGCATGCCACCACGCCAGCAATGGACTAGTAACTCTTTCTTATCAGATACTTTTTCAGTTTCGTTAATAATATCAAGTAGTCGCGGTCCGACCAGCCGAAAACCAGTTTTGATTGCTTGCTGCTGACCTTTTTGTTTGTAATCTGTACCTACAGCTATGCGCTCTTCATTATTGAGAAGTGGAATATTAATTGCTGCGCGTATATGGCCTTGATGAAATTCGCCCTGTGAACGGACATCCACTACCGGTAAACTTTTTCGTAGGGCTAAGAATTCTTCAATCGAAATCGCCATCGTTCAAAGTTCGCGAACGATTTTGTAGTTACTAAACGAAAATCAATTAATCATTAAAATTTATGGCGATGCTGGTGGCAATGCCCACACGGAAACCATAGTTGACATACTGACCATCCTGAAAGGCTACTGCAGCCTCTAATCGGAAGATCCTTAAAATACCGTCAATGCCATAGCCAACTTCGGTATAGTTTTTAGATGTAGGCGCTGCCAGATAATTCACAAAAATGTTTTCAGTAATGCCTGTTACCCGAATTAAAGGGAATTGAGTAACCAAGAATTTTCGAAAATGGTAATGGGCATTGGCCGAAAAATATTGATCAGCCGTGCTAAATCGATAATAATCCAAAAGCCTAAAACTCCCTACTGGGTCAGTAGTCACAAAAGGAGTAAGATTGCCGAGGAAGTGTTTGTAGTCCATGAAGTAAAGTTTGTCTGCCGTTAAAAATTTACCAGCTTCCAAAGCAACATCCAACTTCCCTCTTATGCCCAACTTAAAAGAATTCTTAATTCCAACCTCCACGTGATCAAACGTAACTTCACTATTGGCTAGGCCCGAAAACCCTTTACGATAACTAAGCGATAACAAAGGTGAAGATCCATCCACACGTTGCTTTGATCCATTTCGAATCCGATACTTTTGCCACGGTCGCGCATCAAAACTTACTGAACCAATAAACGCACGATTGGGACTAAAACCCGTACTGGGTAGCTCCAGGCTGACGGGTTCATTAGGTGTGTATTGATCTCTATTTGTTTTGAAGAATGTGAAAGTAGAATTATTAAATAACTCCGAGCGCCTGGCCCAGGACCAGTTAGTGCGAAACGTATACTTATCGTTTATCCGCTGGGTATAATTCAGGTCAATGAAATTGCGCTCGTAAATCTTCATGTAGCTATCACCCAAAAACAAAGCAGTAAATGTGTTCACCATTGGATGAATTGGGTCATCGGAATTGAATTGTTCTACATACTGCCCACCCTCCAACGTGAGTCGTTTGTTTTTAAATCGATAATCAACCCTGAGTTTTCCCGTTAGCTTTTCACGCGAAAACGCATAGCGTGCAATCGGGCTTATTTCTAACCGTGAGGTTTGAGGTTTCTTATCTTTATCGAGACTGTCTCGCTTTACCCAACGTTTATAAAGACTTACGCGATAGATAAGGTTGAAACCCTCTACCGAATTAAATCCACCGTAAGGTGAATGAATGCGGAAGTCTGCTGTCTTGCCCATGCCATACGTATCACCGGTTAGTAAATCCCATGGCTGAAATCCCTTTTTTCCTTTCTTAGAATTGCGCAGTGTATCACCTTCGTCTTTCTTTCGCTGCACTTCTGTTAGACTATCATCAAGATGATAGCCACGCTGCTCTTCTTTTGTTAATGGTGTCGGTCTTATTTCGACCCAAAACGTAGAGTCCTTCTTATAAGCTAATGAATCCACGGAATATTTTGTTTCTGAAAGCACATCGGGATCTTCCTGTTCATTGGTTTCTTGCTTCTCGTATTCACGGATAAGTTGGTTCAATTCTTTGCGTGTTACTTCTTTGCCTTCGTTCAGCCGTTCTTGTAAATCCTGGCCCTTCTTACTGAATGTTTGTTCAACCTTCTTTGCTTCCTCCTTTTGCACCTTTTCATCTATAACTGTCATCTCAAGTTGCAGATCAGGATTGAGTGTAATTTTATACTCTTTCATAGTGGCCAGGTATTGGCCCTCGAACTCAAAACCAAAAACTTTTCCGTCTACTTTAAATTGTTGCGATACTGGCAGCCATGCCTTTTCTTCAATGGGATTATACAATTGCTTAATATGAAAGTTGATGCCCATTTTTGTGGCCGTCAAATCCACACTATGGATAGCCCACCAATCCTCAACGATATAAATCAATCCTTCGAAGACATTGTCGCCCCTAGATCGCGGTGTTACCTTGATCTTACTTATTTCGTAAGTCCTATCCTTGAATGAACCCAAATACTCAAAGCGGTAGTATGAAAAAGAGGCAGGCGAGAGTGGTGAAACCGTTTCTGCAATTTCGGGTTGATAAAAACTTCCGAATATATAAGAGTTAGGCGAGGTGTTTTTATTGTCTCCGTTTGTATAAACGGCTATTACTTTCTCTTCAAATTTATTGGGTCGGGTATATTTTATTTCACTAACCGATTCGGAAATAAAAACCCGGTCTTTGGTAATCCCTTCTTTTTCTAACGCCTTTTTAGCAAGCCAGGGATAATCTGTAAGCTGGCCTTTCCCTTTGATATAAACCTTGGCGGAATAAGCATCAATTTGTTGGGTATGAAATTTTGCTTTGGCGATTGCCTTCCGCATAATAGTATAGGCCGGATCTTCTTTACCTGCCCGTATAACCACATTTTGTAAAACAACAACCTGGGTTTTCAACGTCAGGTTAATCTCAATAAAGTCAGTGCCTACTTCAACAACGCGGCTTACTGATTCATAACCCAAATATTGAAAGAGCACATCATAGCGCCCAGGCGCAAGTTGTATCTCATACCGGCCCTCAAGGTCGGTAGCGCTGCCTGTGCCGGTTTGTTTAACAAAAATTGTAGCGTAGGCCAGCGGACCCGCATCGTCACTTTTAATGACTCCGCGAATGCCCGCCCCAAAGGACTGAAGGGAAACCAGCATTAACACAGAAGCGATTATTACTCTCATCAGTCCCATAGACGGATACGGATGTAAATGGGTTGTCATGAATTACAAAATTACCTGTAAAAATCCTTTAGGCGGATCATTTGTTCAACCAGTTCTGGAACGAGGTAACGGATTGATTTATTGCCTTTGATGCAATTGCGAATGTACGTGGCCGAGATATCCAGCAAGGGAGCTTCAATCATTTTGACATGGGGGTGACGCTTGAGGTCTGAATTTGTTACATGCGGCCGTGGATAAACATACAATCCAAACTGATTTAGAATTTCTTCATGATTCTTCCATTTTGTAAAGTTCTCCAGGTTATCCTCACCAATAATAACCTTAAATTCCTTGCCAGGAAATTTTTCGGTTAAATAGGCAAGGGTATGAATCGTATAGCTTGGCTTGGGCAAATTAAATTCAACATCTGATGCTTCAAGTTTATAATGATCCGCAATGGCCGCCTTCACCATATCGTAACGATCAAATTCGTGCAACAAACCTTTACTGGGTTTGAAAGGATTTTGGGGTGAAACAACAAACCACACTTTATGCAAGTCGGTATTTTCAGCCATGATATTGGCAATAATCATGTGGCCAATATGGATGGGATTAAACGACCCGAAAAACAGTCCTATTTTCTGGGGTGTACTCATGGTTAAGGTCTTGCCTTAAACTGATCATAGAGTCGTTGTGCCTCTGCCAATGATTTATCTAGCTCTTCATTTACCAACACAATATCAAACTTATCCTGAAAGGTCATTTCAAATTTCGCCTTGAATAATCTGCGCGATAAACTCTCTTCACTTTCAGTCGCCCGGTCTTTCAATCGGTTTGTCAAAACTTCCATAGACGGAACTTTTACAAATATGGCCAAGGCCCGATCACCAAAATATTTCTTCAGATTTATACCGCCTTTTACATCCACATCAAAGATCACGTTTTTTCCCTCGCTCCAGATGCGTTCAATTTCTGTCTTTAATGTTCCGTAAAAATTGCCGGCATACACTTCTTCCCATTCTATGAACTCGTCATTATCTATTTTTTCTTTGAATGCTTCAGGGGAAAGAAAATGGTAATCTTTACCATCCTGCTCGGTGCGGCCGCGCCTGTCGCGGGTAGAGGCTGAGATGGAAAACCCAAGATCAGAATTATTTCTTAGAAGATGTTTTACAATGGTAGTTTTTCCAGAACCTGAAGGAGCAGAAAAGATAAGTGCTTTGCCTGCCATCAGGATGTTGCGTTTTGGCTGATCTGCATCTTGATTTGTTCAATCAGCTCTGTCGGAGCGGATTCACCGCAGCAACGGCTTTTCAAAAGTTCTTTTATTTGTATATCCAGGCTATATGATTTAAAGCAAGGACTGCATTGATCCATGTGTGATTTGAAGTACGCTTCTTGCTCATGGCTTGCCTCTCCATCCAGAATCAACTGAAGCATTTGCATACACGATGGCTTATTTCCATCTGCAAGAATAAAGGGGTTGTAGAGTTTACTCATAGCTCGGTATTTTTATAACCCATTGATTTGGCGTATTCACTAAGTTTCTCTTTGAGCAAGTTTCTGGCCCGGTGTAATCTACTCCGCACAGTCCCGATAGGGATATCCAGAATTTTTGCCATCTCTTCGTATTTAAATCCTTCCAGATCGCACAAAATAATCACGGTTCGAAAGTCCACGTCCAACGAATTAAGGGCATTGGAGATTTCGTCTCCAATCATGTCTTTCAGTGATTCTACCCGCAAGTCGGGCGTAATCTGCCGATCAACATCCTCCGAATTATAATAAGCCTCAACCTCCTGATAATCTACCTTCGAAGGTTCTTTGGTCTTCTTTCGGTAGTCATTGATAAAACTGTTTTTCAGAATTCGGAACAGCCAGGCTTTGGCATTAGTTCCTTTTTGGAAGGATTCTATGAAACGATAAGCCTTTAAATAGGTATCCTGCACCAAATCTTTGGCATCATCACGATCGAGCGTGAGGCGGTAACCAAAGTTGTACATGGAGCTGATATGAGGCAGAAACTCATTATTGAAGATTTCATTCTTCTCCTTTTCAGGATAATGTTGTTTGATCGTTTCTTCCATGAAGTGTCAAAAATAAGAAAAGAAGCGTGAATTAAATCCTTAATCACCGAAGTTGGTACAATTTGATGTCAGGCTGACTTCCTCTTCTGTTTAAAATTCCTTTTGAATTTTTTCCACCTGATCTTTAACAAAGCCATGTTAGTACCGAATTTTTCTGCCGAAGTTGGCCTCAAAAGACCTTTTCGAACATATACTGTATCACTGGCGTCTTTATACCAGGTCAGGTAATTCTCCCTTCTCATCCAGTTTTCAATTTCCGCGATAAAAGGATTTACATAATACTTTCCATGCGTTTCGATGGAGAGTACTTTCGGCCTACTTACTAAATGTTTAATTACATACCATTCCCCACCTTCAATATCCACACTTAGTAAATCAATTGTGCCATCGTCTATTTCAGAAAACATCTTGCATGGAACCTCAAATGTTGTTTCCTTATTTACCTGATATTGATCATTGACAATTGCCGGACTTGATTTTAATTCCGAAACAAAAGTAGAGGCAGCAGCCTTCGACAACTTGATGACTCCACTCGTATCCCATACGGCCACGGGCACAACCTTTATTGGAAATCCAGCAAAATAGGTCTCAATTTTTTTTACCGTGTCGGGATCAGCCTCCACCAAGGTAGCTTTGACTCCGTCTTGTATGAAGTTTAGAATGTTAGAAGTTTCGGGCAAATAAACTCCAACCTCACACACATGATTGAAAGAAATATTTCTCTGCTTTAATCGCTTGTAAATTATTTTTATCTCGTTTGAATTCATGCTTCTTGAGTTAAATCATTTTATAATTTTTATACTCGCCAATTCTATGTCGTATGAGATTACTGATCAGTCGTTTTACTTTCTCTTTAGTGGTGTAATTCCGTTTCGAAATGTCGTAATCAAACTTCCAATTCTTTCTTGCGATCCGGTCTTTCATTACCTGTGGATGACCTTCGGTAAAAAACTCTAATGAACTTACCTTGCTATAGTCAAACTCGTTTTGATCAGGCACATTTTTACTCACCCAGTTTTCATCAACATAGAACCCATACCAGTTTTTTATCTTTTTCTGCATATCGGTTGGCTCTTTAACCCATCCATAATGATAGATAAAAGCATCTATCAACTTCACATTTAACTTTTGGTTAGGAAGTTTTCTAAAGCCCTGTGCATCCTTGTATGAAAAGATATCTTTGCGGTTTCTTACTATTCGTATTTCTCGTCTATACCATTGCCACGACTCGCCTACATAATCATAGCTGCCATAAAAATGTTTGTAGTTGAATAATAGTCCATCCACTTGTTTGTCATCCTTATGTAGAAGCATCTCACGTTTAACTACCGCATGATACTTTTCGTGTAGTACTTCATCTGCCTGAATATAAAAACACCAATCAGCATCGGGAGCGACAGCACGAAGGGCCTTATCCGTTTCAAGTGCAAAGGTTCTTCCACCTGCACGTAGGCTATCATCCCATATAGTTTCAACGATCTTTATTTTTTCCGATGAAATCGACTTAATTAATCGCAGGGTTTCATCCTCCGAATTTCCGACAGCAACAACAAATTCATCACACAAGGGCAGAACGGAAGTGATTGCTTCAACAATGGGGTAGTCATACTTTACCGCATTTCTAACAATCGTAAATCCACTGACCTTCATGAAAGACTATACTTTGAAAGAAACCGGCTCGGCCCGGTATGCGTAATTATTCTCAGCAAACGCATCGATTTGTTTCTTCACATCTACCACCGAAATAGCGTTGATGCACGCACACTCTTTGCTCGCCCGGCATCCTTCACATTCCTTATTCAATACAAGGTATTTTGCATGTTTTCCTATCGGCATCCATCGGCCTGGATGAATCGGTTTCATAGGCGAATATAAACCCAGCACATTAATTCCTAACGCTGCAGCAAGATGTAATACTCCGGTACTGCAGGCTAAAAGTCCATCTGCCTGACTGATAAAGGAAGTCAACTCCTCAAGATTAAGTTTGCCCGTAAGGTCAGTAACATGCGGATGTTGAAACAATTCGGGTTTTTCGGTTCTTATTGAATCTCCTTCTGCTTGCAGACCTGTTACGAATATGCGATAGGATTCTACCGGCAATGAACGTATTAAGTCGTTATAATTTTCCAATGGCCATTCCCTGGCGCTTCCTCTTGACTTTGGATGTATTATTAGATTGAACCGATCCTTCTTTATTAGGCTCGAAAAATCAAGTTTAGATGGTTGCAATCCATAGTAAGGTATCAACTCGGCAGTGTCAATATCGCCATTAAGTTTGAAAGGTTTTAACAATTTAAAGTTGAGTTGACTTTCATGCTGGTTAGATTTCAGTCTGGTGAAATCGACCAGGTGATTACAATACATCCAATTGTACCAACGATGAGCCGTTGCCACCCGGTGCTTGATACGAACCTCCTTTGCAATTTTCGCCAACTTTCTATCTGGATAAATAAATATAATCGTATCTGCCCGTGCCATTGCCAAAACACTCGGGTCTTTTAGAATTTCATCCCTGTCTAAAAACTGATCAACAAAAATGCAGTTGCCAATAATGCCTTGTGTATAACCTTTTCCTATAAAATATATTCTTAAATCGGGAACAATTGACTTCAAATAACCTAGCAAGGGTAACGTGAGAATAACATCCCCCAGATTATCTGTGCGACTTATTACCAAACGTTTGCCGAGCATAGCTTTGTGATTGGCTTCATACAATTTTGCGTATTTATAGAATACATGGTTTGAAACTGCCATGGCAACCATTAACCCTTCGAAGCCATCCATAAAACCCCGCTTTATTATAAAGCTTTTAAAAAAAGCAAACGTGGAGCGCGCAATGATTTTAGGAACTGAACTCGATTTTCTTCCTACATTCTCTTTGGCAAAAATCTCTGAATAACTCTGAATTTTTGAAATGGTTTCAGCTGAATCGGTATAAGCACGGTGAAGTATATCACCCTTCAGGTGCATAATTTTGATACCACTTTTTAGTACCACTTTATCATGCGGGTTTTCTCCGCCCCATAAACCTATTCGTCTGTTCCAAAGTCGAATTTTTTTATCCGGGTACCAATTGCCATGACGGATCCATTTTCCTCCATAGTTAGAAAGACGATTCATTCTATAGGCTTCGCAAGGCCAGGTTTCTTTAACCTCCTCAATACACTTTACAAGTTCTTCCGATAAATATTCATCCGCGTCAAGGGAAAGCACCACATCATAAGATGCCTGGGTTACCGCAAAGTTCTTTTGATCAATATGACTTTTAAAGGGATGTTCTACTACCCGCGCACCTTTTTCAAAGCAGATTTGCTGGGTGCGGTCTTTAGAGTAAGAGTCGACTACTACCACCTCATCAGCAACCTGCAACAAAGAGTCAATACAACGACCAATATTCCGCTCCTCATTGTAAGAAATAATGACTGCACTAATTTTAACCATGTAGCTTAATTCGATCCCAATTTCCTCTTTAATCTGTTTGTTACCAAAAGGGTGATTACCAAAAACAGCAAAAACCCACAAAATAACAAATCTTGTGGGCTTTCAATCAGAATTTGTAATCAACGAAGGGCAATGGCATTCAAAGATTTTACCATATTTATAAATTCTATCCGATAGCCATCTACGTCCTTTCCTTTGGAACTTTGAGCCAGTTGCAGTACATCCTCGTACTGAAAATCCTTTGTGTATTCAGACTCACGAAGCAACATACCAAATCCTGCCACCGCGGCTGACCATTTAAAGTTCTCAGAAGTTTTATTCAAAGCAACATTCTCATCCAATAAGGGATGCACGATCAGTTTGCTTACATCTCCACCCGGTTTCTTGTAGCGAAACTTCACGTTCATTATCTCTTTTAAGCTTGAGGCGGATGCGTCAACTGTATTCTTTTGATACTTTAGGTCGTCAATCTTTGAGAACTCACTTTCGACACCCACCGGAATAATTTCGTACAATGCAGTTACCGAATGTCCTGATCCAAGTTCACCAGCATCTTTACGATCGTCATTGAAATCTTCATCGCGCAATAACCGGTTTTCGTAACCAATCAACCGATATGCTTTTACACGAGCCGGATTAAACTCAATTTGTAGCTTCACATCCTTAGCAATGGTAAACAAGGTTCCTCCAAATTCATTCACTAATGCCTTTTGTGCTTCCAGAATTGAATCGATATAGAAATAGTTTCCGTTTCCTTTATCTGCCAATATCTCCATTTTTGAATCTTTGTAGTTGCCCATTCCAAAACCCAACGCGGTAAGAAAAATGCCGTCTTTGCGTTTCTCTTCTATAAGACGCTCCATGCCACCATTGCTGGATTCTCCAACGTTAAAATCACCATCGGTTGCCAGTATCACCCGGTTATTTCCATTTTTCATAAAATTCTCTTTTGCCACTGAATACGCCAGATTAATTCCAGCACCACCAGCGGTAGAGCCTCCTGCTTCCAAATTATCAAGAGCCTCCAGAATTTTCTTTTTGTCAGCACCAGAAGTGGAAGGTAGAACCAAGCCAGCAGCTCCTGCATAAACAACTATCGCTACGCGGTCTTGCTCACGCATTTGCCCAACCAGCATTTTAAAGGATGTCTTCAATAGTGGCAACTTATTGGGATCATCCATAGATCCCGAAACATCGATAAGAAAAACCAGATTAGAGGGTGGCAGATTTTCTTTGGCAATATTCTTTCCTTGCAGTCCGATATGAACGAGTTTATGTTTCGTGTTCCAGGGTGCAATTGATATTTCGGTATTGATCGAGAAAGGGTCGTCTCCTTTTGGTTCATCATAATCGTAGTCAAAATAATTAATCATCTCCTCAATGCGCACCGCGTCTTTAGGTGGGCGCTGTCCACTGGAAATAAATCTTCTGACGTTACTATAAGATGCCGCATCCACATCAATTGAAAAAGTTGATAGTGGGTTCTTCAAGGCTTCATGAAAAATATTTTCATTGATGCCATCATACTCTTCGGTATTGTGTCTGGGTTGGTTCCAGCTTTCCTCAACAGGGGCCCTGTTGTAAAAATCTTTTTTTAACTTACCTACACCTCGAACTCTTACACCCGATACCGCCCCAACAATGGATTTCATTTCAGAATGTTCATACCCGGTAACCACTACTTCACTCAACTGCTTTACATCAGATTGCATGACAACATCAATCCGATTCGAGATGCCGATAGCCACCTCTTGAGTAGCTAATCCCACAAAAGAAAAAATCAGCGTGCCGCCTTTTCCTGGCACCTGAAGAATATAATTCCCTTTGTAGTCGGTAACGGTACCTTTGGTAGTTCCTTTCAGAAGAACATTTACACCCGGCAGGTTGCTACCATCCTCGGCT
>LNFM01005025.1_pt1 | contig 23445 bp, 25 predicted proteins | sample 596031 | NCBI WGS metagenome assembly LNFM01 (sample SAMN04254537, study PRJNA301005) | activated carbon metagenome | isolation source: dual media filters at the Ann Arbor, Michigan drinking water treatment plant | place: USA: Ann Arbor | reverse complement strand
CGGCCACGGATGGTCGGTGTGCGCCAGTAGCTCAGCCGGATAGAGCGTCGGTCTACGAAACCGAAGGTCACAGGTTCGAGTCCTGTCTGGCGCGCTTCGAAAACCCCTTGATCAAGGGGTTTTCGTCGTTGCGGGTTGCTTCGGGGGCCTGCGCGGAAGGCAGGGTGCCGGCGACGGGTTCACACGAGCCCGTTGGTCGAAAGCGGATCCAGGGGGCAGCTCCGTTCTTGGTAGCGGGCCTGCCGTTCAGGCCCTCACCTGTATCTGCCACGCCGGACCGGCTTTCGGAGTGCCGACCTGGCGGAGGTCCCTCCGCGGGGCACCCCGTGATCCGACCGGGACACCGCCTAGGGTCGACCCTGGCATGCGCGTTCGTGTCTACGTCGATGGCTTCAACCTCTACTACGGTGGCAAGCGTCTGGCCGCCCGGCATGCCGGAGGGCGGCCGCCGGCGTGGAAGTGGCTCGACCTGCGGGCGCTGGAGTCGCGGATCATCGAGCAGCGGTCGATGGGTCGAGGGGCGGTCGTCGACCACGTGACCTACTGAACCGCCCGTGTGTCGGCGACCCGGACAACCATGCACGACAGGCGGCGTATCTGTGGGCGCCGGAGGTGCCGGGCACCGTCGCCCGCATTGAGTTCGGGCTGTTCAAGGAGCGGTACCGGGATCTGCCACGCGCGACGCGGGGCCCGGACGGCGGGCCGGTCCTTGCCGGGCGGCGGCTGCAGCTGGTCGGCGTGTCGATCCGTAAGGAGAGAAGGGGTCGGATGTGAACCTGGCCTCGCACCTGCTCATCGATGCGCTCACCGGTGCCATGGACGCCGCGGTGGTGATTTCCAACGACTCCGACCTGGAGTTCCCGGTGCGGGAGGTCCGGACACGGATGCCCGTCGGGACGGTCAGCCCGTACGGACCGGTGCACGGCTCACTGCGGCCGGTGATGACGCCCGGTTGCGGCCACTGGTCCCACGAACTCGACCTGGCGCAGCTTGCCACCTCCCAGCTCTCGGACCAGGTGGCAGGCATCAAACGCCCGAGGAAGTGGTGACGAGACACGCGAAGGTGTTCGGCCGCGGGTGTTGACTCCGCCGATCGGCTTCCAGATACTGAGATCAATCCACCCGGGGCCGCCGTGCCCCGGGTTTTTCGTTGCCGGGCGCCGCACCTGAACGTCGGTCCGAGTCACGAGGCGGACACACAACGTCCGCCGTCCCGGAGCGGTTCCCTCGCGCGGCCATAGAAGAGGCTCGAACCCCGCCGGCCCGAGTCAGCCCTGGATGCCCGGCGGGGACCATTGGATCACGACCTGCCGAACCACCGGGCTGCGCCGCCCGCGGGTCAGGCGGCGTCCAGGTAGCGGCCCAGTACGGTGCGGATGACCTCCGAAATGGTGACCCCTCGGCGTCGGCGCGGCCAGTGCGCGCTGGAGCTCGGGATCCAATCGGACCGACTCCACCCCGCGCTGGCGCCGAGCCGAGGCTGGGCCGCCCGCGGCGTGACCGGCTTGCGATCAGCGTCGCGGGGTAATAGCCGGCCTCGGCTTTGGCGGCCAGGCGCTCGATCTCCTGGCCGGTGATCGGCTGCTCGGCGTCCTCGATCGCGAGGGCCAGGTCGATGGCATGCACGATTCCACCTGCGCCTGGGCCGTCCCGGCCGGACAGAGACCGACGAGCCGATCCGGAGTCCCTCATGGGGCGGCACGTTCTGAGCGAAGCGGGTGCAGGTGCGGGATGAAGCGCGGAGTGCATGAGGCGTAGCGAGGCCACGCGGCTGGGTGCTCTCGGGCCACCTCGGCCTCCTCTCGCTTAGCGAGTCGCCGATAGACGACCATGAGGACGGGGAACATCGCGAGCGTCGCAAAGGTAGGCCATTGCAGGAGGAAGCCGACCATCACGAGGGCGAGGCCGGAGTACTGTGGATGACGGATGCGCGCGTAAGGCCCGTCCGTCGCCAGGACTCCTTGTCGCTGGGCTCGGTAGAGGCGCTGCCAGGCTGCGGCGACGAGCCAGAACCCGCCGGCGATGAGCACGTAGCTGACCAGGTGGAAGGGGCTGAGGTGCGGGTCACCGCCCCACCCGGTGGCATCGGACCACAGGTGCCCACCGTCGTGGCTGAGATCGACACCCGGGATCAGGCCCGACAACGGTCCAGTCAGGAGGTAGATCGTGAGCGGATAGCCGTACATCTCCGTGAACAACGCCACGATGAAGGCCGAGAAGCCGCCCAGGGCCCTCCAGTCGCGCCGGTTTCTCGGATGGACGAAACTGACCGCGAAGCCAATGAAGAGTGCGGAGTTCACCGCGACGAGCAGCCACAGACCGTATCCATAGTCGCGCATGCCAGCACCTTGCGGTTGAGTTTCAACACCCCAAGGGTCGACCCGGCCGGGACGGTGCACGTCGGGCCAGCCGCGCACTCACACTGCGGGCAGCCCGTAACGCGGGATTCTCGTTCACGTGCGCTTCACGATCGCCGGCGCTTGCCCCGCCCCTTACTGCCGTCCCTCGCAGTGAGACGCCGCGGTCCAAGGCACGTGGCGTATCTGAATCGGCGGCTCCCGCCGCCTCCTCCGGCAGGCGCGATCGTCGCTACTCAGCGAACAGCCCGCGAGCTCTCATCTCGTGGAGGACTCCAGACAGAGGGGCGCCCGCCGTGCGGCGGCAGATGATGAACCTGACGTGAAGGACTCCAGGGGGTCCGCAGTTTCCCGAGGCTTCGATGCGATGTCGCCACGACGCCCCGGCCTGCCGATGGGTCGACATTCGGGGTGGATCTCAACACAACAAGAGGACGAGGCCATGAGTGCCAGCGGCAAGAAGTCGGACAGCGGCCGGGGCCGGGGTCACTGGGCGATGCTGCTCATGTGCGTCCCCATGCTTCTGGTGGTCGGGGTGCTGATCATCGGTGGGGCGAGCGTCGCCCTACTCATCCCGGCAATCGCCTGTGCGATCATGATGGCCTTCATGATGCGCGGGATGGACCACGGGCAGCACTGAGACGGTCAGTGGCAAGCTGACCATGCCGGAGCACTTCATCTTGGTGCCGGCCGGCCCTCCGGAGCGAATGAGTCACCGGCGCTGCCGAACGCGAACCGCCACCCGAAGTGCTGTGGTCTCAGAGGCCCGCCGGGTGAGGGTTGCCCGCCCCTCGCTCCGTCAGCTGCCCCGATGGCACGCCACCGGAAGGGGGCCGCGTGGGTTCTCGAGCACTGAGACACGTCGCCCGGTTCGGGTGTCCCACTCGAGCCGGAGTCACCGATCCGAGCATCGGTCTGCGACCAGGAGGCGGACGACTTCCCAGCGCACCTTGAGGTACGGCGTCAACAGTGCGCGGAGTTCCTCAACGCTTGTCAGTTCACCGGGACGATTCCCCGCTGAGAGGATCGGCACTTCTTCGCCCGCCGGACCGGTCCCGAGGACGTCCACGAAGAACGTTCCGAGCGGAGGATCCCACCCCGCCCAGATCTCGGGCACCGCCCCTCGCTCGGAGATGCGATGCAGGCTCATAGCCGAGAACATCCGAACAGAGCGGCCCCCAGGGGGAGCGGGACGAACCGTCGCACGCAGCGTCGTCCGACTTCCACCCACGTCCATCGTTTGCATCCGCCGCTCGCCCCTCCACGGCGGTGTGGACTGTTGTAGAGGACGAATGGGGAGCGCCCGTGAATCGACGCGAGGGAGGGAGGCACCGGCGTCCGAGCACCGATCGCCAGCCTGGCTAGTCGGGTCGCGTTACCACGGAAGGCCCGGCGGCCCTTCGGGTTGGCAGGCGACGTCGGAGAGCACAGCCGAGCCGAGTTGCGGCAACGATCGCGGGGCTCGTTTGGGGGATGCCGTCCACGATGGGGCGGGTTGCCGGGACCATCGTCCGCAGGGCGATGTCGTACATCCGATGCCGGCTGCTTTCGCTGATCCGTGGCAATGCGTCGATGCCCCTGTAGACGAGCTGGAGCCGTCGTGGTGCGAGCGTTCGGCGGGCCGACAGGCGCCGACTTCGGAACAGTTTCGAGTGGCTTTCGCGAAAACGGCGCAAGGTTTCGTCGTGCCGTTCACGTTCCCGAGCGAGCATCCGCGGTTCGTGGTGTTGGCGGTATTCCAAGTGGATGCGGCCGATGTGGGTCCCGCCCCAGCCCCTTGCCGCAAGCCGGAACCACAAGTCCCAGTCCTCATAGCCCTCGGCCAGGCTCCAGCCGCCGGACTCGAGGAGCGCCGTGCGACGGTAGAGGCAGGACACGGGAAGGCGGTTCATGTAGGTGACGAGCCAGGGGTCGAGGGTGCGCCATGTTGGGAACACCCAGTCGATCGCGCCGAAAGCGCGATTGTCGCCCCAAGCCGCTGCCGAGGAGGGGCTGGCGTCGAGCGCGTCCGCCAGCTCGTGCAAGACATCTTCGGCGAGTCGGTCATCCGCGTCGAGCGGGAATACATACGGGGCCGCCGTGTGTGCGACGGCCGTCATTCGAGCCGCGGCGACTCCACTGTTCGGTTGCCGGATGACTGTGACCCCGCTGCGCTCGAGGGCATGCAGCTGATCGAGGGTCGCGTCCTCGGTCGATCCGTCGTCGACCACTACGAGTTCGCAGCGTTCGCGCTGCTTTTGGACGGAGGCCACCGCCTGGCCAACGAAGCGCCCGTCGTTCCAACAAGGGATCACGACCGCGACCCGACGTTGCAGGTTCATCATGTGGCGGCTCCAAGCCTCGACCGAGATGTCGAGACAGATGTCGTCGACCGGACGGCTGGAGATGAACTCCCGCGCTCAACCGTCGCCTCACGATTCATCGTGTCCTCACATTCTGCTGGCGAACCGTGAAGAAGAGCCCGATCAGGGGTGATGGCCTTCGTGATCAGCGGGGGCCGTGACGGACAACTCCGCCCTATCGCCGCTTCCCGAGATCGCGGGCCCGATCACGAAGCTGGATACCGCGAACCCGACTGCGAAGACGGCCAAGGCAACCGCCGGCGCCCGCCACGTGCCGAAGCGTCGCCGAAGCCTCATCAGGAACGGAATCGAGAGCAGGAGCCCAAGCGCTCCGAAGATCAGCGTTCCTGTGGCTCCGGCCAGGAGCGCAGCCCCGGCAAGCGGCCCCACATGATGGAGCACGTGGGGGAGGATGCCGCTGACGCCGCCGACGGCACCGGTGACCGGGGTCCATGCGCGACGAAGCAGCGTCGGCGTGGCAGTTCCCGCGGCCTGAGGAGTCTGCCCCTGCTCAGACAACGCGGATCGCCGTGGTGAGGCCGCCGCCGCCCTTGACCTCTCGCCCGTCGTTCGTTGTGTGGTGAAGGATGTGGCAGTGCACGAGCCAGGTGCCGGCGCGCTGCGCGGTCCAGATGACGTCGTAGCGCTCGCCCGGCGCGACGAGCACGGTGTCCTTCGTGAGTTGGGCGGCCCGAGGAACAGGGTTCCCATCCGTCGCGACGATCCGGAACGGACCCCCATGGATGTGCATCGGATGCGCGAATTGCCCGGCGCCGATGAACCGGATGCGCACCCGTTGCCCGCGCTTGACCGTGATGACCCTGGTGTCGGGGTACGCCTTGCCGTTGAGCGTGAACCAGTTCGGGAGGGATCCGTCGTAGTCCATCGCGGGAACGTTTCCGTCGGCGGTGATCCTCCACTCCTGGAGCATCATCGGGATGTCCGCCGCCACTGACGGGTCGGGGTCGCCTTCGACGATCAGGACACCGGACAGGCCCAGGGCGACCTGCCGGTCGGCCGCGGTGTGGGAGTGGTAGAAGAAGGTCCCGGGCTGCGTCACCCGGAACCGGTACGTGAAGGTCTCGCCCGATGCGATGTTCGGCTGGGTGACGCCACCGGCGCCGTCCATCGCATTCGGCACCGCAAGGCCGTGCCAGTGAACCGAGGTGGGCTCGTCGAGGTCGTTCGTGACCTCGATACGCAGCCTGTCCCCAACTCTTGCCCTGATCGCCGGCCCCGGAATCTGACCGTTGTATGCCAGGGCGCCGACGGTCGCGCCATCACCGATCGTCCAGCGCACGGGTGCCGCAGCGAGTTTGAAGACCTTCTCACCTCGCCTTCGTGTCCCGGGGAGGGGCCGGCCGCCCTCGGCCCCGGGTTCGGCGCTCTCGACGCCCGTGGTCGAGACAGGGCTCATGTCGTGACCGCCCATGTCCTCGGACGCCATCCCTTCGGCAGTCGCACCGGCGCTCCCCGCGACCGTGGTGGCGGAGTGGTCCATGCCGAGCATGCCGTCCCCGGCACCCGCAACGAGGCCGACCCCGACAACCGCGAGTGCGACGGCTCCACCAACACCCAAGAGCACCTTCCGCATCAGGCACCTCACCTTGCTTGCAGGTTGGGCGGACGCCGCCCCGGTCGCTCATGTCTAGCCCGCCGTTGCGGAGACAATGTGAAGGCGCGTCGTCGATCCCGGAAGTCCCCCAGCCGGATGCGGTTCGCGTACCGAAACCTGTGGGAAAACCCCGAGGCGTGCTCCTTTGGGTGGCTCGGCCGCGGCAACGGCGAGCGAGCGCCGCCTCAGTTCCGCAGCGGGTCCACGGCGGTCAATGCTGGAAACGGATTCACGGCATTGCCACCACGCGGGTGAATCTCGAAGTGCACGTGCGTTGGACCGCCGCGCGCGTCACCGGAGTTACCGACACCGCCAAGGATCTGGCCGGACCGGAGGGTCGATCCCTCTTCGATCCCGGCCGCGATGAATTGCATGTGCGCGTAGTAGAAGGCATTGCCCACCGCATCCGTCAGCCACAGACGAATGCCGCCGAGTCCCGACTCGCTGCGCGACATCCGGGAGACGGTACCGTCGGCAACCGCGAGCAGCGGTGTGTTCCGTGTCGCCATGATGTCGGTGCCCTCGTGGGCGCCCTGGGATCGCGGTGCACCCCAAGAGTCGATGTACTCGTAACGGCCGAGCACCGGAAAGGTCTTCAAAGGCACGACGGCCGGTCGGGTTCCGCTGCCGGCCGTCGTTGAGACCTGAAGACCGAGGCGGCGGAGTAGGCGGGCGTCGGCCACTCCAGTAGCGGGGAGTCCCATACGACGCTGAAGCCGGACAACGGCTCTTCGGGTGGCTGACCCGTAGGTGCCGTCGACTCCCAGCTTTGCGCCTCGTCGACGGAGCTCCCGCTGCAGGTCGCGGACCTGCGGTCCGCGGGAACCGAGGCGCAACGCCGTGAGGGCGACGGAGGACCTCTGTGGAGGAGCGGCGCCTCCGTCGAGGCTGGACTCGCCGGGGACGGGTTCCGGGGCGGCCACGGGGGTGGTTGCCCCGGCCTGACCGGGGATCTCGATGGCAGAGGCCGCCGATGGCGCCAGGACCAACACTGCGACGGCTAGCGCGAACGCGAGCCGCCCACGACGGGCGTGAGCACGACTCAAGCAGACCTCCCCGGTGGGATGCAGAACCGCCCGCGACTTGCGCGCATGGGGGCGACGCGCAAGCCGCGGGGCTCGCGCCGCGCCGGACTCTACGAGGGCCTCCCGGGGCCATGTCAAGCGTCGGACTCGGACGTACGAGTCCTCCATCCGGACCGTTTCGCAGTCCGTTCACATTCACGGCGCCTTCACGACCCGCCCTTACCGTGCCGCCCCGCTACGAACCCTCAAGGCCGTCTCAGGAGGTCGAATGGAAACCCTCGATGTTGCCATGACGAGTGCGCCCCGAAGGGCTGTCGCTGCCGAGTGGGATGCCCGGGTGGAGTCTTGGCGATCGACCTGTGCGGGCCCGGCCTTCCTTCGTTTCCGCGACCGGGCACTTGATGCGGCGGCGCTCCGTGCGACCGACCGGGTGCTCGACGTTGGTTGTGGGACGGGCCTGTTGGCGCTCGCCGCCGCGGGGCTCGCCGATTCGGTGGTTGCACTGGACGTGTCGCCTCGGATGCTCTTGGAGGTGCAGTCCGCCGCAGACGCGCGGGGCCTCCGGAACCTCTCGGTGGTGTGCGCCGACGCGGCCCAGCTTCCCTTGGCGAGCGACGGGATGGACTGCGTGATGAGCAGCTACGCGCTTCACCATCTTGATCACCGAGCGAAACTTGCGGCGCTGGCCGAAGCTCGACGGGTGCTGCGCCCGGGAGGCCGACTGGTTGTGGTCGACATGATGTTCTCCCTCTCAATGAGGGCCCAGGATCGGGCAATCATCCTGGGCAAGGCGCGGCAGATCCTCCGCAAGGGGCCGTCCGGAGCGGTGCGGCTCGTGCGGAACGCCGTCCGGATCGGCAGCGGCCGGTGGGAACATCCTGCGCCCCGTGACTGGTGGCTCGACGCCGCGACCATGATGGGCTTCACCGATGTCGTGGTGGTTCCCCTCGAGCAGGAGGCGGGGATGCTCACGGCGGTGCGACCGGAATGACCCGTGGGAGGGGCCTGTCGCTCATTGTCATGCTCGTGGTGGGTGCTTTGATCGCCGCGATCGCCGCCGCCTCGGCACGGGAGGACGGAGCGGCACTTCGCCCGGACGGGGGCGGAGCAGGAGACCTGGTCATCGAAGCCGGCCCCGCGACCGTCGTCGTCGACGGCGCGACGCGGAGAACACTTACGTCGGATGCGGCTGCCGCCGCGTGGCTCGCCGGGCACCGGCGGTTCTCCGGACGGTGGACACGGGGCCGCCTCGCGTGGCGCGGCGCGGACGCGGGGTTGCTGGCCGGGGCGGCGCGGGGAGTCGCGGGCCGCGTCAGGCTTGCCCCCGTCGTCCGCGAGATCGCGCTCGAACTACCCGTCATCCGGCAGGCGTACCGGAACAACTGCGAAACCGCCGCGCTCAGCATGGCGCTCCGAGGCCGCGTGAACCAGCGACGTCTTCAGCGACTCCTTCGCATCGACGCACCCCTCGATCCGCTCGACGGTCCGGGTGGCCGCATCTGGGGCGATCCTTCGGAGGGGTTCGTTGGGCGGGTCGCCGGAGGCGGCTTTGGGGTGTACGAAGGCCCCCTCTCCGAGTTGGGCGCTCGGTTCGATGCCGGCACGGAGGCCATTCGGGCGCAGAGCTTCGACGAGGTCATGCGTTTGGTGCGAGACGGTCGCCCGGTGGTCCTGTGGGCCGCCCTTGGCGCGTCCTCACCGATCAGCTGGCGCACGGCCGAGGGGAAGACCGTCGAGGCGAACCTGGCTCAGCACACGATCGTGCTGGCGGGCCTGAACCGCAATGGAGTGGTTGTCCACGACCCATGGACGGGCCGAGTGATCACTGAGTCTGAATCTGCCCTGGCCGCGCGCTGGAGGGTCTTGGGGCGCCGCGCGGTGGCGACCTCAGCCCGGCCCGCGACCCTGATCACCCGTCGTTGACCCGGTAGCTGAGGGGATCGCGGGCGTTCACCTCGGATTCACAGCCCGCCCGTACCGTGCGGCAGGGAGGAGAGAGGTATGGGAGACGTGATGGACGACGAGCCCAACGCAGGCTCGAGATCTCGGCGGCGACGACGCTTGGTCGGCGTACTCATCGGGTTCATCGCGGTGCTTGTCATCGTGGTGACCCCAATAGTGCTGCTGAGCTGGGCCAGTGCCGACGGCGACAAGTCGATCTCTGCGGCCAAGCGGGCCACTGGACCGATGCTCGCGGACCTCCGCTCGCAGGTGGAACGCGATGGGGGCAGGCTGAGCATCACTTGGAGTACCCGCCCGATGGGCGGGATGCAGATGGTGGAGGTGACCCTTCGCGGCCCGGGCTCGGAGTTCGATGGCCGTGCCGCCTTCATGGTGAGCCCAAGCGGTATCGTCGATCCGCAGGACGACCTCGCCCGCATGCTGGTTATGACGGCGTCCTCGGGGATGTCGCACCCGTGATCTCCGGTTCGTCGGCTGTCGGGCCGACGGCGGCCGAGTGGCGGCGATGGTCACCCGACGCCACCGGTACCGCTCCCCCCGGCACAGGGCGCTCGTGACCCGGGCCACCGCCGCCACCGCCCGAACGGCAGGTTCACGCGAACGACGCGTGCCGAGGGTGGATGCCCCCGACCTTTCCAGAGCCCGCGGCTCACTCTGCCGTGATGGTCGCGCCCTTACGCGTGAGACCGCGGTGATTGAGCGTTCACGCCTGCCCGGCGGCATTGTCGGAATGCGCGTGATCAGGGCCCGGATCGCAGCCGCCTGGTCAGCGGCCCATGGGCGGGGGGTGATCGGCCTTAGCCGCTCGGGCCCGCCGATGCGGCTGCCGCGGGTTCAGGCACTGCTCGCGCTGAGCCTGGGTGGCCGCCCTGCTCGTTGGCGTTCAATGGAGTGGCGAGCGGTGGGGGTCGTCCGGCCGATGGCGTTCGGCAGGTGGCTATGACCATTGGGGTCGCGCCCACGTTCGATCTGGCCGGAATCGAGCTCGCCTGGCACGGCGTCATGACCGCACTGGGGATCGCAACCGGCTACGCACTCGCGTGGAGTCTCGCGCCGCGGTTCCGTGTGAGCCGGGCCGTGCTGGATCCCCTGGTCATCGTCCTCGCCGTCAGCGGCATCATCGGCGCTCGGCTCTGGTACCTGGCGGAGAACGATCCGGCCAATCTCCTGACGCCTTGGGCCGGGGGGCGGGAAGGCTTCTCGTTCTGGGGCGCGGTGATCCTGGGTGCCCCCGTCGCCGCCGTCTACCTCCGTCGGCGCGGCGGTCCGGTCCACACCCAACTCGACCTTGTCGCCATCGGATTCCTCGGGGGTATGGCGGTGGGCCGGGTCGCCGATCTCCTCAACGGCGAGCACTACGGTCCGCCGACCGACCTCCCCTGGGGGGTCGCGTACACCAACCCGGCCGCCCACGTCCCGGAGGTCGGTGTGAGCTATCAGTCGGGTGCGCTGTACGAGATTCTCGCGGCCACGGGCCTTCTTGCCATCGCTTTGGTCCTCGCGCCGAGGGTCTCCACGCCAGGTCGTCTCTTCTGGCTGCTGCTGACCGGATATGCGCTGTCACGGTTCCTGATCTTCTTCGTGATCCGGGATGCGGATGTCGTGGCGCTTGGCCTTCGCCAGGCCCAGTGGACCAGTCTCGCGGTCCTGTGCGTGGCCGGGGTGGGTCTCACGCGCTCCATTCGTCGCCCGCATTCCCCCGGAGGATCCGCGACGGCCGCCGGGACTTGACCAAGCAACCCCACCCCAGGGTCGTGTGGCTCGACCTGGCACGCACGGGGGCACTGGTCGCCATGGCCAGCTACCACGTGGTCTTCGACATCGAGCTTCTGCTTCCCGGCTCCGGGCCTGATCCGTTCAACGGATTCTGGGGCGCCTTACCGCCGATCATCGCCTCGACGTTCCTGTGGATCGCGGGACTGAGCGCCGTCCTCGTCGGCGCACGGTCGTCGCGACGTGGACGCTACCTGCGTCGCCTCGCTCTACTGGCCGGCTCGGCTCTGACGGTGTCCGTGGTCACCGCCATAGCGCTCCCAGAGCGATGGGTGCGCTTCGGAATCCTCCACCTGATGTTCACGTGTGCCATCTTCACGCCCGTCCTCAGGAGGGCGCCCTCGTACCTCCTCGCCGCACTTACAGCGTTTCTTCCCGTGGGCGCTCTCTTGCTCCAAGACGTACGGGGCTCGTGGTTCCTCCTGCCCGCGGGTGCACGGCCGACCGGGTTACACATGGTCGACTACTGGCCGATCGCCCCGTGGGGAGCGGCGTTCGTCGCCGGGATGCTCGCGGGACGGGCCATCGTGTCGCTCCGCGCCCGACACCTTCACGAGGCGGCCGCACAGCGTTCCGATACAGCGCTGCGCAGGCGCCTTGCCCGTCTCGCGGCCCCGGGGCGGCACTCCCTCCTCGTCTATCTCGTCCACCAGCCCGTCCTCATTGCGTTCCTGATGGTCGTGCTGCTGGGCTCCGGCAACCGACCGCAGTGGCCATGAGACCGTCAAACGGGCGCTGGATGGCCGGGGGTGGAGCGGCCGTAGGCGTCCTTGTTGCCGGTGCCCTCCTGACGGCCGCCGCAGCGGACCGCGACGGGCGCCTCCCCGAGGGCCTTCATGTCGGGTCGATCCCCGTGGGCGGCCTTGAGGTCGATGTCGCGGCTGAGCGAGTCCGACGCGAGGCGATGACTCCCCCGCGAATTCGCCTCGACATTCCCGGGAAGCGTCCGCTCGTGATCGCGACATCTTCCCTCAAGCCAAGTCCGGAGATCGCCCAGACGCTCGGTCAAGAAGGTCGAGGTCGCAGCTGGTCGGGCCGGCTCAGGGAGGTTGTCCTACCGACCCGGTCTCGGACCTTGCCGCTCACGTTCAATCTGGACCCCGGAGCCGCAGACGCGCTCCTGCAGGAACTCAACCGGCGAACAGCCCGGCGAGCATCCGATGCGGGGGTCGTGGGCGGAAGCGGAGCCTGGAGAGTCCGGCCATCGCGAACCGGCAGAACGGTCGATAGGGCCCGTTTGCTGCAGCTGCTCTCGCGCATGCCGCCGACCCTTGTTGTCCCCGTCCGCGCAACCGTTCCTCGAATCACGACGCGGGACGCTCGGCGCGTGGCTCGCCGAGCAACCCGAATCACCGATGAGCCGGTCGTCGTCAGGGCGGGCGGCCTCGAAAGCCATCTCTCGACCACGGATCTCCGGCGCGTCGTGCGCATCAGGCAGATCTCAGGTCCCCGGCTCACGGTGGTGGTGGATCAAGCGGAGCTGGCCCTCGCGCTCAGTCGGGTTCTTCCCGGCCTATCACAGCCCGCCAAGGACGCGGCATTCACCGTGCGTGGCGGCGCCGTTGACATCATTCCGGAGCGGCCGGGCAGTGAGGTCGATGTCCGGAGCGTCACCTCCGCCCTGCTCCACCTGGGCGCCTCCCGCGTGATTCGGGCGAGGTTGCGGACGATCACGCCGGCGTTCACCAGCGTGGACGCGTCTCGGCTGGGCATCCGCGAGCAGATCGCATCCTTCTCCACCCCGTACGATTGCTGCCCTCCACGGGTCACCAATATCCGCAGAGCGGCCACCATGCTGGACGGTGTCGTGATCCGGCCCGGAGCATCGTTCTCGTTGAATGTGGCGCTGGGAGAACGCACAGCGCGGCGTGGCTTCGTTCCGGCACCTCAGATCAATGCCGGGCGGCTCGAGGATGCCGTGGGCGGCGGGGTGAGCCAGATCGCAACAACCCTGTTCAACGCGGCTTTCTTCGCCGGCCTCCGTTTGGACCGTTTCACACCACATGAGTTCTGGATACCGCGCTATCCGCCCGGTCGTGAGGCGACCATCTCCTGGGGTGGGCCGGAACTCATCTTCACCAACGACTGGCCTGTCGGTGTCCTCTTGACGGTTCGTGCCGGTCGCCGAGGAGTGACGATTCGGCTCTACTCCTCGCGCTTGCGCCGACGGGTCGCCACAACCAATTCCCACCCCAAAGGCGCTGCGGGAGCTTTCACCGTGGAGTTCACGCGCCGGGTCTGGGTGGGGCCGCGACTGCGTCGCAACGAGGTCTACCGGTGGAGCTACCGTGCGCCGCCGTCTCAGGGCTGAGAAGGCGGCCCAAGGATGAGTGTGGAGACCGCATGAAGATCCGTTCAATTGGGCACGCCGACGTCCAGATCTACGTGATGGAAAGCCCGATGGCTCGGGTACACCCAACGCGAGTGTCCGCTGTGCCCCAAGGGAAGAAGGCACGTTGAGAGACGAAGAACGTCGGTCCCCAGTGCCAGCAACGGGGATTTCCTCCGTCCGCCGAGGCGTGCAGTCTGACGAGCGGTCCGCGCGGGCGGTGCTCAACGTCCGGCCGATTTGGCGCGGCTCCGAGACCGAGGGACTCCAGGCCACCCTGCGCAAACGCCCTGGTGTCGCCGATGCGGTTGTGAACCCGGTCTCGCAGACGGTGGCGATCACCTTCGACCCACTCCAAACCTCCGCGGTCGAACTCGGGCGATGGATCGAGGAGTGCGGTTATCACTGCGGGGGCCATTCGGTTCCCGAGCACCTCTGCGAACGAGAGCTGGGCCATGGAGCCGGCGCTGCGCCCGAGGACCCTCGCACCGACCACTCCGTCGAGCGGCGCGCTGCTCCGGACGATGCAATGGGTCACGGCGGCCATGGCGAGATGTCCATGGACGAGATGGTCACCGACATGCGCAACAGGTTCATGGTCGCTGTGGCCTTCGCCGTCCCGATCCTTCTCTGGTCGCGCATCGGCCGCGACGTTCTGGGGTTCCAGGTGGCCGTGCCCTTCGGCCTTGCAGAAGAGGTATGGGGACTGCTGCTCAGCATCCCCGTGGTGTTCTGGGCATCCTCGATCTTCTTCAGCGGGGCAGTCCGCGCCCTGCGAGCGCGCACGCTCGACATGATGGTGCTGGTCGCCGTGGCGATCGGTGCCGGGTGGCTCTATTCGGTCATCGTGACCCTGACCGGCGGAGGAGAAGTCTTCTACGAGGCCGCTGCGGTCCTCGCCGCCTTTGTCCTCTTGGGACACTGGTTTGAGATGCGAGCCCGCGGGGGGGCGAATGAGGCCATCCGTACCCTCCTGGACCTCGCCCCGCCGCGAGCCGTGGTCCTGCGGGACGGCGGGGAGCTTGAAATCCCGACCGCAGAGGTCGTCGTCGGCGATGTCCTCGTCATCCGCCCCGGCACGAAGATCGCGGTCGACGGAACGGTCCTCGATGGGGAGAGCGAGGTCGATGAGTCGATGGTCACCGGCGAGAGCCTGCCTGTGCACAAGGGACCCGGTGACGAGGTCACCGGCGCGACCATCAACCGGGACGGGACCCTTCGGATCCGAGCGACCAAGGTCGGTAGCGATACCGCTCTCGCGCAGATCGTCGCGCTCGTGCAGGAGGCACAGAACTCTAAGGCGCCTGGGCAGCGGCTCGCCGATCGAGCGGCCTTCTGGCTGGTGTTCGTCGCGCTCATCGGCGGTGCACTCACGCTGCTCGGGTGGACGATCTTTGGTGACCGCTCTTTCGGGGCAGCCGTGCTGTTTGCGATCACGGTGGTTGTCGTCACCTGCCCGGACGCACTCGGTCTGGCGACTCCTACCGCGATCATGGTTGGGAGCGGTCTTGGCGCGCGCAGGGGAATCCTGTTCAAGAGCGCGATCGCGCTCGAGGCATCCGCGCGCATTGACACGGTCGTCGTCGACAAGACCGGCACCCTGACGAAGGGAGAGCCGCAAGTGACCGACGTCGCCGTCTCGGATTGGCCCGAGCGCGAGCTCCTCAGTTTGGCGGCCGCCGTCGAGAAGGACTCGGAGCATCCCTTGGCCAAGGCGATCGTCGCCCACGCCAGGGGGGCGGGGGCAGATCCCCGTGTCGCTGGCGGCTTCACGAGTATCGCCGGGCACGGCGCCTCGGCCATCGTCGATGGACACACGGTGCTGGTCGGGAACCTGCGGTTGATGGAGCGCGAGGGAGTACTCCTGGGAACGCTGGCCGCGGAACGGGATGCATTCGCCTCGACCGGACGCACCGCCGTGGTGGTCGCGATCGACGGGCAGGCGGCCGGAGTGATCGCGATCGCCGACGCGATCCGGGACACCTCCGCGCTGGCCGTATCAGAGCTCCGAAGCGCCGGGATCCGGGTGGTCATGCTCACGGGCGACAATCGTGCCACGGCGGATCGGATCGCCTCACAACTGGGGCTCTCGGAGGTGATCGCCGAAGTCCTGCCAGGCGACAAGGCGGATCAGGTGCGCCGTCTTCAGAGCGAGGGCGCTCGGGTGGCGATGGTCGGCGACGGTGTGAACGACGCGCCGGCACTTGCCCAGGCGGATCTCGGCGTCGCGATCGGGGCCGGCACGGACGTCGCCATCGAAACCGCCGACGTGGTGCTCATGCGCTCGGACCCCCTGGACGTCCCCACCGCACTCACGATCGGGCGCGGGACGCTGCGCAAGATGCGGCAGAACCTGGGCTGGGCCGTGGGGTACAACGCGATCGCATTGCCGATCGCCGCCGGACTGTTCGTACCCTCGTTCGGCCTCATGCTGCGCCCGGAGATCGCAGCCCTGACGATGTCCGGTTCGAGCTTCATCGTTGCGGTGAACGCCCTTGCACTCAAGCGGCTACGGCTGCCCAGCGCGCAGCGGCGTCCGGAGGAGTGACGGGCACCTGGTCGTTGGCGAGCCCCACCCGGGGACGGGAGAAGCCTGGCCGGGTGGCGTTGTTCGGCGTTGGACAGGGGCTGCTCACCGGGTCGGTCCTCCTCGCGCAAACCCTCGGCACCCTCGAGGCCCGGCGGCTCACCGGCACCGTCACGATGGCGGGCGTCGCAGTTGCCGCCCAGCTCACTGGCGCGGCCGTCAGCTTGGCGGTCGTCAGGCGAGCAATCGGATCCAGCGTGCCGCGACACACGGTGCTGAGCACCGGCTTCCGGCTGTGCGCGGCAGGACTGGGCGTGGCCGGTTCGGCGGTCGCGGTGCGATCGCTGATCCTCCTCCTCCTTGGCAGCGCGATCTTCGGAGCCGGCGCTTCGCTCGCACTGCTGCTCCGCAGCGTGGCGCTCGAGCGTCGGCCCCCCTCGGCCAGGGCGCGCACGGTTGGCATCGTTGCGCTCGGCGGTGTCGCGGGCACGGTACTCGGGCCGGCGTTCCTCGCCCTCGCGGCGGTTGTTCCGGCGATGTTCGTCCGCCCGGTTCCGTGGTGGATGGCCGCGGCTGCTTGTGCAGCGATGGCGTTCGCCATTGAGCGGCGCTTGAACGATGCACGCGCCTCGACTGCCCTCACGGTCGCGAGACTCCCGGACGCGCGCGCGGCGATCTCGGCGACCATGACGTGCGCCGCCGCAACTGCGGCGATGGTCATTGTCATGGCGTCCGTCACGCTTCAGCTCCACCGGCTCGGGAGCTCCGATGCCGTGGTGACGTCAGCCCTCACGGCCCACTACGCCGCGATGTATGGGTCCGCTGTCCCGTTCGGCATCGCAGCGGACAGGCTGGGTCGGCGGATGGCGCTGATTGCCGGTGCACTTCTGTTGACGGCAGCCGGCATCGGCCTTCTCACGGATCCGGCACACCGCTGGTTGCTCATCGCGGTGCTCGTGCTCGTTGGGGCTGGCTGGAGCGCTGCCTTCGTTACCGGAAGTGCGATTCTCGCTGACGCCGCAGGCTCAGGGAGCCACCTGGCACTCACCGCCCGGAGCGATCTCTTCGTGTCGCTGACCTCCGCTATGGCGGCATTGGCTGGCACCGCGGTGCTCGCCGCGCACGGTCCGCGGGGTATCGGAGTTGCCACCCTCGCGGCGGCGACCGTTGCCATCGTGGCGGGTTTGGCGCTGCCATCACGCCCTCCGTCGTGACGCGGTCCCGCTTCACCGCGACTTCACGGTCGCCGGGTAGCGTCATCCTCATGGCAGGGTCCGCGGGCGACGGCACCATCGAGTTCGACGCACCGGATGGCGCCCGGTCGATCCCTGACGTGGGGTCCTGGATCGATGGGGTGGCGCCGGTCGCCGCGGCCCTGCTGCTATTGGCGATCTTCTGGGCGCTGGCTGTGCGACTGTTGATCGGACTTCTGTTCCCCGAGGGACTCTTGCCCCGCTCCGGTCGGCCGGGCTCCAGCCCGAATCGCTGGCGTGCGGCTGGCCAACGACTTCGCCAGTACGTCGAATTCCTGCGGTCGGTCAACTCCCCAAGCACCTCCTGATCCCCGAAGGCTGCGGGGACTGCCTCGTTCGATCGGGGCGCCTTGGATCTGACCGCGCGCCGCAATCGTCGGAAGACGAAGATCGAACCGAGTGCCATGCTCGTCCGCAGAAAGCGAGAGCGAGCCACCCATCTGCTCGGCGAGCTGTCGAGCGATCGTCAGGCCGAGACCAAGTCCACCTTCAGCCGCCCTCGCATTGGATCCCCGGAAGAACCGCTCGAAGACCCGCTTCCCCTCGGGCCCGGCCAAGTCGCCTCCTTCATCGATCACCGAGAGTCGCCCGGCGGCATCATCCGGGCGCGTCTCAAGCACCACCTGAGTCTCCGCGGGAGCATATTTCGCGGCGTTGGTGAGAAGGTTCGTAACGATGCGGTCTAAGGCGAGCGGGTCGCCCAGCACGAAACTCGGCGTGAGCCGTTCTGTGAGTCGGATACCACGCTGTTCGAGCGCCGGCCGCATTGCCGGTATCGCGTGACGCACCGCCTCTGCGAGGTCGAGCCGTTCAAGTCGGAGCGGAGGGGCCTCGGCCCGTTCCTCAGCGAGCAGTTCGATCTCTCCGATGAGCCGGCCCAGTCGAAGTGTGGTGGCGTGAAGCGCGGCGATGCTCTCGTCGCCCGGCTCAACGATCCCGTCCTGCATCGCCTCCAGGCGGCTCTGGATCAGCATGACGGGAGTACGCAGCTCGTGGGCCAAGTCCTGCGCCAGCTGCAGGCGGGCCAGGCGCTGTCGCTCCAAGTCCGTCGCGAGCCGGTGCAACGAGTCACCGACCTGCCGAAGTTCCGGCGGGCCTCCGGATGGCGCAGGCCGAGGCTCACCAGACCTGGTGAGCCCTTGGGCGAATGCCGCCATCCGGCTCATGGGGCGAGCCAGCCAGGATGCGGTGACAACACCGACGAGTGCCGCCACCACCGCGGCAATGAGGGCAGCCAGAACATGCAGGCGGTCGAGCTCGGAGGCGAAACGGTCGTCCGTCGGGGTTCTGACCGTCGACGGAAAGGCGAACCCCTCGAGGCGGCCGACGGATCGGCCGGCACCATCCCGCACTTCACCGATGAACACGCGGTCGAGTTCGCGGCCGGGCTCTGCCTTGGTGGTGTCCAGCAGATGCTGACCGTCTGGAGCGGTGAGTCGGTAGTCGTACCCGGATACCGCCAGGTCATGGGCAAGGAGATCAAGACTGCGAGGAGTCCAGGTGTTCCCTGCGCTGCGGAATGAGTCCTCCGTGGCTGCCAGGGCGGTACGTCCGGCATCCGTTGCCCGGTCCCGCAGGTACGCATCGAGGGTCTGGTGCAGGCCATGGGAGGTCAAGATCGAGGTGACCACGGCCGCCAGGCCGACGACCGCAACGAATGCCACAACAAGGCGCGCTCGGAGCGTTGGGCTGCGCAGGCTCATGTGTCCTGAAAGCGGTAGCCCGCCCCGTACACGGTCCGGACCAGGTCCGCCGCACCCGATCGTCGTCCGTCCAGCTTGCGCCGGATGTTCTTGATGTGAGCGTCGATCGTGCGATCTCCAGCGGCGGTCTCCGATCCGAGGGCAGAGAGACGCAGTTCCTCACGAGACCGGAGCCGGCCTGGCGGTCGGGCCAAGACGGCGAGGACCCGGAACTCCGTTGCGGTGAGCTCGAGGTCACGTCCGGAGAGATGCGCTCGCATCGCTCCCAGGTCGAGTTCGAGCCTACCTTCGTCGAGCACCAGGACTTCGGCGGGCGGCATGCTGTCCCCGCTGGCACGCCGCATCACTGCGCGAGCACGCGCCACCAGCTCCCGTGGCGAGAACGGTTTGACCAAGTAGTCGTCGGCGCCGAGCGCCAGTCCTCGCAGCCGGTCGGCCTCTGCGGACCGGGCGGTCAGCATGATGATGGGTACGTCCGAGGTGCGGCGGATGGTGGCACAGACCTCTTCGCCAGGGAGATCCGGGAGCATGAGGTCGAGAATGATCAGGTCCGGGGGCTGCAGGGCGATGACGTCCAGAGCACGCTGCCCAGTGGCCGCTCTTCGAACGGCGAACTCGGCGCGCGCAAGGTAGGCCGAGGCGATCTCGAGGATCTCGGGTTCGTCATCGACGACCAGGACGGACCACGGCATGTGGCGATTCCTTTCAGAGACGAATCAGGGGGCGGCAAGTTGCCGCGCCCACCTCAGATCCGCCTCTTGAGCGTCGATGATGGCACGCACACGGTCGGTGGCCACGGGATCTGGATTCCCCGTCAAGAGGCGGTGAGACAAGCGGATCCCAGCCTCGAGCAACTTTGCGACCTCCTCGAGAAACGTCGCATCGACCTCCGGTGCGCGAAAGACGTCGCCCGTGTCGGCGACCAGCCCGCTTGCGAGGAGGTCGGACTGCGTCGGCACCGGCCACTGGGGCTCACCCTGAAGGGTGTGAAGCCACTCGAGTCTCACGCCCAGTCGGCTGGAGAGCCGTTGCGCGAAGACACGGACCTCACTGCGCTCTCCCCGCGCAACCTCGGCCGATACCAGGTCGCGCATCAGTTGCTGCTGGGTGATCATCAGCGCCCCGTAAGCGTCCAAAGAGCCGTCGCTTACCGCATCCACCAACTCGGCGGCGGGTGTCGCGGAGGTGGATCCAAGACCGGACACCGGGCGGGCACCGACGCTGTCGTTCGCGGCGAGCGCGCTGATCAGTCCCGTGATGGAAACGGCGGCAACGGCCAGTGCTGCCGCGACCATGACCACGGTGTGCCCGGTCTCATCCCCGCCACGTCGTCGCTTCATGTCGCACATCCTCGGCGGCAATCGCGAATGCAATGTGAAGTCAGCGCCGACGGCTTGGTGGAACACCGTTGCATCGTCCCGCCCCGGGTTGAAACCCGGGGGCAGGAGGGGAACATTGAGGGCGGGGCCCGCCGTCTTCGGCGACCAGGCAAGCCTGCTCTCAAAGGAGTGCAACGTGACACGCAATAGGCTCATCGTCATTGTGGCGCTCGCCGTCCTGGCGATCGCAGGGGGGGTGGCCTTTGCCGTCTCGCAGGGCGGCGACCACATGGGCCGCGATGGCATGGCGGGCCATGACATGGGGGCCATGCCTGGGATGACCGGCCCGGCTTGGGCCGGGAGCATGATGGACATGGGCGGAATGCCCGGGATGAGCATGGGCGGCGACGGTGCCATGGTCATGGACGAGCAGGCCTTTCTGGCCATGATGATCCCGCACCATCAGATGGCGGTGGAGATGGCCCGGACCGTGCTCGAGCGGGGCCGGGACGCCGAGGTGAGAAAGATGGCCCGGGGCGTCGTCGCGGATCAGGAGAAGGAGATCGGCGAGATGCGGGGTTGGTACCGCGATTGGTACGGGAGCGATCCGCCGCGGTTCGACATGTCGGGCGCCATGATGATGATGGGCATGTCAGGGAACATGGGCGACCTCGAGTCGACGGACGAGCCGGACCGGGTGTTCCTTCGCATGATGATCCCGCACCACGCCGGGGCGCTGCTGATGGCCGACGCTGTGCTCGCCGGTTCGCCTCGTCGGGAGGTGGCCGACCTCGCCACCCGGATCGTCGCGGCTCAGAGCAACGAGATCGGTGACATGCAGCGGGCTCGCGAGCGAATCGCTCCGCCCCTTGGCTAGCGCCGGCGCAAGGGCGGTCGCGGCGGGGTCGAGGGCGGCCGTTGGGGCCGCTCTTGCCGCGCTGCTGATCTGGGGCCTCGGCTGTGCTGGCGCGGACGAGGGAGCCTCGTCCGCGCCCATCGCCGCGGGGGAACCCGGACCAATCCACGTACACGCGCTGCAGGTCGACCCGGCTGACCCGGCGAGCGTGATCCTGGCAACTCACACCGGGCTGTTTCGGTGGGCTCGGGGCGACGACCGGCCTCAGCTCGTCGGGACGCTGCGGCAGGACACGATGGGATTCACGGTGATCGGCCCCGAGCGATACCTCGGATCGGGCCATCCCGATCTGCGAACCGACGATCCTCCCCTGCTCGGCTTGATCTCCAGCACAGATGGGGGACGCACCTGGTCACCGGTGTCGCTGCGCGGTGAGGTGGATTTCCACATCCTGAGAGCTGCGGCCACACGCGTGGTCGGTCTGGACTCCCAGACGGGCTCGGTGTTCGTCAGCGACGACGCCGGCAGACGCTGGGTCGAGCGCACGCCGCCCGGCGAACTGGTCGACATGGTTCTGAACCCGGCCGATGCCGATCACATCCTCGCGTCCACCACCGCCGGCCTTGTCGAATCCCGAGACGCCGGGCGGGTCTGGGGCCCCTCGGCCGGCACACCCGGCTACCTCGCCTGGCCGCAGAAGGACACCGTGTTCCGGCTCGGTCCAGACGGTCAGGTTGGGTACAGCAGCGACGGTGGCCGCACATGGGAGTTGCGAGGCCGGATCGGCGGGGAGCCGTCGGCGTTCACGGCGGTGGACGCCTCCAAACTCCTCGCCACAACTCACACCGGGGACCTCAAGGAGTCGCGCGATGGCGGACTCAGTTGGGAGACGCTGGCCGAGCTGGAATGAGACTACGGGCGGACCGCCCCCTGATAGTCGCTTCGCCCGGCCATTGAGCTGATCTTCACGACATCACCGGTCTGCGGCGCATGGATCATCTGACCACCACCGATGTAGATCCCCATGTGCCCGAGGTCGGGCCGGTAGAAGACCAGATCGCCGGGTAGGAGATCGCCGGCCGGCACCCGAGGGAACGCTGACCAGATCGCGCCGGTGTAGTGCGGAACCGACTTTCCGATCTTCGCGTATACGAAGCTCGCCAGGCCGGAGCAGTCGAAACCTGCTGGCGTGGCTCCACCCCAGAGATAGGGGACGCCCAGATACTGCATCGCCAGTCCGACGACCGCGGCGTTCTCGTTGCCGGCCGGCGGTGCCCCTGCGGACGCCACGGGTGCCGACGCGGATGAATCGTTGGTTGCGGCGGGAGCGTTGAGGGTTGCGGCGGGAGGCCGCGCTCCCGCTCGAGACGAGCTCGCCGCACGCTGAACCGCAACGGCGCGCAGGCGTTCCTGCTCTGCGATCCGCCGTTCCCTCGCCTGGTCGGCCGCAATTGCCCGGCGGAGGTCCGCGCGTGCTCCGGCAAGCAAGGCTGCGCGACGCTGAAGCGAGGCGACTACCGCGTCGCGGCGTCGACCCGCCTCCCGCTGTGCGTCCTGCGCGGCGGCTCGGTCTGCGATGAGCTGAACGCGCGCGTCCTCGAGACGAGCCAGCGTGGTGCGGATGTCGGCGACGATGGCTCCGTCACGCTCGCTGATGCGCTCGAGCAGCCGAAAGCTGTCGACCGCTGAGGTGATACTGCCGCTCTCCAGCAGCAGCTCGACGGGGGAGGGCGTCGGCGACCTGTAGAGGTCCCTCATTCGTTCGGCCAGCTCGCCGCGCGCACGGGCGAGCCGGTTCTCGGAACTCAGGACCAGGTCGGCGTTCCGCTGGATGCGTCCCTCGGCCTCCTCAAGCCTCCACCGCGCGCCGTTGAAGGCCTCGGTCGCCTTCTCGGCCTCGATGTCAGCCGCATCGAGCTGCGCCTTCAGCCGCGCGACCTCGGACTGGGCGCGCTCGATCGAGGCCGGCTGTCCGGTAATCCGCGCGGCACCACCGGCCGCACCGATCAGGGAGCCAGCCACTATCGCGATGGTCGCGCGGAGGGCCGGTCGGCGTCGGAGTCCGCGTCTCCGATTTCCTCTGGCGGCGGCGGGCACCCGGCCACGATAGGTCCGGGCCCGCCGACGCCCCCACGATTCGAAGCGTCACAGTTGCGGTTCACCTTCGCTCTCGTGAAGCCACTTCATGCTCTCTTCACAAAGTGCGGTCCCACCGCAACTCGCCGTCGAGGGCGCGTGCGTGGCATCAACCTCCGAGCCGCTCATCCGCTGCGACGGCAGCCCAGGATTGCGGCTCTTCGGGCATGAAAGTGGGTGAGCTGACGGCCTGATCTGCCCGAGAGCGGCCTGGCCATGGGTGCCACGCGCAGTCCGGTGCGCTCCGT
>LNFM01010376.1_pt1 | contig 23450 bp, 25 predicted proteins | sample 596031 | NCBI WGS metagenome assembly LNFM01 (sample SAMN04254537, study PRJNA301005) | activated carbon metagenome | isolation source: dual media filters at the Ann Arbor, Michigan drinking water treatment plant | place: USA: Ann Arbor | reverse complement strand
CAAGTCTCGGCTTGTCCGACGCGCTCGTGCGTGCGGTCGCTGATGTCGGTTACACCGAACCGACCCCGATCCAGATACAAGCCATTCCCGCGGTCCTCGAAGGTCGCGACCTGCTCGCCGGCGCGCAAACCGGCACCGGCAAGACCGCCGGTTTCGTGCTGCCGATCCTGCAGCGCCTCACCGACAACCCGTCGACCGGCCGCCGGCCGATCCGCGTGCTGATCCTGACGCCGACGCGTGAGCTGGCCGCGCAAGTCGAGGAAAGCGTGCGCGTCTATGGCAAGCACGTTGACGTCACCTCCACGATGATCTTCGGTGGCGTGTCGATCAACCCGCAGATCAGTGCACTCAAGCAGGGCGTCGATATCGTCGTCGCCACGCCGGGCCGACTGCTGGACCACGTCGGACAGCGCACGATCGATCTGTCGAAGGTCGAAGTCCTGGTGCTCGACGAGGGCGATCGCATGCTCGACATGGGCTTCATCCATGACATCAAGCGCGTGCTCAAGCTGCTGCCGCCCAAACGTCAGAACCTGCTGTTCTCCGCCACGTTCTCCGACGAGATCAAGGCTTTGGCCGAGGGCTTGCTGAACAAGCCGGAGCACATCCAGGCGACGCCGCGCAACACCGCGGTCGAGGCCGTGGCCCAAAAGGTGCTGCTGGTCGATGCCAAGCGCAAGCCGGAACTGCTGATTCATCTGGTCAAGGAACACAACTGGTTCCAAGTGCTCGTCTTCACTCGGACCAAGCACGGTGCCAACAAGCTTGCCGCGCAACTGCTCAAGCACCAGATCCCGTCACTGGCGATTCACGGCAACAAGAGCCAGAACGCTCGCACTCGCGCGCTCGCCGAGTTCAAGAAAGGTGATCTTCAAGTGCTCGTGGCCACCGATATCGCCGCACGCGGCATCGATATCGATGAGCTGCCGCACGTGGTCAATTTCGATCTGCCCAACGTTCCGGAGGACTACGTTCACCGGATCGGTCGCACCGGGCGTGCCGGCGCCACCGGCGAGGCGCTGTCGCTGGTCGCCCCCGACGAGTTGAACCTGTTGCGCGATGTCGAGCGCTTCACCCGGCTGGCGCTGCCACGCGAAGTGGTGCCAGGCTTCGAGCGTGGCAGTCCGTCGTTGCTCCCGGAGCCGGCCCATGAGCCCGACCGCACCCCTCACGGTCACTCACGCCGCGATGCGCACCACACGGCGCCGCGTCGCGATGGTCGCGGACAGGGCGGTCGCGGTAACGGCGGCGGACAGGGCAAGCCGCGCAATCCCAACCCGCAAGGCGCACCTCGCCGGCCACAACCAGCCACGCAGGCAGGCGCCGAAGGCGCACCCGCAAGCGGCCGTCGCGGTGGTCGCAATCAGGATCGCAATGCGCCGCGTGATCCGCAGCGCAACCCGCTGGTGGACCCTCAGACCGGCAAGCTGCAGCGGCCCCCGCGGCCGGAGCCCAGCGACGAGCGCATCCTCGCCGATCCGAATGCCTATCTGAACGCCTCGCCCTTCGGTAATCGAGGTGGCGGCGGCGGCGGTGGGAGTCGTGGCGGTCAGGGCAAACCACGCCCGCCGAAATCCGGTCAGCCGGGTCAACGCGGTCCGCGCAAGCCGGGTGAGCGCTCCGGTGGCGGCCGCGGTGCGCGGCAGGAAGATGCCGGCGTGCGGTCCAACCTGCCGCCAGGATGGACCGGCAACAAGTAATCGACGAGTCGGCATCGGTGCAAAGCACCGGTGCATGACGCCACGGCCTCAGCGTCCGGCGCGACGTCCGCGCCACAGCGCGGCGACAGCCTCTGCGGGTGCCCGGGCCGGATGCCGCGTTCAGAAGCGGCTGACTTCAGCCCTGCAAGTCGACCACCCGCACGCGCACTTTGCGTTCCTTGTTGTCGCGCCTGACCGTCAGCTCGGCCATGTTGTCGATGCCGACCCGATCCAGCTCGGCAGCGAACTGGGTCACCGACTCGATTGCACGACCGTTTACGGCAATGATCACGTCACCCAGGTCGCCGGACGGGCGGTCAACCGCGCGCAGCCCGGCCTGAGCCGCCGGCGTCCCACGGCCGACGCTGCGGATCACCACGCCGCGCAGGCCGGCGCGAGCGACCACATCGGGGGGAAACGGGTCGATGCCGATGCCGGGCAGGGGCGCCCGCCCGCGGGCGATGAGACTGGGCACCGTCCGATTGACGAGGTCGACGGGAATCGCGAAGCCCACGCCGGCAGAACTGCCGCTGGCGGACCGGATGGCGGTGTTCACTCCGATCAGGCGCCCGGCACTGTCGAGCAGCGGTCCGCCGGAGTTGCCGGGATTGATCGCGGCGTCGGTCTGGATCACGCCTGCGACCTCGCGAAACCCCTCGGTCGGCAGCTCGCGGTCCAGCGCGCTGATGATTCCCTGGGTCAGCGTGCGCTGCAGTCCGAACGGATTGCCGATCGCGATCACGCTTTGCCCGATGCGCAAATCCTTGGAACTGCCGATGGCGATCGCGCGCAGGTTCTTCGGGGGGCGCTTGAGCTTGACCACGGCAAGGTCGTACTGCGGCGCAAAGCCGATCGGCTCGGCCTCGATCGAATCACCCGCATCCAGCTGCACGAAAACGCGCCGCGCTCCGGCGATCACGTGATTGTTGGTCACCACATGGCCCTGCGTATCCCACACGAAGCCGCTGCCGGCGCCCTGCGACACGGCGGCGGTATAGAAGCCGGTGGCGCGCACCTGCTCGGTGGTGATGTAGGCGACCGACGGCGCCGCCGACTCGAACAGGCTCACCAGTTGCTGTTCCTGTAGCAGCAACGGACCGCGCGGCGTTACGGCGCGCGGTTCGGCCTTCGGTACGTTCTGACTGATCGCGCTGAGCGTCGTCAGCGCCGTGGCGGCGGCGACGACCAGCATCGCCAATGGCGCGACAATCCGATTCCATTTCAACTTCATGCGGGCTCCTAGCCGGGTTCCTCGGTCGCCAACGGAAGACCAAGGCAGTTCGACATATCGGGGCGAGTCTGACAACGTGCAATAGCGGCGACCTAGGCCGGTACTCCAAGACCTGCCAAGACCAGCAGATTCGTCCGGCTGGGCCACCCAATCAACGAACTGAGCGGACATGACCAACGCCTACGGCACGATCATGGTCACCCATAACCAGTCCGCCTCACGGTTCGAGGCGCGCATCGAGGGATGGCTGTGCCGCTGCGACTACTACCTCAGCGACGGCGTCATGCAGATCGTCCATACCGAGGTGGCACCCGCCCTGGAGAACCGAGGCATCGCCGCGCAGCTGGTCCGCGCCGCCCTGCAGTACGCGCAGTCGCAAGGCTTCAAGGTTCGGCCGCGCTGCTCCTATGTGCGCGCGTACATGCAGCGGCACCCGGATACGCTCACTCTGTTGGCTTGACCCGCCGAGCCAGCTGACCTCGCCAAGCCTCGGTCAGTCGCACAGCGAGCCGGCTCGCAGACGCTCCCGGCACTGCCATGGCGCCATCGGCGCCTCGTGCTGCCACAGGCCGCGACGCGCCGCCCGAGCCTGCGCCATCGCCCGCGCATAGCTATCCCGCTCGGCCGGCGTCTGCTCGCGCGCGAATGCCTCGTAGTGCCACGCCAGACCCGCCTCCAGGAGGACAAGCTCGACGTCCCGCGCCACCGTGTCGACGCCGGTGTCATGGGCTTGCGCTCGCACCCGGCAGACGGCGCGACCGCGCGCATCCTGCTTGTAGCAATCGACCGTGATGCGGGCGCTGTGCAGGAGCTCGGCCAGTGCCGCGCGCGCCGCCCACCCGCTGGACTGTGCGAGTTCGGGCGCATCGACCGCGTGCAGCCGGATGCGGACACGACGGACAGCCGAGCCGACAGCCGAGGTCGGAACAAACACGAAGGTGTCGCCATCGTCGATCGACTCGGCCCGACCCGAGGCGACCAGGGGCAAGGCCAAGTCGATGGCGGTCGGCGGCGCGCGCAGGTTGAGCACGACCGCCAGGGCGATCAGGCCTACGGCGACGATCACCGCGAGCACTGCGCGCGAGGCACCGCCCAGCTGACCGTAGGTCGCTGCTGGCGACTTGGGCATCAAGCCACGCCCCCGCCCGCCCACGCGTAATCGGTCCGGGTCCGCGTTTGCACGACAGGAATGCCCGGACGACGCCGCGAAAGGACAGCCCGCACGATTCTTGCCGTCAGACCCATTCAACTTGCCGGCATCCCAAATGAAAATTCTCTGGCTGACAATCCTCAGCGCGATCGTCGTCGCGCTCGCGAGCCTGTATCTCGCTTCCCGCCCGAGCATTGATCGGTCGTTGGTCAATCAAGCACCGGCCACTCCGGTCGAGATCGCCGGGGAAGTTGCGTCACCCGCGAAAGACGTCGCCACCCGTGCCGTGGACGTCATGCGTGGATCGGCGACGAACGTCGAAGCAACGCCCCCGGCGCAAACAAGCCCGAGTCGTCCGCCCCCTGCCTCGGCGCCCCCCCCTGTGGTGACTGTGACCGCACGCGCCGCGAACACGGCGGGTGGCGCGGGTTCAGCCGCACCCCAAGTGCGCGGAAGTCCCTCACAAGCGAGCGCCGGCCCACAGCAGGCGCCGTCACCGCGCCCCGTCGCCGCCGTGCCCGAAGCCGCGCCGTCATCCGCGCCAGTGACCGCCCCTGCACCCTTGCCTCGGCTACCGCGATCGGCGGACGCTTCGCAAACAACCGGCCGCTTGGCCGCGCTCGGACCCAACGAGGCGCGCAGTGCGGCCAACCGACAGGCTGCCCAGTGCCGGGCACTGACTGCGTATCTTCAAGATCTTGATATTCGCGCGGCCCGCGCTGGGAATGCCGGAGAGACCACCATGCTGGTCGAGCAGCGCAGAATCACGAACACACGGCAGCGCGAACTTGGGTGCGAAGGTTAGGGAGTTCAGCGGAGTTGGCAGCAACAGCGAGACAATTTGGGCCAACCCCGATTCGAGGATGCCCTCCAATCGTGTTGCAGCGCACCAGAGCCTGATACAGTTCGTCCTGTTCGATGTGCCGCTTATTCATACGGCGCATCTGCAGGTTGTCTCCTCCACCTCCTAAAGGTGGTTTCAGAGCCCGAGGCTTGCCTCGGGCTTTTTTTTGCCCTATCGCGCGATCGTGCGCAACCGGGCGTTGATCCCGTCCGACAGCGAGACCTCGAATCGCCCACCGACGGGCAGGCCCGAGGTGTCGAGTCGCGCGCGACCGCCACGGGCATCCAGGATCAACACGGTCCGCTCTGCGTCGGCGCCCGCCACGGTGTCCGCCACATGGGTGACGGATGCAAACGGGTGACGCGAGGCGTCCCACGTCAACTGCAGTTCGCCGTCAACCGTGACGATTTGCGCCTGCTCGGCAGCGGCGATGCGGACTGCGTCCGACGTCGGCGCGGCCACCCGGCTGACGAATACCGAGCCCCCTCGCAACAGTTCAACCGCAGCGAGCGGACCGGGACTGGGCACCTCGACGTGAAAGTGTCGTTCGGGCGGCATCGCATGGTCCACCATCACCGCATCGAACGGCACTTCGTACGTGCGTCCGTCGGTGGTCCGCAGGCGCAACACGTAGTCGCCTTGCTCCACCTCCTGCACCGCGCCGCGCCGCATCTGCACCGGTGCAAGATGGACCCCATCGAGCCTGATGACGCCTGACACCATCAACACTTCGCCACCCGCCTTCGAGCCGCCCGCTGCTGCCTGCGCCTGCACCGCCAAAGCGGCCTGCGGCGACGCTTCGAGAAACCGCTGAATCTCGCGCATGTTGTAGTCGGAGAACCAGGTGCCGCTGCAATAGCCCATGACATCCGTCAGCATCGAGCCATTGGACCCGACCGGAGACACGACGGCATCGGTGAGCACGTCGAACAACGGCGTGGTTCCGAGCACACCACCGGTATACGGGTAGTTGGAATCGGAACTTGCCACACCGCCACACGGTGCGTGCGACCGGCTGAAGTTGTGGCCAAGTTCGTGCGTGAACGTGCGCAGCCATGAACCGCGGCTGGTGTCCCAGCCCATGGACGCAAGGCTGGGCGACGACGAGCCGACCCGGTTGACGTAGCCGATGCCTGCGGTGCCTGCGCTGACCATCGGCCGCACCAGGCCGTAGTAGTGCTTGCTGAGCGCTTCCCGGCGGCGCAGTTGGTCAAGCTCGCCCAGTGCGCTGCTCCACTCGGTTGATGTATCGACACCATCGGTCACCGAGGTCAACGTGTAAGGAGCTCGGATCGCGACGGTGATGTCGCCGCGCGCGACGGGCATGCGCCTGGTCAATTCGTCGATGACTTGGGCGACGGCGGTGGTCGGCACGCTCGGCACGTTGGTGCCGGACACGAGCGGCACCAGCACCAGGTCGATGCGCGTGCGCGTCCCCACAGCCGGCGTAGCGCTCGCCGTGACGGCGGCACCGACCTGCTGATCCGGGTCCACGGTCACCTCGACCCGCAGTCCCGGCCCCACCCAGGCATCGTTCAAGCGCGCGATGTAGCTCTGCGCGCCGCTATAGCGCAGGCTGTCGGGGAGCGCGGTGCCGGGCGCCAGGACTGGAAGGGTCGCCGGTCCGGCCATCAAGACCGTGCCAAGAACGGTCGTACCGCTGAACGCAGTCAGGCGCACGGCAGGTGCTGCCACACCGCTCGTGGCTGCCAGAACGTAAGCGCGGACCCAGGTCTCGCGCCCCGGCACCAAGCGCTGTCGGGGATCCGAGACCGTCTGCGACAGCACTTGAGCAAACTCGATCGACTCCACGCGCACTGCGCAGCCGCTACCCACCACGACTGCACCGCCGAACACGGTCGGTTGGCTCGCCGAAAGCAGCGAAATGCTGCCGCACGCGACCCCTGCAGGCACCGCGAAGCTGATTTGCGTCGAACTGCGTTGCACGAGCGTGGCGGCAGTGCTTCCGACCAAAATGCCGGCCACTTCGCCAAAGCCACTGCCATTGAGCGTCACTGTGCTGCCCGCAGCCACGGTCACGCTCGCCGGGTTGGTCACGATGATGCGCGGGATCACCGTCACCGCGGTCGCCGAGGCAGCCCGCTCACCGGTGGACGACACGACTGTGACCGGACCGGTGATTGCCGTGCTGGGGACAGTGACGGTGATCGACGTGCTGCCACTGCGGGAGGCGATGCTGGCTGCCACACCCCCGGCGAACTCGACGCTGCTGGCACGATCGAGTCCACTGCCGGCGATCGTCAGCGACGCCCCGGTCAGCAACGAGGCGGGCGAAAACGAAGCCACCGTGACCGGACCGACGATGGTCACTTGCTGCGCGCTCTGACGACCGGTACCTGCGGCGTCCACCAGCGTGACGAATCCCGTGCTTACTCCGGCCGGAACATCGAGGCCCAGGGATGTCGCGCTCTGCGCCGCAATCGTCAATGACGTCGCACCCAGCCGCGCCGACACCACGCGGTCAAGCGCGGTTCCAGTCACTGTCAATCGCCCCGGCGGGCTGAGTGTCGTGGGGGCGATCGAGGTGACCTGTGGCGCGGGTGCTGGCGACGGGGATGGCGAGGGTGCGGGCGAGGGTGCGGGCGATGGTGAAGGCGCTGGCGCCGGCGCCGGTGCAGACGCGGGAGACGGTGACGGTGACCCGCCGCCGCAGCCGCTGATCAGCGCGGCGCAGGTCAAGCAGGCGGTCAGGAGCACTCTGGTCATGGACACGTTCCCCTCTTCTTCTGGCAGACGTCGCTATTGAACGCCTCGAAACTCTGTGCAGAGCGCCGGCAATCGCGCGCTTCTCTCGACGCCCGAGTGCCACTGCATTTTGCGACGCACGGGCGGCAGCATCTTCATCCTCGCATCCAGAGTCTGTCGGCCCATACCCCGCAATCGGTCGTCCGAGCGACCGGGACCTTCCCGGTCAGGCACGGGTTATGGTCATGCGCAGTCCGATCGGTCTAGGCCATAATTGCGGCCATGCAAAACATCGCCATCGGCACACCACGCCGCGACCGCGGCTTCGACCTGACCCTTCGCATCATGATGCTTGCCCTGACAGCGGCACTTATTGGCTGTATCGGCTTGCTGGCTTGGCGCTGGAGTCATCCGCCCGTCTCTCCTGGTCCGGTGGTCCCGGTGACCGCAGTCGTGCCCAGGGCCGCCCCCGAGCAGGTCAAATCCACCGTGGTCGAGGCAAACCAGGTGCTGTTGGCGCCGGGCAGCGTGTTCCGCTGCGACAACGGCGGCACCGTCACTTTCTCCGATAGCCCCTGTCCGATCGCCAAGCGCTGAGGCGCCGGTTACAACCGGCAAAACAGTTGCGACTTCCGGCGTCGTCCGCGAGGTCGAGCTGACGTTATCTGGACACGTTCATCACGAACGCACCGGAGAACGACAGATGAGAACCCTTGCCGCGCTAGCTCTTGTTGTGACGAGCGCCTTGGCGCTGCCACTGGCCGCCGATGCCCAAACCCTGACCATCCGCATCGACACGCCCCATCTGGGCTTGCAGCTCGGCACGCCACTGCCGGCAATACCGGTCTATCAAGCGCCGATTTACCCGATCGTGCAACGGGCCCCTGTTTACCAGCCGCGGCACGGCCCTTTCCCGCTGTACCCGCCGCCGGTCTACGCGCCGCCGCCATACCCTGTCAGGTTTTACCCGGCACCGATCTACGCGCCACCTCGCATCGTGCTGCCCGCCCCGGTCTATGCACCGGTCCCCATTTACTACGGTCGGCCCGTCTACAGCCACGGGCGCCCGATCGGCCACGGCAAGCACAAGCACCGCCACGATCGCCGCGATCGTTACGACGACTGACGCCTCGCTGCAAACGCTTCCGTCGGGCGCACCACGTGCCAGGGTCAGGCCGCTGAGCGCCAGCCAAGTACGCTTCGCGTCGGCGCCCAGCACATCAGCAGGGCGAGCCAGGCAACCGGGAGCCAGAGATGCGGACGGACGGAAGAGAAAGCGACCATGTCGAAGACCGGCGCGGCCAACGTGCCGGCATGGGCCGAATGGGCGTCGGGCGGCTGGGCATCGGGGGTGTCGTCATTGCGCTGGTGGCCTCGTACTTCCTCGGGGTCGATCCGCGCCTGGTGATGGGTGTGCTGGGCGCAGTCGATGGCGGCGTGCCACAGACGCAGGCTCCGACGGGGCCGGCGCCCAAGCCGACCGACGCAGCAGGCCGCTTCATGAGCGTGGTACTGGCTGATACCGAAGACACCTGGAACACGCTGTTCCGCGAGGCCGGCAGCAGTTACGCCGAACCGCAACTGGTGCTGTACGAAAACGAATGGCCAACCGCCTGCGGCTCGGGTAACGCCGCCGCCGGCCCGTTCTACTGCCCTGCAGACCAGAAAATCTACATTGATCTCACCTTCTTCCGCGCGCTGGCGGAGCGGCACAACGCGCCCGGCGACTTTGCCGCGGCGTATGTGTTGGCACACGAGGTCGGGCACCACGTGCAGAGCCAGCTGGGCGTGATGAAGCAAGTGAACGAACTGCGTTCACGACTGACGCCGCAGCAGAACAATGCTTTGTCGGTGCGGGTCGAGCTGCAAGCCGATTGTTTTGCGGGTATCTGGGCGCATCATGCGCAGCGCTCGCGGAAAATTCTCGAGCAAGGCGACCTTGAAGAAGCACTGCGGGCCGCGGCCGCGGTCGGAGACGACACGCTGCAGCGCGCTTCGCGCGGCAGCGTGGTGCCGGAGTCGTTCACGCACGGCAGTGCCGAGCAGCGGGCGCGCTGGTTCCGCACCGGATTTGAAACCGGGCGCATCGCCTCGTGCGACACATTCAAGGCGCGTCAGCTGTAGCTACGCACACAACGGCACGAGCCTTGCCGACCACGTCGACGGAGGCAGCCATGAGCGATCGACGCAATGAACATGACAGCGGCACAGGCCGCCCGCAGCCGGCGGCCCCAGTGATGGCCCCCGGCGATGAAGCGCCGGCCGGCGCTCCCGGCACCGGAGAAGACGTGTGTCCGCAGTGCGGCGGGAGCGGGCGCCAGGCGGCGCAGGTCTGCCCGAACTGCGAAGGCACAGGCAAGGTAATCGTCGGCATCGGCGGCGCCTGAAGCGTCGGTGTGCGTCGGATTGGTTGGCCAGCTTCGCCCGCGTGCGAGCGCGCGACCCGCTCCAATCACACTCGAATCTGGCGCGGGTGCAACTGTTAGGGCATCTGAATCTTGCCGCCGCCACCCAGTCCGGGCGGCATGCCGCCCGGGCCGAAACCACCTCCACCACCGCCCTGACCAGGCAGCACCAACGATGAGGCCGACTGGCGTCGCAACTCCTGCAATTCGCGCATGGTGCGTTCGAACGCCTCGTGCGCGGCCTCGCCATAGCCCGCCACTGCCTGCGCCAGCGAGTCGGACGCCCCCATGTTGGTCATCATCTGCGCTTCGCCCACGTAGGCGACATGGCGCGCCGGATCGGCGCTGCCGTCGGGCCGGATCGGCGTCATGACGCGCAGCGTACCCACGCGCCGATCAGTGATCATTTCTTCGCGCCACAAGTCGGTGACGTCCATGCTCGCTTCACGTGCGCTTCCGGCGGGCGGGGCATTGCGTTCGGCCATCGTCTGTTCCCTTGATCAAAACGGTGCAGTTCAAGCGAGCATAACGCGCGCCCTCCCCCGCTCTCTCTGGTGCAGAAGCGGGTGTACCGGAATGGTTAACATGGGTGTCAGAGCAGTTGTTATGGAGACGGACATGACGCTTTTCGAGTGGCTGGCAGCGGTATGCACCGAACTCGGCTGGGGCGTCATGCGCACGCATGACATGCTCGACGAGACGCGCTGGTCCGATATGTACGAACAGGGTCTGAGCCCTGCGCAAGCGGCAGCCCAAGCGCGGGTCTCGGGCCTGGGCTGATAGCCCGCGGTGCATGCATGGTTCGTCGCAACGATCTGCTCGCTGCCGGCGCACTGCTGATCGCCGCCGCGAGCGGCGCCTCGGCCTGGCTTGACCAACCCGGCTCGATCGAGGTGCCGCCTGGGCGGACCGACCCAGGCAGCTATGTGGTGCAGCCGCTCACCAATGCGCCGCCGATCCGCATGGCCGACGACACGTTGCTGCCGGTGGCACGCTTCGAGACGCGGGGACGGGTCCTGCACATCGAGCGCTTCAAGCCGTACCAATCGCTTGCCAACTGGATCCCGGGTCTGCGCCCGGCCACGCACGACGTCGGCCTGGGTTACGGGCCGATGACCGACAGCGCAAATGTGGCGCGCTTTCGCTACTCGCACGAAGGCGCCTCGGACGGACTGCGCGCACTGTTCCTGCGGCCGCGAGGTGCGATGCCGCAGGCCGAGTGGGAGGCGCTCGCACCGCACGTCACCAACGTTCATGTGATCCCGTCGAGTGACGCGATCTACGCGCAGATCAAGCGCATCCGCCACGGTGAGTTGGTCACGCTGCGCGGCGACCTGGTGAACCTGCGCGACGCTGCCGGGCGCACGGCCACGACGTCGATCACGTCCGGCGACCGGGACTGCGAGATCATGTACGTCACCGAAGTCGTCATCGGGCGGCTCTGACCCGCGGCTGGCCTCAGCGCAAAGACGGCACCAGCCAGTCGCCCCAGGTTTGCAGCGGGCCGAGCGGATTGCGGCGGATTTCCAGCTGATTGACGGTGGGCTGGCCACCGATCAGTTCATACACCAGCAGATCATCGACGAACACCAGCAGCGCATCGACGCTCCAGCCGCTGGTGACGATCTCGCGCCGGAAGTTGAAGGAATCGAGCCAGAAGTTGCCGACGCGATCGCTGTCGAGCTTTTTCGCCGCGATCGCATAGCCGGTGCAGCGCTTGCCGGCACGCAGGCAGTCACGCACGCCGGCGTCCAAGTCCTCGGGCCTTTGCAGCGCTGCAGCCGAGAAACGCTGCAACACATCGGCAAAGTGCAGCACGATGATCGTCGGACTTTTCTCAGGATCAAGCCCGAGCGCATGAACGTCGCTGCGCGTGGCCGTGTAGGGCTCGATCGCGCCGAGCGCACGCACCGCATCCTGGTAACTGTTCCAGCCCGACACCACTTCGGTCTTCGCGGTCGGCAGCAGGCTGGCGCAGCCGGACAGCACCATGGTGAACACAAGTGCGATGCAGCGCCCACAACAGCGAACCCACGGTCCCATGCCACTCCCGACCAAACGGACGGCCTCCCAGGAACCATTAGCGCACCGTAGCCCGGCGCGGACTTGATGAGTGTCAGTCCTCCTGCGCGCCAGCGCGCGGCAACACGACCTCGAAGGTGGAGCCCCCACCCACGCGGTGCAGGCAAACCGCCCGGCCACGATGCCGTCGCGCGATCACCTGCACCAGCGCCAACCCCAGCCCGCCGCCGCCGCCTGCCTCACTGGCGCTCGGCAGGCGATAAAACGGCTCGAAGATGCGTTCACGCTGCGCCTGCGGCACGCCCGGGCCGCGGTCATGCACAAGCAGCGTCACCTGCGATGGCGCTGCCTCCAGCTCGACCGACACCGCGCCATGTCGGTGCGCGTTCTCGATGAGGTTGCGCAACATACGGCGCAACCGTACGTCACCATCGATCATGGCCGTATCAGCGTCCAGCGGCACGTCGGCACGCGCGCACTCTTCCGCTGCCAGCGCAGTGAGATCAACCTCGACGAACTCGGTGCGCGGGTCGACGTCGGCCGTCGCCTGCAACCGCGCAGCAAGCAATACTTCCTCGACCAACACGTCGATTTCGCCGATGCCCTGTTCCACTTCACGGCGCAGCGCCGCGCGCCGTTCCGGCGTGGCGACGTCGAGCATCTCGACCGCCAGACGTATGCGTGCCAGTGGCGAGCGCAGTTCGTGCGAGGCATTGGCAAGCAGGCTGCGATGCGACTGCACCAGTTCCTAGATGCGCGCCGCCGCCTGGTTGAAGCTGCCGGCCAGTTGCGCCACCTCATCACAACTGCTCGCATCGACGCGAGCGCGCAGATCGCCACGGCCCTGTCGCTCCACACTCTGCTGCAGTCGTTCGAGCCGGCGCGCGACCGGATACGCGCCCACACCCACGGCTAGCATGATCAGCGCCAGTCCCGACAGCAGGCCGAACGGCGAGCGCGCGCCGCCCTCGCCGTGTGACTTGTGTGAAGCCAGCGCCGCGTCTGGTACCCCATCGCATCAGACCGGCGGCGCGACCTCGATGGATCCCAGCCGCCAGGCCGCATACAGTGCCGCCGTGGCGAACAACGCAGCCGACAGCACCAGCGCGCTGCGGGTGCCAAGCTCGGTGGCCAGCGATCCACCGAGCAGGGCGACCACAAGCGTGGTGACCTGCCCGAGCGTGCGCAAACTGGCGTCCACCCGCGCCAGGGCACGCGGCGGCGCCAGCGTCTGCCGCAATGTGCGGTCATGCACATCGTGCAGCGTGTGACCGGCATCGCCCACGATCTGATGCAACGCGAGCAGCGCGGCCACACCGCCCAGCCCGAGCACAGGCGCGGCAAGCGGGATGCAGGCCGTGCCGGCAGCCAGCAACGCAAGTCCGACAATCAACGCTCGGCGGCTGCCCAGGCGTTGTCCAAGGGCGGGCGCCATCGCGGCGCCGATCAGCGCACCGGCGCCACCGAGCGCGAAGATCATGCCCTGCCAGCCCAGCGGCACGGCAAGTTCGCGCGTGACGTAGAGCAGGTAGCTGGTGCCCGCAAGACTCATCCCGGCAGCCAGCAGTACTTCGATCACGGCAAGTGCACGCAGGCTCGGCTCGGCACGCACCGCAGCCATGCCATCACGCGTCTCCTGCTGCAGCGCGCGCCAGATCGACCGGTGCGGAGTCGGATCGGCAGAAGGCTGGGGCGCCGGCACGCCGCGCAGGCACCATGCCGACAACAGGCAACTGATGGCGTCGAGCATCAGCGCCATCAGCGCACCGAGCGACTGGAACAGCCAGCCGCCCAGTGCAAAGGCAGCGGTCTCGCTCAGGCTGCTCCCGGCAGCCAGTTGCGCATTTCGGCGCGGCAGGTCCGGCGCCGGCATCGACTCGGCGATCCACGCTGACCGCGCCAGTTCGAAGGCGACGGTGAGCATGCCGCTGCCGGCCGCGGCGACCACCAGCATCCAGAATGCGAGGCGGTCGAACACCACGGCGAACGCAACGCCGGCAATCAATGCGGCCCGCCCGAGATCGGCCAGCACCATCACGCGCCGGCGTGCGGTGCGATCGATGGCGGCACCGAGCAGCAATGCGCCACATGCCGCGCCAGCGACATCGGCGACCAGCAGCAAACCCATGTCGAGCGGCGTCGCATCCAGCGTCAGGGCGCCAATCCAGGGGATCGCCAGCCGGCGCAGCATCGCGCCGAAGTTGGAAACGACCTCGGCCGCGAGCACACGCCGAAACGCCCACGGAAGATCGACAAGAGCACGCAAGTTCGGGCGCCGGGACGGGCGGGAGTCAATGCGCCGCCAGCCTACGGCAAGCCGGCCGGGACGGGCGATTCAGGCCGGCGTATTCGGGGCGGCGGACTGCTCCCGCAGCCAGGCTGCAAGTGCTGTATCCATCGTGCTCGCATGCACGCCGAACCACTGTGGGAATTCCGTGGCGAGGCGGACCGGGATGTCGTGATCGCCGGCCTCGCACAGTGGGCGCACACGCGCGACCACGCGCAGCACGGCATCATGCTCGCGCTTGTGGCAATCGAAGCGCGGATAGTCGCTCGCCTGCATCAGCGCTTCTTCGGCCCCAAAGTGGTCGAGCAGATGACTGAACAGCAGCGCCAGTGCGTCGACCTGCTCGGTTGGCGTCGCGCGCTCGAGAGCCGCCAGGCAGGCATCACATTCGGCATGCAACTGGTCGATCGCCGGCCAGCCGACCGCATAGGCATTGTCAGCCGAAGAATCGGCGCCAACGCCTTGCGGGGTCGGGTCGGTCACCACGGCCGTCGCCTCTTCAATGCCCACGCAACCACTTCGCCAGCGGCGCGTCCATCGTCTGCGCATGGGCAGCAAACCAGCCCATCAATTCGGCCGCGTAATGGCGCACGCCTTCCACATCACCGGCATCGAATCGGCGGCGCATGTCGGCGAGCCGTTCGATGAACCGCTCATGTTCACGATGATGCGGACCCACGTGCTCGTAGTGCTCTTCGCGCATCAGCCGCTCTTCAAGCGCGGTATGACGCAGCATGTGTTCGTGCAGTGCGAGCAGATGCTCGCCGTAGTCGGCTTCCGCGGGATCATTGAGCGCGTTGACGATCTCTTCGAACTCGCGATGCAGATCGTCGATCGGCTTGAAGCCGACAAAGATCTCGGCATGGCGCACGGCCGCTGCTGTCATGAGCGTCTCCTGGGATGTTTGCCTGAGAAAGTACGGCGCGCGGCCTTCGGTCCGCTTGATGCAGCGCAAGCGCCGACTTGCCGGCAGCGCGGACGCATGTACCAATGAAAAGAGCCCGCGGCCGGAAAGCCGCGGGCTCTTTAGGCGGACTCGATGCCCGCCCTGGGGTGGTGCACCTTAGCGGTACACCATGACCGGGATGGTCGAGTGCGTGAGCACTTTTTGCGTCTCGCTGCCCAGCAGCACCGCGTTGAGTCCGCGTCGCCCGTGCGAGGCCATGAAGATCGCATCGCAGCCGTTCTTGTTGGCGGCGTCAATAATCGCCTCGTACGGCGAGAACGACTTGCTGACCATCGTCTGCACCTCAACATTAGCCGCTTTGGCAGCCGTTTCAAGGCTCGCGAGCCGTTCGATCGCGGCTTTTTCCATCCGCGACTCGTAGTCGTCGAACGACTCGGGCCGGTACTCGGACAGCGAAGAGTACGAATAAGGCTCGACGACCGTCAGTCCGACGATCTTGGCGCCGATCTTGGCAGCCAGATCGATGGCGCCGGCAATCGCCTTGGTCGACAGCTCTGAGCCATCGGTGGGCAGCAATATCTTCTTGATCATCATCTCTCCCAACCCGTTGAATACGCTCCGGGCCTATGGTGCGCCTAGCAGTGGCACCGGCGCAAGCTGGTCTGATGGATTGATGCTAGGCGCACACCTTTCCGAGCGCTTGACCGCCATCAATCGGCGGCAGTCAATGACGCAAGCGCCGACGCATCCGCCGGCACAGCACCCGTCCCGACGGCCAACGGTGCCACGGCCAAGGTATCAAGGGCCAGCGCTGCAGCAGCAAAGCCCAATGGTGCGGTGACCGTCACGCTGGAACCATAGCCGGTGCAGGCGAGGCCATGCGATGGCGTTGCGCCTGCCTCCATGTCGAACGGTGCGCGCACCGGTTCGTCCGAAAACACCGCGAGGATGCCGAACTTCGGCGCCCGGCCACCGCTGCTTTCGCGCGGGAAACCATGCTCGCGCCGCAATCGATGACGAAGCTTGGCCAGCAGTGGATCGCCCGTCGCGCGGCCCAGGTCGTCGGAGCGTATGCGGGTCGGATCGCGACGCCCACCGGCTGCGCCGCAGGAGACGATGGCAATGCGCTGATGGCGGCACCACGCCAGCAACGCCGCCTTGGCTGCCACCTGATCGATGCAATCGATGACCACGTCGGCATGCGGCAGCAGCGTGCCGACGTTGTGCGGCGTCACGAACTCCTCGATGCAGTCGACGCGGCAGGCGGGATTGATCGCGGCGATACGCGCGGCCATGGCGAGCACCTTGGCCTGGCCAAGCGTTCCCTCGAGTGCATGGATCTGCCGGTTGATGTTGCTCGCGGCGACATGATCCAGGTCGACCAGCGTGATCCGACCGATACCACTGCGCACCAGCGCCTCCGCCGCCCAGGAGCCGACTCCGCCGATACCCACGACCATGGCGTGCCCGGCGACGAACCGGCCAAATGCCGCTGCGCCGTGCAGGCGCACGACACCGGCGAAGCGTCGATCCGCGTCGGCGGGTTCTTCCGACGCGTCGAACTGCGCGGCAACTGCGGCGAGATCAGGACAGTGGTTCATGGCCGCCGCAGCATAGCGAGGCGACAGCGGCGCGGCACACGTCAACGCGTCAGGCGCCGCGCACCATTTGCACGATCCGGCCCACGTCCACGCTGCGAGCCTGCTGCTCGATCTGCGGCTGGTACTGGGCCTGCATGCCCTTGGCCTGGCCAAGCATCTGCGTGAACGTGTCCTTGAGCAGTTGCGTGTTCATCGTGCGGCCACTGGCGTAATAGCGACGGGCGACCTGGCCAAGCGCATAGGTGGTGGCAAAGGAGAACGCCACGCCGGTGGCGCCACGCCCGATCTTGCCGACCATGCGGCCGGCCACCGATCCGAGCAAGCCACCGACCAATTTGCGTCCGATCTCTTCGAGGTACTGACCGGTGAGGCCGACGCCTACCGTGGCAAGGAAGTCCTTGATGTGCCCTCGGTCGAGTTCGTAGCCGTATCGCTTGCCGATTCGATAGACCATTTTCATCTGCAGCGGAATGATCGCCATCGACGCCATCGATTGCGGCAGCAATTCCAGCGCGCCATTGAGGATCGCGTAGTTCAGGATCGACTTGTCCAGCTCGGCTTCGGTCTGTGGATCAGCGACCGCCGCAACCACGGCGCCCGCGGCAGCCGATCCCGCCAGCACGGGTGCAGCCGCCGTAGGTGCACGGCCGACGATCTCGTCCAGCGGCACGGTGGCCAGTGCATCGGCGGTCGCCGCGGGCTCGGCCATCTGCGGCTGCGACAAGCCCAGCGCCCGGCCCAGGTCGGCCAGGAATCGCGTTTCCGCCTCGTTGCGCAAGCCATCGGCGTCGCACACGCCCACAGCCAGTTCGAACGCAAGTTGACGCAGTTCCGGCGAGGACAACTGACCCGCGACACTTTCCATGTCAACGCGCTTGAGCAGCACGTCCTGGTACACGCCCGCGAGGTTCAGTTCGTGACCGAGCGACTCCGCCACCCGTCGCACTTCCTCGCGTTCGCGGTCTGCCTTGGCGCCATCGGCGAAGGCAGCCAGCATGGCCAGCGTCAGGATGGCTCTTTGATCGGTCGGTTGCACGCGCAGCTCCTCAGGTCGATAAACAGGGCAAAATCTCACGGTAAATGCGGTCGCTGTCCGATAAATCAATGTCCGCAAGCTAGGCCGCAGCGACCTGCGGAACCCGAAAGCGCACAAGCGGCGCCGGCTGGCCGCATTTCGATGCGAAAGCTTGTGCACACGCCAGCAAGCTCTCGGCAATGCGTGCTTCAATGTCCGATGCGGGATTCACCTTCTGCCCGAGATCCCGACCTCCATGGTGCTCGATGATGCTTGCCAGTCCCGAATCCGCACTTTCCCGCATCCGCTTGGTGATGCCCTCGCTGGCGGACTTGCCGCCTTCGCTCGCCCAAGACGTGGCGTCCAACCTGACGGTACTGAAGCTGTCCGCGGGATCGCCGGTGTTTCGCGAGACCGAAGCATGCCCAGGGTTCCCGATCGTCCTCTCAGGTCGGGTGCGCGTCACGCGTTCGCTGGACAATGGCCGTGAGTTGAACCTCTACGACGTGGAGGCAGGCGAAAGCTGCGTCATGTCGACCGGCTGCCTGCTGGGCAGCACACCGTACGCCGCTCATGGACAGTGCCTGACCGATGTCGAACTTGCGCTGCTGCCCCGTTCTGTATTCGAGCGCCTGCTGGCCGAACACGCGGCGTTTCGCGCCGAAGTGTTCGTGTTGTTTGCCGAAAGGCTGGCGCGGCTGATGGAACTGGTCGAAGCGGTCGGATTTCAGCGGCTCGATCAGCGGCTTGCCGCAGCGCTGCTCGGCAAGGGCCAGCGCATCGACACGTCGCATGAGCAGCTGGCTCAACAACTCGGAGTGTCGCGCGAGTCGGTCAGTCGCCAGCTCAAGCATTTTGAAGAACGCGGCTGGGTGCAACTCGGGCGTGGCTCGGTGGGCATCGTCGATCCCCGTGCGCTGCGGCACCTTGCCGCCAGCGGTCAGGGCGCGACGCCGACGGCGCCTGGCGCCCCGTCGGGCGCGCCTACCGCGTGATCGAGCCGTGTGATCAGGGTTACTGAGCAGCAGTTTCATCGACTCTAAGTTGATCGCTGCTCACCTGTCACCGCGGGCTTCTCCCGCCCGACAGATCACACGGAGAAAGACAATGAAACTGAATGTTGGAGGACTCGATCGCCTGCTGCGCATCACAGCCGGCGTGGTGCTGCTGGTGCTGACCGCGATGGGCACGATCGGACTCTGGGGCCTGGTGGGCATCGTGCCACTGGCCACCGGCCTGTTCCGCTTCTGCCCGGTGTACGGGCTGATCGGCCTGAGCACCTGCCCGCTGTCAGGCGCCTCGACCAAGTAGACGCCGGGTGCGTGGATCGGGCCGGACGCCAGCGTGCGTACGGCCCTTTTTTCATGTCCGCTTGCGCCAGGATCAAGCGTGCCGATTGCGCGCTCGTAGACTGCATCAGAAGGTCGGGCTCGGCAACCGAGAAGCCAGCAGACGCCGCTGCGCCTGTTGAAGTGAACCTGATCACGGAGGCGCCACATGAGAATCTTGGTTCCCGTAGACGGCAGCAAGGTCAGCCAGGCAGCCGTCAATTTCATCGCCTCACGCGCCAGCCTGATCGGAACCGACCCGCAGGTCCAACTGCTCAATGTCCAGTTGCCGATCCCGGTGCGTGCCGCACGCGTGGTCGGCAAGGACGCCGTCCGCTCGTACTACACGGACGAGTCCGACAAGGCGTTCAAGCCGGCGATCAATCTGCTGAAGAAGGCCGGCCTTGCGGCATCGACCGATGGCCGCGTGGGGCATCCGGGCGACGAGATCGCGGCTGCAGCCGAGCGCATCGACGCCGATCTCATCGTCATGGGCTCGCACGGACACGGCGCATTTGCCGGGCTGGTGATGGGTTCCGTGACCAACGCGGTCCTGGCGCGCACCAAGCGGCCGATGCTGGTGCTGCGCGACAGCCATGCGCCGAAGGCAGACTCACTGAAGGTCGGCGTTGCGGTCGACGGCTCGAAGTACTCGCGCGAAGCGGTGCGCTTCGTGATCCGTCATCGCGATCTGTTCGGTGCACAGCCGCAGATCATGCTGCTCAATGTGGTCCCCGACTTTGCCGGCGCGGTCATGCCCGACATGGCGGGCATGGCGCTGCCAGCGTTTTCAGCCGACGAGATCGAGGCCATGCAGTCCAAGGCCTTCAGCGCTGCCGTCGCGCCCGTGCGCAAGCTGCTCGACAAGACCGGGATGAGCACCGAGTCGGTGCGCCTGGCCGGCAACCCGGGCGATGAACTGGCCGCGTATGCGAAGAAGAAGAAACTCGACGTGCTGGTGATGGGCTCACACGGCTATGGTGCCTTCAAGCAGGCGGTGATGGGCTCGGTCGCCACGCGCGTCACCGCCCACTGCGCAACGCCGGTGCTGCTGGTGCGCGACGCCTGAAGGTTGAGCACCCGAGCGTTTCGCCCATCGTAGAAAGCGAACACAAGCCGATGGAAGGAGGCGGCGCCCAGGCGCCGCCCTTCATCGTTGCGGCTCAGTCGTGTGTTTGGCGGTGATTCGGCCGCCTTACGCCGCCAGCTTCTCGGTCGCAGCCGAATCAGCGCTGTGGCGGATCAAGTAGTCGAAGGCGGAGAGCGCCGCCCGCGCACCTTCGCCTGCCGCGATGATGATCTGCTTGTACGGCGTGGTCGTTGCATCGCCCGCGGCAAAGACCCCGCGGACGTTGGTCGCTCCCTTGCCGTCGACCACGATTTCGCCGTACTTCGACAACTCGACCGTCCCCTTGAGCCACTCGGTGTTCGGCACCAGACCGATCTGCACGAACACGCCAGCCAGGTCGATCGCGTGTTCGGCGCCGCTCGCCCGGTCCTTGTAGCGCATGCCGGTGACCTTCTGCCCGTCGCCCGAAATTTCCAGGGTCTGCACGGCGGTTAGGACGGTGACGTTGGGCAGACTCCGCAGCTTGCGCACCAGCACCGCGTCGGCCTTGAGTTGCTCGGCGAACTCGACCAGCGTCACATGCGAGACGACGCCGGCCAGGTCGATCGCCGCTTCGACACCGGAATTGCCGCCACCGATCACCGCAACGCGCTTGCCCTTGTACAACGGGCCATCGCAGTGAGGGCAGTAGGCCACGCCTTTGTTCCGGTACTGCTGCTCGCCCGGCACGTTGACGTTGCGCCAGCGCGCGCCCGTCGACAGGATCACCGTCTTGCCGCGCAGCTGCGCGCCATTGGCCAGCGTCACCTGCGTCAACCCGCCCGGCACGGTGGCCGGTTGAAGCAACTCGACCCGCTGGCCGCCGATGATGTCGACGTCATACTGGCGCGCGTGCGCTTCCAGCGCGGCCGCGAACTTCGGCCCTTCGGTCTCCAGTACCGAGATAAAGTTCTCGATGCCCAGCGTGTCGAGCGTCTGCCCACCGACACGCTCGGCCACCAGGCCGGTGCGGATGCCCTTGCGCGCGGCGTACACCGCAGCCGCGGCGCCCGCCGGTCCGCCGCCGATGATCAATACGTCAAATGCGTCCTTCGCTGCGAGCTTGCGCGCATCGCGAGCCGCCGCGCCGGTGTCGATCTTCGCGAGGATCTCGCCGATCTCCATGCGTCCCGATCCGAACGGCTGCCCATTGAGGTAGACAGTCGGCACCGCCATGATCTGGCGCGACTCGACCTCCGCTTTGAACAAGCCGCCATCGATTGCCACATGCCTGATGCGCGGGTTCAGCACCGCCATCAGGTTCAGCGCCTGCACCAGGTCCGGGCAGTTGTGGCAGGTGAGCGACATGTAAGTCTCGAAGGCGAAGTCACCTTCGAGGGCGCTTATCTGATCGATCACCTCCTGCTCGAGCTTGGGCGGATGACCGCCCGCCTGCAGCAGCGCCAGCACCAGCGACGTGAACTCGTGACCCATCGGGATCGCTGCAAAGGTGACCCCCATGTCGTGGCCTGCGCGGCTGATCGAGAACGCGGGCCGTCGAGCCAGCGCACCGTCGTGCCGCACGCTGATCAGCGGGCTCAGCGCGGCGACTTCGTCGAGCAGCTCGCGCATCTCGCTCGAAGCGGCCGCTGCGTTGATTTCATCGAGCGACGCGACGATCTGCACTGGTTGCGTCAGGCGCTGCAAATAGGCAGCGAGCTGGCTTTTGAGGTTGTCGTCCAACATGGCGGGATCCGTGAAACAGCAGACAGAGATATTCCGCCGGCGCGGGGCCGGCGGGATGTCAGGAAGGGAAGTCAGGAAGGAAACGCTTGGGTCAGATCTTGCCGACGAGATCCAGCGACGGCGTCAGCGTCTTGGCACCTTCTTGCCACTTGGCCGGGCAGACCTGACCCGGATTCTTGGCCACGTACTGCGCGGCCTGCAGCTTGCGCAGCGTCTCCTTGACGTCGCGGGCGATGCTGTTGTCGTGCACTTCCGCCGTCTTGATGACGCCATCAGGATTGATCACGAAGGTGCCGCGCAGCGCCAGCCCTTCTGCGTCGATATGCACGCCGAACATGCGGGTCAGCGTGTGCGTCGGGTCCCCCACCAGTGGGAAGCGCGACTTGCCGACGGCCGCGCTGGTTTCGTGCCACACCTTGTGCGAGAAGTGCGTATCGGTCGTCACGATGTAGACCTCGGCGCCGAGCGACTGGAACAAGTGGTAGTTGTCGGCGGCGTCTTCGACCTCGGTCGGGCAATTGAAGGTGAACGCAGCCGGCATGAAGATCAGCACGGACCACTTGCCCTTGAGCGTCTGGTCGGTGACCTCGATGAATTTGCCGTTGTGATAGGCGGTTGTCTTGAACGGCTGAACCTGGGTATTGATGATCGACATGGCGTGACTTTCTGAAGGTTGGTTGCAGAAATCGGTGTCCGGACGGCCGTTGCAGCCGCGACAGGGCGAGATTCTCTGTCTATCGCAACAGCCGATCCAATTGAACTTCGCTAAGAGTTCGATAGCGCGCCCGCCGGTCCATTCCGCGGGCGGTGACTGCGTGCATCGGCGCTGCAAGGCAGCGTTGCATCGTTGCAGCCCGGGTTGCCACCGCGGCGCTAGGCAGTGCCCCGCTGCGACCTGCGGAAAACCGCAGGGCTGCAGGCCGGCGCCCGCGTGCTACCTTGACGCGCCGTCAGGCTTGGCACTCGCCGCGCCGCATCCGGCGCGGTCGAGTCACTACAGACCCTCGAGGAGTTCACTTCAAATGGTGCTATCTATCCATCGCCTGCTCGCAGCGACTGTTCTGGCCGTCGCGCCGCTGGTTGCAGGCGCGCAGGCCTACCCCAACAAACCCATTCGCCTGATCGTGCCGTTCGCCCCGGGCGGAACCACCGACATCATTGCGCGCCTGATTGCCGATCCGCTGAGCCGTGAACTGGGTCAGCCGGTCGTGGTCGAGAATCGCGGCGGTGGCGGCGGCGCGCCCGGCGCCGCCGAATTGGCGCGAGCGGCGCCTGACGGCTACACGCTGGGAATGGCCACCGTGTCGACGATGGCGGTCAACCCGGCCTGCAACCCCAAGCTGCCCTACAAGTCTCCCGAGGACTTCGCCACGATCACCAATCTGGTGGGCGTGCCCAACGTGGTCGCCGTCAATCCGGGCAAGGTGCAGGCGCAGAACATGGCCGAGTTCGTGAAGTAC
>LNFM01007701.1_pt1 | contig 23451 bp, 24 predicted proteins | sample 596031 | NCBI WGS metagenome assembly LNFM01 (sample SAMN04254537, study PRJNA301005) | activated carbon metagenome | isolation source: dual media filters at the Ann Arbor, Michigan drinking water treatment plant | place: USA: Ann Arbor | reverse complement strand
TTACCGAATTAATACAATTCACTTCAGCATGAGCTTCGCCAAATTGTTTGTGCCAGCCTTCACCAATAATTTCATCATTATAAACCAGCACAGCGCCTACCATGGGGTTGGGAGCTACACTGCCGGCACCTTTAGCGGCCAATTCCAGGCATCGCTGCATGTATGTATGATGAATGGTCAATTGAGAATGTGAATTTAGTCGGCAAATATAACTCATTCTTAAAGTGTATTTGACCACCTGATGAACTGATAAAATAGTATACATTCACTATTGACTTTTCGCCTTTCACCATTCGGTTGTAAGTTTGTCGCATGACAGTACAGGAAGGCACCTATTACCTTTTAAACCAACTACGGACTATTTATCCCGATAGCGAAGCTTCACAAATTACGGATTGGGTAATGGAAAAGATTACGGGTTCCATGAAAACGGAGCGTATGCTTTATAAAAATGAACCGCTTAGTGCCAAAGAAGAAACATTGATAAAAGAATATACTGAAAGATTACTGCAACATGAGCCAGTACAGTATGTTTTAAACGAATCCTGGTTTTGTGGAATAAAATTTTATGTAGATAAAAATGTGTTGATACCACGACCCGAAACAGAAGAATTGGTAGAATGGATTGTGACTGACTTCAAACAAAAAAAGGAAAAAGGAAAAATTTTGGATATCGGTTCTGGCAGTGGTTGTATTCCCATATCGCTGAAAAGAAAAATACCTGCTGCTGAAGTATGGAGTTGCGATATAAGCACCGGGGGCATAGAAGTAGCAAAAAAAAATGCAGCTTCAGCAAATGCAGCCGTAAATTTTATTGAACTTGATTTTTTGAATAAAGCAGAAAGGGACAACCTACCGGCGTTTGATATTATTGTAAGTAACCCACCCTACATCCCTGAAAAGGATAAAGCCCAAATGAACCCCAATGTGCTGAACTATGAACCGGCTACCGCATTATTTGTTCCCGATAATGATGCGTTGATCTTTTATACCACTATTGCTGATTTTGGCAAACAACATTTAAAAAAAGAGGGAAATATTTTTTTAGAAATACATGAAGACCTCGGCCCTGCAGTTGTTGAAATATTCTCAACCAATGGCTATACTGCCGAATTAAAAAAAGATATGCAACAAAAAGACCGGATGGTTAAATCCGGCCTGGTATAGTTGTTTTTCATGATGCTTTGTATCTAATCAATTCTTGCTACCACCTTCGCTGTATCTTTTTTTGCTAACCGCATGATCCGATATACTTCGCCATAGAAGGCTGCAGTATCTGCATTAATTACAACAGTAGGCGTATCAACAAATGCTTTGTATTTTTTAATTTCAATAGCCAGCATCGAATCAAACTTATTGGATTCAATTTTGGTGGTACCAATAAAAAACTGTTGGTCTTTATCAATTGACACCATAATGTTTTGTTTGGCCTTGGTGTCTTTTGATCCTTTTGGTAGACCCACTTTCACCACATTCGGGTTTGCCAGTGTTGCCACAATCAAAAAGAACATCAGCAATATGAACAGGATATCATTCAGCGAGTCGGTAAAAACCTCTGACGATTCCTTCTTATGTTTTTTTCTGAACTTCATGTAAGTGGTAGTTTAGCGGGTAGGTTCTTGTAAAATATCAAGGAAATCAGATGAGGCAGCTTCCATTTTATTAGAGGTCTTATCAATTTGAGTATCCAAATAACTATGTGCCAGGTAAGCAAACAAACCAATTACAAGTCCCGTAATAGAAGTGATAAGTTTTGTATAGATACCACCAGAGATAGTGCTTACTTCAAATTCATTGGAAGTGGTGATACCCGAAAACATCTGCATCAATCCCATCAATGTACCCACAAATCCGAAAATAGGTGCGGCTTTTGAAATAACAGAAAGCACTCCCATATTCTTTTCCAGTTTATACATTTCCAGGGTACCTACGTTATCCATACTTTTTTCAATACCATCCAATGGCTTGCCGATGCGTTGTATACCTTTATCAATAATACGGGCCACCGGGTTATTGGTGTTTTTCGCAAAGCTTCGTGCCGCAGCCACATTACCGCTAACGATATTGTCACGGATAATGTTCATAAAGTTGCCATCAATTTTTGATGCGTTGCGAATGGCAATACTGCGTTCTGCAAAAACATACACGGCTGCTACCAGCATTATACCGAGTGGTATCATTATCCAACCACCGGTCGTTATTAATTCACCAAATCCTAAATACCCATCGCCGTTTCTATCGCCGGCTACTTTTTTTACTGCTTGTGTTAGACTGTCTGTAATCTGTAGTAAAAGTAGGTGTTGCCTGATAATTTGTTTTTAGCCTTTTTCAACATCTCTTAATAACGTTTCATTGAACGAGAAAAATAATGCCACGTTGTATGAGGTAATCAAGTTTTTGAGTTATTTAACAAGCAATGTCCGAAAGTCGGGAATACGGAAAGTCCGGAAGTTAGTTTTCTGAAAGCAGATATTCTATCCTGTCTTTGGTGTTTTCACTACAAAACTAAAGTCCGAAAGACTATTCAAATAACATGAATCGTCTTTCGGACTTTCCGACTAAGGTCTCCCCGTCTATTATTATGATTTCTCTTTCGTTCCTGCTTGTTTTACCATCAAGGCCTGTATCTGACGCATGGTACCTTCCATTCCATCAGGACTTCCATCAAGGAATATTACGTTGCCTTTGCCGTATTCTGCAAAGTTCTTAATGGCTTCTGTCCACATGCTGAACAATATTACATTGGTATCAAGGTTTGCCTGTTTCATTTGTTCGGCCGCTTCCGACATACCGGCTGCCACTTCCTTGCGGAATAATGCCACACCCTGTCCACGGAGACGGGCTGCTTCTTTTTCTGCTTCGGCTGCTATCTTAGTAGCATTACCATCGGCCTCAGCAGATTTTGTTTTAGTGATCAACAATGCCTGTCCTTCATTTTCAGCAGCAGCTTTCAGGTTGTTCGATGCCACCACCTTACTCATCGAATCAAGAATCACTTTATCAAAAGTAATATCATTGATCTGCAGATCCTGTAAGTGATAACCCCACTCTTCTAACGAAATATCAACTTCGACTTTTACGTATTGAACAATTTCACGACGAAGGCCCAATACTTCTGCCTGCCTTTTGGTAGCAACAAAAGACCTGATATTACCTTCGATCGTTTTTATCAATGCTTGCATTAAATCTCTGTCTGCAATAAATTTAAATGCTACTTTTTTAATTGTCTCTTCATCGGCATTCTGTACAGAATAAAGCAACATACTTTTAAAATATACATTTGCCTGGTCTAATGTTACGGCCTGAAATTCCAGTTCTACTGACCGGTTTTGTATAGATACTCTTTTAGCAACTGTTTCAAGAAGCGGTATTTTAATATTCAAACCCGGACGTACAATTCTGCGGTACTTACCGAACATGGTGATCACACCGATATAACCCTGGTTAATAGTAAAAAGTGAGCTAAAGAAAATAACAGCAATAACGAGTACCCACCAATACTCAGATAACAACTTTGCGAAGTCCATAATTTATAATTTATAGTGTAATGTACGATTAACTTTTCTCTTCCCACACCTGCACTAAATGCACCAACATTTGCACCGCTTTATTCATATCCTGCACACTAATATGCTCTAACTTAGAATGAATGGCTTGCTCACCGGCAAACAAATTAGGGCAAGGTAATCCCATAAACGATAAACGGCTTCCATCGGTACCGCCACGAATGCTTTCCATTTTTGGTTGTAAGCCGGTTCGGGTGATTGCTTCTTTTGCATACTCCACCACATGCGGATGAAGATCCAGCACTTCTTTCATATTCCGGTATTGCTCCGTTACATGAAATTCGAAAGATGCTCTCGGGTATGTTCGCATTCTTTCTTCTATTTGTGTACGCAGGTAATCTTCTTTTTTTACTAACCCGTCCGTTTCAAAATCCCGGATGATAAAATCAATAACACATTTTTCTGCAATACCTTCTAAACGTACCGGATGAATGAAGCCTCTTTTGCCATCAGTGGATTCTGGCGATAATCTATCTTTTGGTAAGGCCGCCAATATTTCGCCTGCGATCTTCATCGCATTGATCATTTTATCTTTTGCATAACCAGGATGTGAAATAACACCATGAATTACCACTTGCACTCCATCTGCACTGAATGTTTCATCTTCTAATGCACCTGCATCACCACTGTCCAATGTATAACCAAAATCGGCAGCCAGTTTTTTCATATCCACTTTAGCAGTGCCTTTTCCAACTTCTTCATCCGGGGTGAAAAGAATTTTTATTTCTCCATGCTTTACATCCTTATGTGTAGTTAGAAAATTGGCAAGATCCATTACTTCAGCTACACCTGCTTTATCATCCGAGCCTAATAAGGTATTTCCAGAAGCGGTGATGATATCGTTTCCTATCTGTGTTTTTAAATAAGGATACTCACTCATCCGCAACACTTGCGTTGTATCATCGGGCAACACAATATCTTGTCCCTGGTAATTTTTATGCAGAATTGGTTTCACATTCGTACCACTGCAATCAGGTGCAGTATCCATATGTGCACAAAAACAAAGTACCGGAACTTTTTTATCTGTATTAGATGGAATAGTTGCATATACATAACCCCATTCATCCATGTGTGCATCAGCAAGGCCCAGTTGTTTTAATTCTTCGGCCAATATTTTTCCCAGATCTTTTTGTTTTTCTGTGGTAGGAAAAGAGGAAGATTGAGGATCGCTTTGTGTATCTACTTGTACATAACGTAAAAATCTTTCAGCCGCAGTAAACTTGTAATTTTCAAACATATTTTTCCATTTGGGGGATGTAATATACAAAAAAGAAAATGCCTGCCGAACGGCAGGCAGGGTTTGTTGTTAATGAAACTACAAACTAGTTATGGCATAATGATAAGCGGAGAATCACCTACTATCTCTACCAGTTCCAAATCAAAAATCAGATCTTGCCCTGCTAATGGATGATTAGCATCCAGCATTACAACTTCTTCTTTTATTTCAACGATAGTTACTTGAAATTGCTGGCCATTCTGATCGCTCATGCCCAATGGCAGCCCTACTTCAATTTCCATATCTTTCGGGAAACGGTCTTTCGGCATTTCAATTATCATTTCCGGATTTTTTGGCCCGTATGCCTCAGCAAAAGGAATATTCACTGTTTTCTTTTCACCAACAGTCATACCTGTTACACCTTCATCAAAGCCCGGAATAACCATGCCGCTGCCTACTTCAAATTCCAATGGCTCACGGCCTGCTGAAGAATCAAAGGTTTCGCCATTGGTTAATTTTCCATGATAATGAACTTTTATTGTGTCGCCGCTTTTTACCTGTGCCATTGTATTATTTTTATTAATTGAATAATTTAAAAATGGCTTGCAAGGTAGGCCAAAAAGCCCAATGCAACCCTTTAAATATTTCGACCTGTCTGAATTAATATTTTCTGTACTTTAATCCTCAATAAATCATTCGTATGAAGTTGTTTAAAGCACTCTTGCCCATTCTGTTTATTGCAATTAATGTAACAGCACAAAATACCCCCATTCAAACTGGTGCAGAGAGAATAGATGTTTATTTGCCATTAATAAAAGGCAGAACCGTAGGCATTTTTGCCAATCAAACATCTGTGATAGGTAACACCCACCTGGTTGATACATTAAAAAAGTTAGGCGTTGATATCAAAGTAATATTTGGTCCAGAGCATGGCTTCAGAGGAACCGCCGACGCTGGTGAAAAAATAGGCAACTATACCGATGAAAAAACTGGCATCCCCGTAGTGTCCTTATACGGAAATAAAAAACGACCTTCTGCGGAAGATGTAAAAGGAGTTGATCTCCTCATTTTCGATATACAGGATGTAGGTGTTCGTTTCTATACTTATATTTCTTCCTTGGAAGAATTTATGGAAGCTGCATTTGAACTAGGCAAGCCATTAATGATATTGGACAGACCTAATCCTAATGGTTTTTATGTGGACGGGCCGGTGCTTGATAAAAAATATAAATCCTTCGTTGGTATGCAGCCCGTTCCTATTGTATATGGAATGACGATTGCCGAATATGCTATGATGATTGCAGGAGAAGGTTGGCTGAGTGAAAACGCCAATGCGAAATTTGGATACTATAGAACCGCACAAAATTCTGTTGATACTCCTTTTCATTTCCAGGTAATAAAATGCAAAGGCTACGACCATAAATCAAAATATGTATTACCCGTTAAGCCCTCTCCCAATCTCCCTAACATGCAATCAATTTATTTGTATCCTTCTACTTGTTTGTTTGAAGGCACCGTGTTGAGTGAAGGAAGAGGAACTGATAAACCATTCCAGGTTTTTGGGCATCCACTATTGCCAAAAAATCTTTATTCATTTACTCCTAACCCAACAGCAGGGGCAAAAAGCTCAAAACTATACGGACAAGTTTGCTATGGTTGGAACTTAAGCGGCACCACAGAACAAGTACTGGACAATGTGGATAACAAAGTGCAAATGAAATGGCTATTGGAGGCTTACAAACAATTTCCAAAAAAGGAAGCATTTTTCCTGGCGCCCAAATCAGGAAACATGGAACAATCATTTTTTATGAAATTGTATGGTGATAATGCAATATGGGAATACCTTCTTGCGGGTGGTAATGAAGAAGGTATTCGAAAAAGCTGGGAGCCTAAATTGAGTGCATTCAAAAAAATACGGAAAAAATATTTGCTGTATGATGATTTTGAATGATAAGTTCGGCTATTAAAGAACAACTAGTCTTATTAGCCGGTTAATTTATATTTTCAATATATACCTTCGCTGCAATTATGAAGGATTTGAAATCGTTACGGATAATTTTTATGGGGACTCCTGAATTTGCAGTCGCATCATTAGATGCATTAGTAAAAGCAGGCTGTACTATTGTCGGAGTAATAACAGCACCAGACAAACCCGGTGGCCGTGGAATGCAATTACAACAAAGCGCAGTAAAGAAATATGCTGTAGAAAATAATTTAAAAGTTTTGCAGCCTGAAAAATTAAAGAACCCTGAATTTCTGGCTGAATTAAAATCACTGAGTGCCGACCTGCAAATTGTTGTAGCATTTAGAATGCTGCCGGAAGTGGTTTGGAACATGCCTCCAATGGGTTCAGTAAACCTTCATGGAAGTTTATTGCCACAATACCGTGGCGCTGCCCCCATCAATTGGGCGGTTATTAATGGAGAAAAAGAAACGGGTGTAACTACTTTTAAACTCAAACATGAAATAGATACCGGCGATATTCTGTTACAGGAATCTTTTCCAATTGGTGAAAATGAAACGGCTGGCGATGTACACGATAAGATGAAAGAAATAGGCGCAGCCGTATTGGTAAAAACGGTAAAAAGTTTAGCTGATGGATCAATAAATGAAATACCGCAAGACTCCAAACTACGGACTCCAAACTCCGAACTATTAAAGCATGCACCAAAAATCCATACAGATACTTGTAGAATAAACTGGAGCAAGACCGTGGAAGAAGTGTTTAATATGGTACGGGGATTAAGCCCCTACCCGGCTGCCTTTACCATTATGAATGAAAAAATGCTGAAAATTTATAAAGCCAAAAAAGAATTTATAACTCCCACCCATACAGAAGGGGAATATGAAACCGACGGAAAAACATTTTTAAAAATTGCCTGCACCAACGGCTACTTACATTTGCTGGAAATACAATTAGAAGGCAAGAAAAAAATGGGCATTCAAGAATTTCTTCGTGGATTTAGAAATGCCAACAACAAATAAGCAGCAATCAATAATTCACTTTTACAATAAACTTATCCTGTTCTGTAATTTCTAATGCAGCAGCACCAGCATTGCTGATTCGGATGTTTAGTCCTTCATTCTGTCGTATTCCACTCATCTCGCCCAATACTTTTGCATACACTGCTTTATTATTGGTTGGGTTAATGACTTTTACAATCGTACCCGGCTGCACGGCATCAATCAATAAATAATATTTAGCATCCTGCCAGCCACTGGTTGTTTTAAAAATACCTGAAGTAACTGTTGCATCTTTCGACACAGGTGATTTTTTTATTTGTTGTTCAAAATGCGTTTGGAAATACCCTTGTCCTTCAACTGCAGGCTTTCTTATTTCCTTAATTACAGGTGGCGGGTCTTTTTTTTCTTCTTTTTTAATTGCCTTCTCTTCTGCCTTGGCTTCCTCTTTTGTTTCTTTTTCTTCCTGCTTTTTTTCTTCCTTCGTAAGTTCTGGTTCTGGTATAACAGGCTTTTCTACTGGTTTTGTAGTTACCGGTTGATTGGTAATGGCCATCGATTTAATGCCTTCGTTGCTTAGAAAGCCAACAATTATTTTCTTATCCTTTTTTACTTCGTTCGATGTAAGGCTATTCCAGGAACGAAGCTTTTCTACCGACACATTGTTGTATTTTTTGCTGATAGCAGCTAAATCTTCCCCATCATTTACTTTGTAAAAAATGGAAGTTCCGTTCATCCTGTCTTGAACGAAATTGGAATCAGTAAGTGGGATGCGAAGCTTCTGTTCGATCTGAAGCCCCTTATTCATATCAAGCTTATTGTACGTAGCCAGGTATTTTGGATGAATATGATAGATGCGGCCAATAGAATAAAAACTTTGTTTGGCTTCTACCTTATGCTCCAGGTACAATCCTTTGTCGCCGCTTTTCACTAACAATTCATTTTTTTGTGCTATTGCAGCTACACTGAAAAGTAAAAACAAAGAAAGGATTAGCTGTTTCATTCCAATAAGATTAGGTATGCAAAGATGTGGTTTTTTTTGCTTTTTAGAGAGGCTCTAACTATCTTTTAATATCCTCATTTCCTTAGGATAATAGTTATTAACCCGATTGGACAAAACATTTGCCCAGCCCAAAGGATGCTGGTGGAAAGTGAATAGTTGCCAGCCTTTATTCTTTGTTTCAAGAGCCAGGTCTTTTCGCTGCAAGAATTTGATAGCCTGTTCATAATCCAGTTCAAATTTTTCTATAGGTCCAGGTACTAAATTGCTCATCGCCAGTGCATGATCAGGCACCATTTTATCCCGCATTAACTCACCCACTAATACGCCGGAGTAAATTACCCGCAACTGCTCCAGCAGAAAGCTAAAATCTTTAACCCATTGCGTTGGCCAGGCATAGACTGTATTCTCGTACTTAATAAAATCTTTCCCGTCTGTTTCAACCCATTTCTCCACCATTTCCATTTCCCTTTTGGTAAGCTGCTCTGGTTTTCTTTTATATCGAATGTCCGCTTCAGCTTCTCCCACTTTTTTTTGAAAACAGGCCAGAAAAAATCCTTCCCCTTTTACCTGGTCAGGCCAAAACCTGTAACCATATGCTCCCTTATTGCTTTGCACCGGTACAATTCCCCATTGAGGATCTATCGACAACTCACAACTCACAACGGATAACTGATCCATCATCCAATCCATTATTTCTTCATCTTCTTCTTTTGAATAGGAACAAGTAGAATAGATCAAGATGCCGTTTTCTTTTAATGCCGGCCAAACATCCGCCAATATTCGTTGTTGTCGCTGCGAACAGAGTTGTACATTATTCTCACTCCACTCTTTGATTGCATCTTCATCACGGCGAAAAAGACCACTACCGCTACAAGGTGCATCAATTACAATTACATCAAAGTAATTTTCCAATTTTGAAAAATGGTTTGGGTCATTGTTTGTAATAACAACATTCTCGCAACCCCATTTTATAATATTGTCTTTTAAAATATTTGCTCTCGAACGGATCACTTCATTGCTTACGAGCAAACTTTCTTTTGAAATAAGAGATTTAATATGCGTTGACTTACCGCCAGGTGCTGCACATAAATCCAAAACTTTCAATGGCTTCCCCAAATCAACAGTTTGTTTTAATGCCTGTTCCAAAAACATGGAGGATGCTTCCTGTACATAATAAGTACCGGCATGAAAAAGAGGATCGAAAGTGAAGGAAGGACGGGTTGTTAAATAGAAACCGCTATTGGTCCATGGAACTTTATTCTGAATAGTGAATGATGAATGTTGAGTGGTATCGTTCATTGACAATTCACTATTCGCTATTGACGGCTTTGCCCGGTTGATTCTTATCGAAGTAATCTGCTCACCGGAAGCATGTACGTTTTTAAAAGCCTCCTTATTGAAACCTTTTGCATCATTCAATGAATCCAATAACTGTAAAGGAAGCTGCATCTCGCAAAACTACAAACCACAAACAATAAACTACAAATTCTTTATTTCCGCAATCAGATCCTGCAACACTTTCTTCGCATCACCAAACAACATAGATGTTTTCGGCTGGAAGAATAAATCGTTTTCAATACCTGCATAGCCGGGCTTCATGCTTCGTTTGTTAACGATAACATTTTTAGCCAGTTCAACATCCAGTATCGGCATACCGTATATAGGAGAAGAGGGGTCTGTTTTGGCTGCGGGGTTTACCACATCATTAGCACCTAATATCAATACCACATCTGTACTTGGAAATTCATCATTGGCCTGTTCCATTTCCAATAGCTTTTCATAGGGAACATCAGCTTCTGCCAACAATACGTTCATGTGGCCGGGCATACGACCTGCTACGGGGTGAATGGCATATTTTACATCAACCCCTTTTGCTTCTAATAATTTTTCTAACTCATGACAAGCATGTTGAGCCTGTGCTACTGCTAATCCGTAACCGGGAACAATATATACTTTGCTGGCATAACTCATTACTACAGCCGTATCACTCAATGAAATTTCTTTGTAGCTGCCTTGCTCTTTATCACCTGCCGGACCAGTTTTGCTACCACCACCAAAGGAGCCGATCAATACATTAGCCAATGAACGGTTCATTGCTTTACACATCAGTATGGTGAGCAATGTACCTGCTGCACCCACCAAAATACCACCGGTGAGCATTACTTTATTATCATACAGGAAACCACCACAGGCTGCGGCTACACCTGTAAACGAGTTGAGCAAAGAAATTACCACCGGCATATCTGCGCCACCGATTGGAAAAACAAAGAATACGCCATATAATAATGACAAAGCAAGAATAGCATAGAAAATAATAGTTGCGTTATCTGATGGCCAGCCGATCAAATAAACAGCTAATCCAACAATTACCAACAATAAAATGATGTTGAAAATATGCTGTCCGGTAAATGAAAAATCTTTCACCTTACCATTCAATTTGCCCCAGGCAATCATACTTCCCGCAAATGACACGGAACCAATAATTAAACCTAATAAAATAATAAGAACGGTTCCTACTGGTAGTTCAGATGCAGGATAACCATGGACCAAATGATTAAACTCAACAATGGAAATCAACATGGCACAAGCACCACCCATTCCATTGAACATACTTACCATCTCCGGCATGGCGGTCATCTTTACTTTTTTGGCAGATAAAAAGCCAATTACAGTTCCAATTGCAATACCACCAAAAATCCAGGCGTAGTTGCCTAGTTTTTGTCCGCCTTCTTCGTATAAAAAGATAGTGCCGAGAATGGCAATGATCATTCCTGCTGCCGCAATCAGGTTTCCTTTTCTTGCCGTAGCAGGATTGGATAGCATTTTCAATCCCAGTATAAATGTTACTGAGCCGATGAGGTAGCAAAGTGTCAAAACGTTCAATTCCATTGGTGCTTTTTTATTTCTCGCAGCAGTCGTAAAGTAGCAGTGCTACGTCGTAAATCATTTATATCAAATTAATCTGCTAAATCAGTGGTCATTTTTTCTTTTTCTTAAACATCTCCAACATTCTGTCTGTTACTACAAAACCTCCCACTACATTCAATGTACCAACTATCACAGCAATAAAACCTAAAACTAAAGCGAGATAGTTATCACTTTCTGCTTTGCCCATTACGATGATTGCACCAATGATAACAACTCCGTGAATGGCATTGGCTCCACTCATGAGCGGCGTATGTAATACACTTGGTACACGGCCAATAACTTCTATCCCAACAAATATCATCAGGATTACGATGTAGATGATTTGTTGATTTGCTGTGATCCAACTCAAAATATTTTCCATTCAGTTTATTTTAAACGTTCATGAACAATTTCGCCGTTATGTGTAACGCAACTTCCTTTCACCAGGTCATCTTCCCAATTCAGATTTATTTCGCCTTCCTTAGTAATGATCAATTGTAAAAAGTTCAACACATTTTTTCCGTACAACTTACTTGCATCCGATGGCATGGTTGATTGCAAGGATGAATTACCAATGATGGTAACGCCATTATAATTTATTGTTTCATTATTTTTTGTAACCGGTGTGTTGCCGCCTGTAGCTGCGGCTAAGTCAATTATTACAGAACCATTGCGCATGGCTTGTATCATTTCTTCTGTAATAAGGATCGGAGCTTTTTTACCGGGTATTTGTGCAGTGGTAATTACAATATCAGATTTCGCAATGCTTTCTGCTATTCTTGCTTTTTGCCGTTGTAAAAAATCTTCGCTTTGCTCGACAGCATAACCACCGGCTTTGCTTGCATCGGCAGCACCTTCTACTTCTACAAATTTTGCACCCAGACTCATTACTTCTTCTTTCACCGCAGGTCTTGTATCAAACACTTCAACAACGGCACCTAATCTTTTTGCAGTAGCGATGGCTTGTAATCCTGCCACTCCTGCACCGAGTATTAATAGTTTTGCAGGAGCAATGCTTCCTGCAGCTGTCATAAACATCGGAAAATATCTTCCATATGAATTTGCTGCTGTTAATACGGCTTTGTAACCTGCAATATTAGCCTGCGAACTCAATACATCCATTGCCTGTGCCCTGGTGGTACGGGGCAACATATCTAATGAGAAAGTAGTAACTCCTGCGGCAGCCCATCCCTTCATTGCATCTACATTGAACAATGGTTGATATACGCCGACTGCAATTTTGGATTTTAGATTTTGGATTTCTGATAGTTCCGGCTGGTGGATAGATAAAATTATATCTGAGGAAGAAAGCACTTCATTCCTGCTTTTTATTTGCGCCCCTTCTTTTTCATACGCTGCATTGCTACAGAAGGCTTTTTCTCCGGCACCGTTCTCTACAAGAACAGTTATACCTTTCTTGGTAAGGGTGGCTACCGCTTCCGCCAGAAGCGATACTCTTGTCTCATGGGCGGGTTCTTTTAGCAGTCCTATAATCATAGAAAGCAATTCTTTTTTTGGACCTGTCTGTCCGTCAGGCAGGTTCAGGTTTGAAGATAGTGATTTTTAAAAACGGATGGTAAAATGTTGTTTTTCCCGAAATTCCTGCCGGAAAATCACTATCCCGATAAAAAATAAATCGATGGTACAACGGACAGATGGGTGGTTCTTAATAGTCTCCCATGCCTGTTCCATTTCCTTGCTCCAATGTATATCATCAAAAATTAATATGGAATCGTTATTTGTTTTGGGCAATAATTCCTGGAAATATTTTTCTGTTGGAGCCTGGCGGTGGTTGCCGTCGATGAAGGCGAAGTCAACGGTCGGAAGTCCATGGACGACAGCAGCTAATGTGCTATCAAAATTTCCTTCAACGAGAGCATAGTTTTGAAGGTTTAAAGTTTGTAAATTCTTCCTGGCAGTATTGGCGACTTCTTTTGCGCCTTCCATGGTGATCAGTTTCGCATCGGGTTTTGCCAACGATAAATAAGAAGTGGTGATGCCTAATGATGTACCTAATTCCAATATTGTTTGTGGCTGATATTCTTTTACCATTCTAAAAAGCAATTGCCCAAATTTTTTTGGTTTGGCTGAATTTTTTGCAATAGCAGCAACAGTCCTGCTATTTGTTTTATTAACCGCTGAACCTGCTCCAAAATCTTCAATTGTTAAACCAGTATTGTCAGTTAATAATTGCTGACGAAGATTTTCAACTTTTTCATACTCTGGATAAACTGTTTTATCATTTAATATTTTGGTAATAAAATGAAAAACAAAAGGAGAATGCATCCCGTGGCCTTTACCGTTGGAAGCGGTGAAATAGTAGTTGAGATATTTAAGTGCTAATTGGGTTTTTGAATACATAACTGATATCTAGAAAACTCATTTGCTCATCTGCATATTTCTGAATCTGCATATCAAATCCTCTCCCACACCTGGAAAGAGTAATTGTAATCATTCTTCTCATCTGCCTCATGATTTTTTTGACTAACGAGGTACCATTGTTTTGGATCTATTGCAGGGAAGAATGTATCGGCTTCCGGCTCTGCTTCTACTCTTGTCAGGTAAATGCGTTTAGCCTTCTCGAATAGTGCTTTATAGATCTCGCCGCCACCGATCACCATTATTTCTATAGCATCAGTTTCTTTGGCTACAAATAACGCATCGTCAATACTTTTTACACCCACCGTTCCTTCCACCTTCCAACCAGGATTACGGGTGATCACAATATTTTTTCTTCCCGGCAACACTTTTCCCAGCGACTCAAATGTTTTTCTGCCCATTACCACAGGCATGCCCCAGGTTACATTTTTAAAATGCTTCATATCATTGGGTAAATGCCAGGGCATTTTTCCGTCTTTTCCGATGGCGTTGTTGGTTGCTGCTGCTACTACAAGAGAGATAGTCATTAGTCGATAGTCATTAGTCTGGAGTAAAGATAGTTCACAGCTCTTACACCGCTACCGGTGCTTTTATTCCGGGATGGCTTTGGTAATTCTCCAAGGTAAAATCTTCAAATTGAAAGTCGAAAATATTTTTTACTGCCGGGTTTAATTTCATCGTGGGCAAAGGAAATGGTTCCCTGCTTAATTGTAGATTTACCTGTTCCATATGATTGCTATAAATATGTACATCGCCGAATGTATGTACAAATTCCCCAGGTTCCAGATTGCAAACCTGGGCGATCATCATGGTTAATAATGCATAGGATGCAATATTGAATGGAACTCCCAGAAATACATCTGCGCTTCTTTGATAAAGTTGACAACTTAGTTTTCCATTGGCTATATAAAACTGGAACATATTATGACAAGGCATCAAGGCCATTTCCGGCAGATCGGCTACATTCCATGCACTGATAATTAAGCGACGACTATCAGGATTCTTTTTTATTTGTTCAATAAGGTCTGTTACCTGGTCTATTACTTTTCCATCCTTGCCTTCCCAACTACGCCATTGCTTACCATACACCGGGCCGAGTTCGCCGTTTTCATCCGCCCACTCATCCCATATTTTTACGCCATGTTCTTTTAGATAAGCAATATTGGTTTCGCCTTTTAAGAACCAAAGCAGTTCATAAATAATGCTTTTCAGGTGTACTTTTTTGGTGGTCACCAATGGAAAACCTTTTTGCAAATCGAACCGCATTTGGTAACCAAAAACACTTTGTGTGCCGGTGCCGGTACGGTCGGTTTTGTGAGTACCATTCTCTAATATATGCTGAAGAAGATGAAGGTATTGCTGCATGGCTGCAAGTTAGGAAAAAGAGAAATGGGGATTGGCAAATGGGGATTGGGTGTGGGAAACTGTAGATACATATTGTTGTATTCAAAAAATTGCCTCGCAAACTGGGAATTGATGCTACCGACAAACGAAAAGTATAATATTATACGCCTGATTGCAAATAGTTTAAGAAAATTGTAGATTCGTTGTATTGCGTAAATGCTAATGTTAGCGGCAACTTAAATACCGATCTTAAAAAACAGAAATGACAATTAACTCAATAAAAATAGTCATACTAATATTTGTATCAAGTAACATCTTTTCTTGTAATGGACAAGTGAAATCTGAACACAAACAGACTGAAGCAGAAACTATACAGATTGGCAAAGTGGTTTCTGAACTGGATAATCAAATTTGGAGAATATTTCAAGACGCAAAAGGAACGTATTGGTTTGGGAGCAATGGAAACGGTATCTATTCTTTAAATGGAAAAGAGTTGAAACAATTTACAACAGTAGACGGATTAGTGAACGATTCAATACGTGGTATTCAAGAAGATAAAGACGGAAATATATACATCGAAACACACAAAGGCATAAGCAAATTTGACCGAAAGCAATTCACTACTTTAAAGGCAATAAAATCGTCTTATAACCAATGGAAACTTGATACTAATGACTTGTGGTTTGGTTACAATGCTAACGATTTATACCGTTATCACGGAGATACACTATTTGAACTAAAATTACCTCGAAAAGATTTAAAAAAAGATTTTGAAATTGACACACTAATAAGCCCATTTAATAGCAATAATCCTTATTCAGTTTATAGTGTAAGTAAAGACAAAGACGGAAATATTTGGTTTGGAACCTTTGTAGCAGGTGCTTTCAGATACGATGGAAAATCGTTTTTGTGGTTCGATGAAAAAGAACTTTCAATTCTACCGGATGGAACAGCTTCTGGAGTACGTTCAATAATTCAAGACAAAGATGGGTATTTTTGGTTGAGCAATTTTAAAAGCAAATATAAAATCGAAGCGAACGCATCAGCGTATAAAAAATTAAAGGGAATTGAAAAAGAAAAACCTAATTATTTCAATTCAGGAATAGTAGGCAAAGATAGTAATTTGTGGATGACAGCATATGGTGGCATTGTTTGGAAGTATGATGGTAAAACATTATCAAGTTTTAGAATCAATAATGGGAAAGAAGTGGTTTTACTAGTTTCAATCTACCAAGACAAAAAAGGTATTCTGTGGTTAGGGACAGATAATGACGGAGTTTACAAACAAAATGGAGACAAGTTTGAAAAGTTTAAACTAAAAAAATAAAAGCAGCCGCTAACAGCAGTTTGGCAAAATGGCGGATTTAGCACTAAATCCAACGGCAGTTCTTCGATTGAACTTTTGTCCAAAACTGAACATTTGTGCTTCGATTTCCGCTACTTCGCCAAGCTGCAAAACGTTAGTGTAAATTTTACAGCCCTCATCAAATAATTTACAGAAAAATTATGCGTACTATCACACTAACAATAGCATTTACTTTTTCTTTAAGCAATATATTCGGACAGACAGGAAATGCGAAACTTAAGATCTCCCATTTAACAGGCGATTTTTATATTTATACAACCTACAATACCTACCAGGACAGCCAAGTGCCTGCAAACGGAATGTATCTTATAACTGATAATGGTGTTGTACTATTTGACACACCCTGGGATACCACACAATTTCAACCATTACTTGATAGCATAAAGTCAAGACATAACAAAACAGTGACTATGTGTTTTGCAACGCATTGGCATAGCGACAAAACTGCAGGACTTGAATATTACAGGCAACAGGGAATTAAAACTTATACAACTACCCTTACAGATGAATTAAGTAAAAAGAATAATAAAAAAAGGGCCGAATTCTTAATGACAAAAGATACTGTCTTCCAGGCCGGACAATATTCTTTTGAAACTTATTACCCCGGACAAGGGCATACGGAAGACAATATTATAATTTGGTTCCACAAAGAAAAAATTCTCTACGGTGGGTGTTTAATAAAAGGTGCTGATGATAAAAATTTGGGGTTTTTAGGCGATGGGAATGTAACAACCTATGCCGCTACACTAAAAAGAGTTCAGAAAAAATGCAAGAACCCAACGTTTATTATTATAGCACATAATGATTGGAAAAATATAAATTCATTGAAGCATTCTTTAAGGATGGCAAAAGAACTTAAAAGAACAAAACCCCAATAAAATGGGGTTTATGCATAACGCTGTGCTTAATTTTAACTTTAAATAACAAACTACGGATGTCTGCGTTCCAATTCTTTCTTAATCAATCCCAACTCTCTTCCTGTTTGCCCTTTTACTGAAGTATTTTCCTGTGCTCTTCGCATCAAATATGGAATAACATCTTTGATTGGCCCAAATGGCAGGTATTTACTAACCGAGCATCCAGCATGTGCCAGGTTAAAAGTAATATTATCACTCATGCCATATAATTGGCTCCAGTGAATATGTGGATGATTGAGTGACAAGCCCCTTTTTTGTAGCAGTTCAGTGGCGTATAAGTTACTATACTCATTGTGAGAAGCTACTATTAATCCGATCCGCTCAAGATTAGCAATACAAAACTCAAGGCCTGCATTGTAATCTCTATCGCTGCTCTCTTTATCTTTTTGTATAGGCGACGCATATCCTTTTTCTTCCGCCCTTCTTCTTTCTTTTTCCATGTAGGCACCACGAACAAGTTTTGCACCTAAAACAAAATTTCTCTCCACTGCGGCTGCATAAGAGTCCTTTAAAAACGGTAGCCTGTCATGCCGATAATGCTGAATGGTATTGTAAACTACACATCGATTTTTATTGAAGGTATCCATCATTAAAATCGTTAGTGCATCAACCGGATCTTGTATCCAGGTTTCTTCTGCATCTACCAGTACGCCTATTTTTTTAGCTGCCGCTGTTTCACAAATCCTCATCATGCGGTGCCGAACTTTATGCCACTCTTCTTTTTCTGCTGCTGTTAATTCATCTACCGATTTTAAAAACCTTTTCATCAATGTGCCATCGGCAGCATGCATCAAACTATCCAATTTTTCCAATAAAGCAAACCGGGCAAAACCAGTTACTTTAATACTCATAAATGGAATGTTGGGCTGCGTAGCTGCGTAATCAATGACCCGGATAAACTCATCTGTTGAATGATCGAAACCGTGTTCTCCATCATCACCTCCTTCCACTCCATAATCAAGCACTGCTTTTACATTGTACTCACCAAGCATTTTGGCAACTATTGAAATTTCATCCAAAGTTTCGCCACCCACAAATTGCTGGAAAATTGTATTGCGGATAATGCCTTTAACGGGTAAGCCAGCTTTGATGGCCCAGGGTGTGAGGCGGGTACCCATTTTTACCAGCCAGGGCTTCCCCATCATAGAAAAAAGAAAGCTGGCTTTTTTTAATTGTTTAACCGTTTTATTGGTTCCGTTTGGCTCATATAGCTATAATAAAATAATAGCAAAAATAGCCGAAAGCATTTAAATGAAAAGCAGGAGTTCTTGCTCGTAAAAAGGGTTACAAAAACATTTTCATTCAGTAATTTCTACCGCTTTGCTATTTTATTATTGCTAATCGCCTTTTGCCGGCTACATTTAAATCGGCTAATTGCTTTGTTTCTTTTTTGGGCATGCTTGCTCTCTCTCCCATTCATTCTTTTTCGCCACATCAGAAAGCTGCTTTTCTTCATATAACGGCGCATCAGCTCAATTACCTGCTTTTCAGACAGGCCAAACTGGTATTCGATAGCCTCAAAAGGGGTTCTGTCTTCCCAGCCCATTTCAATGATGCGATCAATATCTTTTTCTGTTAAAGAAATCATTGTTTAATGAATAGAATTATAAAACAACATTATATACTGCTTCCAATACAACCAATAAACAGCCCATTTGTTATTAAGATCATGCAACAATTTACTTTCCCGGTTTCGTACGCTGAAATACTTGAACGAATCGATAAAATAGACCCGATACAATATGCCACAACAAGAAATTTTCTTGATGGAGCTGTCACTTATCTTTCACCGTACATTTCAAGGGGAGTAATAAATTGCCAACAGATTGTTGAATCGCTTCTTTCCAAAGGTTATACCATAGATAGCTGCAAAAAAATTATACAGGAATTAGCCTGGAGAGAATATTTTCAACGGGTATGGCAACATTTGGAAGACGATATATTTAGTGACATCCGTAAACGCTACCAGCAAATATTACATACACAGATGCCTGTTTCGCTACTGGAGGCATCAACAGGAATTATTGCTATTGACAGAGGAATTACAGCATTATATGAAAGGGGCTATATGCATAATCATATCAGAATGTACACCGCCAGTATTACAACCAATATTGGTAAAGCTCATTGGCAAATTCCTTCCCAATGGATGTACTACCATTTACTGGATGGAGATATTGCCAGTAATACCTGTAGCTGGCAATGGGTAGCCGGTACATTTTCTACCAAACAATATTTTTGCAACCAGGAAAACATAAATAAATATACCGGTACCTTTCAAGAGGATTCTTATTTAGATAGAAGCTATGATGAATTGCCAACTATGACGGTGCCTCAAGAGCTTTACAAAGCTACTTCCCTGCAATTAAAAACATCGTTGCCAGCAACTACTGTACCGGAATTAGACACTTCTCTCCCATTATTAATTTATAACTCGTATAACCTTGACCCGTTATGGCATAAAGACATGGCCGCTAACAGGGTATTACTATTGGAGCCATCACATTTTAACCAATACCCGGTAAGTAAAAAAGTGATTGAATTTATTATCGACCTTTCAAAAAATATACCCGGCCTGCAAGTATTTACAGGTGAGGTGAAAAATATACCGGGTCTGCAACAATTTCCGCTTATTTATTCTAAAGAGCACCCTGCTTTTAAACATTATCCTGGCAAAAAAGAGGAAAGAACATGGCTTTTCCCGGAGGTAACCAGTTTTAATAATTCATTCTTCAGCTATTGGAAAAAATGCGAAAAATGCCTGATGAAAAACAATACCTATTTCTCCATGTATACCATGAAACAAAAAGCAGGTTAGTTAGTTGGTTACATTCAATATAACAACTGCATCCCGCTGCAGCGATGAAGATAAATTTATATCGTACCGCTTTTTACCGGCTTTAATAATCAACACGGCAGTATTGGGTGGTATTTCACCAACATTTTCAGCATATAATCTTAACTGATTTTCCTTACCCTTTTCTAATTGTAATTGAAGCTGAAATGGCTTTTCAGTTAATTTGATCTTGTTAGCAACTATTACATCATTTAGAAATAAGGAAACTACATCACCATCTACCACCCCATTGTCATACAACAATAATTCCACTGATGTGGTATCTAATTCCAGCCTCTGTTGTACTTCCTGTAATCTTGCATCACTGGTTGCTACTTCATCAGTCGCTTTTGTGGAGGTTGAATCTTGTACAGCAATATGATCATTATTACGGTCAGGCTTATTTTTAAATAAAGTGAATTTATTTTTCTTTTCTTTCTCCTTTTTATCATTTTCTGGCTTGCCGGATATTCGCATTTTTTTTTCACGACCAGGGTGAAATTCTTCTATAAATCCGGGAGTTTTTCCAGACAATTTCCTGACTAAAACTTTATTGGTTCCATTTATAATACCCAGGCTTATGCCAGTATTAGAAATCCACTCACCGGATAACTTTGCTATTGAATCTTCCACGTCATAAAACAAAAGAAAAGATGTGATGGTTTCACAAAAACGGGGTGCCATAAAAATTGTAATTGCATTATTCGTATTTATTGAAACCTGGCTGTTTCTTTCGAGGATGGTTGGCACTATACCTGAAACAGGATACCGGCATCTTAATTCATCATCATAAAAATCGGCAACATCTCTTACCCTGCTTTTGTCTACACTCATCGCTTCGCATACTCCCCAAACAAAATCATCTTCTTGCTCCAGGTAAATACGAATATAAAATTCGCTGCGCTTTCCTAATCGTTCTGAATAAAAAACTCCCTCCCAGGTACCTGAAAGATCCTGTGCCACCCCTGAAAGATGAGTAAAAAGAATAATTAAAAGACACCAAAACTTCACTTGTTCTTTTTTAAAAAGATACCACAATTTGATACAACCATACATGATTTTTTTGCTGCAAAAAACTGTGCCATTTCCGGATCCTAAATGTTTGAATCTGCTCCTATTAATCATTTCATATACAGTACCTTTGCACCGCCTCCGCCGGGCTTTGGCGTGTAAACACAAAATTTTACTTGTTATGGAAGCAAAAAAAGCATCACAGAGTATTACAATAATGACAGAGTTAGTCCTACCCAACGATACGAATGTATTTGGAAATCTAATGGGTGGAAGATTGATGTACTGGATGGATATAGCAGCTGCTCTATCCGCACAAAAACATTGTAATGCTCCTGTAGTAACTGCTTCAGTTGATAATATCTCATTTGAAAATCCTATCAAATTGGGAAATGTTGTTCATATTGAAGCGAAAGTAACAAGGGCTTTTAACTCTTCTATGGAAATACATATGAAAGTATGGGGCGAAGATTTGACACAGCAGTATAAATACAAAAGCAATGAGGCTTATTATACATTCGTTGCTTTAGATCCAAATCGTAAACCAAGAGTTGTTCCGCAATTGGTTACTGAAACAGAAGAAGAGAAAAAATTATTTGACGGCGCTTTAAGAAGAAGACAACTTCGTTTGATACTTGGCGGGAAAATGAAACCTGATGATGCTGCGGAGTTGAAGGCACTATTTGTGAAAGATTAACTCAATAGTCCGAAAGTATGTAAGACGGAAAGAAACGGTCTGAGAGTAAAGAGTTCTTTTTAGATTGTGGAATACAACTTTCGGTCTTCCTGACTTTACTGTCTTTCGGACTTACTTCTCCACTGTTTGCCAATGATGCTTTCCCATCATCATGTGTTTTTTACTTTGTTCGATAGCATCCATTATTTGAGCAAGAATTGTTTCTGCCGGTGCATCATAATCAATCTCCAATGGTGCTTTAAAAGTTACCGACAACAACGTTCCTTTCTTTTTAAATTTCAATCCTTTTTTATTAAAAGCTCTCCAGAATCCGTTTATTACTACGGGAATTACAACAGGCTTCATTTGTTTGATTATAAGTGCAGTTCCTTTTCGTCCTGGTGCGAATGGTTTGGTAGTCCCTTGCGGAAAAGTGATCACCCAATTATTTTCTAATGCTTTGAAAATCTTTCTTGTATCAGAAGCATCTAATCCTTTTCGTACTTCTTTTTTAGGACCATCATTCCATGTTCTCTTTACTGTTAACCCACCAGCCAATAAAAACAACCGACTTATTAAACTTCCTTTCATGGTTGCTTCTGCTGCTACATAGTTGACTCTTGTAAAAGGATTGAGTAAATAATAAGGAATACCGAGCCGATTTTTTTTGCCCCATTTAATAGCACAGAAAATATGCAGGAAAGTAATTACATCGGCGAAGTATGTTTGATGATTGCTAACAAAAAGAACTCTTTGCCTGGGTAATTGACTGATGTATTCGGTGCCTGATATTTTCAGCTTATTTACGATGGCCAATCCGGGATAAGAAAACAAGCCTACAAAAAAGTAAACTAGTTTTCGCACTGGATGAAAATTTCTTAACCGTTCGCCGATGGTAGCCATTCGGATTAATTTATCGTGGCAATGAAAGTTTGAAATTAAGGAATTGTAGAGAATGAAACATGGATTGATGGATTTTGTTGGATTAACACGGAGATTTTAAAAATGTTCATCGGTGTTTCTACAGTACAAGTGAGGCTCTCACTTTTTCTTCCACTGGAAGAAAAGTTGCGAACTAATCTTCGATTACAAGGGACGATGCTAGTAGCAATGCAGCTTGGTAAATAATTGTATTAAAAAAAGCCCTCATAAATTAATATGAGGGCTTGGTATTGTAAGAATATTCTTTCGAATTATTCTGGCTTCGCTTCTTCTTCAGTAGAAGCAGCTTCGTCGCTGCTACCACCTTCCATTTTCTTCTTCAGTTCT
>LNFM01023091.1_pt1 | contig 23457 bp, 22 predicted proteins | sample 596031 | NCBI WGS metagenome assembly LNFM01 (sample SAMN04254537, study PRJNA301005) | activated carbon metagenome | isolation source: dual media filters at the Ann Arbor, Michigan drinking water treatment plant | place: USA: Ann Arbor | reverse complement strand
AAGAAATGAACCACCATTTTCCTGGATTAAGAGATGATGCCAAACAAGACAGTAAAAAGAAAATTACAACCGCTATGTTAGTATAAATAAAAAACCGCCTGGTAAAGATTGCGAACTTGTTGGCCATTGATGCAATTTAAGAAAAAGAGAAGAATAGACATCCGTCAAACCAGAGTTCTTGACAAGAGGCATATTTCAATTGTTGAAACGCAATTAGGACAAAGGAATATCTGCTAAAAGCAGCCTTGACATTATCAATTTATATCATCTTCGCTAGCTCTACGTAATAGGTCTTTCTCTTCTTCTGAAAGATGGTCGTAGCCCATTTGATGCACTTTCTCTAATACTTCATCAACCCGTTGGGTTGTTACATTGGGAGTTTTTATGTACGGTGCCGATGTAGATTTATAAAAAAGTTCTTCTTTAAGATTCTTGTTCTTGCTTTGTTTGTTTGGGTTAAAAACATTGCCGAACCAATCAAAGAAATTACTCATCCAATTACTCCAGTCATACCCACGGCGCAGGAAGAATATAAATAAGAACCCTGTTAGTGCACCCGCAACATTGATGATAATGTTAATAGTATCGCTGAAAGAAATAGTCAGTAAACTGGTAACAACATAGAAAGCAGTTAATACCCACAACGGCATACCACCGCTTAACAAGGGAAAAATTTTATAGCCCGGTGCTATCATTGTGGTGGTGATAGCTACTGCCATCACTCCTGCGGAAGCCCCCATAGTGGTAATAAAAGGAAGTTGTTCTTTTAGCGATGGCATCAGGTTAGCAGCTACCAAAAATGCTATTGCACCACCCAGAGCCCCATAAATAAAAACAGGAATGATCTTTTTATTACCGGTAATATCCTGCATGATGTAGCCAAAAGCCCAGAGCCATATCATATTGGTGAAAACTTTCCAAACATTATCATGCACAAACATATGAGTGATGATGGTCCACGGCTTGCTTAATAATTTATCTGTATCCGCCGGTAAAACAAATAAGCCCAATACATTCTTATTAAAAAATGGTAGTGCGAGGTCTTTCTGGTAAGTGAAGTAGGATACCGCCTTCATAAAGGCAAGTCCAACATATGCAATAAGACAAATAGCAATCAGCAATATCAGTGCATTATCGCTCTGTCCCAGTGTTATTTTCTGTTTGTATTTTTTCTCGGAGTACATTGGTCAATTGGCAATGATGAAAAGTCAATTACAAAGGTCGTTTTATTTTGACTCTTTTATTCTTTATTCTTATTTAATACAACGTCTCATTACAATAATAAAGCCTGTTAAGGCACCACCAAGGTGAGCAAAGTGAGCAATATTGTCACCTGTTACTTGTGCAACGCCTCCAAATAAATCAAGGGCTACAAATCCCAGAATAGCCCATTTGGCTTTTACAGGCATTGGAATAAACATGATATATAATTCTGTGTTCGGAAAAGTGAGTGCAAAAGCTGCCATCACTCCCATTACGGCTCCAGAAGCACCTAATGCTGGAGCCGCAGCTCCAATTTTGGCCTGCACTCCTATCATGTCATTAGCTTCTGCTAGTTGTAACAATTGCTCACAACGAAAGTATTGAATAGCAAGGTGAAGTGCAGCAGCACCAACACCACAAGCAAGGTAAAAGAATAAAAATCGTTTGGGACCCCATACATTTTCCAACACTCTTCCAAACATAAACAAAGCAAACATGTTAAAAAATATATGAAAAATTATGGAAGGAGAATGCGCAAACATGTGCGTAGCAACCTGGTAAGGCTGAAATTTTTGAGAGCTTTCCAGTCCCCCAGAGGCCACATCATCACCTTTTCTGTCAATTCATAATCTTGTAATAGCAGCTGCGCTACAAACACCAATACATTAATAATGATAAGATTTTTTACTATCGGCGGAAATCTATCTACACGGGTTGGTCGAAAATTACTCATAGGGCAAAAATAAATGGAATCAACGTAAAAGGGTTATAAAGAATAGTTGTAAATTAGAAATTATGATATAAATCTACCTTTTATGAAAAAAACAATTTTCTTGCTTTTTCTATTTGTTGGTTTTTCTTCCCAAGCACAAGATTCAACTACCTCTCTCAAAGGCCTTATTACAAAAAAAACATTTGGCCCATTTAGACTTAATGACCAAAAAATTACGATTAAAGAATTAAAAGCAGAACTATACAAAATACCCGCAGCAATTCCTGTATACAAAAAATCGAAGACTAGTGAAATTATTGGCATCACCTTATTACTTCCTATAATCGTTTATGCCATTTCTGATAATAACTCCAATAAAGCAACAGCTTACGAGGTAGCAGCTGTTGCCTCAGGCGGTGTTTCGTTGTTCTTTCTTTTTCGAAGTCATAAGCTAAGACAAAAAGCTATCGAAATTCATAATGAAAAGTATCGGGTAATTTACTAACTGTTATTTCAACTTCAACTGCACCACATTTTCTATATGGTGTGTATGCGGAAACATATCAACGGGTTGCACTTTTGTTACAGCATATTTGGCACCCAGTAATTGCAGATCTCTTGCTTGAGTAGCCGGGTTGCAACTTACATACACTACCTTTGGTGCGGCGATATCCAAAATCTTTTGTACCAGTTTATCATGCATACCGGCCCTTGGTGGATCAGTAATAATTACATCTGGGCGGCCATGTGTTGCAAAAAATTCATCATTACAAATATCAATCACATCGCCGGCAAAAAATGCTGCTTCCGTTAAATTATTCAATGCTGCGTTTTCTTTGGCATCATCTATTGCCGCAGCAATCATTTCTACACCAATAATTTTTTTTGCTTTCTCGCTTACAAAAATGCCGATGCTTCCGGTACCGCAGTATAAATCATACACTATTTCATTACCGGTTAACTCAGCAAAATCTCTTGTTACCTGGTATAATCTTTCGCCTTGCTTCGTATTTGTTTGAAAAAAAGATTTTGGTCCGATCTTAAATTGAAAGTCTTCTAATTTTTCAATCACATACCCTTTGCCGGAATAAGTTACCGGTTCCAGATCAAACAAGCTATCATTCCATTTTAAGTTAACCGTATAGAGTAATGTGGTAATAGATGGAAAGGTATTAGCCACATATTCCATCAGTAATTTAATTTTATCTGGATCATCTTCACCTACCATGATATTTACCATCAGTTCACCAGTAGTACACAATCTTACCTGCATGGTTCTTAAAAAGCCAACATGATTACGAATATCATAAAAGGGCCAGCCTTGCTGAATGGCAAAATCTTTTACCGCTAATCTAATTTCATTGGTTGGCTCGGCTTGTAAATAACAGGTTTGAATATCTACTACTTTATCAAAAAAACCTTTGGCATGAAACCCCGCCACATCCTGCATACCATTGACAGTCTCATCTTTAATTTCTTCTTTTAGCAGGTACCGCTTGTTTCCAAATGTATATTCCAGTTTATTGCGGTAATACCTTGTTGCTGCTCCGCCAATAATAGGTTCCATAGCAGGCAATGCTACTTTGCCTATTCTTGTCAGCACATCTGTTACCTGCTTCGTTTTATATTGCAATTGTTTTTCATACGGCAGCATTTGCCATTGGCAGCCGCCACATACCCCAAAATGGGAGCAAAACGGAATAACCCTATCAGCAGAAAATGAGTGGATCTGCACCGCCCTTCCTAAAGCTGTACATCTACCAGATCTCCCGGCACCGCCCCTTCTATAAAAACAACTTTTCCATCTAACCGGGCCAGGCTTTTGCCTTCTGCGGCATAATCTTCTACCAGCACTTTCTCCAGTAGTATATTTTTCTTTTTTCTTTTCACGGCGCAAATATACCCCTAACCGCTAAAGGGAATAAACATCCTATTTGCTCCTTTTAAAAAGCAACGAAATTGCTCCCTATCACCTCTTTAGAGAACTTTTCACTTTTATGCTTCAACCGCTTGGAGTTTTTAGATAACTTTACCTGATTTATTCATACGTATGAAAAAAGGATTATTTCTGCTCGCACTGTTTTGCTCTACTGCTGTTTTTGCTCAAAATGCTTACGAAATTAAAGTAACGTTTAAGCCATTTAAGAAGCAATACATTTACCTGGGTCACTATTTTGGTAAAACATATCCGATCATTGATTCTGCTTTGCTGAATGAGAAAAGTGAAGCTGTTTTTAAAGGCACTAAAAAACTACCCGGTGGCATCTATTTAGTTGGCTATCCAAACAAGACTGGTTTTTTTGAAATATTAATTGATAAGCAACAAAAATTCTCCATCATTGCAGATACCGCCACAATAAAAAATGGCGTTCAGTTTCAAAACTCTCCAGACAATGTAATGTTTACCGGTTATCAGCAATTCATGTCTGCAAAAGGACAAAAAATTGCGGGTTTGCAACAACAAATAAAAACAGCTTCAAAAACAGATTCTATTTTAATTGCCGCCCAACTCATTAAGGAAGATAGTGCCGTATCTGCTTATCGTGAAAATATCATTACTAAAAATCAGGGCACTATTCTCAGTACACTTTTGGGCTCTATGCAGGAGCCGGTGCTTACAGGAAAATTAAAAGATCCTGGTACCAAAGAAGATTCGCTGGCGGCCTATGCATATTATAAAGGTCATTTTTGGGATGGTGTAAATTTTTGGGATGGCCGTTTATCCTACACTCCCTTTTTTGAAGATAAGGTTGACAAATATTTTGAGCAATTGGTGGTACCACAACCAGATTCTGTTATTAAAGAATTAGACTTTATGCTCGGGCCTGCCTCCATTAATGAGGAGATGAGCCGCTTTTTGCTGATAAAATTTGTGAACCGTTACCTGAATCAAAAATACATGTGGGAAGACCAGGTGTTTGTTCACCTGTTTGAAAAATATTTTGCGAATAAGAGCTATTCATGGCTTAATGAGCAAGGCAAGAAAACAATTACTGACAGGGCGTATAGCCTGATGGCAAATATTATGGGCACTCCTGCATCAGAAATTGCCTTACCCGATTCAAGTGGAAAAATAATTTCGATGTATGAAACTGAGGCTGCTTACACTGTAGTAGCTTTTTGGGATCCTGCTTGTGGCCATTGTAAAGAAGTGCTTCCTAAGCTAGATTCCTTTTATCATGCAAAATGGAAAGCCGCAGGACTAAAAATATTTGCAGTAGCCAAAGAAACAGATGCCCCTAAAAAAGATTGGTTGGGTTTTGTAAATGAATATCATTTGCAGGAGTGGGCACATGTTTATTACTCCAAAGCAGATGATAAGGCGAGAATTACTGCCGGCATACCCGGCTACTCACAGTTATACGATATACAATCGTTCCCTACATTATATTTGCTGGACAAAGACAAGCGGATTATTGCCAAAAAACTGAGTTACCAGCAAATTGATGAAGTGCTGCAATTGAAGATGAAGGGACAATAATCAATCGACTTTCTGAATATTATATACTATGAAAAAAATCATCTTTGCCGCCATTACCTGTTGCGTAATGTCGGCCGCTTCTTCTCAAACACTTTTTACTTATGGCAACCACAGGGTTGATGCCAAAGAGTTTTTAAAGGCTTACAAAAAAAACAACGCTGCTTACACGGCTAATAAAGCAAAATCTATAAGCGATTATCTTGACTTGTACATCAGTTCAAGATTAAAAGTTCGGGAAGCTTATGAAAGGAGATATGATACATTACCCCAGGTATCAAACGAAATAAAAAATCTTCGGGCACAGATCGCAGATAATTACATGACGGACCCAACTATAATGGATCGTTTGTCAAAAGAAGCTTTTCAGCGAAGCCTAAAAGATATTCATGTGGCACATATTTTTATTTCCTTTAAAAATGCTTATGGTGCTGTTGATACCGCCACCGCCTGGCAAAAGAAAGAAGCTGTAATTAAACAATTAAATGACGGCAGCGATTTTTTAGCTGTAGCACAGCAATATTCAGACGACCCGGCAGTAAAAACCAATAAAGGTGATTTGGGGTATATAACTGCCTTTACTCTTCCCTATGAATTTGAAAATTTAGTTTACAATACAGCAGCTGGAAAACATTCTGCTTTGTATCGTTCCAAAGCTGGCTTTCATCTTTTTAAAAACTTAGGGGAAAGAAAAGCAGCAGGTAAAATTAAAGTGCAACAAATATTGTTAGCTATTCCTCCTGGTGCTGACGAGTCATCAAAAAAACAACTTGCCTTACTGGCTGATTCTATATACAAACGTCTGCTTGCAGGCAGTGATTTTTCTACACTGGCCACTCAATTCAGTAATGATTACGTAAGTGCAGCTACCGGCGGAAATATTCCGGATATAAGTGTTGGTCAATATGAGCCGGCTTTTGAAAACATGCTATGGTCATTACCGAAAGATGGAGCGATTGGAAAACCCTTCCTTACAACCCATGGCTGGCATATTGTAAAAAGAGTTTCAAGAAAACCTGTTGTTACTGATGCACAAAACAAAGCCAACCTAAAAGATATTGAGCAGAAAGTAATGGCCGATAAGAGATGGAAAACTTCTACCGATTTTATTTATGACCGGATAAATAGCCGGGGTTTATACAAAAAGCATTCGTTCAACAATGATGCTTTGTGGGCAGTGGCAGATAGTATGTTTAATTTTCAGCCCATGAGAGAGGCTGGAAAATTAATCAGCGAAACAACTCCCTTGTTTTCTATTGGTGATTCTGCTTATACAGTTGGCAATTGGATAGGATATGGCCGCACTAACCGCTTTAATGAAGATGGCAGCGGTGCCAAAGCACATAGCCAGGTGTTGGATGAATACCAGAAATCGGCAATGAAAGATTATTATCGCAATCACCTGGAAGATTTTAATGCTGATTTTAAAGAGCAAATGACAGAGTTTGCAGATGGCAACCTGTTTTTTGAAATAATGCAGCGGGAAGTATGGGATAAAGCACAAAGTGATTCAACTGCTCTGCTTGAAATGTATAGTAAAAACAAAAAGAATTATACTTGGAAACAAAGTGCTGATGCAGTTGTTTTTTTCTGCTCCGATCAGATTATAGCTACCAATATTTACAACGAATTAAAAAAGACACCAACTGATTGGAGAAAAATTATTACTGGGTTAAGTGAGAAAGTAGTAACTGATTCTTCAAAATACACCTGGGATCAGATTCCTAATCTTGGAAAAACAATTCCTAAGGCAGGGATGGTTACAGCACCGCTGATAAATACAAATGACAATACTGCTTCCTTTGCTTACATCGTAAATGTGTATACCCAACCCATTCAACGAACATTTATGACTATCAAACTATCATAGAAAAGCAATGGGATGAAGCGTTGAAAAAGAAATACCCCGTAGTTATAGATAAGAAGGTGCTGAGTGATATATCTAAATAATTCAATTGCCTTAAATAAAAAAACCATCTACTTTAAGATGGTTTTTTTATTTTATAATTAGCTTATAGCAATCCCTTTACAACCTCAGCCACCATCAAAGGGCGGCCTAATGTGTAGTAGTGAAGAACAGGAACGCCGGCTTTCTTTAATTCTCTTGATTGATTTAATAACCACTCCGTGCCCACTTTCTCAACATCCTCGTCTGATTTACATTGCATCACTGCCGTGCTGAGGTCAGATGGCAATTCAATAGAAAATGTTTTGGGCAATACCGTTAATTGTTTCCTCGTATAAATTGGCTTTAAGCCTGGAATGATGGGAACAGTGATTCCAATATCCCGGCAAGCCTTTTCAAACGCAAAGAATTTTGCATTGTCAAAAAACATCTGTGTAATTATATAATCTGCACCAGCCTCTACTTTAGCTTTTAAATATTGCAGGTCGGTATCCATATTAGGTGCTTCAAAATGTTTTTCCGGGTAGCCTGCCACACCAATACAGAATTCTGTTTTATGTGTTCCTTTCAATTCATCCTCTAAATAAATTCCTGCATTAAGATTGGCTACTTGTTTCAACAAATCACTTGCATATTTATGACCACCCGGTTCCGGTTCAAAAGCTGTTTCATTCTTTGCCGCATCACCTCTTAGTACCAATACATTGTCAATACCCAGATACCGCAAATTGATCAAGGCATCTTCTGTATCATTAATGCTGAAACCACCACAGATAAGATGCGGCACAGTATCAACATTGTATTTGTTCATGATTGCAGCACAAATACTTTCTGTACCCGGCCGTTTGCGAATGACAACTTTTTGAAAATTACCATCTGCAGTTTTCTTAAAAACATGCTCACTTCGGTGGTACGTAACATTAATAAAAGAGGGTTTGAACTCCATTAAGGGATCAAGATGCTTGTATAACGCTTCAATGCCTTTACCTTTTAAGGGTGGTAAAACTTCAAAAGAAATCAGTGTGTCTTTTGCCTGCGCTATGTGGTCAGTTACTTTCATTAGTTCTTACTATTGTTTACTACAGTCTGTGCTGTCCGATTGTTAAGGTTGCAAAGCTAACGATGATGAGGCATTAGTCAAAGCCGGGTTAAAACGATATTGCATCTTTTCTTATACGCCGCCATACCTTACTTTTGCCCTTATGGCAGTTACTATCAGCACCAAAAACCTGGTAAAAAAATATGGCAGTCGTACGGTAGTCAATGATGTTTCGCTGGAAGTGAAGCAGGGAGAGATTGTTGGCTTACTTGGACCAAACGGCGCTGGTAAAACCACTTCTTTTTACCAGGTGGTGGGTTTAATAAAACCCGACCAGGGAGATGTTTTTCTAAATGATCAAAATATTACCAAGTTGCCCATGTATAAAAGGGCGCAGATGGGGATTGGTTACTTGCCGCAGGAAGCATCCATTTTTCGCAAATTGAGTGTGGAAGATAATATTAGTGCCATACTGGAAATGACAAAACTTACAAAGCAACAACAACGGGACAAATTGGAATCGTTGCTCAATGAATTCCGTCTGCAGCATGTACGAAAAAGCAATGGTGATGTATTAAGTGGTGGCGAAAGAAGACGAACTGAAATTGCAAGGGCCTTATCCGTTGATCCAAAATTTATTTTATTGGATGAGCCTTTTGCGGGTATTGACCCAATTGCGGTTGAAGATATTCAAGCCATTGTTGCCAAACTGAAATTTAAAAATATAGGTATTCTTATTACTGATCATAATGTTACAGAAACCTTATCTATTTGCGACAGAGCTTACCTGTTGATTGAAGGAAAAATTTTCAAACATGGTACTGCCGAGGAGTTGGCAGAAGATGAGCAAGTAAGAAAATTGTATCTCGGTAGAAATTTCGAGTTGAAACGCAAGGATTATTTGCATGAAGAAGCGGCCATTAAAGCCGATGAAGAATCGCAACAACAGTAATTTTTTCCTATTGCTTTAATTTCTCTATTTTGCCTTCAGCAATGAAGCTTTTATCACCTGCCATATCATCCCTTGCCCGTATGCGCCTCTGGCGTATAGAAGCATGGAAAAATAATCCATTAGATGCACAGCGGGAAGTATTGCAAGACCTTGTTACTTCCGCCCAATACACTGAGTTTGGCCGGAAATATAATTTCTCTAATCTTTTTACTATTCGTGACTTTAAAAATGCTGTTCCAATTCATGAGTACAATGATCTAAAGCCTTACATCCAACGAATCATGAATGGAGAACAGAATATTTTATGGAATACCCCTATTTATTGGTTTGCCAAAAGCAGCGGCACCACCAGCGATAAAAGTAAATTCATTCCTATAAGTGATGAAAGTTTGGAAGATGGCCATTTCAAAGCATCGAAAGATGTGTTGTCGATGTATTACCAGTTCAAACCAGATTCTGAATTATTAACCGGCAAAGGTTTGGTATTAGGCGGCAGCCATAATATAAACCCCATGAACAACGAAGCACAGTACGGCGATCTGAGTGCGGTATTGTTGCAGAACACTCCTTTCTGGGGACACTGGTTACGAACTCCTGATCTAAGTATTGCATTAATGGATGAATGGGAGAGCAAGATTGAGAAACTGGCAGAAAGCACTATTAAAGAAAATGTGACTTCTATTTCCGGTGTACCTACCTGGACACTGGTTCTTTTCCGTCGCATATTAGAACTCACCGGTAAAAAAACAATGAGTGAAGTGTGGCCATCGCTGGAGTTATATATGCACGGTGGTGTTTCATTTGCCCCTTATAAAGAACAGTTTCAACAATTGATTGGGAAAGAGATCAATTACCTGGAAATGTATAATGCCAGCGAGGGATTTTTTGCTGCACAAGACATACCGGGTGACGAAGGCATGTTGCTATTTACTGACCATGGCAGTTTTATGGAGTTTATGCCGGTACATGAATATGGAAAAAAAGATCCACAAACTATTGGATTGCATGAAGTAGAAATCGGTAGAAATTATGCCCTCATCATAAGTACTAATGGCGGATTGTGGAGATATATGCTCGGCGATACTGTTCAATTCACTTCTTTAAAACCGTTCCGTATTAAAGTATCCGGCAGACTAAAACATTATATGAATGCATTTGGCGAAGAGGTGATCGTTGACAATTCAGACAAAGCAATTGCCATAGCATCAGAAAAAACGGGTGCCGTAGTAAATGATTATACAGCAGCACCTGTTTATTTTTCGGAAGGTTCAAATGGTGCTCATGAATGGCTGGTTGAATTTGAGAAAGTTCCTGCCAGCCTTGAAGATTTTACCAAAGAGTTAGATATTGCTCTAAAAAACATCAACAGCGATTACGAAGCGAAAAGACATAAGAGTATTGCTCTTCGTATGCCCATTATTCATGCAATAAAAAAGGGAACTTTTGCAGAGTGGCTTCGCAGCAAAGGGAAATTAGGCGGCCAGCATAAAGTGCCAAGGTTGAGTAATGAAAGAAGGTTTGTGGAGGATATTCTGATCATTACAAAATCTCATTAAATGAGTTCGCAAGCATCCCATACATGCAAAAACTGCCAGCATGAATTTGTTGGTAAGTATTGCAATAACTGTGGCGAAAAATATTATGACGAAGGACATAAAAAAGTAAGCCATCTGTTTGAAGAAGTAATTCATTTCTTTACACATTTTGAAGGGAGTTTCTTTACCACACTAAGAACATTTGTTACTTCTCCAGGCAAATTATCTCTAGATTATTGCAATGGCATACGTAAGAAATATTTTAAACCCATTCCCTTCTTTTTACTTTTTGTTGTTATGTACCTGTTGTTTCCAAAGTTTGAAGGACTTAATATGAGGTTTAGCACTTATGTAAATCGAGATTACAATACAGGTTGGTATGCCCGCCCGGCAGCCAGACAAAAAATAGCTGCTTTAAAAATAGACGCTAACGAATTAGCCCGCAGGTATGATAAAAAGTCTGCTTTTTTTGCCAAACCGCTCCTTTTTTTACTGATACCGCTCACAGCTTTATTCCTCAGCCTTGTCTTTTATAATAAGAAGAAATACTTTTTTGACCATTTTGTACTGGCGACAGAAGTAAATACCTTTTTCATTGGCATTAACTTTCTTTTATTACCATTACTAATGATTGCAAGCACAACCATTTACAAGCCCTCTGCTCAATTTTTTTATGATGGCGGTCCTGCAATGATTATCAGCTTTCTTGTATTTCTAAGTATAACAATTTTAATGTTTAAAAGATTTTACCAGCAAAGCTGGATAATAACTCTTCTTAAAGCAGCTGTCTTTGGCATATTAATGTCAGAGGCGATACATTACATTTATAAAATGGTTCTTTATTACACTGTTATGTTGTTTTTATAAATACATACATCTATAGAGTTATTAATTTTACAGGCCTTCCTTTCGTGCTACTAAGAACTTTTTTGCCGCCTTGACTGTACAAATTTATACATTAGGAATTCTACTCGAACAAATCTAATAAAGCCTTATAGGCAAGTCCTTTGGAGCTTAAGCCGGCAAATAGAGAACTGGTATCATTTTGTTACGCAAAATCTCCTTAGTAAATTATCCTATAATTTCCTTTCTTTTGCTTTATAAATTTTTTACAAATGAAACTACTCGACGGAAAAGTTGCCATAGTTACCGGTGCCGCAAGAGGTATCGGAGAAGGTATTGCTATTAAGTTTGCAGAGCAGGGAGCTAATGTAGCTTTTACGTATGTAAGTGATAGTAGTGCGGAAAAAGCCACTGCTTTAGCAACCAAACTAATTGGGTTAGGTGTAAAAGCAAAAGCCTATAAAAGCAATGCCGGCGACTTTGCCCAGTGCGAAGCATTTGTAAATGATGTGCTGAAAGAATTTGGTACGGTCGATATTTGTGTAAACAATGCAGGTATTTCTAAAGATAACCTGTTGCTCCGCATGACACCTGAGCAATGGAACGATGTGATACAGGTGAATCTGAACAGTGTTTTCTATATGACCAAACAAGTCATCCGCCCTATGATGAAAGCAAAGTCTGGTTCAATTATCAATATGAGCTCTATCATTGGTGAAATTGGCAATGCCGGTCAAAGCAGTTATGCAGCCAGCAAAGCGGGCATCATTGGTTTTACAAAATCTGTTGCCAAAGAATTAGGCAGCCGCAATATCCGTTGCAATGCTATTGCGCCGGGTTTTGTAGAAACCGATATGACCAGTTACTTAAAAGAAGGGGAAGCAGCAGATAAATACAAAGCAGGAATACCGTTAGGAAAATTTGCCAGTGCTGAGGATATTGCTAATGCCACACTATTCCTCGCTTCTGATATGTCGTCGTACATTACAGGACAAACCCTGAGTGTTTGCGGAGGATTAAATATGTAAAGAACTATAAAGGCGGTTATATCAACTGCCTTTTTATCCTTGTAACTTTATACCACGTTTTTTAATATACGAATGCCATAATATCATTGATGCAACAGTTCGGTACGGTCGCCAGGGTTCAGCTATTGCCAGCATCTCCTCTTTGCTTATATCTTTTGGCAATTGCTTTACTTCCTTCAAGCTATTTACTAGTGCAATATCACCTAACGGGAAAAGATCCGTCCGTTGCAGTGCATGCATCAGGTACACATCAATCGTCCAGTGGCCAATACCCTTTAATTGGATAAGAATATGCCGAACTTCTTCATCCGGCAATAAAGCAAGCTTTTTCAATACAATTCTTTTTAACTGCACCGCTTCAGCCAACCCTCTTGCATAGCCCATCTTTTGGCGGGTAAAATAGCAGGCCCGCATTTCTTCATCGGTCAGCTTCAACAATTTTGCCGGGGTTACATTACCAATCTTCTCTTTCAATTTTTTAAACGCCGCATATGCCGCTGCTAAAGAAACCTGCTGCTCCAATATGGTAAGGATCAATGTTTGAAAGGTATTTGGTCTCGTCCACATAGGTGGAAGACCATGCTGCTTAATGATGCCGGAAAGTTCAGCATCCTTTTTGGCCAGCTTCTTACAAATAGCTGCAAAACTGGTTTCATTAAATACAAGATATGGCGATGACATTCAAATTATTGTTTAACTTACGTACTTCTCTTTCTTTTCATACTCCATGCAACAACTGTTGTTGCTCAAAATAAGGATTATCTATTGAGTACAGACGGCATTGGGCCAATAAAATTAGGAATGTCATTGACAGACCTTGAAAAATTATTGCAAAAAAAAATTACATTAAAAGTAATTGACATTGACTCAGTAGTTCTTGTGGAAACAATCAAAACAAAATATAAAGGCATTGATGTTGAGATTGACCTAATCAAAAGACAAGATTATATTGCCGTGGATGGAATAAGTACTAAAAGTCCTTTATGTAAAACAAAATCCGGAATTGGTATTGGTGCTACCAAGTTACAAGTAATAGCAGCTTATGATGGTTACCATATTGATGCGAGACCTGATTACACAGAGGATGGTGACAAGCTAATAAAAAGCAAGAATAAAAGCTCTATAACCGTTAAAGAAGACAGGGAAGGTTATGCTATTGTTTTCAGCCTCCTGAATAATAAAGTGATTTCCTTTAGCATCTATCCAATTTATGATGATGAAGAGTGAGCAGATCGCCGTATCATTTATTCAAATCCGAAAAGACAATTCAGTGTTATGAAAAAAATAATACTTCTCCTTTTTATTATTGCTGCCAATTGTGCTGCTGCGCAAAAAAACGATTATGTTATCAGCATGAAAGGACTGGGTGCTTTACAACTTGGCATGTCGCAGAATGAAGTAGAAAAAGGATACAATCAACAATAATTACCAGGATACAGCTAAACTAAAATATAAAAATATTGATGTGCAGCTTGAATTTGACCGTAGCTATTATGCTCCTTATAAATTTCGAATGCGACTGATTGGGATAAGAGCCAGCAGCACTTTATGTAAAACTGCAACAGGCCTCGGTATCGGAACCGATCAATTAAAAATCATTGCGGCCTATGATAATTACCATGTAAATATCCAACCAGGCTTTTATAGCTATTATGAAACAGAAAAAGGAAAAGGGAAAAGCACACTAACTATTATGGATGATGTAGCTAGTGCAGAAGAATATGGTAAAGATGCTTACACGATGGTGTTTTACCTGCTGAATAAAAAAGTGGTGTCTTTTGAACTAAAGGCCAAATTAAAAGACGAAAGAGAGTAAATGATAGCTTCTATTTTGTTTTAAATTTTGCAATCGCCTTTTTGGTAAAATCACTAAGCACCAAACGTCCACTTATTTTTGCTCTCTCCATCAAAAAATCGCTCCAATGCTCTGTTCCCTGCCAGAATATTTTTTTCATATCTGCCATTGCTTCCGGACTTGAATGAGATAATGTTGTGGCCAACTTCGTTATTGATTCATCCATAGCCTGTACATCAGGATGCAGTTCTGCAAACAATCCTTTTCTTCTTGCCCAATCGGCATTACGCCACATACTTGCATCAATAGCTAATTGAGAAAATTCTGATACTCCTATTTTTCTTTCTACAGCAGGACCAACTACAAAGGGACCAATACCAACAGCCAGCTCACTCAATTTCACATCAGCCCCTTCCGCCGCAATAGCATAATCAACTGCCGCTGCAACACCCACACCGCCCCCTACACATTTACCATGTATGCGACCAATAATAAATTTCGGGCAGGTTCGCATTGCGTTTATAACATTTGCAAAGCCGCTGAAAAAACTCAACCCTTCTTCTTCATTTTGTATAGCCACTAACTCATCAAAGGAAGCACCTGCACAAAATGCTTTTTCACCAGTGGAACGAAGAATTATTACAATCGTATTCGGATCTTCTCCTGCACGGCGAATAGTTGTTGCCAAATCAGCTAACACATGGGCGGGCAATGAATTACTCTGTGGATGAAAAAACTCAACACTTGTTACTCCGTTGTGTGTGGTTGACTTTACATATGCTTCCATAAAAATATTTTAGTCGTTATGAACTTTAATTTCCTGGCCTACTTTTATTATTCCATTGCCCTTGTGCAGCAAGTTCATACCAAATTTTATTTTCTTATCAACTGTTCGATAAGTAGCTAAAGTTTTTGTTGGCTCTTTTCCTGCAATAGCAGTTTCCTGGTTGATAGTAGGAATTGTGCAGCGGCCACAGGTTTTTACTCCGAAAAAATCAATTGTATTAATAGTAAAATGTTTCCAGCAGTCTTCGATGAAAGGAGTGGCTTCTGTAAAAACAATATTCGGTCTAAAACGATTAATTGGAATTGGTTCCTCCAGTTTACTATTCAATTCATCTAACGATGATTGCCCGATAATAAGAAATGGATAGCCATCCGAGAAAGATGTGATCTCATTATTTTCTGCATAGGGAAGTTCTACCATTCTTTTGGTAGTATCCGGCATATAAACCAGTTCGCAATCAACTCCCAGCATTTCATTGAACCATGCATCCATTTCCTGATCATCATAACACCAGGCGTCGCAGGTATCATCCCATATTTGTACCTTTTTGGTACAGTGGCCGGATGTAATAAAAGGAATGGTAATATTTTTTTCGGGGAAATGTTTGTGAGTAATATATAACCCTTCTGGTATTATGGCAGTTTGCAATAACGCCATAGTAGCAGCATCCCGCTGTGTCAAAAACTTTCCGTTCCTGTCAACCAGCATCCACCTTCTGTCATGTTCAAAACCGGTAGCTGTTACTGTTGCTTCGTCCACATTAAAACCGCCAAGCGATTTTACAGGATAGATATACAATGCTGAAACGTAATACATTTTATACTGATTGATTTTTCTTTGCTACCATTGTTAATATTGTTGCCACACCAGTTATCTCATCTGTTTCATCCAAAAACTCTACCAGCCATTTTACAATACCTTTATCAATATCATCACCTCGTTTAAAATCTTCAGGTTTTTCAATAATACGTTTATCATTCGGTAATTTTTCTTTACAGGTGAATCGTATGTACACTTCTGCACCGGGATAAACGGGTTTGGTAAATCGTAATTCATCAATACCATAATTTAACAATACCGGGTTTTTATCATAGCTATCAACAAATAAACCTGCTGCCAAACTCATGATGAAATAGCCATGCGCCACCTGTTGCTCAAACATAGTACCTGTAAAATCTGTTGTTTTGATATGCGCATAAAAATGGTCGCCGCTCAAATCAGCAAACTTGTCTATGTCATCTGACGTAATAACTCGTTTCTCAGTAATGATCTGTTCACCAATTTGGAGCTCTTCAAAATACTTTTTAAAGGGATGCTTGTCCGCTTTTTTTCCAATAGCATTCGGCTGATACACATTGGTGATTGCTGTTATCGTAGTTGGTGAACCTTGCAATGCTGTTCGTTGCAAGTAATGTTTCACTCCCCGCAGACCACCCATTTCTTCTCCACCACCCGCACGGCCCGGGCCACCATGTACTAATAATGGCAATGGCGAACCATGACCGGTACTTTCTTTAGCACATTCATTATTCAACACCAAAATTCTTCCGTGGTGTGATGCTGCGCCAACAACATATTCTTTTGCTTGCTTATAATCTGCAGTAACGATTGTACTGACCAGACTTCCTTTCCCAAGTTTGCTCAATACAATTGCCTCTTCTAGATTTTTGTAAGGCATAATGGTACTTACCGGACCAAACGCTTCTACTTCATGTGCTTCTTTTGCAGCAAAAGGGTTTTCATTCATCAACAATACCGGCGACATAAATGCCCCTTTCTCTGCATCAGCATCAATTACACTCACACTATCTAAAGATCCGTACACAATTTGCGAAGACGCCAATAATTTTTGTATCTGTTCCTTTACTTCATTTCGTTGTGTTTGTCCGGCTAAAGAACCCATTCTTACTGTAGAATTCAACGGATTCCCAATTGCTGTTTGTGATAATGATGAAGCAATTGCCTTCCAGACATCTTCCATTTTATTTTGGGGAACAAATATTCTGCGGATGCCGGTACAACGTTGCCCGGCTTTCAATGTCATTTCCTTCCTGATCTCTTTTACAAAAATGTCCCACTCCGGCATACCGGGTTGCACATCTACTCCCATTACAATACAGTTCAGCGAATCGGCTTCCATATTAAATGGAACATTGTTTTCCAGAATAGCTGCTGTTTTCTTTAGCGTCAATCCAGTTGTTGCACTACCAGTAAATGTTACTATATCTTGCGAAGTAACATGATCAAGCAAATCGCCGGCGCTGCCGCAAATCAATTGCAAACTTCCTTCAGGTAAAATTTTAGAGGCAATAATTTCTTTTACTACTGCTTCCGTTAAATAACTGGTGACCGTTGCTGGTTTTACAATACAAGGCATACCTGCTAGTAGATTCACCGCAATTTTTTCCAGCATTCCCCATACCGGAAAATTAAATGCATTGATATGAATGGCCACCCCCTCTTTGGGAACCAGAATATGCGTTCCCATAAAAGTATTGTTCTTACTAAAATTGTGGCTTTCGCCATCTATGCAAAAAACCTCGTCAGGAAATTTTCTTCGCAGTGATGCGTTGGCAAATAAATTTCCGATACCACCTTCAATATCTACCCAACTATCAGCTTTTGTAGCTCCTGTTTGGTAAGAAATTTTATAAAACAGCTCAAGATGATTGCGAAGATGTATGGCCAATGCTTTCAGCATATTCCCTCTTGCATGAAAAGTCATTTTACGTAAAGCAGGATTACCGACAGTTCTTGCATAATCTGTTATGGCTTTGAAGTCTAGCCCTTTTGTGGTAGCGGCACCAATAGATTCACCTGTTACTGCATTGTACAAAGTCTGTCCTTCTCCATCGCCAGTAATCCAGTTGCCGTTAATATAGTTTCCCAGTTTATTCATAGCAATCATTATAGTTCAACGAAATTACCTGAATTCCAAAAATTATAAGAAGTTAGATTTATAGGAGATAGCAATTATTGCGAAACGTATCTTTGCACACTAAAGAGATTCGTATGAAACAAAATATCCTGTTTAGCGTTCTTATTGCCTGTTTTACAATTACTGCCTGTAATAACTCAAAATCTGATGAAGCGAAGGTTGATCCTTTGCAAGCACAGGCCGATAGTCTCGAAAAACAAGTAGTGGAAGGTCATGATGTGGCCATGCCAAAATCAATGAAAATTCCCAAGCTGCAAAAAGAAGCACAGCGACTGATTGATTCTATTTCAACCTTGCCCGCAAAAGCAAGAGAAGCATCTGCCCCTCTTAGAGCTAAACTGGAAGAATTAGTGAACGAACTCAACTATGCAGACAATGCCATGAACAAATGGATGGCGGAAATAAATTTTGATTCGGCCCTTAACAACCTGGATCTGCGTATTAAATATTTTGCCGATGAAAAGATTAAGGTAGACAAAGTAAAAGAAGCCGTGTTGAACAGTATTGCTAAAGCCGATTCGCTGTTAAAAGCAAAACTTTAACTACTGAGCGGCACAACGCCAAATTGCCGCAGGTGATGCTGTGCATGTTTGTATAATAGTTGCACATTCTGTTCAAAATTCAAATCACCGGATTTTTTTCGAAAGCTTCAAAGAAATAAATCAGCTCCTGTTGCAAAGCACCAATAGCAGCCTGTACTGTTTTGTATCGTAATGGAAGTGGCTCTTCTCCCATTAACGGATTCTTTGTATTTTCTTTAAAGGGTTTATCGCTCATCATAAACTCCCGCATCCTGTCAAGATTTTCGGGAGGGGTGATAATTTTTTCCATCTTTAAGCGACCATTCGCATTGCGTACTGCATCGCCTCCATAATGTTCTATCATTTGCTGCACACTCATTTTACCCCACTGCGGAATAGTAGCAGGATCTAATCTTTGCAGGTAAGAAATAAGCTTAGTTCTAAGAAAATTTTCTTTCTCAAGGCTCATATGGCAATATTCTGAATTGCAAGGTTACGAAAACCTTACAATGAAAAAGCCCCTCTTTTAAAGGGGCCTGTATGTAGTTTTTTGTTTATTTCATTTTTTTATCAATAATGGCAGAAAGGCGTTCAAATATATCCTCCACATTTCCCATACCATTTATACTGGCAACCTTCTTTGCTTTTGTATAGTATGCGGCCACCGGTAACGTTTCCTTTTTATACACATCCTGGCGGTTTCGCTGTACTTTTTCATCCATATCATCGCTTCTACCTGAGGTTTTACCCCGGTTTACTAATCGGGTAATAAGCTCCTCCTCATCTACATCCAGTATCAGCACTTTTCCAATCTCTGTTTTTTTAAGCTCCAGTAAATTATCTAATGCTTTGGCCATAAAAAACCTTTTGCGCCTTTATGCAGGTCGAAATAAGAGTCTACCATACCTATCACCACTTCATCCGGTACCAGCTGGCCTTTATCTATAAAACTCTTAGCCTCAATACCTAAAGGAGTTTTGTCCTTGATCTCCTGACGCAAAAGATTACCTGTTGAAAGATGAACCAGATCATACTTTTCAACCAGTTTCTCTGATTGTGTGCCTTTTCCACTGCCCGGAGGGCCAAACAATATCAAATTAAACATAAGCTACTTTAACCTTGGTTAGTGACAAATATAATATACACAGGTTAAATAACTCGCTGTTAGCACAAGTTTTACGGCAAATCAACCCGGTACACAAATTGTTAAGAATAGCAGGCTGTCAGTAATAAGACAATCCAACCAAACAAGGTTGCCGTAAGTTTGTTACATAATAATAAAAAGATGATCAAACTGATAACGATATTAGCATTTACAGGCCTGTTGCAGCAATGCAGCTATTCCCAAAATAATTCTTCCACCACTAATTCTTCAAAAATGGACACTACAAAAAAGAACAATTCTGTTTATTCTAAATCAGATACCGGCAAAGTGGTGCTTGCCGATGAAGAATGGAAAAAAATATTACCGCAGGATGTTTTTTATATAGCCCGAATGAAAGGCACAGAAAGACCCGGCACCAGTAAATATGATAAGTTTTCCGAAACAGGGACCTATTATTGCGCAGCATGTGGCAACGGTTTATTTAAAAGCGATACTAAATTTGAAAGCGGTTGCGGCTGGCCTAGTTTTTATGAGCCGGTAAGCAAGAGTAGCATCATCTACACTCCTGATAATACGCATGGTATGCAAAGAACAGAGGTGCAATGCGGCCGTTGTAAAGCACATTTGGGGCATGTATTTGACGATGGACCACCTCCAACCGGCCTTCGTTACTGCATAAACGGCGTAGTGCTTGATTTTGAAAAAGCTAAAGAGGCAGAAAAGAGTTTTAAAGAAAAACCGCAGCAATAGAATTTTACCTAACTAATAAAAAACCTCCTTTTATGTAAAAGGAGGTTTTTTATTTTACAAAGCAACGCCGGTTGAATAAATTTACGTTCACAACTAAAACAATACTGGTGGGTAAAAAGCTTTGGCTATTTGCACTGGCGATATTTTTTTTATCGCCGGCTACTTTCTCGCAAATTGATATTACACAGGTAATGCCTGTAGATCCGAATGTAAAAATTGGAAAGCTTTCTAATGGACTTACGTATTATATCCGAAAGAACACATTGCCAGAAAAAAGAGTTGAACTCCGGTTAGTTGTGAATGCAGGCTCTGTATTAGAAGATGATGACCAACAAGGGTTGGCCCATTTTATGGAGCATATGAACTTTAATGGCACTAAACGTTTCCCAAAAAATGAACTGGTGAGTTATCTGCAAAGTATTGGTGTGGAGTTTGGCGCTGACCTTAACGCTTACACCAGCTTTGATGAAACCGTTTACATACTTCCAGTGCCTACTGATAAACCTGGACTGGTAGAAAAAGGATTGGAGATACTGGAAGATTGGGCACACAATGCACAACTTGATTCGCTTGAAATAGAAAAAGAAAGAGGCGTTGTTATTGAAGAATGGAGATTGAGCCGGGGTGCTGATGAAAGAATGATGAAGCAAACATTGCCTGTTCAATACCAGGGTTCAAAATATGCTGATAGATTACCCATTGGGAAAGTGGAAACATTGCAACATTTTTCTCATGCTGCATTAAAACGATTTTATAAGGATTGGTACCGTCCGGATCTGCAAGCCATCGTTGTTGTAGGAGATATTGATGTAAACGATATGGAACAGTTGATCAAAAAAATATTCAGCGATATTCCTGCTGCAACATCACCCAGAAGAAGAGATGTATTTGCAGTACCCGACCATACAGAAGCATTATCCGTTGTAGCAAAAGATAAAGAAACTGATTTCCCTACAGTAGAAGTATTGTTTAAGAAAGAGCCGCAGCCAGAAACCACCATTGGTGATTATTGCCGCTATATGAATCAACTTTTGTTTACTGGCATGCTTAACACCCGGTTGCGGGAGATAACATTAAAATCAAATCCTCCTTTTGTTGCAGCAGGTTCTTATTATGGTAGCAGCCTCGCCAGAACAAAAGATGCCTACCAACTGTATGCTAATACCAGTGATACAGGAATGGCCCGTTCGCTGTATGCCATGCTACAAGAAAACCGTCGTATTTTATTGCATGGATTTACCAAAAGTGAATTTGACTTACAGAAAAAACAATTACAAAGTTTTTACGACCGCATTTTTAATGAACGGGAAAAAGAAGAATCTTTTCATTACGTAGATGAATATGTAAATAATTTTCTTATCCATGAGCCCATTCCCGGTATTGAGTGGGAATATGATTTTGTAAAACAATACCTGGGCACTGTAAAACTGGAAGATATTAATAAGTTGGCATCACAATGGATCACCAAGAACAATATGGTGGTAACCTTTAATGCACCTGATAAGGAAGGAGTAAAAATTCCAACGGCTGATGAAATAAATAAATTACTGAAAGATGTAGATGTAGCGACCATTGAACCTTATAAAGAAAAAATTCTTGCTACTGCATTAATGGATGCCAGTAAATTAAAGGCCGGAAAAATTATTAACTCAACCATAAATGATGAAATAGGTACTTCTATAATCAAATTATCAAACGGTGCCACCGTTATATTAAAATCTACCAATTTTAAAAACGATGAAATCGTATTCAGGGCATTCAGTAAAGGGGGTCACTCATTAGCTAGTGATGCAGATTATTATTCTGCTACCAATGCTGCCGCCATTATTTCGCAAAGCGGTGTGGGTGATTTTTCTGCTATTGACCTTGGTAATATGCTAAAAGGAAAGAGTACTTCCTTGTCGCCAAATATCTCCCTGTACAGCGAAGGATTAAATGGAGGCACCACTCCAAAAGAAACAGAAACATTATTACAACTAATACACTTATACTTTACGGCTCCAAGAAAAGATACGGATGCATTTGAATCGTACAAAACAAGGCAGCAGCAGCTGTATGCAAACCTTGCTGCCAATCCGCAGATATATTACAGTGCAGAGTTTCAAAAAATGATGACACAAAATCATCCCCGTGCAGGAGGCTTGCCTAAGCCTGAAGATTTTGATAAGATCAATTTAGACCGCAGCATACAGATCTACAAAGAACGTTTTGCCAATGCTGGTGATTTTACCTTCCTGTTTGTTGGCTCTTTTGAAGAAGCCACCATTAAGCCTTTATTGGAAAAATATATTGGTAGCCTTCCTTTCTCGCAAAAGAAAGAGAACTTTAAAGACCTTGGTATTCGTCCTCCTTCCGGGAAAATTGATAAAATAATTACAAAAGGCAGCGATCCTAAGAGCCAGGTTAATTTGGTATTTACCAGCCCTGTCACATATAGTAGCAACGACGCTTTTGCACTTAAAAGCCTTGCAGAGGTGGTGGACATAAAATTAGTGGAACAATTAAGAGAAGAAAAAGGCAGTGTTTATGGGGTAAGTGCACAAGGAAGCATCAGCCGCATTCCTTATTCTTATTCAACCTTTAGTATTTCATTTCCTTGTGCCCCGGAAAATGTTGATACATTAAGCAAAGCTGCTATTGATGAACTACAAAAAATAATTACAACTGGCGTTAGCAATGAAGACATTGAAAAAGTGAAAGAGCAGCAGAAAAGAAAATTAGAGGTAGATATTAAGCAAAATTCATTTTGGCTCAATAGTCTTTTTGAAGCCTATTATCTTGGCAATAATCCATCTGATATAATGAAAAGACAAAAGCAATCTCAAACACTTAACTCAAAAATGCTGCAGGATGTTGCTAAGAAGT
>LNFM01013784.1_pt1 | contig 23467 bp, 30 predicted proteins | sample 596031 | NCBI WGS metagenome assembly LNFM01 (sample SAMN04254537, study PRJNA301005) | activated carbon metagenome | isolation source: dual media filters at the Ann Arbor, Michigan drinking water treatment plant | place: USA: Ann Arbor | reverse complement strand
GGGCGCCCGCTCAGGCCGGGCCGAGCATCAGCTCGGGCCTGACGGTGGCGTCGAACAGATCGGCGGCGACGCCGGCGCGCAGCGCTTCCTCGCGCAGGGTCGTGCCATTGTGATGGGCGGCCTTGGCGATGCCGGCGGCGCCGTCATAGCCGATGGCCGGCGCCAGCGCCGTCACCAGCATCAGCGAGCGCGACAGCAGCTCCCGCAACTGGTCCTCATTGGCGACGATGCCCTCGACGCAGTGGGCGCGGAAGCTGTCGGCCGCGTCGGTCAAAAGCCTCACCGACTGCAGGAAGGCGGCGGCGATCACCGGCTTGAAGACGTTCAGTTCGAAATGGCCCTGGCTCGCGGCGAAGCCGATCGTGGTCTGGTTGCCCATGACCTGGGCCGCGACCATGGTCAGCGCCTCGGCCTGGGTCGGGTTGACCTTGCCGGGCATGATCGAGGAGCCGGGCTCGTTTTCGGGCAGGCTGATCTCACCCAGGCCCGAGCGCGGGCCCGAGCCCATCAGGCGGATGTCGTTGGCGACCTTGAACAGGTCGGCGGCCAGCGCCGCGAGCGCGCCATGGGCGGCGGCGAGCGCGCCATGGCTCGCCAGCGCCTCGAACTTGTTCTCGGCGCTGCGGAAGGGCACCCCGGTCAGGGCCGCGACCTCGCGGGCGAAGAGGGCGGCGAAATCGGGATGCGTGTTGAGGCCGGTGCCGACGGCGGTGCCGCCCTGGGCCAGCGCATAGAGCCCGCCGAGCGAGGCCTCGATCCGACTGACGCCGAGGTGGAGCTGCATCGCATAGCCGGAGAATTCCTGGCCGAGCGTGACGGGCGTCGCATCCTGGAGATGGGTGCGCCCGATCTTGACCAGATCCTTGAAGGCCGCCGCCTTGTCGGCCAGCGCCTTTTCGAGGGACCGGAGAGCCGGCAGCAGCGATCGCGCGATCTCGAGGGCGGCGGCGATGTGCATCGCGGTCGGGAAGCAGTCGTTCGAGGACTGGCCGCGGTTGACGTGGTCGTTGGGATGCACCGGGCTCTTGGCGCCGCGCCCCACGCCGAGAAGCTCGTTGGCGCGGTTCGCCAGCACCTCGTTGACGTTCATGTTGGTCTGCGTGCCCGAGCCGGTCTGCCAGATCACCAGCGGGAAATGGTCGTCGAACTGGCCCGACAGCGCCTCGTCGGCCGCCTGGCCGATGGCGCCGGCGATGCGCGGGTCGATCAGCCCGAGCCGGGCGTTGACATGGGCGGCGGTCTTCTTGACCAGGACCAGGGCATGGACGAGCGGCAGGGGCATGCGCTCGCGCTCGCCGCCGATGCGGAAGTTCTCGAGCGAGCGTTGCGTCTGCGCGCCCCAGTATCGGTCCGCCGGGACGGCGATGGGGCCGAAGGAATCGGTCTCGGTGCGGGTGTCGGACATGGGCAGCCTGCTCTGCGAGGGCTGCCGGGGGCGGCGATGCGCCGGAGGACGAGCCCGTTGCGGTGGTCGGGGTGGGCTCGCGGGCCGATCAGGTTTTCTTGCGGAAGGCGTCGAGGCTCACGACCTGGGCGCCGCCGCCGTCATCGGGCGCGGGTTCGGTCGCTTCGGCGGCGGGCTCCTGGGCCTGCGGCTTGGCGGGCTTGGATCCGCCCTTGGCCGGGGTCTCGGTGCGCGCCTTGATCGCGGGCACGCCCGCCGGGGTCGCCTTGGCGGGGAGGGCGAGGGGCGCGGCCGGCGCTTCGCTCGGCTCCGAGCCCGCCCCGCGGGGCCGCGGCGTGGCGGCCGCATCGTTGGCGGAGGCGCCCTCGGTATCCTGGGTCTCGAACTTCAGGCCGAACTGGACCGAGGGGTCGAAGAAGGTGGTGATCGCGTCGAAGGGGATCAGCAGTCGCTCGGGCACGTTCGAGAAGGACAGGCCGACCTCGAAGGCATGCTCGCTGACGCTCAGATCCCAGAACTGGTGCTGGAGGACGATCGTCATTTCGTCGGGGTGCTTGTCGCGCAGGCGCTGCGAGACGCGCACGCCCGGCGCGCCGGTGCGGAAGGTTACGTAGAAATGGTGGTCGCCGGGCAGGCCATCCCGCCCCGCCTCCGCGAGAATCTTGCGCACCACGCCCTTGAGCGCGTCCTGCACCATCAGATCGTAGCGAAGAACGTCCTTGGACATCGGGTCGAGGTTTCCGCTTCCAGCATCCCGCGGCAGCAGCCGGCCAGGCATCGAATGAAGTGGAGGCTTCTGTTGCCAGGCGCCTCCGGGCCCCGCCTTACGTCGCTAAACGGAAGGACTTAGGTTTGGGAACCAGCACCGCTTACGCGGCGACAGCGACCCGAGCATTGTTGTCGTTGGCAACTATGCGTTAGCCCTATAACGGCGGAACCATACCGGGCAAAAGAACGGCCTTTACACTCTCGTCGATCCTATTTCGCCCCCGCCGCAACCCTGCCACTCGGTGGCCTGGCAAGCCCGCGGTCCAAGATCCCGCAGGCCGCCCCATGGCTCGCGCCGCAGGGCTGTGGTGGAGGCGCCGGGTACCGCCCCCGGGTCCGAAAAGCTTATTCCGACGCTCGTTTATCGCCATAGCCGGTCTTGCGATCGGCAAGGTCAATATAGGGGCTGCGGAGGGCGGGGGAAAGAGCCGATGGGGCCCCAGCCGGCTTAATTTGCGAGAAGCCCGGTCTGGTCCAGCACGCGGCCGTCGCGGGCATGGATGTCGACGGTGATTTCGGTGCCGCTGCGGTCGCGGCCCGCGACCTGCCAGCGCCCATCGGCGAGCACGATGTCCTCGATATGGTCGATGCCCGAGCCCCAGGCGATCCGCCGGGCCGCGGCCTCCGAGATCTTCGAGGAAGCCTGTGCGGCGGCCGCGACTGTACTGGCCGCGACTGTACCGGCCGGGGCGGTGCCGGTCCCGGCGGGCAGGGCGCCCGCGCCATCAGGCAGGCATGACAGCGAGACGCCGACACAGGCCAGAAGAACCAGAGCCGGCCAGGCGCGGCGCGATCGTGTCATCATCAACTCCTCGTTTCTGCTCTCGGGCAGGAGATGGTGGCGGGCGGCGCGCGGCAAAGGGCTGCGACGCTCAACTCCCCTCGCAATCGCGTGAGCGGGCTCGGCTCGGTTGCAGCCACTGCCATCGGCTGGCACGGACGGCTGAGACGATCGGATGCGAGAAAACAGGGGAAGGCGGCCGGGCCACCCGCGCCAGCGCCGCGGCCTGCGGCTATGGTGTCGCCGTTTCGATCGAGATTCGCTCATGCACCAGTATCACGACCTGCTCCGACGCGTCCTGGACGAGGGCGTCCGCAAGGATGACCGCACCGGCACCGGCACGCTGGCCGTGTTCGGCCACCAGATGCGCTTCGATCTGAGCGAGGGCTTCCCGCTCGTCACGACCAAGAAGCTGCACCTGAAGTCGATCATCCACGAGCTGATCTGGTTCCTGCGCGGCGACACCAATGTCCGCTACCTGCAGGAGAACGGCGTCACGATCTGGGACGAATGGGCCGACGAGAAGGGCGATCTCGGCCCGGTCTATGGCCGGCAGTGGCGCTCCTGGCCCGCGCCCGATGGCAGCGCGATCGACCAGATCGCCTGGCTGGTGGGCGAGATCCGGCGCAATCCGGATTCGCGCCGGCTGATCGTCTCGGCCTGGAACCCCGCCGACATCCCGAAGATGGCGCTGGCGCCCTGCCACTGCCTGTTCCAGTTCTTCGTGGCCGATGGAAAACTGTCCTGCCAGCTCTACCAGCGCTCGGCCGACGTCTTCCTCGGCGTGCCCTTCAATATCGCCAGCTATGCGCTGCTGACGCATATGGTGGCGCAGGTGACGGGGCTGGCCGTCGGCGACTTCGTGCATTCCTTCGGCGACACGCATCTCTACGTGAACCATCTCGACCAGGCGAAGCTGCAGCTGACGCGGGAGTTCAGGCCGCTGCCGAAGCTCGTGCTCAACCCGGCGGTGACGAAGCTGGAGGATTTCAGCTTCGCCGACGTGACGATCGAGGGCTACGACCCGCATCCGGCGATCAAGGCTCCGATCGCGGTATGACGCTCACCATCCGTCCCGCCCGGCCGCATGAGGCCGGCCTCGTGCTCGATTTCATCAGGGCGCTCGCCGAGTATGAGAGGCTCGCCGACCATGTCGTCGCGACGGAGGCCGAGATCGCGGCCGCGCTCTTCGGCGACAACCCCAGGGCCTTCTGCGACATCGCCGAATGGAACGGCGAGCCGGCGGGCTTTGCGGTGTGGTTCTACACCTACTCGACGTTCTCGGGCCGCCACGGCATCTGGCTCGAGGATCTCTTCGTGCACCCGCCCTTCCGCGGCCACGGCATCGGCAAGGCGCTGATGGCGGGGCTGGCGAAGCGCTGCCTCGACGAGGGGCTGCCGCGGCTGGCCTGGTGGGTGCTGAACTGGAACGAGCCCTCGCGCGTGTTCTACCGCTCGCTGGGTGCCAAGGCGCAGGACGAATGGACGGTGAAGCGCCTCGACGGCGAGGCGCTGGCGCGGCTGGCAGGGCAGGGCTGAATGATGGCTTCGCTGACAATGGCGTCATCGGTGACGACAACCGCCTGATCTGGCGGCTGAAGACCGATCTGCGCCGGTTCCGCAGCCTGACGCTGGGCCGCCCCGTGCTGATGGGGCGCAAGACCTTCCTCTCCATCGGCAAGCCGCTGCCGGGACGCGAGACGATCGTCCTGACGCGAGATTCCGCCTTCCGCCCCGAGGGCGTTCGCACCGCAGCCGATCTCGACGCCGCGCTGGCTCTGGCCCAGCAGGTGGGGGCGCAGATGGGGGCCGACAGCGTCACGGTCGCCGGCGGGGCGGAGGTCTACCGGCAGGTGCTGCCGCTGGCTGACCGGCTCGAACTGACCTTCGTCCACGCGGCTCCGGCGGGCGACGCCGTGTTTCCCGAGTGGGACCGCTCCGCCTTCGTTGCCGATAGACGTGAAAGCCATCCGGCCAGCCCCGATGACGAGCACCCCTTCACTTTCGCGACCTTTCGCCGCCGGGCCTGAGCCGCTTTCCGTTCACGATGAAGACCTTGCGTCGTTGACGAATCCATGGCCCATGCCCAAGTCAGCGCAGACCGCTCCGGCTGGGGAGCGCTGACAAGTGACCGCCGATCGCCTATGGCGATGAGAGCGGCATAGGAAGGGAACGGCGCGAGTATGCCTTGGAGCAACCAGAGCGGCGGTGGCAATAACGGGGGCGGACCCTGGGGCCAGCGCGGGGGAAGCGGCGGCGGCGGTGGCGGCGGCGGCCCCTGGGGCGGCGGCTCCGGTGGCGGCGGCAACAGCGGCCCGCCCGATCTCGAGGACATCCTGCGTCGCAGCCAGGACCGCCTGCGCAACATGATGCCGGGCGGCAATCTCGGCGGGCGCGGCCTGATCTTCGGCCTGCTCGCGCTGCTGGTGATCTGGCTTCTGACGGGCTGGTACATCGTTCGCCCGAACGAGGTCGGCCTGAATCTCCGCTTCGGCCAGTTCATCGGCAAGACCGGCGAAGGCCTGAACTACAACTGGCCTTATCCGATCGGCAGCGTGATCAAGCCGCAGGTGACCAACGTCGTCACCACCGAGGTCGGCTTCCGCACCGTCGAGTCCGTGCGCGCCTCGCGCCAGTCGGACGTGATCGAAGAAAGCCTGATGCTCACCGGCGACGAGAACATCGTCGATATCGACGTGATCGTGCAGTGGCAGATCGATCCGGCCGCTCCGGAGAACTACGTCTTCAACATCCAGGACCCGCCGGGCACCGTGAAGGCCGTCGCCGAGAGCGCGATGCGCGAGATCATCGGCCGCCGCAACATCCAGCCCGTGCTGACCACTGATCGCGCCGCGATCGAGACCGAGGTCCGCCAGCTGATGCAGGAGACCCTCAACAGCTATCGCGCCGGCGTGCAGATCCGCCTCGTGCAGCTGCAGAAGGTCGATCCGCCGCAGCAGGTCATCGATGCGTTCCGTGACGTCCAGGCGGCGCGCGCCGACCAGGAGCGCCTGCGCAACGAGGCCGAGACCTATGCCAACCGGGTCGTCCCGGAATCGCGCGGTCGTGCGGCCCAGCTGCTCCAGTCGGCGGAAGCCTTCAGGGAGCAGACCGTGGCCGAGGCGCTCGGTCAGGCGAGCCGCTTCAACGCGGTCTACGAGCAGTACAAGCTGGCGCCCGCGGTGACCCGCGAACGCCTCTTCCTCGAAACCATGGAGCGCGTGCTCGGCGGCACCGACAAGATCATTCTCGACAGCAGGGGCAACAGCCAGGGCGTCGTGCCCTATCTGCCGCTCGACCAGTTGCAGCAGAGGCGTCCCGGTCCGGGCGCCCCCCAGACGGGAGCTGTCCGATGAACGGCACCATCATCCGCATCGGCCTGCTCGTCGTCCTCGGCATCGCGGCGGTCGTCTTCTACGCGATGACCTTCGTGGTCCAGCAGACGCAGTCGGCCCTCGTGCTACGCTTCGGCGCGGTCCGCAGCGTCGTCACGGCGCCCGGCCTCTACTTCAAGCTGCCGGCTCCGTTCGAGCAGGTCACCCTGCTCGACAACCGCATCCTCGACCTCGACCTGCCGGCGCAGGAAATCATCGCCTCGGACCAGAAGCGTCTCGTGGTCGATGCCTTCACGCGCTACCGCATCTCCGATCCGCTGCGCTTCTACCAGGCGGTCAACAACATCCCGCGCGCCAACTCGCAGCTCGCCTCGATCGTCAACGGTAACGTGCGCTCGGTGCTGGCGGAGGCGAGCTTCACCTCGATGGTCCGCAACGACCGGGCGCGGCTGATGAACCGCATCCGCGACGAGGTGAACCGCGAGGCCGCGCGCTTCGGCATGACCGTGGTCGACGTCCGCCTGCGGCGCGTCGATCTGCCGGCGGCCAACTCGGCGGCGGTGTTCCAGCGGATGCAGACGGAGCGTCAGCGCGAGGCGGCCGAGGCGCGTGCGCTCGGTGCCCAGCAGGCCCAGGAGATCCGGGCCCGCGCGGACAGGGACTCGACCGTGATCGTGGCCGAAGCCCAGCGCCGTTCCGATGAAGTCCGCGGCCAGGGCGAAGGCGAACGCAACCGCGTCTTCGCCGAGGCGTTCGGCAAGGACCAGGAGTTCTTCGCGTTCTACCGCTCGATGCAGGCCTATGAAGCCAGCATCAAGGCGGGCGACACGCGCATGGTCCTGTCGCCGGATTCGCCGTTCTTCCGGTTCTTCAACGGTCCGAACGCGCCCCGCACCGACGCCCAGCCGACGCTGCCGCAAGCGACGCCGGCCCCGGCCCGTCCCTGACCCCGTCCGGCGCCGCGCATGTGGGATTTCGTTGCGGCGCTGGGCCTCGTTTTCGCGATCGAGGGCATCCTGTTCGCAGCGGTCCCCCATCTCGCCAAGGAGGCGCTGCGAAGCGCCTCCGAAACGCCTCCGGAGACCATGCGGCTGATCGGCATCGGTTCGGCCGCGCTCGGCGTGTTGCTCGTGTGGTTCGTCCGCGGTTGAATGGGATGCAACCTGTGGGCGGCCGGCAGAATGGCCGCCCGGTCGCATGATCGTGTGTCGACCTTCCGCCGCATTTCGCGGTTCAATTGAAGATACGGCTTCCGCGCCGTGCGACTCGGCCGGATTTTCTTCACGAGGACACTGATGGCAACCAAACCCGTCTCGGCTACCGCAACCCTGGCGCCTGCTTCGCGGCGCATCGCGCTCGCCGCCGGTGTGGGCGTGCTCTCGCTGCTGATGTCGCCCGTGATCGCGTCCGCGCAGACGGCCTCGGCGCCGATCCTGCAGGGCCAGATGTCGCTGGCTGATCTCGCCGAACGCGTCATGCCGGCGGTGGTCAACATCGCCGCGGTGACGACCAACGACACCCGCGGGCGCACCCTGCCGCAGATCCCGCAGCTCGGCCCCGACACGCCCTTCGGCGATCTGTTCGAGGAATTCTTCAACCGCCGCGGCCAGGGCCAGCAGGGCCAGGGCCAGGGCCAGCCGCCGCAGCAGCGCCGTTCGCAGTCGGCCGGCTCGGGCTTCGTGATCGATTCGTCGGGCCTGGTCGTGACCAACAATCACGTCATCGGCGACGCCAACGAGATCACCGTGATCTTCAACAGCGGCCTGCGACTCAAGGCCGAGGTCGTCGGCAAGGACGCCAAGGTCGACCTCGCGGTCCTGCGCGTGAAGCACGACAAGCCGCTGCCGGCGGTGAAGTTCGGCGATTCCGACAAGATGCGCATCGGCGATCCGGTGATGGCGATCGGCAACCCGTTCGGGCTCGGCGGTTCGGTCTCGTCGGGCATCGTCTCGGCCCGCAACCGCGATATCCAGCAGGGGCCCTACGACACCTATCTCCAGACCGATGCGGCCATCAACAAGGGCAACTCGGGCGGCCCGCTGTTCAACATGGCCGGCGAGGTCATCGGCATCAACACGGCGATCCTGTCGCCCACGGGCGGCTCGGTCGGCATCGGCTTCGCCGTACCGTCCTCGCTGGCGACCTCGATCGTCGACCAGCTCAAGGAGTTCGGCGAGACCCGCCGCGGCTGGCTGGGCGTGCGCATCCAGAGCGTCGATGACGCCACCGCCGAGGCGCTTGGCCTGGGCACGGCGCGCGGCGCGCTGGTCGCCGGTGTCGACGAGAAGGGCCCGGGCAAGCCGGCCGGCCTCGATGTCGGCGACGTGATCACCAAGTTCGACGGCAAGGAGGTCAAGGATTCGCGCGACCTGCCGCGCATCGTCGCCGCGACCCCGGTCGGCAAGGACGTGCCCGTCACGATCATGCGCAAGGGCAAGGAAGAGGTGAAGACGGTCAAGCTCGGCCGCCTCGAGGATGGCGAAAAGGTGCAGCCGGCCTCGGCGCGCACGCCGGCCGAGCCGGCCAAGCCCGCCGTCACCACCGCGCTCGGGCTCGAGTTCTCGCCGCAGACCGAGGAGCTGCGCAAGCGCTACTCGATCAAGGAGGGCGTCAAGGGCGTCGTGGTCACCAAGGTCGACCCGAACTCCAACGCCGCCGACAAGCGCGTGCAGGTCGGCGAGCTGATCGTCGAGATCGGCCAGGAGCCGGTGAACTCGCCCGACGACGTGACCAAGCGCCTCGACGCGCTGAAGAAGGAGGGCAAGAAGTCGGCCCTGCTGCTGGTCTCGAACGCGCAGGGCGAGGTCCGCTTCGTCGCCGTCGCGATGAACTGAGCGATCCCAGCCGTTCCGGTTTCGAGGGCGGCCGCGAGGCCGCCCTTTTTCGTGGGCCGGTTTTCATGGGCCGGCGTCGCCGTGATGGTAGGGATGACCGATCGGCATTGGTGCCGGCCCGCGCACGCTGGCAGGGTGACGGCACGCTTCCGGAGAGCCTGCGATGAAACTGAGCGACATCCCCTTCGTCACGACCGACTGGTCGACGGTGCCGACCGAGCGCCATGCCGGCGATGTCGGCGAGGCGATCTGGCGCGTGCAGTTCTTCGGCCCGGCCGAGAACCGGATCCGGGTGCGGATGGTCGAGTACAGCCCCGGCTACGAGGCCGACCACTGGTGCTCGAAGGGCCACATCATCCTGTGCCTCGAGGGCTCGATGGAGACGACGCTGGAGGATGGGCGGGTGATGCCGCTCAAGGCCGGCATGAGCTATCAGGTCGCCGACGGCGCCGAGGCGCATCGCTCCCGCACCGTGACGGGCGCGAAGCTGTTCATCGTCGACTAGGTCCGGACGATCTCGCCACCCGTGTAGCCCTGCGCATAGAGCAGCGCGGTCAGATCGGCATGGTCGAGCCGCGCATGGGCGGCGGCCGCGACCGCCGGCTTGGCGCGGAAGGCGACGCCGAGGCCGGCCTCGCCGAGCATGGCGAGGTCGTTGGCGCCGTCGCCCACGGCCAGCGTCTGCGCAGGAGACAGCGCGTGTCGCGCGCGCAGCTCGACCAGCGCGTCGAGCTTGGCCTGCTTGCCGAGGATCGGATCGGCGACCTCGCCGATCAGGACACCGTTCTGCGCGAGCAGGGTGTTGGAGCGGTGTTCGTCGAAGCCGATGGTCGCGCTGATCGGGCCGGTGAAGACGGTGAAGCCGCCCGAGACCAGCGCTGTGTAGCCGCCCTGGCGGCGCATGGTCATGACGAGCTCGCGCCCGCCCGGCGTCAGCGTGATGCGCTCGCGGATGATCTCGGCCACGACCGAGAGCGGCACGCCCTTCAGCAGGGCGACGCGCTCGCGCAGCGCCGGCTCGAAGGCGATCTCGCCGCGCATGGCGCGCTCGGTGATGCCGGAGACCTTCTCCTTCAGCCCGACATAGGCGGCGAGCTCGTCGATGCATTCCTGCCCGATCATGGTCGAATCCATGTCGGCGAGGAACAGCGCCTTGCGGCGCGTCGCGGCCGGCTGGACGACGATGTCGATGGCGGCATCGCCGAGCAGCGGCCGCAGATCGGCTTCGAGCTTGCGCGCGTCGCCGGCTTCCGCGAAGAGGTCGGCCGCGATCTCGCCGTCGAGGCGCTGCGTGCGCAGGGCGCCGGGCAGGGCGGCGATGCGCTTCAGCAGGGCGTCGCCGAGCAGGGCCTGTCCATGGGCGGAAACCAGTGTCGCGACGAGCATGTGAAGGGCCGGATCAGGTGAACGGAGCAGCGGAGGGGATCAGGGCCGTGCTCATCGCAGGTCCGACCGCGAGCGGCAAGTCGGCGCTGGCGGTCGCGATCGCGCGCCGGTTCGGCGGCACCGTCGTCAACGCCGATTCGATGCAGGTCTATGCCGATCTGCGGACGCTCACCGCGCGCCCCACGGCGGAGGAGGAAGCGGTGGTGCCGCACCGGCTCTACGGCCATGTCGACGGCGCCGTGAACCATTCGGCGATGCGCTATGCGGCCGACGTCGCCACGGTGCTGGCCGAACTGGCGCAGAGCGGCTCGCTGCCGGTCATCGTCGGCGGCACGGGGCTCTACTTCAAGGCGCTGACCGAGGGGTTCTCCGCCATTCCTCCCGTCCCCGAGGCGGTCCGCACCGCCTTCCGCGAACGGGTGGGCGACCAGGAGACCGGCTCCCTGCACGCCGAGCTCTGTGCGCTCGACCCCGTCATGGGCGAGCGGTTGCGCCCCAGCGACCGGATGCGGATCATGCGGGCGCTGGAGGTGAAGATCGCGACCGGGCGCTCGCTGGCGAGCTTCCAGGGCGAGCGCAGGCCGGGCCCGCTCGACGGCATGCCCTTGCTGAAGCTCTTCGTCAGCCCCGAGCGCGAGGAGGTGCGCCGCCGCATCGATGCGCGCTTCGAGACGATGATGGCGCAGGGCGCGCTGGCGGAGGTGGCGGCGTTGCGGGCCCGCCGGCTCGATCCGCTGCTGCCGGTGATGCGGGCCCATGGCGTGCCCGGGCTGATCGCCCATCTCGATGGCGCGATGGGGTTGGACGAGGCGATCGCGCGCGGCCAGGCCGATACGCGCGCCTATGCCAAGCGGCAGATGACGTGGTTCCGCCACCAGATGCCGGACTGGCAGGCGGTGGCGCCGGAGGCGGCGCTGGAATGGGCGCTGCGCGCGCTCGCGCCCGCCGGCTGAGGGCTCAGGCGGCGATGACGAGATCGGGGTCGGCGAGGCGGATGCAGCTGCGTCCGTCATGCTTGGCGCGGTAGAGCGCCTTGTCGGCGCGGGCGATCAGATCCGGCAGGGTCTCGCCGCGCTGGCGGCAGGCGACGCCGAGGCTTGCGGTGATCGGCAGCGCCAGCGTTTCCGAGACCGGGAGAAGGCGGGAGGCCAGCGCCTCCTGAATGCGCAGCGCAACCCGCAGCGCCGCTTCGAGATTGGCGGTGGGCAGCAGCATGGCGAACTCCTCGCCACCGAAGCGCCCCACCAGATCGCGCTCCATCCGGACCTGGCCGAGCAGCAGGTCGGCGAAGGCGCGGATCACCGCATCGCCCGCGAGATGGCCGTGGCAGTCGTTGACTGCCTTGAAGTGATCGATGTCGATGATGATCAGCGAGACGTCGGAGCCGCTGTCGTCGCTGGCCTGGATGGCGCGATGGGCCTTTTCGGTGAAGGAGCGGCGATTGAGCAGGGCCGTCAGCGGATCGGTCTCGGCCAGGCGGCGCAGCTCCTGCTCGCGCTCGTCGCGGTAGCCCATCTCTTCCGACAGGGCGCGGCGCGTCGCGCGTTCGCGGCTGACCTCGAGGGCGAGCGTCGCGGCGCGGCTCTGCAGCGTCTGGTTGGCGACGACGAGTTCCGAAATGTCGCTGATGGTCATCACCAGACCGTCGCCCAGGGGTGCGACGGCGATCTGCAGCCAGACGGTCCGGCCATCGGCGCTCCATGACGTCTCGATCCGGTCGGGCCGTCGCAGGTCGAGCGCGAAGAGGCAGCGCTGCCAGACCTGCGGGTCCGCCAGGAAGGGCAGGGCGATCCTCGCGTCGAGATCGAGCAGCTCGGCGTCCGCTCGTCCCGCCATCGCTGCCGCTTGGCGATTGGCGGTGATGACGACGAGGCGGTCGAGCTGGCCCGCCGAGTCACGGAAAGCCCGCAGGGCGACGATGCCCGAGGGCGAGGTGTCGAGCACGGCCACGAGCAACTCCTCGTGGAACTGCAGCGGACGGCTGAAGACGATGAGGCGGCGGCTGCCATCCGCGGCGGTCGCCGGCATCAGCAGCCGCTCCCAGAGGCACACGCGCACGCTCGCCTGCGACCGGTGCACGGTGTAGGTGGCGCGGCCCTCGGCGAGGGTGCGGTCGCAGCAGGTGATGGTGAAGGCCGCGACCTGCCCGGTCATCGCCGAGACGCGCTCGCGCAGACGGCTCGCGCCGACATAGCGGACGATCTCGCGCCCGTAATGGCTGAAGGCGTAGTCGCCGTCTCCGGTCGGCGTCAGCACCATCAGGTCGTCGCCGAAGCGCGGCATGACCTCGTCGCGGAACTGCTCGAACGAGACGCCCGAAGGGCCGCGCGCGCAGGCTTCGAAGCGCTGCAGCAGCTGGCCGATCTCGGGCGCGTTCGCTCTCGCGGCGATATGGTCGGTATGGACTTCTTGGTACATGGCCTCTCTCGGACCGCCTGCCCGAACGCTACCAACCGCGGGTTGAGAAAGTGTTCCGGGATGCCATCGTCTTTTTCGCAGCGCCGAGGCCTGCCGATACGGCACCGCAGAACGCTTGACCCGGCGGCCCGCCTCGTCTAGCGTCCCGCAACATCTGCAAAGGGTCGAGGCGCCATGCGCAAGCTTATTATCGTAGGGGTTCGCTGGTAGGGGCCGGTTCTCGCAAGAGCCGCGTCTTCCCGACGCCAGCGCACGTCCAGGCCCCTCGCGGGCCTTTTTTATTGCCCGCTTTCCGACCTCGTTGTCCACCGAACTGCCGCAGGAGACCGTTATGAGCGAGATGATGACCGGTGCCGAAATGGTCGTCCGCGCGCTTCAGGATCAGGGTGTCGAACATCTGTTCGGCTATCCCGGAGGCGCCGTGCTGCCGATCTATGACGCGCTGTTCCAGCAGGACAAGGTCAAGCATGTCCTCGTCCGCCACGAGCAGGGCGCCGTCCACGCGGCCGAGGGCTATGCGCGCTCGACGGCCGGCAAGGTCGGCTGCGTCCTCGTCACCTCCGGCCCCGGCGCGACCAATGCGGTCACCGGGCTGACCGACGCGCTGCTGGATTCGATCCCGCTCGTCGTCATCACCGGCCAGGTGCCGACGCATCTGATCGGGTCGGACGCGTTCCAGGAATGCGACACGGTCGGCATCACGCGCTCCTGCACCAAGCACAACTACCTGGTGAAGAGCATCGCGGATCTGCCGCGGATCCTGCACGAGGCGTTCTATGTCGCGGCGAATGGCCGCCCAGGCCCCGTCGTCATCGACATTCCCAAGGACATCCAGTTCGCGAGCGGGCTCTACAGCCGCCCGCGCGACAACCAGCACAAGACCTACCGTCCGACCGTCAAGGGCGACCTGAACAAGATCAAGGCGGCGGTCGCGCTGATGGCGAGTGCCAAGAAGCCGGTGTTCTACACCGGCGGCGGCGTCATCAATGCCGGCCCGCACGCCTCCGCCCTGCTGCGGGAACTCGTGCGGCTGACCGGTTTCCCGGTGACCTCGACCCTGATGGGGCTCGGTGCCTTCCCGGCCGCCGACAAGCAGTGGCTCGGCATGCTCGGCATGCACGGCACCTACGAGGCCAATCTCGCGATGCATGACTGCGACGTCATGATCAACATCGGTGCGCGCTTCGACGACCGGATCACCGGGCGGCTCGACGGCTTCTCGCCGCGCTCGCGGAAGATCCATATCGACATCGACCCGTCCTCGATCAACAAGACGGTCAAGGTCGACATCGGCATCGTCGGCGACTGCGCCCATGTGCTCGAGGACATGGTCCGCGTCTGGCGCGAGACTTCGCCCCAGATCGACAAGACCGCGCTGACCGCCTGGTGGACGCAGATCGACGGCTGGCGGGCCCGCCAGAGCCTCGCCTACAAGCAGTCCGGATCGGTCATCAAGCCGCAATATGCGATCGAGCGGCTCTATGAGCTGACCAAGAACCGCGACACCTACATCACGACCGAGGTCGGCCAGCACCAGATGTGGGCGGCGCAGTACTACCGCTTCGAGGAGCCCAACCGCTGGATGACCTCGGGCGGCCTGGGGACGATGGGCTACGGCCTGCCGGCCGCCATCGGCGTGCAGATGAAGCATCCCAAGGCTCCTGATGAACATGCAGGAGATGTCGACGGCGGTGCAGTACCGGCTGCCGGTCAAGATCTTCATCCTGAACAACGAGTACATGGGCATGGTGCGCCAGTGGCAGGAACTCCTGCATGGCGGCCGCTATTCCGAGAGCTATTCGGAATCGCTGCCCGATTTCGTGAAGCTGGCCGAGGCCTATGGCGGGCACGGCATCCGCTGCTCGGACCCGGCCTTGCTCGACGACGCGATCATGGAGATGATCGAGACGCCCAAGCCGGTCATCTTCGACTGCCTCGTCGCCAAGCAGGAGAACTGCTTCCCGATGATCCCGTCGGGCAAGGCCCATAACGAGATGATCCTGCCCGATTTCGAAGGCGATACCGGCGAGATCATCGACGCCAAGGGCAAGCAGCTGGTGTGACGGGCCGGGTTCTCTCGAGCCCTCATCCTGAGGAGCGCCGCAGGCGCGTCTCGAAGGATGCTTCAGGAGGCTCGGGAGACATCTGGATCATCCTGAGACGCGGGCTTGCGCCCGCTCCTCAGGATGAGGGCTGAGGGGATATGACCATGACGACCATCGGCCTGATCGGCGGCATGAGCTGGGAATCGACGGCGGTCTATTACCGGCTGCTGAACGAGGGCGTGCGGGCGCGGCGGGGCGGGCTGCGCTCGGCCGACATCCTGCTCCATTCGCTCGACTTTGCGCCGGTCGCCGAGATGCAGGCGCAGGGCGACTGGGACGGGGCCGGTGCCCTGCTGGCGGAGAGCGCGCTGCGGCTGGAGCGGGCCGGGGCCGGGTGCCTCCTGCTCTGCACCAACACCATGCACAAGGTGGCCGACCGCATCACCGCCGCGACGCGCGTCCCCTTCCTGCATCTCGCCGACGTCACCGCCAAGGCGGTGAAGCGCCGGGGCGTCCGCCGGCCGCTGCTGCTGGCGACGCGCTTCACGATGGAGCAGCGCTTCTATCTCGGCCGGCTCGCGGCCTTCGGGATCGAGGCGATGGTGCCCGGCGAGGCGCAGCGGACCGAGATCCACCGCGTCATCTACGAGGAGCTCTGCCGCGGGCGCATCGAGCCGGCCTCGAAGGCGCGCTATCTCGCGATCATCGCCGAGGCGGCGGCGCAGGGGGCCGACGGCGTGATCCTCGGCTGCACCGAGATCGGGCTTTTGATCGGGCAGGACGACCTCGACCTGCCGGTGTTCGACACCACCGCGCTCCATGTCGAGGCCGCGCTCGATTTTGCCCTCGCTGCGGAGAGTCAGGCGGCATGAAACTCGTCATCGCCAACAGGAACTACTCGTCCTGGTCGCTGCGGCCCTGGCTGCTGCTCACGCAGTTCGGGATTCCGTTCGAGGAGGTCGTGGTCCCCTTCGGCCCGACCTTCGACGACCCCGCCTGGAAGCAGGTCATCGCGCAGTACTCGCCTGCAGGGAAGGTGCCCGTATTGATCGACGGCGCGATCCAGATCTGGGAGTCGCTGGCGATCCTGGAATATGTCGCCGACACGCGGCCGGACCTGCCGATCTGGCCGCGCGATCCCGCGGCGCGGGCGATGGCGCGCTCGGTTGCCAGCGAGATGCATGCTGGCTTCTCGGCTCTGCGTGGCGCCTGCCCGATGAACCTGGCCTGGGTGCATCCGGCGCGCGACCGCGGCCCGAAGGTCGCGGCCGATGTCGCCCGGATCACGGCGATCTGGCGACAGGCGCGCGAGAGCTTCGGTGCCGAGGGGCCATTCCTGTTTGGAGCCTTCAGCGCTGCGGACGCGATGTACGCGCCGGTCGTGGCGCGGTTCGTAGGCTACTCGATTCCGCTCGACCCGGTCTGCGCTGACTACGTCGCCGCCATCACGACGACCAGAGGCTACCAGGCCTGGCGCGCCGCCGCCTTCGCCGAACCCTGGATCGTCTCCGAAGACGAGGTCGACGAGCCCGTCCTCACCGATTTCCGCCCCCATCTGACCGCAAGCCGAGCCTCCTCATGAACACGTCGTCGCATTATCCCAACGCTCCCGTCGCCCAGCCGATCGCCCGGCACACTCTGGCCGTGATCGTCGACAACGAACCGGGCGTGCTGGCGCGCATCGCCGGCCTGTTTTCCGGCCGCGGCTACAACATCGAGAGCCTGACCGTCTCGGAGACCGAGCACGAGAAGCATCTCTCGCGCATCACTGTCGTGACCTCCGGGACCGCGGCCGTGATCGACCAGATCAAGGCCCATCTCGACCGGCTCGTGCCCGTCCATCGCGTCGTCGACCTGACGCTGCAGGGCGAGGCGCTCGAGCGGGAACTCGCGCTGGTCAAGGTCGTCGGCAAGGGCGATCACCGCGTCGAGGCGATGCGGCTGGCGGCGGCCTTCGGCGCGCGCACGCTCGACGCCTCGCTGACCTCCTTCGTGTTCGAGCTGACCGGCACGACCGAGGAGATCGAGCGCTTCATCAAGCTGATGACCGCTGTGGGCCTGACCGAGGTCTCCCGCACCGGTATCGCCGCGATGAGCCGCGGCCCCGAGGCGATGTAGCCTTTGCGGATATCCGGGTGCGGTGTTACGGATATCCGGGCAGGGAGGCGCGCCATGAAGGTCCAGGTCGCCAAATGGGGCAACAGCACCGCCGTGCGGTTGCCGAAGGCCGTGGTGGAGCAACTCGGCCTCAAGCCGGGGATGACGGTCGATGTGTCGGTGGAGGATGGAAAGCTCTGGCTTGTGCCTCTTGAGGGCACGGGCGAGACAGCGTGTCCGCCGGGTCGGCCCGAACCTTTTCCGGTGACGCTGGAATGGATGATCGAGGAAGCACGGCGTCTCGGCGGCCGAGAGAACGCACCTCGCGACGATGTGGATTGGGGGCCCGATGTGGGCTCCGAGGTGATCTATGACGACTACAATCCGCGCAAGCGGGCATCCTGAGCCTGGCGAGGTCTACTGGGTCGATCTCGACCCCGTCCTCGGTTCGGAGCAGGCTGGTCGGCGACCTGTCATCGTCTTGTCCGACAACTCGCTTCACCAGTTCTCCTCACGCATCCTGATCTGTCCCATTACATCGAACCCTCAGCCTTGGCCGACGAAAGTCGAAATCCCTGCGGGCTGCGTCGTGCGCGGCTTCGTGCTGACCGATCAGGTCCGCATGATCGATCGTGATTTTCGCAAGCTGCGCCTGATCGGCAGGCTACCCGAAGCGGTGACTCTGCGTGTCAGACACCGCGTCGCAGCGTATATGAACATCATCCCCATGACCGAAACATCGCAATCATGACCCTCGAACAGATCGCGCTCGGCCTCGGCGTCGCCGGCTTTGCCTGTTTCGGCTGGCCAATCCTGCAGCGCCTGCGGGGAGCCGCGCCGGCGGAGGCTCCGGGCAGCGGCGCGAGCCTGCGCTCGCCGCTCTGGTGGGCGGGCTTCGTGCTGACGGCTGCGGCCATCTTCCTGCAGCGCATGGCCAGCCAGCAGGGTGGCACTCCCTGATCTCTCGGGCCGACCGAAACAGGCTTGCGCGCGCCCCGACGCTGCGCTAGAGAGCCGAACCGTAACGTACGGTACGGTTACCTCCGGTGTTCGAGCGAGCATGACCAGCACGCCTCCCATGGCAGAGACGGACGAGCCGACGGCGCGGCAGCAGGCCGTGCTCGACGCCGTGCTGTCGCTGATGGTGGAGGAGGGGGACCAGCTCACCATGACGGCGGTGGCGCGCCGGGCGAGCTGCTCGAAGGAGACGCTCTACAAATGGTTCGGCGACCGCGACGGCCTGCTGACAGCGACGGTTCGCTGGCAGGCGGCGCGGGTTCGCGCCGGCCGTTATGACAGGCCGACACTCGACATCGCGACGCTGCGCGACAGCCTGAAGGGCTTCGCCGAAACCTGGCTCACTGTGATTTCGAGCCCGACCTCGATCGCGCTCAACCGGCTGGCGATCGGCCATGCGGCCTCGCGCAAGAGCAATCTCGGCAGCATCGTCCTGGCGAATGGCCGCTTCGCCATCGGCGAGCGGCTGCGGCCGGTGCTCGAGGCCGGGCGCGAGGCGGGGCTCCTGGCCTTCGAGGATTCCGAGACGGCGTTTCGCACCTTCTTCGGCCTCGTCGGCCGCGACGTGCAGATCCGCCTGCTGCTCGGCGATGGCCTGACCTTCGCCCCGGACGAGATCGCGCGCGACGCCGCCCGGGCCACCGACCAGTTCCTCACCCTTTACGGACGGCCGACAACCGCCCGGCGAGCCTGAAGAAACCACCCAGACGACCCAAGGAAGGACCACTCACATGCGCGTCTATTACGATCGTGATGCCGACATCAACCTGATCAAGGGCAAGAAGGTCTGCATCGTCGGCTATGGCTCCCAGGGCCATGCCCATGCGCTCAACCTGCGCGATTCCGGCGTCAAGGACGTCGTCATCGCGCTGAAGGCCGGCTCGCCGACCCGCAAGAAGGCCGAAGAGGCCGGCTTCAAGGTGATGACCCCGACCGAGGCCGCCAAGGTCTCCGACATCATGATGATGCTGACCCCCGACGAGCTGCAGGGCGACATCTATCGCGACGAGCTGCACGGCAACATGAAGCAGGGCGCCGCGCTGCTGTTCGCCCACGGCCTCAATGTGCATTTCAACCTGATCGAGCCGCGCAAGGACCTCGACGTGCTGATGGTCGCCCCCAAGGGCCCCGGCCACACCGTGCGCTCCGAGTATCAGCGCGGCGGCGGCGTGCCGACCCTGATCGCGATCCACCAGGACGCCACCGGCAACGCCCATGACCTCGGCCTGTCCTATGCCTCGGCCAATGGCGGCGGCCGCGCCGGCATCATCGAGACCACGTTCAAGGAAGAGTGCGAGACCGACCTCTTCGGCGAGCAGGTCGTCCTCTGCGGCGGTCTCGTCGAGCTGATCAAGGCCGGCTACGAGACGCTGACGGAAGCGGGCTACGCTCCCGAGATGGCCTATTTCGAGTGCCTCCACGAGGTGAAGCTGATCGTCGACCTGATCTATGAGGGCGGCATCGCGAACATGAACTACTCGATCTCGAACACCGCCGAGTACGGCGAGTACGTCCCGAGATGAAGCGCGTGCTGACCGACATCCAGTCGGGCAAGTTCACCCGCGACTGGATGCTGGAGAACAAGGTCAACCAGACCTCGTTCAAGGCGACCCGCGCCCGCTACGCCGCCCATCCGATCGAGGAGGTCGGCGCCAAGCTCCGTGACATGATGCCCTGGATCAAGGCCAAGGCGCTCGTCGACAAGAGCAAGAACTGATCCGCTTCGGTGGGCGCCCTCGCGCGAGGGCGCTTCCCGATCTGATTCAGGTGTCTGCGGGATCGATTCAGAGTCTCGCGACAAGTCTCTGACATCACAGTGTTCCGGCTTGCCGGGACAGGAGGCGGGCGCAGCGATGCGTCCGCCTTTTCTCATGCCTGCGCCCTCGTCCTCGATCCTCCCCGGAACCGGGGTGGCAGGCGCGCGTTGCCTCTGCGACGGATCAACGGGAGAGGCCGAGATGGGACCGGACAGGAGAGGCGCCGAACGAGGCGCTCAGGCGGACCGTGTCCCCCAGCCCGAGGCGCGGGCCGCTTCGCGCGAGCCGGCCGAGGATGGTCTGATCCTGACGGCCGTGATCGACGGCGCCGCCCTGGCACTTCTGTTCAACACCTTCATCGCCCTGATCCCGGGCTGAACCGACGGCTTCGAGGAGACCCAGATGACCAGCAATGTCGAACAGCGCGCCAAGGCGCAGGGCGAAGACCTGTCCGGCGGCGATGCCTTGCCGCCGATGCGCGCCGCTGACCACAGCGATGCCCACCCGGCCGTCGAGACGCCGGTCGAGGCCCGCCAGGGTTTCCTCGGCGCGCCCGTCGTGATGGTGCTGATCGGCGGCCTGGTGCTGGCGGTGGTCGCCTGGTTTGCGGTCGAGTGGATCGCCTGAGCCGTCAGGCAGCCCGAGACGGGCAGGGCGGATTCGCGGGGTGCCGCTAGACCCCGAAGCCGGGATGGGAGGTCGTGATGACGATGTCCAAGCTTCTCCACGGCCCGCTCGCCGCCGGCCTCGGGCTTCTGCTGTCGATGGCCCTGTTGCTGGCGGTGATCCTGGGCATGGCGTGATGCGGCTTGCGGCCCGCAGGACGGGCGGGGGCCTCAGCGGACGAACAGCGTACCCTGCTTGGCCATCTCGGCCAGCGTGCCGCCGCCATAGATCAGGCTGAAGCCCCAGGCCATCGAGGCCAGCCAGTTGGCGATCTGGAACGGCCAGAACGGCATATTGACGATGCCGGCGACGATGGCGACCACCGCCCGCAGCGGCCCGAAGAAGTGGCCGATCAGGATGCTGGCGACGCCCCATTTCTCGAAGAAGGCATGGCCGCGCTCCAGCATCTGCGGATTGTTGCGGAAGGGCCAGTAGTCGTCGACGCGCGGCCCCAGGACCTGGCCGGCCCAGTAGGAAATCCAGAAGCCGCAGCCGGCGCCCACCGAGGCGGCCAGGGCCAGCGGCGCGAGATTGAGACCCGACGCTCCGGCAACCGCACCGAAGGCGGTGAAGAACACCGTCGCGGGGACCAGCCAGGACAGCAGCGCGACGCATTCGCAGAAGGCGATCAGGAAGACGATCGGGATCGCCCATTCCTGGTTGGCGCGCATGAACTCGACGAGCGTCTGCATCCAGAGTTCGAGTTGGGCCATGTCCGTTCCGGGCTGCGGGTTGAGGGCCCGCGGCTTATCGCTGCCGGGCCGCTGCAGCGCAACCGCTTTCGGGGGCAGCGCGTGACGGCGGCCGGGCTCGCCCGGTCGCGGATTGCCTTCGTCGGGCGATCGCCTAATCTGCGTCCCCAACGATGCAATACGCTGCGGCGGCGCCGACAAGAGCGCCGGACGTCGACGAGGAAACGGATTTCATGGCGTTGCCAGACCACCCGCATCAGGCTGCGGGAGCCACCGCATTGTCTGCGCCGTCCGCGGCGCCGGCCGTCGCCCTGGGCGGGCTCGACATCACCTTCCACCTCGAAGGCGGCAGCCGCTACCAGGCGGTGACGGGGATCGACCTGTCCGTGGCGGCCGGCGAGTTCGTCTCGGTGGTCGGCCCCACAGGCTGCGGGAAGTCGACCCTGCTGAACGCGGCCGCGGGGCTGCTGACGCCCTCGGCCGGCACCGTGACCATCTTCGGCCAACCGCTGTCGGGCCTGAATCGCCGGGCCGGCTACCTTTTCCAGGCCGATGCGCTGATGCCGTGGAAGACGGCGCTCGACAACGTCAAGGTCGCGCTCGAGCCGATGGGCGTCCCCGATGCGGAGGCCGACCGGCGGGCGCGCGAATGGCTCGCACGGGTCGGCCTGCGCGCCTTCGTCGACCGCTACCCGCACATGCTCTCGGGCGGGCAGCGCAAGCGCGTGGCGCTGGCGCAGGTCCTGATCCGCGATCCCGAAATCCTGCTGATGGACGAGCCCTTCGGGCCGCTCGACGCGCAGACGCGGCAGATCATGGGCAATCTCCTGCTCGACCTCTGGTCGAGGGACAAGAAGGCGCTGATCTTCGTGACGCATGATCTGGAAGAGGCGATCGCCCTGTCGGACCGCGTCGTGGTGATGTCGGCGGGGCCGGCGGCCGGCATCGTCGCCGATTACCGCGTGCCGCTGCCGCGCCCGCGCGACATCGCCGAGATCCGGCTGGAGAAGGCCTTCCACGAGATCCACCGCGACATCTGGGCCTCGCTGCGCGTCGAGGTGCAGAAGGCCTATGCGATGGGCGACGGGCGCGAACTGGTCGAGGGAGCGACGCCATGAAGCGCGCCAAACTCCTGTTTCTCCAGGCGATGGTCATGGTCGTCGCGCTGCTGATCTGGCATGTCGTCACCGCCTATCCGCTGCTGGGCGACGTCAAGACGATTCAGTTCTTCTTCTCGACGCCGGCCGCCGTGATCGCCCGGACCTGGAACCAGCTGACCGGGACGGAGATCTACTGGCATATCGGCATCACGCTGACCGAGACGGTGCTGGCCTTCGTCATCGGCTCGGCGGCCGGCATCTTCTTCGGCTTCGCCTTTGCCCGCCAGCAACTGCTGGCGGCGGTGTTCGACCCCTACATCAAGGCCGCCGATCTTCGCGCTGTGGTTCGGGCTGGGCATCTGGTCGAAGGTCGCGCTCGGCTTCACGCTGGTGTTCTTCATCGTCTTCTTCAACGTCTATCAGGGCGTGCGCGAGGTCTCGCCGACGGTGCTGGCGAACGCCCGGATGCTCGGCATGAACGAGCGCCAGCTCTTCCGGCACGTCTACTGGCCGTCGGCGCTGACCTGGATGTTCTCGAGCCTGCACACCTCGGTCGGCTTTGCTCTGATCGGGGCGGTGGTGGGCGAGTATCTCGGCTCCTCGGCCGGTCTCGGCTACAAGATCCACGAGGCCGAGAGCGTCTTCGACGTCACCGGCGTGTTCTCCGGCATGGTCATCCTGATGATCTTCGTGATCGCGATCGATTCCGTGGTGACCATGGTCGAGAAGCGGCTGCTCGTGTGGCGGCCGGGGCAGAGTTCGACGACTGTGTGAGGCCTTGTCGGACCGGGCGTAGAACCCCTCTCCCGGATGGGAGAGGGGCAGGGGTGAGGGACCGCCGCTGCCCCTTGAAGCAACACGGAGCCGTTGCGTCTGCTTTCTGCACCGGCAGGCCCTCATCCGGCGCTCCGCGCCACCTTCTCCCATTCGGGAGAAGGGAAGAGGCGGCGCGGTACACGCAAGCGCAATGACGCCGTTCTTGCCCGTTCGCCCAGACCTCGCCTATCCTCAAGCCCAATGCGCTCCCCAGAAGCGCAACCCATCAACCGGAAGGAAACACCCCATGACGATTTCACGCCGCGCGGCGCTGGCTGCGCTCGCGCTCTCCACCGCGCTGGGCTTCGCCCCTTATGCCGCGCTCGCGCAGAACGCCGAGAAGCCCAAGC
>LNFM01005022.1_pt1 | contig 23469 bp, 19 predicted proteins | sample 596031 | NCBI WGS metagenome assembly LNFM01 (sample SAMN04254537, study PRJNA301005) | activated carbon metagenome | isolation source: dual media filters at the Ann Arbor, Michigan drinking water treatment plant | place: USA: Ann Arbor | reverse complement strand
GAAGGCTACGGCGCGTCCGACTCGTGCTTCGAGGGGCTCGCGAGCGTCCGGGGCAGTGACGCCGTCGCGGCCTACCGCGTCTGCGTGTGATCGTCGGATCGCGACGGCGCACGTCGAGCACCTCGTTCGGGCGGCGGCTGCGGTACGATCGGGCGATGACGTCCGCGTCGCGCCCGGTCGCCGCCGCCGGTCCCTGGGCCGAGGCGCTGTTCACCCACGGCGTCACCGGCACCAACGGCAAGACCTCGACGTGTGCGCTGCTCGCCGCGTGCCTGCGGGCCGACGGCCGCGATGTGCTGCTGGTCGGCACCACCGGCGCCTTCCGCAACGGCGTCCCGGTCGCCAAGGGCAAGAGCTTCGCCGAGTTCTGCGCGCTGCTCGAGTCCGCGGCGGCCGAGGGGTGTCGCGACGTGGTGATCGAGACCACGAGCTTCGGGCTGCGCAACGGCTACGCGAAGAAGTGGCGGTTCGACCTCGGGGTCTTCACCAACCTCTCGCCCGATCACCTGCAGACCCACGGCACGTGGGAGAACTACCTGGCCGCGAAGGCGCAGCTGTTCTTGCACCTCGGCCCGGGGCGGCCGATGGTGCTGAACGCCGCCGACCCGCATGCGGTGTTCATCCACCGCGCGACGCCGCCGGACGTGCGGCGGCTGTGGTTCCGGGCGCCGAGTCGCGGGCCTGCGCTGGTGCCGGCGGATCTCGAGGCCGCCGCGATCGAGCTCGACGGCGACGGCACGCGCGTCGCCCTGGCGCCGTCGCCGTTGGCCGAGGCGCTCGGTGGGTCGCTGCAGCTGCGGATGATCGGGGAGATCTTCGCCGAGAACGCCCTCGCTGCGGCGTGCGCGGCCGCGGCTGCCGGGCTCGAGCCCGGGGCGATCGTGCGGGGACTTGCGACGTGCCCCGGGGTGCCCGGGCGCTTCGAGCTGCTGGCCCGCGAGCCCATGGTGGTCGTCGACTACGCCCACAGCCCCGACGCGCTGGCGCGGACGTGTGCGACCGCGCGGCGCCTCGCGGCCGGCCGCGTGATCCTGGTGTTCGGCGCGGGCGGCGGGTCGACGCCGAGCAAGCGCGGGCCGATGGGTGCGGCGGCGGCCCTCGGCGCGGACGTCGTCGTCGTCACGAACGACAACCCTCGCCACGAGGATCCGCACGCGATCGCGGCGATGCTCGAGCAGGGCGCCCGGGACGCCCGCGCCGACGCGGCGATCGTCACGGTGCTCGACCGGCGCGCCGCGATCGAGCACGCGATCGCGATGGCCCACCGCGCCGACGTGGTCGTGATCGCCGGCATGGGCCACGAGGTCGGTCAACGCATCGGCGACGCGGACGTTCCGTTCTCCGACCGCGACGAGGTGTTGCGGATCACCGCCACCTCGGCCGCGTCATCCGGCGGGGGCGACGATCCGTCGCCGGTGCACGCGCCGGATTGCACGACGCCGGCACTGTGATACAGCCCCGGCATGCGACTCGCTCTCCTCCCCCTCGCGCTCGTGCTCGCGCTCCCGATGTTCGGCTGCAACAAGGCCCCCACCACCGCGCCGCCCGCGACGCCGGATCCCGCCGTCGACGCGCCCGCGCCCGAGGGTGATCCCAAGCCCGGCCTCACCGCGTCGGCCTGCGAGGCCCAGGGCGGCAAGGTCGTCGGCGACATCGGCGACGGCGCGGTGCACCGCCCCGAGTACCGCTGCCCCGACAGCGGCGAGGCGCCGATCGGCTCGATCGTCGCCGACCCGGGTGGGCCGGTCGCGATCGAGGGCGCGGTCTGCTGCAAGTAGCCGGGCTCAGGCGGCGCGCCAGCGCATCATCGCGGAGGTCAGCGCAGCAGAGGCGTCCGCGTACTCGCCGTCCATGAGCGTCCCCGCGCTCGCGCGGTCCCCCTTGACGGCGAGGCGGAGCACCTTGGCGGCGCAGCCGTGGAACTTGGCATGCAGCGCGCGGACCTCGACGTAGTGCTGGCTCTGCCCGACCGTGGGGTCCATCGCCAGCGTCGCGAGCCACTTGCCGAACTCGCACTGATCGTCCTTCTCGACGACCTCTGGCGGGTTCTCCGACTTGCCCGAGGAGACCGCCCCCTGCAGGCGCGCCTTCCACATGCCGTGCGTCCCGATGGCCTTGGCGATCTGGTCCTTGACGTCGCTCATCGTGGACGGGCATCGACCGCTCGGGGCGCGACCTTGAGTCGGCTGGAGCCCCTCGGGGACGGGCGTCACGATCGGGCCGCGGCCACCAGCTCGGACACGAGGAACTTCACGTACGCGCTGTCGAACGGCTTCTCGATCTGGAGGTTGCCGGCCTTCTCCAGGTACTCCGTGGCCCTCGGCGTGAATGCGCCGCCGGTCACGAACACGACGCGCGCGGCGAGGGCACGGGCGTGGCCCTGCAGCCAGGCGTGCAGGTCCATCCCCGTCATCCCCGGCATCATCAGGTCGCAGAGGATCACGTCGAACGCGGCGTCGGCGGTCAGGATCGCCTGGGCCTCGGCGCCCGAGGTCGCCACCACCACCTCGTGCGTGTCGCCGAGCAGCCGCGCGAGGGCGCGGCGGATCGACGGCTCGTCGTCCACCACCAGGATGCGGCCGCGGACGCGGGCCACCGGCGGGTCGGGGGGTCCGGGCGTCGGTGGCTGATCCTCCGCCGCAGCGAACGCCGGCAGCCGCACGACGAACGTCGTGCCGACGCCGCGGGCGCTCTCGACCGTGAGCGCGCCGCCGAGCTCCGCGACGAGGTTCCGGCAGATCGCCAGGCCCAGCCCCGAGCCGCGGTCCACGCCCTTGGTGGTGAAGAACGGCTCGAAGATGTGCGCGAGCGTCTCGGGGGCGATGCCGCAGCCGTTGTCCGCGATCGCGATGCAGGCGTCGCCGCGGTCGGTCCACGTGCGCACGGTGATGCGCGGATCCTCGGGCCGGTGACCGTCGAACGCGTGGGCCGCGTTGAGCAGCAGGTTGAGCAGCACCTGCGACAGCTTGCCCTCGGAGGCCCGCACGGCAGGCACCTCGCCGAGCTCGGTGACGACCGACGCGCAGTGGCGCAGCTCGTTGGACGCGAGGTCGAGCGCCGCACCGATGGCGCGCTTGATGTCGACGCGCGTCTGCTCGGTGCTCTCGACCCGCGAGAACGTCGCGAGGCCGCGGACGACGTCGCGGATCCGCAGGGTCCCGCGCAGCGCCTCCCCCGTGCGCTCGACGACGTCGTCGAGCGGGACCTTGCCGAGCCGCTCGGCCAGCGGGCCGATCGCCGCGAACGTCCCCGTGGACTCGCGCAGCACAGCGACGGCCGCGGCGATCGCCGGCAGGTCGGTGTGCAGGGTCTCGAGGTTGTAGAGCACGTACGCCAGCGGGTTGTTGACCTCGTGCGCGACGCTGGCCGCGAGCATGCCGAGGCTCGCCAGGCGATCGGCCTGGGCCAGGTGGGCCTGCCGCGCGCGGGCCTCGGTCTCGTCGCGCACCGACGCCTGCAGGATCGGCGCGCCGTCGACCTCCATGCGGGTCAGCGACACGGTCGCCGGGAACTCGACGCCGTCGTGGCGACGCAGGGTCCAGTCGAAGATGCGGGCGCCGTCGCGCATCGCCGGTTCGAGGTGCAACGCGGTCAACGTCGCCGAGGCGGCGCCGCTGGGCTGCCGCTCGGGCGACGCATCGGCCATCGTGCGGGAGCGGAGCGCGCCCTCGTCGGCGTCGCCGAACAGCGCCAGCGCGGCCGCGTTGCCCGACGTGAACCGCCACGCGGGCGGGGCCAGGGTGACCAGGGGGTCGCGCGACAGCTCGAACAGCGTCCGGTAGCGGGCCTCGCTGTCGTGCACGGCAGCCGCGGCGCGCCGGGCCTCGGTGACGTCGGTCGCGATCACGCGGCAGCGATCGCTGCCGTCGATCCGCACCCCGGCCAGCTCGAGGATCGCGGTGACCCCGTCGCGCACGATCCGGACCTCGCACGCGCTGCGGCCCGTGGCGCGGGCGAGGGACGCCAGCAGCTCGTTCAACGCCGGTCGCTCGTCGACCGCGAGCAGGATGCCGAGGCGTCGCCCGACCAGTCGTGCGCGCTCGGTGCCCAGCAGCCGCGCGGCCGCGAGGTTGAGCTGGAGGATCTCGCCGTCACCGCCGAGCGTCATGTAGCCGATCGGTGCGTGCTCGTAGAGATCGGCGTAGCGGGCCAGCCCGGCCTCGACCTCGCCGCGCGCCTGCATCAGCTCCTCGTTCTGCAGCTCGAGCTCGATCTGGTGCACCTGCAGCTCGTGCACCAGCCGCTGGAGATCCGGCATCGATGGCTCGGTCGCTGGATCCCCGCCGGCCGCGGCGAGCCGCGCTTGGGCCCGCGTCCGCAGGGCGTCACCATCCTGGGTGTTCGTCATGGTTGTGCCTGTCGTCCTGCGTGCGCCTTGCGGAGCTCGGCCTCGAGGGCCTTGGCCGCGCTGATGTCCACGAATGTGATGACGACCCCGTCGATGCGGTTGCCGAGCGTTCGATACGGCATGATGCGGACGTTGAACCACCGCCCGTCGGTGGTGGTCACCGGGGTCTCGCGGAAGACCAGCGTCCGCAGCACCTCGCGCGCATCGTCGACGAGCCGGGGGTAGACCAGATCCGACGCGAGGTCCGTGATCGGCCGGTGGACGTCGCCCGGCAGCAGCTTGATGATCTTGAGCATCTGCGGCGTGAACCGGCGCACCTGCAGCTGATCGTCGAGGAACAGCGTCGCGATGTCGGTGCTGTCGAGGAGGTTCCGCATGTCGTCGTTGGTGCGCGACAGCTCGTCGAGCTTGCTCTGCAGCTCGGCGTTGAGCGTCTGCAGCTCCTCGTTGAGCGACTGCATCTCCTCCTTCGAGGTCGTCAGCTCCTCGTTGGTCGACTGCAGCTCCTCGTTCGTCGATTGCAGCTCTTCGTTCGCCGAGGTCCGCTCCTCGGTCGAGCTCTGCATGGCCTCGCGCGTCGACTGCAGGGCCTCGCGGGTCGTCTGCAGCTCGAGCTCGAGCTTGGCGACGATCGCCGACGAGCGACCTTGCTTCGAGGGCGGCGCGACGGCGGGCGCAGCGGGCCGATCCGTGAACGCGATCATCACCATGTCGCGCAGCTCGGCGGGCTCGTGCAGCACCTCGAGCGACACGTCGACGGGGCGGTCGTCGTGCTCGGGGTGCAGCGCGTGGAGCGAGACCGGCGTCTTGTCGCGGAAGGCGCGGGACAGGCCGGCGCCGAGCTCGCTGCGCAGGCCCTCGCGCGCCATCGAGTGGATGTTCCAATTGGCCTTGCCCGCGGCGGGCTCGAGGTACCTGCCGGTGCGACCGTGGACGTAGAGGATGTCGCCCTGGCGATTGGTCAGCACCAGCGCGGGGCCGAAGCGGGCGAGGATCAGCCGCTCGGCCGCGTCCTGGAGGTTGCCGCCCGTCTGCGCCCGCGCCGTGACGCCGTCCGGCGGACGCACGGTGAAGGCCGACGGGAAGTCCAGCGGCCGCGCCGCGGACGAGGCGTCGTTGCGGCGGTAGATCCGGGCCTTGGCGTCGATCGCCTCGAACGAATCGGCCGAGGCGCCGACCGTCTCCGAGCTGCCCAGGAACAGGATCCCGCCGCGGTTCAGACCGAAGTGGAACGTCGGCAGCAACCGGTGCTGGAGATCCGCCGACAGATAGATCAGCAGGTTGCGGCAGCTCACCATGTCGAGCTTCGTGAACGGCGGATCCATGATCACGTTCTGCACGGCGAAGATGATCCGCTCGCGGATCTCCTGGCACACGCGCACGCCGTGGTCGTCCTGCACGAAGTAGCGGGCGAGACGCTCGGCCGAGACGTCGGCGGCGATGCTCGCGGGGTATCGGCCGATGCGGGCGCGGTCGATCGCGTCCTTGTCGAGGTCGGTGGCGAAGATCTGCACCGTGAGGCGCGGCCCGGGGCCCAGCTCGGCGAGCGCTTCGTCGAGGACGATCGCCAGCGAGTAGGCCTCCTCGCCGGTCGAGCAGCCCGGCACCCACGCGCGCACGAGGCCGCCGTCGGATCGCTCGGCGAGCAGCCGGGGGATCGCGACGCGCCGCAGCAGCTCCCAGGCGGGAGGATCGCGGAAGAATCTGGTGACGCCGATCAGCAGCTCCTTGAAGAGCAGCTTGGTCTCCTCTGGGTTCTCCTGCAGGTAGCGGACGTAGCCGTCGATCGTGTCGAGCTGGTGCAGACCCATGCGCCGCTCGATGCGGCGGAGGATCGTGCTGCGCTTGTACTGCGAGAACTCGTGCCCGGTCGCCTTGCGCAGCAGCACGCACGCGCGCTCGATCGCGGCGTGGACGGCGGGGCTCACCGCCTCGTCGCCGGACGTGTCGAGCGGGGGATGATGGCCGAAGATGCGCGCCGCGAGGGTCTCGACCGGCGCGATGACGTCGGCGAGGCCGGTCGTGATGGCGCTGCGCGGCATGCCGTCGAACTTCGCGGTCTCGGCCGACTGCACGAACACGGCGCCGCCGCGGGCCTTGATGGCGGCGATGCCCAGGGAGCCATCCGAGCCCATGCCCGACAGCACGACCGCCACGGCGCGGGGTCCGACATCCTCGGCCAGCGCCCGGAAGAAGGCGTCGATCGGCAACCGCAAGCCGCGCGGCTCAGCGGGCGTGAGCAGGTGCAGCACGCCGGCGCGGATCGAGAGGTCGCGGTTGGGCGGGATCACGTGGATGCGATCCGGCGTGACGCGCAAGCCCTCGGTCGCCTGCACCACCGCGATCGGCGTCATGCGTTGGAGCAGCTCGACGAGCATGCCCTCGTGCGTCGGGTCCAGGTGCTGCACGACGACGAAGGCCCGTCCGCTGTCGATCGGCACGTCGCGGAAGAACAGCTCGAGCGCCTCGAGTCCGCCGGCCGAGGTGCCGATGCCGACGATCGGGAACGCGGTGGTCGTCTCGACCGGAGGCGGGGCCTTCGGTGCGGCGGCGGGGATCGACGTGGTCTTGCGGGGGCGGGCCATGGCACACCGAGCACTGGGTGGACCCATCCCGGGGCGGCCACGACCCATCAGGCGTACCATGGCGAGTCGTGGCGTGCCGTCGATCGCACGGACAGCGCGTGCGTCTTGCGGCACCGTGCGCTCGCGCCCACGGGATTCGAGCCCCGGGGCGCGCTGGTACACTCGCGCCGCCGTGAGCACACCACACCCCGAGCGCGCCGACGACGAGCTCGATCCGCTGCGCGTGCAGGCGGTGATGGTCGGAATGTTGTTCGACCCCGAGTACGCCCTGCGCGTGCAGGGCGACGCGCCCCTGGCCGAGCTCACGGTGCGGGAGCGATCGCTGCTGCGCGCCGTCGATCCCCGGGCGCTGCGGACCGATCGGTACCGACGCGCCCGTGCGGTGGCGACGCTCGTCGAGGAGTACCCGGTGAGCGCGGTGGTCGTCGGTACCGCGGTCCTCGATCGCTTCTTCGCGACCGCGGCCTTCCGTGCGGCGGTGCTCGGCCGCGGCAGCATGGCGCTCGCCTTCGGCGCGTGGCTCGGCGAACGGGCCCACGGCGTCGGTCGACTCGAGGCCGCGATGGCGGCGGTGCGCCGCGCCGAGGACGTCGCGCCCGCGGAGCTCTGCTGCGCGCCGCGGCTGCGGGCGCTCGTGGTGCCGGCCGGCACGCTCGCGTACCACGGCCGCGCGCGCGAGCGGCTCGGCCCCGACGTCGCGGGAGCGATGGCGCGCGGCGACGTCCGCCTCGCCGAGCGCCCGCCGCAGCGCGGCCACGAGTACCTCCTGGTCGAGCGCCGCGACGACGGCTCGATCGATCTCGGCACGGGCTCCGGCCCTCTGGTCCGACTGCTGGTGTTCGCCGCCGTCCCGCGCACCCGCGAGGCGCTGCGGGCCGAGGCCGTGCAGCAGGGCGCCGAGGCCGACGAGGCCGACGAGATCCTCGACGACCTGCTCGCCCAGGGCATGCTGCGTTCGGGGTGATCCCGGGTGGTGCGGCCCTGCGCCGGCCGCTACCATGCGCGCGCGCATGTCCGAGCCCGGCCAGTTCCAGCCCTACGTCGCCGACGACCAGAACGTCCGCGAGTTCACGCCCAAGGCGATCATCATCGGGGCGATCTTCGGGATCATCTTCGGCGCGTCGACGGTGTACCTGGCGCTGAAGGCGGGGCTCACGGTCAGCGCGTCGATCCCGATCGCGGTGCTGTCGATCTCGCTGCTCAAGCGCTTCGGCGGCTCGACGATCCTCGAGAACAACATCGTGCAGACGATCGGCTCGGCGGGCGAGTCGGTGGCGGCCGGTGTGGTGTTCACGCTGCCGGGGTTCCTGTTCCTGTCGCGCGACCCGGCCACGGGCAACTCGATCGGCGAGCCGTTCTTCGGCTACTGGACCATCTTCACCCTGGCGCTGCTGGGCGGCGTGCTCGGCGTCCTGATGATGATCCCGCTGCGCCGCGCGCTCATCGTCAACGAGCACCACACGCTGCCGTACCCCGAGGGCACCGCGTGCGCCGGCGTGCTCATCGCGGGCGAGAAGGGCGGTGAGCTGGCGAAGATCGCCTACCAGGGCCTCGCCTTCGCGTTCGTCTACGCGATGAGCCAGAAGGTCCTGGGCCTGGTCGCCGAGGTCCCGACGTGGGTCAGCGACATGAAGAGCCGGGTGTTCCCGGCCGCGACGATCAACGCCGAGATCACGCCCGAGTACATGGGCGTCGGCTACATCCTCGGGATCCGCAGCACCGGCATGCTGGTCGCAGGCGGCGTGCTCGCGTGGCTCGGCATGATCCCGCTGCTCGCGTCGCTGGTGCCGCCCGAGGCGATCGCCGCCCAGCTCACCAAGCTCGGCTACGACCCGGTGGCGAAGTTCGGCTACGACGCCGCGACCTCGGACTTCAAGGCGCTCAACAACGCGATCTACTTCGCGTACATCCGCCAGATCGGCGCGGGTGCGGTGGCCGCGGGCGGCTTCATCACGCTGCTGAAGACCCTGCCGACGATCATCGGCGCGGTGCGGGGCTCGCTCGGCTCGATGAAGAACGCCGCGGGAGCCCTGGCCCAGCGCCGCACCGAGCGTGATCTGCCGATGTCGCTCGTCGTCGGCGGCAGCCTGGGCCTGGCCGTCATCGTCGCGCTGCTGCCGTTCATCCCCGGCGACGGCGTCGGCAGCAAGCTGATGCTCGGCTTCCTGATGGTGCTGTTCGGGTTCTTCTTCGTGACGGTGTCGAGCCGGATCGTCGGGCTCATCGGCTCGTCGAACAACCCGATCAGCGGCATGACCATCGCCACCTTGATGGCGACCTGCCTCATCTTCGCGGGCCTCGGCTGGACGGGCGACGCCTACCAGCCGATGGCGCTGTGCGTCGGCGGCATGGTCTGCATCGCGGCCGCCAACGCGGGCGCGACGAGCCAGGACCTCAAGACCGGGTACCTCGTCGGTGCGACGCCGCGGTTCCAGCAGATCGGCCTGTTCATCGGCGTGATCGCGGCGGCGTTCGTCATCGGCGCGACCGTGCAGATCCTCGACAACGCCCACGTCGACCCCGCCACCGGCAAGATGGTCCACGCGATCGGCGAGCAGTTCGCCGCGCCGCAGGGCACGCTGATGGCCACGTTGATCAAGGGCCTGCTCGCGTTCAACCTCGACTGGCAGTTCGTGCTGGTCGGCGTCGCGCTGGCGATCACGGTCGAGCTGTGCAGCGTGTCGGCCCTGGCGTTCGCGGTCGGGGCGTACCTGCCGCTGGCGACGACGCTGCCGATCTTCTGCGGCGGCGTGGTGCGCTACTTCGCCGATCGCGGGAAGCCCAAGCCCAAGGCGCACGAGGAGGAGGACTTCGGCCCCGGCAACCTGTACTCCACCGGCCTGGTCGCCGGCGGTGCGCTGGCGGGCGTGCTGTATGCGATCGCGGCGGCGCGCATGGGCGAGGGCCTCGAGCGGTTGTCGATCCGGCCCGTGCTCGTCGAGGCGATGGGCCAGGGCGGCTACGATCTGCTCGGCGTCGGCTTCTACGTGCTGATGGCCGCGATGCTCATCCGCGTCGCGCGGCGGGGCTGACCGCGTCGCGCGGCGGGGCTAGCGGCGGAGCCCGTGGGCGACCGCGCCGCCGGCGATGACGCCCGCGATCGAGGCGACCGCGTCGAGCAGATCGAGGGAGCGGTGGGGGAACAGGCCCTGCGACAGCTCCTCGAGCAGCACGAGGGTCGCGACGACGGCGACGATCGCGACGGCCCTGCGGCGGTGGAACCAGGCCACGGCGAACAGGCCGCATGCCCCGTACAGGGCGAAGTGCAGGGCCTTGTCGTGGCCGGCGAACACGGCGCCATCGAAGCCGAGCAGCGAGAGGTCGGCGACGAGGCTGATCCCGACGATGACGACGAGCACGGCGGGGAAGGCCCAGGCCCAGCGGGGACGCGTGTCGTGCATGTGCTCGCCAGCATGACCCCCGGCGTCGCCCGCGGCGCCACGGCTCGCGCGAGCGGTCGATGTTCCCATGTGAACGGCACGGGCGAACCCGAGCAGGCGCGGCTGGCCGCGCTGCGCGCCGTCGCATCGTCTGGGCGCAACGCAAAACAAGGCCCTACGCACTTCCCCTCACGCAGTCGTCATCCGTCCGTGGCATCCTCGCGCTGGGCTGCCGACTCCGTGCCCCAGCCCAAGGATTTGCCATGACCCGTCGTTCGTCGGTCCTCCTCACCTCGGCCCTCGCCCTCGCGTGCAACTCGTCTGGGAGTTCGACCTCCGAGGCCACCGCCGAGGGCACAGGGTTCGACTCGGATCCCACGACGACGGCCGCGACGCCCGGGGAGAGCTCGACCGATCCCGGCGCGCCGCCGACGTCGACCGCCGACCCCGCCGACACGACGTCGCCGCCGGACGAGGAGAGCGGCAACGGCACCAAGTTCGACGTCGCGGGCCTGCTCGACATGGAGGCCAGCAGTTGCATCGGCCACGAGGTCGACGCCACGTTGACCGGCACGGTGTACGGCCCCGACGGCGAGCTCCCCGTCGCCGGCGCGCTGGTCTACCTCACCGCGAACGAGCCCGCGGGCATCCCCCAGCAGGTCTACTGCGCCGAGTGCACCGAGCTGGCGTGCGGCGACGATCAGACCCTCACCAACGCGGATGGCTCGTTCACGCTCAACGCGGAGTCGGGCGCGGGCAAGTTCCTCGTCGTGCAGAAGGGCCAGTTCATGCGCGTGACGCCGATCGACGTCGCGCCGGGGCCCGCGGCGATGAACACCAACTACACGACGCTGCCCAGCGCGACCGACGAGGCCGCGGGCGAGTGGACCCCGCGGATCGCCGTCGCCGACGGCTCGTACGATCGCATCGAGGACGCCCTGGGCAAGTTCGGCATGGGCGACACCGTCATCGGTGCGTTCGAGGAGCGGCTCGTGCCCGGCAGCGAGACCTTCGACCTCTGGGACAACGGTCGCGATCCCGGCCTGGATGGCTTCGCGTCGGAGGGCACGTTCGCGGAGCTCGTCGCGGACCCGGCAGCGCTCGCGGAGTACCACATCATCTTCGTGCCGTGCTCCGGCAGCGCCTTCACGAACGCGCTCACGCCCCAGAACATCCAGAACATCCGCGACTGGGTGGCGGCCGGCGGCCGCTGGTACGTCTCCGACTGGTCGAACGAGTGGCTGCAGATGGTGTTCCCCGAGTACCAGGACCTGAACGGCTGGGACGGCTCGATCGGCAGCGCCGACAACGGCTCGTACGACTCGCTCGCCGACATCCTCGATCCCGGCCTGCTCGAGTGGCTCGAGGCCCTGCCGGAGGCCTTCGTCGACATCAACCCGCTCAACGACGAGGAGCACCCGACGCTGACGCAGCTGCCCCAGGTGCTCACGGTCGACAACTGGTCGGGCATCGACGCCATCTTGCCGGTGCTCGTCGACGACGGCCAAGGCGGCATGGTCGACGTCGGCCACAAGGTCTGGCTCGAGGGCCCCGGCGGCCTGCCGGCGGCGGTGCACCCGCTGACGGTCACCGGCCAGTTCGGCTGCGGCAAGATCCAGTTCACCAGCTACCACACGGCGGAGTTCTTCAACTACGTGGGGTTGTCGCCGCAGGAGCTGGTGTTGATCTACACGATCCTCGAGATCGGCTCGTGCCAGGAGCCGCTGCCCCCACCGCAGGGGTGAGGACGACTGACCTCCCGCGGCGCCGCAGGGGTGCCGCACGCCACGCGTATTTCCCCGCCGCGCGCCCCCACGCAGGCGTAGCCTGGATCGGTGGGGGCGACGACGATGCGCACATGCACGTGGGTGATGTCGATGCTCGTGGCGGGCTGCTACGCCGGCATCGACGGTGGCGCGGGCCAGGGTGACGCCGACACGGGCGAGAGCGACGACACCGCGGGCGCGGGCACGGCGGCGACGACCGGCGACGACGGGCCGATCGCCGCGTGCGGTGAGACGCCGTCCCCCGGGTTGTCACCGATCCGGCGCCTCACGCCGTTCGAGTACGACGCGACGATCGAAGATCTGTTCGGCGACGACTCGCACCCGGCCGCGGGCTTCCCCCAGGAGGGCGGCTCGGGCTTCGACAACAACGCGGACGTGATCTCGGTGAGCCCGCTGCACGCCGAGAAGTACATGCAGGCGGCCGAGGCCGTGGCCGCCCGCGCGACCGAGGATCTCGCGGCGCTGCTGCCGTGTGATCCCGCGAGCGTCGACGACGCGTGCATCGCCGACTGGCTCGACGAGTTCGGCGAGCGGGTGTGGCGGCGGCCGCTCGACGCCACCGAGCACGCCGAGCTGCTCGCGTTCTACCAGGGCGCCCGCGAGCTGCACGGGGTGAACGAGGCGGTGTCGCTGGTGCTGCAGACCATGCTGCAGTCGCCGTACTTTCTGTACCGCGTCGAGTTCGGGCTGCCGTCGGCGGGGGATGACGTCGTCCGCCTCGGCGACTGGGAGATGGCGACGCGCCTGTCGTACCTGCTGTGGGGATCGATGCCCGACGACACGCTCTTCGCGGCGGCGCGCGCCGGCGAGCTCGCGACCGCCGAGCAGGTCGAGGCCCAGGCAAGGCGCATGCTCGAGCAGCCCCGCGCCCGCGCGATGCTGCTGCACTTCCACGAGCAGTGGCTCGACTACGCCGCGATCGACGGGCTCACGAAGGACGCCGAGGCGTTCCCCGACTACGGCCCCGACATCGCCGCGGCCCAGCGCGCCGAGATCGACGCGTTCATCGAGCACGTCATCTGGGAGGACGATGGCACCGTCGCGTCGCTGCTCACGGCGCCGTACACCTTCGTCGACGACGCGCTCGCGGCCTACTACGACCTGCCTGCGCCCGGCGGCGCCGGACTGCAGCAGGTCACGCCCGTCGGGCGCGACGTCGCGGGCGTGCTCACCCAGGGCGCGATGCTGGCGGTGCAGGCCAAGCCCCACGAGACCCACCCGATCGCCCGCGGGCTGTTCGTGCGCGAGCAGCTGCTGTGCACGATCCCGCCGCCGCCGCCGCCCGACCTCGACATCGTACCGCCACCGGTCGATCCGACCGCGACCACCCGCGAGCGCTACGAGCAGCACCGCAACGACCCGGCGTGCTCGGGCTGCCACAACCTCATGGATCCGATCGGCTTCGGGCTCGAGACCTTCGACGGCTCGGGCCGGTGGCGCACGACCGAGAACGGCCTCGCCATCGACGCCGCCGGCGAGCTCGCGGGCACCGACGTCGACGGGCCGTTCGTCGGCGCCGCCGAGCTCGGCGCGCGGCTGGCCGGCTCGCAGATGGTCAACGACTGCGTGAGCACGCAGTGGTTCCGCTACGGCTACGGGCGCACCGAGTCGCCCGAGCAGGACGCCTGCTCGATGGCCCAGCTCCGCGAGCGCTTCGCGGCGGGCGGCTTCGACATCAAGGAGCTGCTGGTGGCGCTCACCCAGACCGACGCGTTCCTGTTCCGACCTGCGGTGGAGGGCTGACCCATGCGACGACCGATCAGTCGACGGACCCTGTTGCGCGGCGCCGGTGGCGTCGCGATCGCCCTGCCCATGCTCGAGGCGATGCTCCCGCGGAGCAGCCACGCCGGCGGCACGGCGGACTTCCCCCGGCGCTTCGTCGTGTTCTTCAGCGCCAACGGCACGATCCACGAGCGCTGGAACCCGATGGGCAGCGCCAACGATTTCACGTTCGTCGATCCGGCGAACCCCGAGCAGCTGCGCATCCTCGCTCCGCTCGAGCCGCACAAGGCCGACCTCGTGGTGCTGCAGAACCTCGCCCAGCAGTCGCGCTCTCACGGCCCCGGCGGCAACGGCCACGACATGGGCATGGGCCACATGCTCACCGCCAACACCCTGGTCGAGGGGCCCAGCGGCTACGCCGAGTTCAGCCACCTGCCGGACGGATCGGTGGCGGGGCCATCGATCGATCAGGCCATCGCCGAGGTCATCTCGGGCACCACGCCGTATCGCTCGCTCGAGTTCGGCGTGCGCGCCAACCTCGACCTCGCCCGGCAGCTCACCAGTCGCATGTGCTACCGCGGGCCGTTCGAGGTGTTGCCGCCCGAGAACGACCCCCAGGCGGCCTTCGATCGCCTGTTCGCCGATCTCGACGCCGATCCGGCCGAGATCGCGACGCTCCGGGCCAAGCGCAAGAGCGTGCTCGATCGGGTCGGCGAGGACTTCCTCCGGCTCGAGGCCAAGCTCGGCGCCAGCGATCGGCAGAAGCTCGAGTCGCACCTCGATGCGATCCGCGAGCTCGAGCAGAGCCTGAGCAACGACCACGGCCTGCTCGACGGCTGCGCGATGCCGACGGTGCCGGGCAAGCTCGACTACGACGCGAACGACAACTACCCGCTGGTCGGTCAGGCGCACATGGACCTCATGGTGATGGCGCTCGCGTGCGACCTCACCCGCGTGACCAGCCTGCAGTGGTCGACCGCCCAGAGCGGCACCCGCTTCACCTGGCTCGGGCACGGCAGCGATCACCACGGCATGTCGCACGAGGCCGACAACGACGAGGTCATCCGCGAGCAGCTGGTGGCGATCAACCACTGGTACGCCGAGCAGTTCGCCGCGCTCATCACCGCGATGAAGCAGGTCGTCGAGGGCGACGGCACCCTGCTCGATCACAGCGTGGTCATGTGGTGCAACGAGCAGGGCAACGGCGACACCCACTCGGCGCAGGAGATCCCGTACGTGCTCGCCGGCAGCGCCGGCGGTGCGATCGAGACCGGCCGGTGGATCGACGCCCAGGGCCGCGCGCACAACGATCTGTACGTGTCGCTGCTGCGGGCCTTCGGCGCCGACGTCGACACCTTCGGGCTCGCCGAGGTGTGCACCGGCCCGATGCCCGAGCTGTAGCGTCGCGTCAGCGGGCGCGGCGGCGGCGGAGCGCCGCGACACCGACGAGGGTGAGCAGGCCGAGCGGCGCGTTGCCCCGGGGCGTCGCGCAGCCGCAGCCGCCCGCATCCTCGCCGTCCGCGGCCGCGCCACCGGACGTGTCGCCGTCGATCGGGCCCTCGCCGGTGGTGCCGTCGCCCTCGCCGGTGGTGCCGTCGTCGCCGCCCGAGGTGTCGGCCTCACCCTCGCTGCCGCCGGTGTCCTCGCCCGGCGGGTTGGTGGGCGCCTCGACGCCCACGCCGATCGCGATCCACTCGCTCTGGGTCGCGTTGCCGGCGTTGTCGGTGGCGACGAGCCGCAGGTTGTAGCCGCCGGCCGGGAACATCGTGTTCCAGCGGTACGGTGGGTACGTCAGCGACTGCGAGACCATGTCGCCGTCGACCGGCGCGATGATCAGCTCGACGCTCGCGACGCCCCAGCCGTCGCCGTCGGAGGCCTCGGCCTCGATGAGCAGGTCGGCCTGCTGCGCGCCGCCGACCTCGAACATCTGATCTCCGGTCGGCGACAGCACCTCGAGCGAGGGTGGCTCGGTGTCCGGCGTCGCGGTCAGCGGCTCGCCGCACACCGACGAGAACTCGCCCAGCGGGCCGGTCGCACACATCGCGTTGTAGCTGCCCTCGCCGCCGGCCGCGGGGTCGATCGGGAAGCCCTGGCAACCCCACGTCGGCTGCCAACCGCCGTCGACATCGAAGCACGGCGTGACGTCGATGCCGGACTCCTGCTCGATGAACGCGATGGCGCTCGACGCCAGGGTGCTGCCCGCGGCGCCGTTGCACTCGCCGGGGCTCGACATCTGCGCCCACGAGTGGATCCCGGCCACGCGCCAGGTGTCGTCGCCGCCCTGCGCCGCGGGCAGGCGCACCATGACCGGTCCGCCCGAGTCGCCGCTGCAGATCGTCTCGACGCCGTTGCCGGTGATGATCTCGCCGCTCGGGGTGATGGTGGACACGTCGAGCGCGACGAACTTCTTGCGGCCGCTGTCGCCGTTCTCGTCGACGCCGAAGCCGACGTGCGTGATCTCGGTGCCGGGGTTCAACACCGACTCCTCGCAGCCGGCCACGATCGGGATGATGGGGATGTTGTCGATCGGCGTCGCGAGCTTGCAGAACGCGTAGTCGTCACCCTCGCCGGTGTTGCCGAAGCCGGGGTTGGCGCGGCAGTACTCGGTCGCGGCGAGCTGCGTTGCCGTCGATGCGTTCTCGCCGAAGCGGACGTCGGCGCTCACGTCCCCGGGCACACAGTGCGCTGCGGTCAGCACGATCTGCGGGTGCACGAGGGCGCCGGTGCAGGCGCCACCGTTCGTCGACAGGTACACCACCGACGGCCACGCGCACTGCTCGGTCTCCTCGCCGCCGTAGATCTGCGGCTCGGGGACCGTGGTCGTCAGCGTGTCCGCGTGGGCGACGGCGGGGAGGAGGACGAGGCTGAGGGCGAGGCGCTGCATGGCGCCAAGAAGCTTTCATAGCTAACGCTGAAAGACAACATATAGGTCGGCCTGCGCAAGAATACCCAGGATTGCCGCATCATTGATGCATGACTAAAACGTGATGTGCACCACTCGTCGACTTCCATGTGATCGGCGACGCGGGCTGGAACTCTCGGCGGGGCGACGCGGCGTGCCGATGCATACGCCAGCGGCGTCGCGAGAAACGCCCCGGCGATTTTCTCCGCGCCGCGCGGCGTTTGCTGCACGGGTTCGGACCGGCCCGCGCCAATGCAGGCGCGAAGGCGGGATCACGATGCTCGATGGATTCGATGGTGCGCTGCGACGAGTGAGTGGACCGGGGTCGAGGCCCACGGGGAGCGCGCGTCGGCCGATGGACTGGCCCGGGCCGGGGCCGATCGATCTCGCCCTGCACGATCTCCCGCACGCCTCGTCGACGACCGAGTGGTGGTATCTGAAGGCCCACGTCGAGCTCGCGGACGGTCGCACCGCGTCGCTGTTCGCGGCGTTCTTCCGGGTGCTGAAGGGGCGCGACGCCGAGACCGGCGCGCTGCAGTACGCGCACTCGATCACCTGGGCGATCTCCGACACCGCGCGGCAGCGCTACCTGACGCAGTCGCTGGTCGATCGCGACGCGCCGCGGCTGGGGATCGAGAAGCTCGACCGCGGCGAGGGCAGCCGCGATCCGCGGATCCGTCGGGCGATGCGCGAGGTCTGCGTGCGCGGCCGCGTGCCGTACCCCGATCGCCTGTTCGAGCGCACGCCGTTCGTCGCGACCGGCCGGCTCGAGCTCGAGTTCGACGACAACCGCCTGTGCAAGTCGGACGACGGCGACTATGTCCTGCGGCTGCGGTGCCCGCGGCAGCGCATCGAGGTCGACCTCGTGCTGTCGCCCGGCAAGGCCGCGGTGCGCCACGGTGACGACGGCGTGGTGAAGGGCACGCAAGGCGAGGACATGTTCTACTACTTCGTGCCCCGCTGCGGCGTGAGCGGCTCCGTGGCGCAGGACGGCGTCGCCGTGCCGGTGGTCGGCGGCAGCGGCTGGTACGACCACGAATTCGGCCGGCACCCCGAGGGCGAGGCGAGCGCGGACAAGGGCAAGCGCGACGACGTCGCGTGGAACTGGTGTGGCCTGCAGCTCGACGACGGCACCGAGGTCTCGGCGTACCGCATCGTGAACCTCGAGACCGGCGAGCTGCTCGGCGAGCGGATCCTGTTGGTCGACGCCGATGGCAACCGCCACGACGTCGCGGGCACCTTCGAGGGCCGCGGCGTGTGGCACAGCGCGCGATCGTTCAACGAGTACCCCACGCACTGGGCGCTGTCGGCCCCGGCGATGGGGCTCGATCTGCAGCTCGACGCGACGTTCGATGATCAGGAGTTCGTCACCGTGATCTCCAAGCCCGCCTTCTGGGAGGGCCGCGTGGAGATCACCGGGACGCGCGCGGGCCGGCCCGTCGCGGGGATCGGCTACGTCGAGCGCAGCGGCTTCGCCAACGTCGACGACCTCGAGGACTTCTTCGGCGCCGTCGGCCGACGCGTCCGACAGTCGGTCGGCGATCTGTGCCCGCGCGAGCCGAGCTTCGTGCAGGCCCGCGATCTCATCGCGAGCGAGGCCCGCGAGGCGTGGATGGACGGCGTCGACGTCGATCGCTTCGCGAAGGCGATGATCCACCCGGTGCGCGAGATCACCGATCGCGGCGGCAAGTCGTGGCGCTCGTACGCGGCGCTCGCCTGCTGCGACATCGTCGGCGGGGACTCGCGCGCGTTCGTGCAGTGGCTCGCGATGCCCGAGCTCATGCACGTCGGCTCGCTCATCGTCGACGATGTGCAGGATCGATCGGAGGTCCGCCGCGGTGGCCCGACGGCGCACCAGATCTACGGCGAGGCCCATGCGATCAACGCGGGCACGGCCTGCTACTTCATGGGCCAGAAACTGCTCGACGCCAAGCAGCTGTCGGATGCGGATCGACTGCGGATCTACGATCTGTACTTCGAGGCGCTCCGCGCCGGCCATGCCGGGCAGGCGCTGGACCTCGAGGGGTTCGACGACGTGCTCGACGACGCGGTGGCGTGCGGCGACGGCGAGGGGCTCGAGCGGCGCATCCTGGCGATCCACCGGTTGAAGACCGCGGCGCCGGCCTCGGCGCTGGCGCGCATGGGGGCCGTCGCGGGCGGCGGCACGGCGGCGCAGATCGAGGGCGTCGGCGGGTTCTTCGAGGGGCTCGGCCTGGCGTTCCAGATCATCGACGACGTGCTCAACCTGCGCGGCTTCGGCCGCGGGCTGAAGTCGACGGGCGAGGACATCATGCACGGCAAGGTGACGCTGCCGGTGGCCAAGGCGTTCGGTCGGCTCGCGCCAGAGCGCCGCGCATGGTTGCTCGCCGAGCTCCGCGACAAGCCGCAGGCGCCCGAGCGGATCGCCGCGTGCATCGCCGCGATCGAGGAGTGCGGGGCGCTCGACGCCTGCGTCGAGCAGGCCAACGCGCTGGTCGAGTCGGCGTGGCAGCGGTTCGATCCGCTGGTCGAGGACTCGTTCCCCAAGCTGATCCTGCGCGCGTTCGGCTGGTATGTGCTCGAGCGACACTACTGATCGTCTGGCGCGCGACCTCGCGGTGCCCGGCCGCTGCCGCGGCGCCGCGCTGGCGCGGTGGGCCGAGCTGTGCCGCGCGCGGTTCGGCGACGCGGCGCTCGTCCGCGTCCGCGATCGGCTCCGCGCGGCGGGCCGCGACCTGCCCGACGCGGCGGGCCGCGATCTGCCCGACGCGCCGCCCAAGGACGCGTGGTACCCCGTGGGCGTCCAGCTCGTGCTGACCGCCGCGATCATCGACGAGTGCCTGGGCGGCGACGAGGGTGCGCTCGCGCCGATCGTGATCGAGGACGTGCAGGCCGGGCTGCCGCGCGTCGCCGCGATCTTCCTGCGGACCGCGGGCCCCGGCCCGGTGCTCGCGCGCGCCCGGCAGCTCCACGCGCACCTCTACGACATCGGACACGTCGACGCGACCACGCGCAGTGGCGGCGCGACGGTGCACTACGAGGGCGCGGCGCTGTTCGTGCATCCGATCTGGCGATTGCTGCAGCGCTGCGCGTACCGAGGCCTCGTGCAGCTCGCCGGTCGCGAGCTGCTGTCGCTCGACGAGGCGACGCCGAGCGACGCGGGCTGGCGCGTCGATCTCGTCTGGCGGTAGGGCTCGTCTGGCGGTAGGGCTCGTCTGGCGGTAGGGCTCGTCTGGCGGTAGGGCTCGTCCGGCGGTGGCGCTGGTCTTGCGGTAGGTCGACGAAGGCGCGCGTGCTATCGTCCGGCGCGCGCGTGTCGGCGTTCGCGATGCTCGGTCCGGTGCTCGTGGCCCTCGCGCCCGCGCCCCCGCCGATCGAGCCCGTCGCGGGGGCGCCGACGATCGAGTACGCGCCGGCGCCGGGCTGCCCCGACGCCGCGGCGCTGCGATCGCGGGTCGAGCGGCTCATCGGTCGACCGCTGCGCGACGGCGCCGAGGCGGTCGCGGTGACGGCCACCGTCACGCACGGCGAGACGTTCGCCCTGGCGCTGCGGGTGCGCAGCGACACGGGGGTCCGCGAGCGCACAATCACCGCGGCCAGCTGCGAGGCGTTGGTCGAGATCGCCGCGCTCGTGATCGCGGTCGCCGTCGACCCCTCGGCGTCGCTCGAACCCGAACCCGAGGCCGAGCCCGAGGCCGAGCCTGAGCCCGAACCCGAGCCGAAGGCGACGGCGCCACCGCGGCGCGCCGCGATCCCGCCGCCGTCGCGCCGTCGGACGCGGCCGACGGGGACCGTCGGTGTGCTCGCGGGCGTCGGGCTCGGGATCGTTCCGGGCCCGACCGCGGTCGTCGGAGGCGGCGGCGGCGTCCGCTGGCCCCACGCGCGCCTCGATCTCGCGGTCGAGCACGCCGTCACCCGGACCGCGCGGCAGGACGCGGGGCGCGGCGTCGAGGTGCGGGTCCTCGCCGCGCGTGCGCAGGGCTGCTGGGTCCCCACCGTGGGCCGCGTCCTCGAGTTCCCGCTGTGTGCCGGGGTCGCGGCCGGGGTCGCGCGCGGGCGCGGGTTCGGGGTCCCGCGGGGCGAGACGCGCCGCGCACCGTGGGTCGGGCTGCACGCGCAGGCAGGGTTATTGATCGCCCCGCTCGCCGGCCGACGGTGGTTCGCGTTCGGCCCGATGGTGCGACTGCAGGCGCCGCTGGTCCGGCCCGCGTTCACCCTCGACGGCTTCGGCGTGGCCTACCGCACGAAGGCGGCGGGCTTCGTCGCGGGTCTCGCCGTCGAGCTGCGTTTTCCTTAACGGGTTTCCGGGCGCTGTGCCAAAGATCCCTTCGACGTGTCGCCGAAGTTGCTCGAGCTCGTGAGTCCTGCGCGCCCCGGTGAGGCGCTCACGCTCGGCGAGGTGTACCGCGAGCACCAGGGGTTCGTGTGGCGGTCGCTGTATCACCTCGGCGTCGCGCGGGCCCAGGTCGACGATGCGGTGCAGGACGTCTTCCTCGTGGTGCACCGCCGGCTCACGGAGTTCGACGGCCGCACGACCCTGCGCAACTGGCTGTACGGGATCGCCCGCCGCGTCGCGAGCCAGTACCGCCGCGGCGCCGAGCGCTCGGCACAGCGACTGCGGGTGGTCCCGCCCGACGACGCCGACGATCCCGGCGACGGCCCGCGCCTCGAGGCCGCGCAGCTCGTGCGGCGCTTCCTCGAGGAGCTCGACGACGAGAAGCGCGAGGTCTACCTGCTCGCCGAGCTCGAGGGCATGAGCGCGACCGAGGTCGCCGAGGCGCTCGATCTCAACGTCAACACCGTGTACGCCCGGCTCCGCGCGGCGCGGCTCCGCTTCGAGAAGGTGGTCGCGCGGCACGATGCGCGCGCGCGCCGGGAGGAGCGGACATGAAGCCGGCGCAACCATCGACGGCCGCGGCTGCGGTGTTGGGCGAGTACGCGGCGCACGTCGAGGCGATCCAGGGCGACGCGAACGCGGGGCTGCAGGCGCTGCTGCGGCGCATCGATCGCGGCGAGCCGGCGATGGAGCTCGACGACGCGCCGCCGGTCGCCGCGCCGCGACGACGCTCGCGCCTGCCGATCGCGATCGCGCTGGTCGGGCTCGCCAGCGCGGCCGCGGTGGTGGCGTTGTGGCTCGGTGGTTCGGGGTTGCGCGCGGGGATGCAGGAGTCGACCGCGAGCGCGGCGGCGTACGAGCTGCCGGCGCCCGCGTCGGGATCGGCGGAGCGCCGCGTCGCGCCGGCCGAGGCGTGGGTGGTGTCGCCGCGTGCGTCGGGGGGCTCGAGTGAGGCGCCAGTGCCGACGCAGGTCGAGGTGCCCGCGCAGGTCGAGGTGCCCGCGCAGGTCGAGGTGCCCGCGCAGGTCGAGGTGCCCGCGCACGTGCCGGTCCGCAAGCCCGTCGTGCGGCCGCGCGTCGAGGCGGTCGTGTCGGACGCGGGGGGGCACGACGAGGCGCCGGCGGATCCGCTGCTCGAGGTCCGCGGGTTGGCGCGCGCCCGGGCGGCGCTGCGCGACGGCGATGCCGCGTCCGCGCTGCGGCTGCTCGACGCGCACCGTCGCGAGTATCCGCAGAGCGCCTACGACGAGGAGCGCGACGTGCTGGTGGTGGCGGCGCTGTGCGACGCGGGCCGCTCCGACGATGCCCGCACCGCTGCCGCGAACTTCCGCCGCGCGCACCCGGGCTCGCCCCTGACGGCGCACCTGTTGGGGTGTACGAACGAGTCGCCGTGACCCGGATCGCCGCGGCGTGCGTCGGTGCGAGCCTGCTCGGCTGCGTCGTCACGACGTCGGTGGGGAGCGACACGGGGGCGGGCGCGACAGGGGGAGGTGGCGAGGCTGCGGACGGTGGCGACGCCGCGAGCACCGGGCTCGTCTCGAGCAGTGGTGAGACCGGTGTTGCGATGACCACGGGCCCCGGCGCCACGGGCTCGACGACCGCCACGTCGAGCGGCACGGAGGGCGCCGAGGACACCGGGACCACGACGGGCTCCGATCCCCTCGACGCGTGCATGGCCCCCGCACCCGACGAGGTGTTCGGCGCCTGTATCCCGACGCCGGGCGACAGCGCGTGCGTGGTGTGCATCAAGATCGCCTGCTGCGCGGCGCTGAGCGCCTGCGATTCCTACGCGACGTGCGTGTGCCTGCTGGTCTGCGCCGAGAGCGGGGCGTCGCCGGCCGAGTGCATCGCGACCTGCGGTGGCGCGGACGACGTGTGCGACCTCGCCGACTGCGGCGTGGCGCAGTGCGGCCCGGCCTGCGGGGGGTAGGGTTCTCTCGGCGCTGCGGCGCTGCGAAGGGCGGTGGCGCGGTAGAGTGTACCGATGCGAGCACGGTCGTCGTTCGGGGTCGTGGTGCTGGGATGCGCGCTCGCGGGGGCGTGCGATTCGTCGAGTGGGAAGGTGCCGGATGGCAAGACGGACGCGAAGGCGAAGGCGTCGCCGTTGGAGCCGCGCGGGATCGAGGAGATGAAGCGCGTGAAGCAGGATGTGGAGGACGCGCAGAAGGCGGGGATGAAGCGGACGGATGATGCGATCGACAAGGCGGCGCAGGGAGACGCGGTGGGGAGGGGGGCGCCGGGAAGGTGAGGGGGGAGGTCGGGCCGTACGTTGACGCCTGCGAACTGATCACTTCGGAGAGGTTTGCTTGGTGATTAGCACCTCGGAGCCTGTCCGATTTTTTGTGTAGGCGTCCGGCTCGGCGTCAGACGGGGAGTCGCCCTTCGAAGTGGATCGCGAACTGGTGGAGGGCGCGGCCCCAGTCTTTGATG
>LNFM01005021.1_pt1 | contig 23469 bp, 21 predicted proteins | sample 596031 | NCBI WGS metagenome assembly LNFM01 (sample SAMN04254537, study PRJNA301005) | activated carbon metagenome | isolation source: dual media filters at the Ann Arbor, Michigan drinking water treatment plant | place: USA: Ann Arbor | reverse complement strand
GCGGTGACGATCCGGGTCTTCCAGGGCGAGCGCGAGATGGCGGCCGACAACAAGATGCTCGGCCAGTTCGACCTGATGGGCATCCCGCCGGCCCCGCGCGGCGTGCCGCAGATCGAGGTGACCTTCGACATCGACGCCAACGGCATCGTCAACGTCCAGGCCAAGGACAAGGGCACCGGCAAGGAGCAGCAGATCCGCATCCAGGCCTCCGGTGGCCTCTCCGACGCCGACATCGAGAAGATGGTGAAGGACGCCGAGGCCCATGCGGCCGAGGACAAGAACCGCCGCGAGCTCGCCGAGGCGAAGAACCAGGCCGACGGCCTCGTGCACTCGACCGAGAAGGCGCTCTCCGAGCACGGCTCGAAGGTCGCCGAAGGTGACCGCAAGGCCATCGAGGACGCCCTCGCGGCCGTGAAGGAAGCGGTGAAGTCCGAGGACGTCGAGAGCCTCAAGGAGAAGACCAACGCCCTGGCGCAGGCCTCCATGAAGCTCGGCGAGGCGATGTATGCGGCCCAGCAGGATGCGGCCGGCGCCGAGGGCGCCGCGCCGAAGAAGGACGACGTGGTCGACGCGGACTTCACGGAAGTGAAGGACGACAAGAAGAAGAGCGCGTAAGGCCCGAGGGGGTCTTTCCAGCGGGCCCCCGGAGCCAATCCGGGGGCCTTCGCTTGAACGGGGGCAGAAGCTGGGTCGATGTCCAAGCGCGACTATTACGAAACCCTGGGGGTCGGCCGCGACGCCGACGAGGCTGCGCTGAAATCCGCCTTCCGCAAGAAGGCGATGCAGTATCACCCCGACCGCAATCCCGACAATGCCGAGGCCGAGGCACAGTTCAAGGAGCTGAACGAGGCCTACCAGGTCCTGTCCGACGCGCAGAAGCGCGCCGCCTACGACCGCTTCGGCCACCAGGCCTTCGAGAACGGCGGTGGCGGCGGCCATCCCGGCTTCGGCGGCGACTTCGCCACCTCCATGTCCGACATCTTCGAGGAGCTGTTCGGCATGTCCGGCGGCCGGCGCCGCGGCGCGGGCGGCCGCGAGCGTGGCGCGGACCTGCGCTACAACATGGACATCACGCTGGAGGAGGCCTTCGCGGGCAAGTCCGCCCAGCTGCGCATTCCCACCACGGTGTCCTGCGAGGTCTGTTCCGGCACCGGCGCCAAGCCCGGCTCCAAGCCGAAGACCTGCGGCACCTGCGCCGGCCACGGCCGCGTGCGCGCCTCGCAGGGCTTCTTCTCGGTGGAGCGCACCTGCCCGACCTGCCAGGGCCGCGGCCAGGTGATCGAGGACCCCTGCGCCAACTGCTCGGGCTCCGGCCGCATCACCAAGGAACGCGTGCTCTCGGTGAACATTCCCGCCGGCGTCGAGGACGGCACCCGCATCCGTCTCGCCAACGAGGGCGAGGCCGGGTTCCGCGGCGGACCGCCAGGCGACCTCTACATCTTCCTCTCCATCGAGCCGCACGCCTTCTTCCAGCGCGACGGCCAGGACCTCTACTGCCGGGCTCCCGTCTCCATGGTGACGGCGGCGCTCGGCGGCGCCTTCGAGGTGCCGACCATCGACGGTGGGCGGGCCCAGGTGAAGGTTCCCGAGGGCACCCAGTCGGGCAAGCGCTTCCGCCTCGGCGGCAAGGGCATGCCGGTGCTGCGCTCCAAGGCGGTCGGCGACCTCTACGTGCAGGTGGACGTGGAGACGCCGCGGGCGCTGACCAAGCGCCAGAAGGAACTGCTCGCCGAGTTCGAGAAGGAGAGTTCGAAGGACACCCAGCCGGAGACGGCGGGCTTCTTCGCCAAGGCCAAGGCCTTCTGGGACGGGCTCGCCAAGGACAGCTGAGCGCGGCTCACACCGGGCGCATCCGCTCCGCCAGCCGCCGCCAGACCCGCCCGTCGATGGCGACGAGCCCGAGGCCGATCAGCGCCATGCCGGCGAAATGCGTCCAGGCGAGGCGCTCGCCGAGGAACAGCCCGGCGAGCAGGATGGTCGAGACCGGGATCAGGAAGGTCACGAGCAGGAGGTTGCTCGGGCCGGCGGTCGCCAGCAGCCGGAAGAAGATGATGTAGGCGAGCGCCGTCGACAGGACGGCGAGCGCCAGCACGGCGAGGATCGCCGGCCAGCCTGGCAGGGCGAGCGCCCATGGCCGGTCCACCAGCGCGACCGCCGGGGCCATGACGAGGCTCGTGATGGTGAGCTGGAGCCAGGCGGTGAAGGTCGGCGTCAGGCCGAGCGGCTTGATGCGGCGGCCCCAGAGCCCGGAGAAGGCATAGGACAGCGTCGCGCCGAGACAGGCGGCCACCGCCCAGAGCGGCGTATCGATCCGCCCCAGTGCCGCCGGCCCGACCAGAACCACCACGCCGAGGAAGCCGAGCGCGACGCCCGCCGCCTTGTTCGCCGTCGCCTTCTCGTCCGTCGTCAAGACGTGCATGACCACGACGCTGAACAGCGGCGTGGTCGCGTTGAGGATGGCGGCGAGCCCGGCGGGAATGGCGGTCTGGCCCCAGAAGATCAGGGTGAAGGGGATGACGTTGTTGAGCAGCGCCATCACCGCCAGCGTCGTCCACACCGCCCGCCCCCGGGGGAAATGCTCGCCGGTCGCCCGCAGCACCGCGTAGAGCACGGCGGCGCCGATGACGACGCGGGCGAGGACGAGGGTCATCGGCGGCAGGTCGAAGAGGGCGATGCGGGCGAAGAAGAACGAGCCGCCCCAGAGGACGGAGAGGGTGACGAGGAGGGTCCAGTCGCGCAGGCTCACGGGGTCGGCTCCGGTTGGGACCCGTGTCTAGGCGAGCGGCCGTCGCGCCGCCACCCGGTCTCTGTCAGCAGGCCGCAGGGGACCGTCATTGACAGGTGACAGTTCTGTGCGAGCCTCGAATCGTCCGCAGGACTGGACCATTTGATTCGGCCCGCGCGGGACTGCGAAAGGCCGCCATGTCCGACGCCATCGACCGCCTCCACGCCGCCGTCCGGGAGATCCGCCGGACCGATGCGCCCGCCTCGCGCACGGCGAAACTGCTGGCGGGCGGGCGCGCCAAGATGGCGAAGAAGCTCGTCGAGGAGGCGACCGAGGTGACGCTCGACGCCGTGGCCGGCGACCGCGCCGCGGTGGTCCGCGAGAGCGCCGACCTGATCTACAATCTCACGGTGCTCTGGACCGACATGGGCATCGCGCCGGACGAGGTCTGGCAGGAGATGGAGCGGCGCGAGCGGCTCTACGGCCTCGCCGAGAAGCTGCACAAGGGCCCCGTGGCCGTCGCCGGCGGCGGCTGAGCCGCCGTCACTCCCGGAGGAAGAGCGGCAGGTCGACCGGGGGCAGGCGCACCTCGCGGTTGACCGCGTTCAGCATGCCGACCGAGCGCCTGACGAGCCAGCCGTCGCGGTTGGGGCAGCCGTCACGGGCGAGGGATTGCGCGGCGCGCAGCGTGCGCACGAGGCGAGCGCGGTCGGGCGTCGGCAGGCCGGCCCGCTCGACGGTGGCGCGGGTGCGCAGGAACTGGGACGGGTCGGCGCAGATGTCGCCGCGCGACATGAACTGCGCCGCGGCGGGCGCCGCCGGCCAGGCGAGAAGCAGGAGCAGTGCGGCGGCGAGGAGCCGCGCCAGCCCGGCGGACAGGCGGGCCGTGTCGCCCTCGAGCGCCACGGTCTTCAGCCGCGCCGTCTTGCCCTGGACCACGGCGACCTGCGAGCGGCCGATGCCGAGTTCGTCGGCGATGAGGCTCTCCAGCGCCGCGTTGGCCTTGCCGTCCTCGGGGACGGCCCTCACCCGCGCCTTGAGCACGGCCCGGCCGTCGGCCAGCCGCTCGGAGCCTTCCACCGCGTCGCGGCCGCCGCGCGGGGTCAGCCTGACGTCGACCAGGAGGCGCTCACGCTCGACGCGGTAGGGGAGGGCGTCCATGGGCGTCCCCCTAGAAGACGTTGGGGTAGATGTAACGGATGATGATCTGCTGGATCAGGATGATGCCGAGCAGCAGCACGATGGGCGAGATGTCGATCGCCCCGAGGTTGGGCATGCGTCGCCGGATGGGCGCGAGGACCGGTTCGGTGAGGGCGCGCAGCGTGGTGTCGATCTGCGCGACGATCTGGTTGCGGTAGTTCACAACATTGAATGCGATCAGCCAGGACAGGACCGCCTGAATGATGATCACCCACCAATAGAGGTTCAGGGCGATCAGGACGACGTCGAGAATGGCTTTCATGGGTCCGCCGTGGGGATGAGGATGCCGGACCCGTTTTATGGGGTGTCGACACGGGCGGGGCAAGCGCGCGGTTGCACGCGTCGCCCTCAGGTGGCGGCGAAGGACGAGCGCTGGGCCCAGCCGGTCATGCGGTTCTCGAGCCAGACGGTGGCCATGTACATGGCGACGCCGAGGATCGCGAGGGCGATGAGGGCGGCAAACAGCAGCGGCACGTTGAAGTCGGCCGAGGCGCGCGCCATCAGGTTGCCGATGCCGTAGCGCGAGGCGTTGTACTCGGCGATGACCGAGCCGACATAGGCCAGCGTGATGGCGACCTTCAGCGAGCCGAAGAAATAGGGCATCGAGCGGGGGATGCCGACCTTGGTCATGATCTGCAGCTTGGAGGCGCCGAGCGCCTTCAGGACGTCCTCGGTCTCCGGCTCGATGGTGGCGAGGCCGGTGGCGACGTTCACCACGATGGGGAAGAAAGAGATCATGAAGGCGGTGAGCACCGCCGGCAGCCAGCCGACGCCGAACCAGATGACGAGGATCGGCACGACGGCGACCTTCGGGATCGAGTTGAAGCCGACGAGCAGGGGATAGAAACCCGCATAGAAGAAGCGGCTGGCCCCGAGGAGGAGGCCGAGGGCGATGCCGAAGGCGACGGCCAGGCCGAAGCCGGCGAGCGTCATCCATGCGGTGTGGAAGGAGTGGAAGCCGATCTGGCGGCGAAACTGCCAGATGGCGAGGCCGATGTCGCTCGGCGCGGGGAGCACGAAGGTGGAGACGGCGAAGGCTTTGCAGAGCAGTTCCCACACCAGGAACGTGCCGATGGTGCAGAACAGCGGCGCGAGCTGCAGCGACAGCTTGGTGCGGTCGAGGGCGGAGGCGCCGATCACCTTGTAGAGCAGGTAGGCGATGTAGCCGACGATGCCGATGGCGAGCGCCGCGGGCCAGGAGGTGAGGAGGATCTCGCCGATCGCATCCATGGCAGGATCCTCAGGCCGTCGACCGGGCGTGGGCGATGCGCCCGCGCAGGTCGTGAACGATGTCGGAGAACGCGGACGTGTAGGTGATCTCGAGGTCGCGCGGCCGCGGGAACGCCACCTCGCGCTCGGCGATGATCTTTCCCGGCCGCGACGACATGCAGAAGATGCGGTCGGCGAGGAAGACCGCCTCGCGCAGGTCGTGGGTGACGAGGATCACCGTCAGCGAGCCGGCCATGCGGGCGTGGAGGTCGCGGATGACGCACCACAGCTCCTCACGGGTGAAGGCGTCGAGGGCGCCGAAGGGCTCGTCGAGCATGAGGAGCTTCGGCTCGTGGATCAGCGCGCGGCAGAGCGAGGCGCGCTGCTGCATGCCGCCAGAGAGCTGCCAGGGGAACTTCGAGCCGGCACCCTTGAGGCCGACCGATTCCAGCAGGGCCTCGGCCTTGGCGACATATTCGGCCTTGTGCCGGCGCAGGCGCGAGCGGTGGGGCTCGACGATCTCGAGCGGCAGCATCAGGTTCTCGAGGGTCGTGCGCCAGGGCAGAAGCGTCGGCGCCTGGAAGGCCATGCCGGCGATCTTGACAGGGTCACGCACCTCCTGGCCGTCGACGACGACGGCGCCCGCCTGCGGAAACTGCAGGCCGGTGGCGAGCTTCATCAGGGTGGACTTGCCACAGCCGGAGGGACCGACCACCGCGGCGAACTCGCCCTCGTTGACCCGGATGTCCAGCCCGTCGACGGCCAGGGTGCCGCCGGTCGCGTAGGTGTGGCTGACACCGGTCAGTTCGACGAATGGACGCAAGGGATGAGCGCTTTCAGGGCGGTGCATTCACGCAGGGGCAGGGAGCGGCGGTCCGGCGGGGGCCCGGGAGAGGATTGGGGCGGGGGCATTCGCGCACCCCGCAACCCTCGATAAGCAAGCCTCAGGCCACCTTGCGGTCGGCGGCCGCCGGCAGCAGGTCGGAGATGAAGACGTCCTCCGGCTTCGGCTTGTTCTTGAAGGTGAAGGTGAGGCCGATCTGGTCGATGGCCGTGGCCATGCGGGCCGGGTCGATGCCGCCGATGCCGTTGGCGCGCACCCAGGGCGACAGCACGTAGTTGTCGATGGTCATCTTCAGCCGCTCGGTCTCGGTGTCGAGGCGGGCGACGTCGTTGCGCGCGACCACCAGCTTGGCGCCGGCGGCGGGGTCGGCGATGGTGTCGCGGATGCCCTTGACGAGGCCGCGGTTGAAGGCGGCGACGGCGGCGCGGTTGGAGGCGAGGAAGCCCGGGCTCGCCATGATGCCGTTGCCGTAGAGCTCGACGCCGTAGTCGTACATGTGCAGCACGACGATGTCGTTCTCCGGCACGCCGCGCGACTTCAGGTTGATGAAGGAGGAGTTGGCGAAGCCGAAGATGGCGTCCACCTCACCGGAGGCGAGCATGGGCTCGCGGACGGGGAAGCCGACGTTCTCGAAGCGCATCTTGCTGTCGTCGAGCTTGTTGACGGTCTTGAAGATGGGCCACTGGGCATAGGCCGCGTCGGGGGCGGGGGCGCCGAACTTCTTGCCCTCGAGGCTCTTCACGTCGGTGGTGATGCCGCGCGACTTGCGGCCGACGATGGCGAAGGGCGGACGGTCGTAGACGATCATGTTCGCCTTGAGGTCGACCGTCGGGTTCTCGTCGCGGAAGCGGATCATCGAGTTGATGTCGCCGAAGCCGATGTCATAGGTGCCGGAGGCGACGCGGGTGACGCCCTCCCGCGAGCCGGAGGCCGCGTCGATCGAGACGTTCAGCCCCTCGGCGCGGAAATGGCCCTTCTCCAGGGCGGTCAGGAACAGGGCCGAGGGGCCCTCGAAGCGCCAGTCGAGGGTGAAGCGGACCGGGGTGGTCGCCTGGGCGTGGACGGCGGGGGCGAAGAGCGGGGCGAGCGATGCGGCGCCGGCGAGCTTCAGGGCCGCGCGGCGGGTGGGCAGGAAACGGAACTCGGACATCGGCGGGCCTTCTGTCGATCGGTGAACTCAAGGCCTAACCCGGGGGGATGGCCGGACGACGGCCGCGGCTGGCGTGGCCACCGTGGTTTTACCGAGGGCAGCAAAGACCATGCCGTAACGGACGGCAACCGATTTCTCGCCGGGCGTCCGGGGTTTTGCCCACAAACTGGGCAGTTTGGCTAACCGCCGTGCAGGAGGCCTCAGCGACTCACCGACGCAGTCGTGGCAGGGGCGCCGAGTTCGAGCCGCGTCGGCTGGATCTCGGCCATGCCGACCGGCGTACGGATGGCGATGCGGGCGGGGACGAGGGCCCGGGTTCCGGCGACGGGGACGAGCCAGACCTGCATGTCGCGATTGGCCTCCATGGGCGCGGTCACCGCCGGGCGATGGCCGGCGATCGCCCGGTAGCGGGCGTTGCAGACGACGGCCGTGCCCTCGTAGCCCTCGACCTTGATGGTCTCGGTGCGGGCGAAGGAGAAGGAGAGGTCGTAGCGCTGGCGGCCGTCGAAGACGGGGAAGGTCTTGGCGCAGGCCTCGGCCACCGTCGTCGGGCCGGCGCCGGGGACGAAGAAGAAGCCGGCCGAGAGCGGGTCGAGGACGCCCTGGCGGTGGCTCGGCGTGACGGGGATCTGGTCGGCGGCGGCAGGCCGGTCCGGTTCGGCCGAGTGGGAGCGGATGGAGCCGCCGGCCATGGCCATGCGGATGGTGTCGTTCTGCTGGGTGGTGGCGAGGGTGAGCGTGTAGTTCGCCGGCACGGCGCGGCCGCCGGCGATGCGGCCCGAGGCCATGGCCGAGCCACGTCCCGAGGCGATGACGCGCGAGACGCCCGACAGGCGCAGCGATACCGAGGCCTGGTAGCTGTCCTGCGAGACGCGGCCCTCGAAACCGGCGATGCCGACCTGCAGACCGCCGATGAGGATCTCGTAGCGCGCGGAGACCCGCTCCTGCGCGAGCGTCGGCACGGAGAGGCACGACAGCAACGCGGCGGCGACGGGCAGGGTCGATCGGGACACGGGACACACTCCAGGACCAACGGAGCCGGACAGCGCCACCCGGCATGTCCGCATCAAAGCGCGAAATGGTTAATGGCTTGGAAATCCGGCTGTGGCTTGATGAGGGCAATGCCCCCTCGGCCCGCCTCGCGAGCGCCGCGGAGAGGCGGATCGTGAGGGGATACGGGATCTTGGGGATCGCCTGGAGGGCCTTGATCGGAGAGCGGCTGGCGGCCCTGACGCTGGTCGCGACGGCGAGCCTGCGCGCCGCCGCCGGCCTCACGGCGGTTCCCGGCCGGCTGCGGGTCGCGCTCGGGCCGACGCCGGCCCCCGCCATCGTCCTCGTGCCGCAGGACCTGCGCACCGCCGATCCGGTGCGTGCCGACGAGCTCATCGCCGGCGTCTACGTCTTCGCCGGCCGCATCATCACCGACGCCGACCCCTTCGCCGCCCGGCCGCCCAACCGCGACTGGGCCGAGGCGCTGGCCGGGTTTTCCTGGCTGCGCCACCTGCGCGCCGCCGGCACGCCGGAGGCGGCCGAGGCCGGCCGGCGCCTCGTCGCCGCCTGGATCGAGGCGCAGGCCCGCGGCCGCTTCGGGCCGACCTCGAACGGCATCGCGGCCGAACGCGTCCGCGCCTGGATCGGCGCCTCGGGCCTCCTGCTCGCCGGCGCCGACCAGGTGTTCTACCGGCGTTTCTCGCGGGCGCTGTGGCGGCAGGTGCGGCAGCTCGAGTTCCAGATGGCACGGCTTCCGCCCGGCATCGAGCGGCTCGCCGCGCTGGTGGCGCTGGTCACGGCGGGCCTGTGCATGGAGGGTGAGGAGCGGCTGGTTGCGCGGGCCTCGCGGCTGCTCGGCGAGGAACTCGACATCCAGATCCTGCCGGACGGCTGCCACGTCAGCCGCGATCCCGGCGTGCTGGTGGCCCTCGTCCTCGACCTCCTGCCGCTGCGCCAGCTGTTTCCGGCCCGCAACGCCACGCCGCCGGCGGCCATCCTCACGGCGGTGGACCGGATGATGCCGATGATCCGGTTCTTCCAGCACGGCGACGGCACCCTCGCCCGCTTCAACGGCATGGGTCAGACCGCGATCGACCAGGTGGCGACGGCGCTGGCCTATGACGAGACGCGCGGCCTCACCCCCACCTCGGCGCCGCGCGGCGGCTACGAGCGGCTGGAGGCCGGAGGCACCGTGGCCCTGGTCGACTACGGCCCGGCGCCGCCGACCGCGTTCAGCGCCCGGGCCCATGCCGGCTGCCTCTCCTTCGAGCTGTCGTCGGGCCTCGACACGATCGTCATCAACTGCGGGAGCCCGTCCCTGCAGCGCGCCGTCTGGCGGGTGCAGGCGCGCAAGACCGCCGCGCACTCCACCGTGACCGTGGCCGACCGTTCGTCGATGACCCTCGGCCAGGGGATCTACACGTCCGGCCTCGTCCTCTCGGGGCCGCGGGACGTGGCCTGCCGCCGGCAGGACCTGACGCTGGAGGCGCGCCACGACGGCTATCTCGGCCGCGTCGGCGTGCGGCACGGCCGGCGTCTCGGCCTCTCGGCGGCGGGGGACCTCCTCGACGGCGTCGACCGCATCGAGGGCGAGGACAGGCCCTATGTCCTGCGCTTCCACATCCACCCGGCGGTGACGCTGATCCCGACCGAACATCCGCGCGCCGCGCTGCTGCGCCTGCCGAGCGGCGAGGGCTGGCGTTTCCTCGCCGACCAGCCGGTCACCATCGAGGAGAGCGTCGCGCTGGCGCTCGCCGAGGGCCCGCGGCGCACCCTGCAGATCACCGTGCCGGTCGCCTCCTCCGCCGCGACGCCGGCAGTCTCGTGGTCGTTCCAGAAGCTCGAGCGGCCGCGGCCTGCCGCGCGCGCCGAGGACGAGCCCGAACTGCCGCTGTAGCCCCGGCGGCGGCGCGCGAAAGCGGTTTCGGCGGCGGCCTGCCCGTGCTAGAGCGCGCGGCATTCCCCGCCCCTGCCGGAGCCGCCCGCCTTGTCGACCGTGAAGCCCATTGCCCGTGCCCTTCTCTCCGTCTCCGACAAGGAGGGGATCGTCGATTTCGCCCGCGACCTGTCGGCGCTCGGCGTGGCCCTCGTCTCCACCGGGGGCACCTACAAGACGCTGAAGGACGCCGGGCTCGCCGTCACCGAGGTGGCGGAGCTGACGGGCTTCCCGGAGATGATGGACGGCCGGGTGAAGACGCTGCACCCGAAGGTGCATGGCGGGCTCCTCGCCATCCGCGGCAACGACGAGCACGAGGCGGCGGCCAGGACCCACGGCATCCTGCCGATCGACCTGTTGGTGGTGAACCTCTATCCCTTCGAGGCGACGATCGCCCGCGGCGCCTCGTGGGACGACACGATCGAGAACATCGACATCGGCGGCCCCGCCATGATCCGCGCCGCGTCGAAGAACCACGACGCCGTGACGGTGGTGGTGGACGGCGCCGACTACGCCGCGGTGATCACGGCGATGAAGGCGAACGGCGGCGCGACGACCCTCGACCTGCGCCGGCGCCTCGCCGCCAAGGCCTATGCGCGCACCGCCGCCTATGACGCCGCCATCTCCAACTGGCTGTTCGACCAGCTCGACGAGACGGCGACGCCCTACCGCGCCTTCGGCGGCACGCTCGCCCAGGGCCTGCGCTACGGCGAGAACCCGCACCAGTGGGCGGCCTTCTACAAGACGCCCCAGGGCGCAACGCCGCGGCCGGGGGTGGCGACGATCCGCCAGCTGCAGGGCAAGGAGCTTTCCTACAACAACCTCAACGACACGGACGCGGCCTATGAGCTGGTCGGCGAGTTCGACCCCGCCCGCACGGCGGCGGTGGCCATCATCAAGCATGCCAATCCCTGTGGCGTCGCCGAGGGTCCCGATCTCCTCTCGGCCTACGAGAAGGCGCTGGCCTGCGATCCCGTCTCGGCCTTCGGCGGCATCGTGGCGCTGAACCGCACGCTGGACGCCGAGGCGGCCAGGAAGATCGTCGAGATCTTCACCGAGGTGATCATCGCCCCCGACGCGACGGAGGAGGCCAAGGCCATCCTCGCGACCAAGAAGAACCTGCGGCTGCTGCTCGCCGGCGGCCTGCCCGATCCGAAGGCGCCGGGCATCACCGTCAAGACGGTGGCCGGCGGGCTCCTCGTCCAGTCGCGCGACAACGCCGTGGTCGACGCCATGGACCTCAAGGTGGTGACGAAGCGCGCGCCGACGGCCGAGGAGCTCACCGATCTGCGCTTCGCCTTCCGGGTGGCCAAGCACGTCAAGTCCAACACCATCGTCTATGCCAAGGCCGGCGCCACGGTCGGCATCGGCGCGGGCCAGATGAGCCGGGTCGACTCGGCCCGCATCGCCGCGCGCAAGGCGCAGGACGCGGCGGAGGCCGGCGGCTGGGGGACCCCGCTCACCAAGGGGTCCGTCGTCGCCTCCGACGCCTTCTTCCCCTTCGCAGACGGGCTGCTGGCCGCGGTCGAGGCGGGCGCCACGGCCGTCATCCAGCCGGGCGGGTCGATGCGCGACGGCGACGTGATCGCGGCCGCCGACGAGGCCGGCCTCGCCATGGTCTTCACCGGGGTGCGCCACTTCCGCCACTGAGGGCGCATCCCCACATCAGGGTCGGGCGACCCCAAGGAGACCTCCCCATGCTGCTGTCCACGACGCCGACCCTCGAGGGCGGTCGGATCATCCGCTACAACGGCATCGTCACCGGCGAGGTCATCCTCGGCGCCAACATCTTCCGGGATTTCTTCGCCTCGATCCGCGACATCGTCGGCGGCCGCGCGGGCTCCTACGAGACGGTGCTGCGCGACGGCCGCAACACCGCCTTCCAGGAGATGATGGCGGAGGCCCAGAGGCTCGGCGCCAACGCCATCGTCGGCATCGACGTGGATTACGAGACGCTCGGCAAGTCCATGCTCATGGTCTCGGTCTCGGGCACCGCCGTGACGGTGGAGATGATGATGGGCCAGCAGGCGCCGACCCAGCCCACCGGCTTCGGCGGCTCGGTGCCGCCCTGGGGAGGCCAGCGCTGACCGCCTGAGGCTCCACCTCGTCGCGTCATGCCCGGCCTCGTGCCGGGCATCCACGACTTGACCACCACGTCGATGAGAATTCGTGGATGCCCGGGCCAAGCCCGGGCATGGCCTGTGGGCCTGTGGCGACCCGCCTCTCCAACCTCCCCTGGAGGGGGAGGGTCGGCCGAGCGCCTAGAGGACGGGGTGGGCTGCAAGCCCCCTCGGGGCGTGCAGACCCTCAGGGCCTCTCGACCCGGACGAAGGACAGCACCGTCGCGCCGATCAGGAACATGATGGCCAGCATGCCGAGACCGGCGCGCTGGTCGTTGAGCGCCAGCGTGACGACGCTCGCCAGGAACGGGCCGATGAAGGCCGTGACCTTGCCCGAGAGGGCGAAGAGGCCGAAGAACTGGCCGATCTGTTCGCGCGGGGCGAGGCGCACGAGCAGTGACCGCGAGGCCGCCTGGAGCGGCCCGGCCGCCGCCCCGATCAATCCGCCGAGGACGAGATAGACCTGTTCCGGGGCCGTGGCGAAGAGCCCGTCGCCGGGTGCCGGCAGCGCGGTCCGGAAGATGAAGAAGACGTGGCCCGGGCCGATCAGCAGGATGGTGACGACGGCGAAGGTGAGGAAGCCGATCGAGCCGAGGATGACCGTCTTCGATCCCAGCGTGTCGTCGAGGCGGCCGCCGAGCAGGGCGCCGGCGGTGCCGGTGATGGTGAGCAGGATGCCGAAGAGGCCGATCTCGATGGTGGTCCAGCCGAAGACGCCGGCCGCATAGATGCCGCCGAGGGCGAAGAGCGCCACCAGTCCGTCCATGTAGATCATGTTGGCGATGAGGAAGGTGAGCACGTTGCCGTGCCGCCGCACCTCCTTCACCGTGCCCCTGAGGCTGGCGAAGCCCGAGCGCACCGCCGCTCCCATCGACATGCGGGCGGGCACGTCGGGAGTGAAGAGGAAGAGCGGGATGGTGAAGAGGATGAACCAGAGCGCCGTCAGCGGGCCGGCGGCGCGGTCGCCCTCGCGCTGGGCGGCGTCGAGGCCGAAGAGCGGTTCGAGCCCGACGAGGGTGCGGCCGGTCTCGGGGCTCGCGACGAGAAAGCCCAGCATGAAGATCAGGGACATCATGCCGCCGAGATAGCCGATGGCCCAGCCGAGGCCGGAGAGCCGGCCGATGCGCTCCGGCGGGACGAGGGTCGGCATCATCGCATTGTTGAAGACGGTGGCGAATTCCGCGCCGATGGTCGCCAGGACGAAGGCGACGAGGACGATGGCGATGGTCTCAGGCGCCCCGGGCCGGCCGAACCAGAGCAGCGTGGCGCCGACGATCAGCAGGAGGCCGAAGGCGGCGATCCACGGCTTGCGTCGGCCGGAGGCGTCGGCGATGGCACCGAGCACCGGCGAGAGCAGCGCGATGGCGATGCCGGCGGCGCTGGTGGCAAATCCCCACATGGCCTGGCCCTCCACCGGATTGGCGGCGACCGCACCGGCGAAGAAGGGCGCGTAGACGAAGGTGTTGATGAGGGTGAAATAGGGCTGCGCCGCCCAGTCGAAGAGGACCCAGCCGGCGATGGCGGATCGGGGGGCCGGCTTGGCGGCGGTCTCGTCGGAGACGGTGACCGGGGGGAGCATGACGGGGGCCTTGGACGTGTGCCGCGCCGGAGGGATTCGGGGCGTCGCGGTTGTTTGCGGGGGCTGCACGCGATGCGGAAATCACAATCGGGAGAGGCGCTTCATTCCGGCCAGCGGGGCAGGCCCTCGGGGCCGTCGGCCGGCGTGCGGGCGACGTTGAGGACCATGGCCAGCAGCGAGTAGATGCCGACGAGCGTCGGAATCTCCACCGCGCCCTGCTCGCCGTGGCGGGCGACGATGCGGGCATAGGTGGTGTCGGACCAGCGCTTCGTCGCCAGGAGCTCGGCGACGGCGTCATAGATCAGCGCCTCGTCGGCGGTCATGGCGTCGGGACGGCGGCCGTCGGCGATGGCGGCGAGGATGTCCTTGGACACGCCGGCCTTCTCCGCCTCCATGGCGTGGACCGACCACTCGAACTGCTGCGACCAGGAGCGCGCCACCTGGCAGATGGCGAGCTCCTTCAGGTCCTCCGAGAGGCACGAGCCGTAGCGCAGGCGGCGGCCGAGCGCCTCGACGTCGATCATCACCTTGGGCGAGCGCAGGAGCGGCGCATAGGGGCCGAAGGGCTCGACGCCCCGACGCTTGCGGAAATCGGCGGCGGCGGCCTCCTGGTCCGGCGTGTAGTCGGCGGGAGCGATGGGCGGCAGGCGATCGGGGGCGGCCATGGACGTGTCTCGCGTCGGTTGTTCTTATGGGTCGCGCGGATGTGACCGACTCAGATCCGCAACCGGTTTCATCATGGCGGTCGGCGGGCGCTTGCCAAGGGCCGACGGCGCGGGACGGCAGTGCGCCTTTCAGGGGATGGACCCTTCAGGGGATGGGACACATGGCATACGGGACACGCCTCGTCGCCGCCGCGCTGCTGGCGCTGGCGCCGGTCGCCGGACAGGCACAGACGCCGACCGCCGCACCGGCCGCCTGGCCGATCATCTCCGAGGCGGCGCGGGTGCATCCGGCGCTGGCCCCGAACGGCATGGTGGCGAGCCAGGAGGCGCGGGCGACCCGCGTCGGGGTCGAGATCCTGGAGCGCGGCGGCAATGCGGTGGACGCGGCGGTGGCGGTGGGCTTCGCCCTCGCGGTGACGCTGCCGCGCGCCGGCAATCTCGGCGGCGGTGGGTTCATGCTGGTTCATCTCGCGGCATCGGGCGAGACCGTCGCGATCGACTACCGCGAGACGGCTCCGGCGGCGTCGACGCCGACCATGTTCCTCGGGGCGAACGGCGAGCCGGACCCGCAGAAGTCGCGAGATTCAGGGCTCGCGGCGGGCGTGCCGGGGACGGTGGCGGGCCTCGCCGAGGCGCATCGGCGTTGGGGATCGGGGCGAATGAGCCTCGCCGAACTGATCGCGCCCGCCATCCGCCTCGCCCGGGACGGCATCGCGGTGGACGAGGATCTCGCGGATTCGCTGCCGCGCGCCGCGGCACGGCTCGGGCGCTTTCCCGCCTCGCGGCGCATCTTCCTGAAAGCCGATGGCAGCGCCCCCGGGCGGGGCGACCGGCTGGTGCAGGAGGATCTCGCCCGCTCGCTGGAGGCCATCGCCCAGCAGGGCCCGGCCGGCTTCTACGAGGGCGCGACGGCCGCCCGCATCGTCGCCGCGCTGGCCGCCCATGGCGGCATCATGACCCTGGAGGATTTCCGCGCCTACCGGCCGGTGATCCGCGAGGCGGTGCGCGGCAGCTACAGGGGCCATGCGGTGGCCTCCATGCCGCCGCCCTCCTCCGGCGGGGTGCATCTGGTGCAGATGCTGAACCTGCTCGAGCCGATGGACCTCGGGAAGCGCGGCCACAACGGCGCCGAGACGATCCACCTGATGGTGGAGGCGATGAAGCTCGCCTATGCCGACCGGGCGCAGCATCTCGGCGATCCCGACAGCGTCGCGGTGCCGGTGCGCGGGCTGACCTCCAAGGCCTATGCGGATGCGCTGCGACCCCGGATCGACCCGGAGCGGGCGCGGCCCTCCGCCGAGATCCGCGCCGGCGATCCGGCGCCGCACGAGGGCGAGCAGACGACGCATTTCTCGGTGGTGGACCGGTTCGGCAACGCCGTCTCCAACACCTACACGCTCAACTTCTCCTACGGCCTCGGCCTCGTCGCCGAGGGCACCGGCATCCTCCTCAACAACGAGATGGACGACTTCGCCGCCAAGGCCGGCGCGGTCAACGCCTTCGGCCTCGTGCAGGGCGCCGCCAACCTGCCCGGCCCGGGCAAACGGCCGCTCTCCTCGATGACGCCGACCATCCTGTTCCGCGACGGGAAGGTGGCGATGGTGACGGGCTCGCCGGGGGGCAGCCGCATCATCACCATCACGCTGCAGACCATCCTCAACGTGGTCGACCACGGCATGAACGTCGCCGAGGCGGTGGCGGCGCCGCGCATCCACCACCAGTGGCTGCCGGACGCGATCGACGTCGAGGGCGGCCTGTCGCCGGACACGCTGCGGCTGCTGGAGGCGCGCGGCCACCGGATCGCGCCGCGCGGCGCCTTCGGCAACGTCAACGCCATCGTGGCGGTGCCGGGCGGCTGGGCCGGGGCGGCGGACACGCGCCAGCGCGGCACGCTGGCCGCGGGGCACTGACAGGCACAGGGGTTCTACATGAGGCCAGTGCGTCCTTGTGGGGCGCCTCAGCAGGCCCGAGAGTCACCCACTCACCGGCGGGCAGAACGGGTGCGCTGCATCGCCCGAGTGCGTCCTTCGAGGCTCGCCGCTGGACGATGCTGTCGCATCGCCCGGGCTCGCACCTCAGGATGAGGAGGATTGTGGACTGCACATCGGTGGAAGCCACGGCTTCGTGCGCCATCCGAGATTGATGCAGGTCACCACCCTCCTCATCCTGAGGTGCGAGCCCGGAAGGCGAGCCTCGAAGGACGCACTCGCCTCATGCAGGGCTAGCCATCCCGGCCCGCTCCCTCCTGCCACAACGCTGTCAGCAAGGCCGCTGCGGAGGCCTCCGGCAGCATTGACCGTAACGCTGGTTTGTTCTCATAATGTTCCAATGAACAAAGGCCGAACGATCCATGCTTTCGACGCCGGCACGCCCTCCGCGCTGAGGGTCTCCGGCCTCGCCGCGCGCTTCCATGCCTGGCGCGGCGTCTCGGGACGGCGCTATCTCGCCACCGTCCATGCCGCTGCGACCGCGCCCGCCTATCCGGGCGCCGTCATCGTCCTCGCCCGCGCCGAGCTCGACGGAACACGCGTGGCGCTGTGGGCCGGCCGCTCGCCGGCTTCGCCCGCGGCCCTTGCCCGCCTCGCCCAGATGAAGCGGGCCGGCGAGGTGCATATCCACCTCATCGCCGAGAGCGAGGCCGACCGCGCGGCGGCCGAGGCCGACCTCTGCACCGCCGCGCCCGAAGCCGCGGCGGGCCGACGCTCGATGGTGGTTTCCTGAGCAGCCGGGATCAGCGGCGCACGGGGATGCGCGGCTCGCCCTCCACCTTCGCCCGTTTCCGGACCGCGGCCCGGCGCGAGAGCATGTTGAGGCCCTCCACCAGCGCCGAGAAGGCCATGGCGGCGTAGATGTAGCCCTTCGGCACCTTCACGCCGAAGCCCTCGGCGATCAGCGTCATGCCGATCATCATGAGGAAGGCGAGCGCCAGCATGACGATGGTCGGGTTGGCCTCGATGAAGTTCGCCAGCGGATCGGCGGCGAGCAGCATGACGGTGACGGCCACCACCACGGCGATGACCATGATGATGATCTCGTCGGTCATGCCGACGGCGGTGATGATGGAGTCCACCGAGAAGACGATGTCGAGCAGGATGATCTGCACGATGGCGGAGCCGAAATTGGCGATGACCACCGCGCCGGTGTCGGCCTCGTGCCCGCTGCTGGCGTCGACGTTGTGATGGATCTCCTTGGTCGCCTTCCACAAGAGGAACAGGCCGCCGGCGATGAGGATGATGTCGCGCCAGGAGAAGGCCTTGCCGAGCACGGAGAAGACCGGCTGGGTCAGCGAGACGATGATCGCGATGGTGCCGAGGAGCGCCAGGCGCATGATGAGCGCGAGACCGATGCCGATGCGGCGGGCCTTCTCGCGCTGCCCCTCGGGGAGCTTGTTGGTCAGGATCGAGATGAAGATGAGGTTGTCGATCCCGAGGATGACCTCCATGGCGATGAGGGTCGCGAGCGCGGCCCAGGCGGTGGGGTCTGCGGCGAGCCGGACGATGTCTTCCACGGAGAAACCTCGGAGTCGGAGGGCGAAAGCGGCCGGGCGGTATCGTCCGACGTGGGAAGACGCGGCGGTCACCGACGGGTTCCGCGACCCGCCGGAGGCCTCCCCGCGTTGTTTCGTCGCGGGGAGGCCGGTCAGTCGGCTCAGGGCTTGAGGATGACCTTGCCCTGGGCCCTGCGGCTGGTCAGTTCGCCGAGCGCCTCGGCGATCTTCTCGAGCGGAAACGTGCCGTGGACGTGGAGCGAGAGCTTGCCCTCCGCCGTCCAGCGGGCGACCTGCACGAGGTTGTCGCGGTTGCGCTCCGGCTCCTTCTGGGCGAAGGCGCCCCAGAAGACGCCGCGGATGTCGCAGCCCTTGAGCAGGGTAAGGTTGAGCGGGATTTTCGGGATCTCGCCGCCGGCGAAGCCGATGACGAGGAAGCGGCCCTCCCAGGCGATGGCGCGCAGGGCGGGCTCTGCCAGCTTGTCGCCGACGGGATCATAGATCACGTCCGGGCCCTTGCCGCCGGTCAGCGCCCTCAGGCCCTCCTTGAGGTCGTGGGTGGCGTAGTTGAGCGTCTCGTCGGCGCCGTGCTGCCGGCAGAAGGCGAGCTTCTCGTCGGAGGAGGCGCAGGCGATGACCCGGGCGCCCATGGCCTTGCCGAGCTCGATGGCGGCGAGACCGACGCCGCCCGCGGCGCCGAGCACGGCGAGCGTCTCGCCCGGCTTGAGCTGGGCGCGGTCCTTCAGGGCGTGGATGGTGGTGCCGTAGGTGATGATCATGCCGGCCGCCTGCTCGTCCGACAGGCCGTCGGGGATCGGGGCGAGGGCCGCCGCCTTGACGACCACATGGGTGCGCGCGGCGCCGTGGGAGATGTTGCCGAGCACGCGGTCGCCGACCTTCAGACCGCTCACGCCCTCGCCGAGGCTCTCGATGCGGCCGGCGAACTCCGAGCCCGGCGAGAAGGGCAGCTCCGGCTTCACCTGGTACTTGTTCTGGATGATCAGGTTGTCGAAGAAGTTGAGCCCGACCGCCGCGACCCGCACCACCGCCTCGCCGGGTCCGGCGACCGGATCGGGCAGGTCCTCGACCACGAGGCTCTCGGGCGGCCCGTAGGCCTTGCACAGGACGGCTTTCATCACGGCTCTCTCCAGGGAACGGTCGCCCAAGGCTTCTGTGGGGCGTGGCGCCGAGTCAATCCCGGCCGAAGGAAGGGCGTGCCGCCGCCGCCCCGGCAATGTGGCCCGCCGGCAGACCATGGCAGATGGCCATGAACGCGACTTCTGATTGCCTCATTCGGTGTTATCCTAGGGTATCATGACGCCCATGCGCATCGACAGCGCGCCCGGTCTGGCGCCCGGATCCAAGGCCTCGCCGAGGCCTTCGCTGCTCCGCGCGGTGCTGCGCCCGTCCTTCCTCGTGCCGGCCGTCGCCGCGGCCTGCGCCCTCGGCCTCGGCGCTGGCTTCTTCGCCTTCGCCGAAAACGCCACCCGCCCCTACGATCCCGACAGCCCGCGCACCGAAGCCATCGTGGCGATGACCGGCGGCAGCTACCGCGTCAGCGACGCCGTCACCCTGCTCGGCGCCGGCCACGGACGGAGGCTCCTCATCAGCGGCGTCAACCCGATGGTGCGCGAGCGCGAGCTCGCCCGGGCGGTGCCGGCGGCCTCGCCGCTGCTCGCCTGCTGCATCGACCTCGACCACCGGGCGCTGAACACCCGCGGCAACGCCATCGAGACCGCCAAGTGGACGCGGCTGCATTCCTTCCGCTCGCTGCTGGTGGTGACCTCGAGCTACCACATGCCGCGCACCATGCTGGAGCTGCAGCGGCTGATGCCGGACGTCAGGCTCGTCGCCTTCCCGGTGCAGACGGGCGCCCTCCATCCGCAGAGATGGTGGAAAGACGCGGCGAGCGTGAAGATTCTCGGCTTCGAATATGCCAAGTACCTGATGGCGGCGGTGGGACTGCGGCTGGACCGGGCAACCGCCGATCCACCCGTTCCGCCGCTGCGCACCGCCCGCACCTAGACCGCCGGACCGGGCGGCAAGGATCCGCCCGATGCTCCACCTGCGTTCTCTCGTCTTCAACGTCTTCTTCTACCTGTGGACGGGGCTGCTGCTCCTGGTCCTCATCCCCATCATGCTGCTGCCCGGCGACCGACTGGTCCTCGGCATCGGTCTCCTCTGGGGGCGCGGCAACCTCTGGGCGCTCAGGGTCATCTGCGACATGACGGTCGAGTGGCGGGGGATGGAGAAGATCCCCGACGGGCCGCTGCTGGTCGCCGCCAAGCACCAGTCGGCGTGGGAGACCTTCGCCTTCTTCGAGCCGTTCCGCCGGCCGGCCTATGTCTACAAGCGCCAGCTCGCCTATGTGCCGCTGTTCGGCTGGGCGGTGTGGAAGGCCCGGCAGATCCCGGTCGACCGCGGCCGCAAGGGCGAGGCGCTCGCCTCCATCACGGTGGGCGCCCGCAAGGCGGCGGCCATCGGCCGGCAGGTGATGATCTTCCCCGAGGGCACGCGGCGGCCGGTGGCCGCGCCGCCCGACTACAAGTACGGCGTCGCCCATCTCTACCGGGCGCTCGGGGTGCCCTGCCAGCCGGTGGCGCTGAACTCCGGCATGTTCTGGGCCCGCAAGTCCTTCCTCCGCCATCCCGGCACGGTGCTGGTGGAGTTCCTCGACCCGATCCCGCCCGGCCTGTCGCCGGTCGCCTTCGCCGAACGGCTGGAGGCCGACATCGAGGGCGCGACCAACCGGCTGATCGCGGAATCGCGGGCGAAGGGCGAGGGCGAGTAGCCCCGTCAGCCCTGGGGACGGAAGAAGTTGTACACCGCCTGGGCGGTGGCGGCATTGATGCCGGGGGCGCGCTGGAGGTCCTCGAGGCTCGCCCGCTCGATCGCCTTCAGCGTGCCGAAATGGTTGAGCAGGGCACGCTTGCGGGCAGGGCCGATGCCGCCGATCTCGGCGAGGCCGGCGGAGCGGATGTCCTTTTTGCGCCGGCCGCGATGGGTGCCGATGGCGAAGCGGTGGGCCTCGTCGCGCAGGCGCTGGACGAAATAGAGCACGGGGTCGCGCGGCTCGAGCCGGAAGGGCTCGCGGCCGGTCATGTGGAAGGTCTCGCGGCCGGCCTCGCGGTCGCGGCCCTTGGCGATGCCGACCAGCGGCACGTCGGCGATGCCGAGGTTGTCGAGGATGGCGCGGGCGGCGGCGAGCTGGCCGGGGCCGCCGTCGATGATGACGAGGTCGGGCCAGGAGCCGTCGGCTTCGGCCTCATCCGCCGGCGCCTCGGGCGCGTCCTCGCCCGCGGCCGGTTCTCCGGCGCGGGGCGCGTCCTTCAGAAGGCGCTTGAAGCGGCGCTCCAGCACCTCGCGCATCATGCCGAAATCGTCGCCGGGGGCGATGTCGGACTTGATGTTGAAGGTGCGGTAGTCGCGGCGGCGGAAGCCCTCGGGTCCCGCCACGATCATGCCGCCGACGGCATTCGAGCCCATGATGTGGGAGTTGTCGTAGACCTCGATGCGGCGCGGGGGCGCGGGCAGGCCGAAGGCCTCGGCGAGGCCCTGGAGGAGCTTGAGCTGCGAGGCGCTCTCGGCGAGCTGGCGGCCGAGCGCCTCGCGGGCGTTCTGGGCGGCGTGGTCGACGAGGTCCTTCTTCTCGCCGCGGCGGGGCACCTGCACCTCCACCCGCCGTCCCGCGAGGGCGGAGAGAGCGTCGGCGAGAACCGGCTGGTCCTCGACCTCGTGGGACAGGAGGACGAGGCCGGGCGGCGGCTTGTCGTCGTAGAACTGGGCGACGAAGGAGGCGAGCACCTCAACCGCCTCCAGCGAGCGGTCGGCCTTGGGGTAATAGGCGCGGTTGCCCCAGTTCTGACCTGTGCGGAAGAAGAAGACCTGAATGCAGGTCTGACCGCCTTCCTGCACAGCCGCGAAGACGTCGGCCTCGTCGACGCCGCGGGGGTTGATACCCTGGGTCGCCTGGACGGCGGACAGGGCGGCGAGGCGGTCGCGGTAGACCGCGGCGCGCTCGAATTCCATCGCCTCGGCCGCTTCCTCCATCTGCCGGGCGAGGAGCTGCTTCACCGCCTGGCTGCGGCCGGAGAGGAAGAGCTTCGCCTCCTTCACCAGGGCGGCATAGTCGTCGGGGGCCACCTCGTCGGTGCAGGGGCCGGCGCAGCGCTTGATCTGGAAGAGCAGGCAGGGCCGGGTGCGGCTCTCGAAGACGGCGTCGGAACAGGAGCGCACGAGGAAGGCGCGCTCCAGCGCGTTGATGGTGCGCCCGACCGCCCAGGCCGAGGCGAAGGGGCCGAAATAGTCCCCCTTGGGCACGCGTGCGCCGCGGTGCTTGGCGATGCGCGGCGCCGGGTGGTCGGCGGTGATGAGGATGTAGGGGAAGGACTTGTCGTCCCGCATCAGCACGTTGAAGCGGGGCCGCAACTGCTTGATGAGGTTGGCCTCCAGCAGCAGCGCCTCGGTCTCGGTCTTGGTCGAGACGAATTCCATCGCCGTGGTGGCGGCGACCATGCGGGCGATGCGGGTGACGAGGCCTGTGGGGCGGGCATAGGAGATCACCCGCTTGGCGATGGACTTCGCCTTGCCGACATAGAGAACCTCGCCCTTGGCGCCGATCATGCGGTAGACGCCGGGGCCCTTGGGGGCGTGTTTCACCGCCGCCTTGATCACCTCCATGCCGGCGGCAACCGTGCCCTCCGCCGGCGCTTCCTCCTCCTCGGGCGCGAGGTCGAGCACCGGCGCTTCCGCCTCGTCGGCGGCGGCGGCCTCGGGGTCGCGCAGGTCGGGATCGATGTTGGTGCGGCCGGGACGAGTCATGACGGGCGATATATAGGTGATCGCCGCGTCCGGCATCTGGCATCAGCGGCAGGCGGGCGTCCGTTATTCGCGCAGGCCGATCACGTCCGGCGTCTGCCAGACGAGATGCTGGCCGCCGTCGACCGGGATGGTGACGCCCGTCACCGCGGAGGCGCGGGCGAGATAGAGGACGGCGGCGGCGATCTCCGCCGGCGGGCTGCCGCCCTCCGTCAGGGTGGCGGCCACCTGGCGGGCGAAATCCTCCGGACCCTGGCGATGGCCCTGGAGAGAGGGCCCGGGAGCGACGGCGTTGACGCGGATGCGCGGGGCGAAGGCCTGCGCCATGGCGACGGTCGCGGCGGCCAGCGCCGCCTTGGTGAGGGCATAGGAGTAGAACTGCGGCGTCGGCTTGAAGACGCGCTGGTCGGTGATGTTGACGATGGCGGAGCCGTCGGGCGCCTGTGCCGCGAAGTCCTGGGCGAGGAAGGACGGCGTCTGGATGTTGACGCGGAACTGGCGGTTCCAGACCTCGCGCGTCAGCGTGCCCAGATTGTCCTCGACGAATTCGCTGGCGTTGTTGACGAGGAGGGTGAGGGGGCCGACCGCCGCCACGGCGCGGCCGACCAGGGCGTCGACGTCGGCCGGCTCGGCGAGGTCTGCGGTGACGACGGCGGCCCGTCCGCCGGCGGCGTTGATGCGGGCTGCGACGTCCGCCGCCTCTCCGCCCGAACGGTGGGCGTGAACCGCCACCGCATAGCCGGCCC
>LNFM01005535.1_pt1 | contig 23473 bp, 28 predicted proteins | sample 596031 | NCBI WGS metagenome assembly LNFM01 (sample SAMN04254537, study PRJNA301005) | activated carbon metagenome | isolation source: dual media filters at the Ann Arbor, Michigan drinking water treatment plant | place: USA: Ann Arbor | reverse complement strand
CAGGGGATTGCTCTCGCGACATTGCGGGCTTCGCCGCCGCAACGTCCGCGGCCGTATACAGCGATGAGACGTTCCGGCCGACGATTTCTGTCGCTGCGTAACCCAGGAGCCTGCTTGCCCCGGCGTTCCAGCTCAGGATATTTCCATCGATATCGAGGAGGCACATCGCGTAATCGGGCAAACTGCCGACGAAGAGCTCGAATAGTCCACCGCGATCGATGTCTTTCATGGCGGTAGCGACCTCCTACGGTGATCTACTCCACCGTGATGACAACGGACGGAGCTCGCAATGGTTGCGAGCAGAATATTTTCCTGGCCGAGAACGGCTACAAGGTGACGCCACCGTTCACATGGACTGTCTGGCCGGTGATGTAGCTCGCGGCCGGGGAGCACAGGAAGGCGATAAGAGCGGCCACTTCCGCGGGCTTGCCGTAACGGCCCATCGGAATCGACTGGTTCACCTTTTCCATGCCGGCGCGCGGCACCGCCGCATGCGCATCGGGGTCCTTCTCGATGAAGCCCGGAGCCACGCAATTCACCGTGGCGCCCGAGCTTGCGATATCGACGGCGAAAGCTTTTGCGAAGGCCTCGACACCGGCCTTGGCCGCGGCCGAGGCCGGGAAGGTCATGAGGCCGCGCGCAAAGGCATGCGCCACGAAGGACGAGACGCCGACCAGGCGACCGGCGGCGCCCGCCTTGATCAGCCACGGCTTGGCGGCCGTCGCCAGTTCGAAGAAGGCCGCCGTCATCGCGTTCTGGCTGGCATCCCACGTCGCGCGGTCGAGTTCGCCGACCTGGGTGCCTGACGATCACGTCGAGATGGCCGAACTTCTTCACGGTCTCTTCGACGAGGCGCGCAGCCGTACCGGTCTCGGCCAGGTCGCCTTCGAGAAGAAGCGTCTGGGCGCCGGCGCCAGTCGCGAAGCCCGACACGCGGTCGAGGCCCGCGCGATTGCGGCGCGCATGCAGGGCGAGCGCGGTGTCGGGCGCGGCCAGTGCGCGGGCGGTTGCGGCGCCGATGCCCGACGAGGCACCGGTGATGAGGATGACGCGGGACGGAGAAGCCATGCGACAGGAGTAGAATCCCGCGCCGCTAGCGGCAAGTCTCCCGCACGACGGGCGCCAGGAGCGCCGCGAGGCGACGCGCGCCGGCGGCGGAGAAATGTCCTTCGTCGACGAAGTCGGCTGCTCCGAAGGCATCGGCGGGCAGCGCCCGTCCGTTCAAGCAGGGCGTTCGATTGCTGCAGTAACGGCCAGAGATCGCGATCGCGCACGCGGGGCAGCCAGCCGTACAGGCCATCGCCCTTCAGCCGATCGCGGTTGACGACCTGTCCGACCCAGAGGGTCGGCGTGCCGCGCGTGCGGTTGATGGCGGAGATCGAGCGAACGTTGCGCTCGAAGATCGCCGCCTGCGCGGGATCCGACCCGCCGGCGGGCGGCAGCGCGTAGGGATCCTTGCCGTAGCGCACCGTGTCGACCTCGGCCGACACGAGGCGCGCCAGTACCGTGAGCAGCGGGGAGATCGTGACGTTGGAGCCGCCCACCCGGCGCACCTTCAGCGAATCGACCTGGCTCGGAAGATGGAAGTCGGCATAGGCGGGATCGAGGTTGGGAATGTGCGCGTTGCGCAGGTCGTTCCAGCCCACGAAGTAGATCGCGCACCGCGGTGCCTTGCCGAACTTCTCGGGATAGAAGGCGGTCTGCAGCACATGCTCCGCCGTCGTATACCGTGATTGACGACGAGCAACCGGTCGTCGCGCAACGCCTCGTCCAGCCGCTCGGGCCAGGTATCCCCCTCGCCGTTGCCGATATCGTAGGTCGCCGAACCGCCGAAGGTCGCCACGACGCCGCTGGCGGCCAGCCGCGCGGGATCGGGATCGCGACCGCGCGTGCCCTGCGATGAGTGACGGATGGCAAGGCCGGTCGCGCTCCTGAAGGCGAGGCCCGGAACGGGTGCAGCCTGCAGGACGGGATGCCACTCGAAGCGCGGAGGTTCGGCGCTGACCGGCGGCAGCAGCGAGGGCGATCCCGGGGGTGATAATGCCCATGAGCCAAGTCCCCAGGCGAACTCGACACAGGCCAGCACGAGCAGCGTTCCCGAAAGGCGCGGCCAGCGGGCCACGAGTATTCCGGCCACCAGCAGGGCGACGAGATAGAGGAAGTAGTCGGTGCGCGGACCAGCAGCCTTCAATTCGTCGATCCGGACCAGCCAGAAGGCGGCGCCGGCCACGACGAGAAGGCCCAGGAGGCCGAGGGAACGGAGGAACTTCGACACGCTGGCCAAGTCTAGGCCAGGCCAGGGCGTTTGGGCAGGCTCGCCGCCTGTGCCAGAAAGGCGGCATGTCTCTGTGGCAACGCCTGCTTGGTGCGACACTGTCCGGCCGCCGCCGGCATGTCTTCTTCGATTACAGTTACCAGGCCCGCGAGCGGGACTGGAGCATGTCGCCCGGCGTCAACACCCTGACACGCAAGGCGTACGAGCAGGCGGACGAGTACAAGGCGCTGCTCGCCCGCTTTGCGGGCCATCGCGCCTGGCTCGAGAAGATTCCGGTCCGCGCCGGCGCGAACGATCCGGCGCCGCGCTGGATCAACGGCTCCTTTCCGGCCCTCGACGCCGTGTCACTCTACGGGCTGCTCGCCCTGCACAATCCCTCGACCTACGTCGAGGTGGGATCGGGCAGCTCGACCAGGTTCGCCCGCCGCGCGATCCAGGATCACGGCCTGCGCACCCGGATCGTCTCGATCGATCCGCAGCCACGCCGCGAGATCGACGCAATCTGCGACGAGGTGATCCGCCGCCCCTGCGAGGATGTCGACATGAGGTTCTTCGCCGACCTACCCGGCGACACGCTCCTCTTCGTCGACAATTCGCACCGCTCTTTCCAGAATTCCGACGTCACCGTCTTCTTCATGGAGATCCTGCCGGTGCTACGGCCCGGCACGATCTGGGGCCTGCACGACATCTTCTTCCCGCTAGACTATCCGCAGGCCTGGCGTGGCCGCTTCTTCAACGAGCAGTATCTACTGATGAGCTACCTGATGGGCGGCGGCGGCGCCGACCGGATCCTGCTGCCCAATGGGCTGATCTTCACCAGTCCGGCGCTTCGGCCTTCGGCGCTGGCGATCTTCGAGGGCCCCCGATTCGACGGCATCGAGAAGCATGGCGGCTGCTTCTGGATGCAACGCACGTGAGGCACTCCGGCGCGGTCTAGGAGACGTTCCGGTACGTCCCGACCGACGGATCGAGGAACTGGTTGTTGGCCTCGCGGATTCGGGCCGCCGCCTCGTCGTACAGGAACGGGAGGAAGGCGTAGCGACGCCCGCGCGACACCGGCGAGACGGCATGCATGAGGGAGCAGGAGAACACCACAGCGCCACCGGGCGGCGGCTTGAAGCCGCGTGGGCCATATTCGGGGAAGCTCACTTCGCCGCCGTCGAAATCTTCATTGAGGTTGATCGAGACTGCGAAACGACGATGCGCCGTGCCCTTGGTCGTGTTGTCGCGATGGGCGGCGAAGTGCCCGCCATCCTCGGCCGTGTAGCAGCCGACCAGATAGCGTTCGATCCGCGTCGCGTCGAAGAAGTGGAGGCGCGCGATCTCTGGCACGATCCGCCGCTTGATGCGCTGCTGGATGGCCAGGATGATCTTCTGGTCCTCGACGAGGCAGTCGCGCCGCCGCTTGCGTGCGGGATCGACCCGTTCCACGGTCTTCCCGTCGACTTCGTTCATGAAGCCCGTGTCACGGCCGCCCGTCACTTCGTGCAGAGAGATGAGGCCGCGGCAGAACGCCGGTTCGAACACGTTCGGCAGGACGAGCACGGGCGCCTGCAGCGCCCCGCCCGTGTGCAGGTGGGGCGGCGGCAGGGCGTCGAGAAAGGCGAACAGTTCGGCGCAGTCGGCGCCACCGGGCTTGAAGGGAATGATCTCAAGCACCCTCAGGGTCGGATCGAGCACGACCCAGAATTGCCGCGCCTCGACCTGCGTGCCGGCCGCCGCCTCGCGCGGCAGCGCGCCATAGGCCTTGGAAACCTGGCCGTCGAAATCCCAGAAATGGCGGATGCCCGGCAGGTCCTGCCGGACGCGACCGGTATCGCGGTCCGACGGATCGACGGACACGCCGAAGATGCAGATGCGCTCGTCGTCGAACATTTGCCGATGGGCGGCCACGGCGGCGAGCGCGGCGGCGCCCCCTGGCGTACTGCCCGATACCAGGAAGCACAGCACGACGTACCGCCCCGCGACCGTGTCGAAGATGTAGCGCGGATTGCCCTCGGTCGCGGCCTGGAAGCGAGGCGCGGGATCTCCCCGCAGAAGCGTGACGAAGCTGTTTTCCATCCCAGCGCAGGCTATTCGGCTTTGATGCCGGATTCAAAAGCCGCCGCGCGAAGCCTTGACCCACATCAAGGTGGAACGCGTGTTCCGCCCGCACAGTCCGCCGCGAGAACGGGAGCACCAATGACGCACAATCACGCAATCGTCTGGATGGATAGCAAGGAAGCCCACGTCTTCCACTTCAACGCGGTGGACGTCGAAAGCGAGGTGCTCAAGGCGCACAATCCCTTCCGCAAGGTCCATCACAAGGCCGGCGCGATCGGGTCCGGCCATGCGGCGATCGAACTCGATTTCCTGGATCGCATCGTCGACGCCGTTCGCGGTACGACGAGCTGGCTTCTCGTCGGGCCCGGGCAGGCCAAGCTGGCGCTCGTCCGGCACCTGGAGGCACACCTTCCCCACGACCTGAAGCGGCTGGCCGGCGTCGAAGCGATGGATCACCCGACCGACGGCGAGTTGGTTGCCCATGCCCGGCGCGCCTTCAAGGCCATCGACCGTATGGGCGGCCCCGTTGCCGAGGCCGGTCGCACACCGCAGTGAGCGGGCCCGGATCATGAAAATGCGCTCGGCGGGTCACCCGTCGAGCCACGCGTGCGCGAGCAGGAACAGCGCGCCGAGCATTCCCGAGAAGATCCCGATCATCCACACGAACGCCTCGAACTCGAAGCGATAGAACAACAGCAAGCCGAGACCGAAGGCGATCGCGCCCAGCCCGTCGAGCGACACGACCCATCCCCGTTCGACTGCTCCCCGGATCTTCAGCGCGATCCAGAGCTGCAGCAGGCCGGTACACACGGCCCAGGCCGAAACCAGCGGCACCAGATAGCGGCCCACGAGCTCGGGCGCCACGATCACGGAAGCGGCGCAGGCAACGCCCGCGCCTCCCATCAAGCCCAGCCAGACCCGCGGCGTACCCGGTCCGCCCCTGATGGCCACCGCCCACGTGAGAAGACCATCGACGAGGGAGTAGCCGCCCCACAGATAGACCAGGTGGACGGCCGCCAGGTGCGGCCAGAAGAAGACGAGCGCAGCGAAGGCGATGGCCGCGATCCCCCGCCACTTCAGCAGCGGAGGATCGTCGGTCGGCACCGCCGTCGGTACACTCTCGTCGCGATCCGGAGACACGAGCCCCGCCGATCTCCGGCTACTTCGCGGCCCGTAGCTCCACCTCGGCGATGCCGGCCGCCACGTTCAGGCCCACGCTTCCCTCGACACTGACCGGTTGCAATGAAACCTGGTTGTTGCTGCCCCCGACCAGGACATTGGCGCCGACACCCGCTCCGACCGCGGCCGAGGCGGTCGCGCCGGCATAGACGCCCGCCAGCGCGCCGGCCGAGAGGCTACCTGGGGCGAACACCAGCCAGACGATCTGCGCCTCCTTGGTGAAGCCGACGTCCAGGCCGAATTTCTTGACGGTACCCGTGTAGCGCTCCGCCACGCCGTTGCTGCGGCTGAACAGACAGGTGAGGTCCTTGGACGAGCCGAACACGAAGCCAACGCCGCCGGAGACGGTGCAGGTGAGCGATCCGGCATTGACGCCGGACTTCGTCTGCGCCGAGGCCGGGGCAGCGAGAGCGGCGAGAACAGCCATTGCGGCCGATACACCGAAAGTGCGGGCGAACATTGTGGACTCCATTGCAAGGGTGACCTGATGCGGCGAGCCTAGTCGATGCTCGCGCGGTCGCCTTGAGACACATCAAGAAAAGCCGGGTCTTCCTCGTGACCTACATCAAGGCCGGCTTCTTCCTGCCGTGCGACCAAGGCCGGGACGAACTGGGGAGGTGGCCATGGGTTTCAAGACCATTCTCGTTCACTGCGATGCGGCCCCCGAGGCCGGCAGGCGCCTCGCCCTTGCGGCCGGAATGGCCCAACGGGAGTCGGCGCACCTGGTCGGCGTGCATGCGCGACCGCCCCTCCAGGTATCCGCCTTCTTCGAAGGCGGCGTCGCCATGGATGCGCTGTTCACGAGCTACGATGCCGCCCTCAAGGCGGAGGCCGGCACCGCCAAGGCCGCCTTCGAAAGCGCAGTCAGGGGGCGCCAGCTTTCCCACGAATGGCGGGTCGCCGACGGTTACATCGACGCCGTGCTCGCCAGCCAGGCGCGATATGCAGATCTTCTGGTCATCGGACAGGCTTATCCTGATGCCGGAACATCGACCCCGACCGACCTGCCGGAGGCCGTTGCCCTGTCGGCCGGACGGCCCTGCCTCGTCGTTCCGCGCGCCGGTGCCGAAAGGACACCGGGTACGAACGTCCTGCTTTGCTGGAACGCATCGCGCGAAAGCGCGCGGGCGGCGGCCGATGCGCTGCCTCTCCTGCGCGGTTCCAAGAAGGTGACGATCCTGGTCGTCGATCCCCGCAGTTCCCCCGATGGCCACGGCGCCGAGCCGGGCGCCGACGTCGCGGCATGGCTGGCGCGCCACGGTGTTGCGGTGACGGTGCTGCGGGAGGTCGCCGCGGACAATGACGTCGGCGGCGTGATCCTTTCACGGGCCTCGGACGTCGATGCCGATCTGATCGTCATGGGGCTCTACGGGCATGGCCGGATGCGCGAAATGATCCTCGGAGGCGCCAGCCGGGCGGTGCTCGCCCGAACGACCGTTCCGCTCTTCGTCTCCCATTGAGCCCGCCGGTGCCGCTGGGCCATCTTGCCCGCCGCGAGGGCGAGCGCGGGTTTGCTCTGGATCAATGCCCGGCCGCGCCCGGTGGAGAACCATGCGACATGGGAATCGAGGCGCCTCTTGTCCTGGTGGTGGACGACGACGATGCGGTGCGCAGCGCACTTGCCTTCGCTCTGCATGCGGAGGGCTTCTGCGTCCGCAGCTATGCCAGCTCCGCCGGACTCCTCGCCGAATCCATTCCCTGCCGGAACTGCCTTCTGATCACCGACTACAGGATGCCGGAGGTCGACGGGCTCGAACTCATCGAGCGCCTGCGCGGCAGCAAGCCCGACCTGCCGATCATCCTGATCAGCGGCCTGGTCAACCGGGCGCTGCGAGGCCGGGCCGCCCGGCTGGGCGTGAGTGCCGTGCTCGAGAAGCCTCTCAGCGGGCCGGGTCTCGTCGAGACGATCCAGCACATTTTCCATGGCAGTGCCTGAGCCCGGCACCTTGCTGCCGCGGCGGGTCGCCGGATACGTCGTAGCCTACTCGGGTCGCCATCAGATCGGTCTGGCCGCACTTTCGGTGGCGGTCTTCGCGCTGGCCGCCCTGCCGCTCGAACTGCAGCGCCGCCTCGTGAACACGCTGGTCGACCACGGATCGTTCTCGACCGTGATGTGGCTGGCGGGCGGCTATGCAGGGGTCGCGCTCGCTGAGCAGGTCCTGAAGCTCCTCCTCAACGTCTACCGCGGCTGGGTCGCCGAGGACTCGGTGAGAAACCTGCGGAGCAACGTGTCGCTGGCCGCCGAGCGGACCGATCGCACCGGCTCGACCGAGGAGATCGGAGCGCAGATATCGATGATGCTGGAGGAGGCCGAACCGATCGGCGGCTTCACCGGCATCAGTCTTTCGGAGCCGCTGTTGCAGGCGGGCATCCTGGTGAGCCTGATCGGATACATGGTCATGCTCGACTGGCGGCTGGCCCTGCTCGGCCTTGCGTTCTTCCTGCCGCAGACCGTCTTCGTGCCGCTCCTGCAGGCCGGTATCAACCGCAGGGCACGCGAGAGGATCCTCGTGAAGCGGAGCATAAGCGCCGGCGTGGTGGACCATGTCGTCGCCCGGACGGCGGGATGGGCCTGGGCCCGCGGGCCAATCGGCCGCGTCTTCACGCTCAACATGGGAATCTACCGGCGGAAGTTCACGCTCAACCTGCTGATGAACATGATGCACCACCTGGGCGTCGCCTCCGCCCTGTGTCTGGGCGGATGGCAGGTGCTGGCAGGCCGCATGGAGGTCGGGACCGTCGTGGCCATCGTCGGCGGCCTCGGCAAGCTCAACGATCCCTGGGGCGACCTGGTGAACTGGGCCCGCGAGTTTGCCGTCGTCAGCGTGAAATACCGGCTTTTCTCAGAGTTCGTGAACGGTCTTTCGCGGCGGACTACGTAGAATCCCTTAGTCTAAGACCCGAATAGCAGCCGCCATGAACTCAAGGTACCCAACTGACGGTTCGATCGAGATCACCGTCAGGGGGACAAGATGCAAACAACCGCCATTCGTCCGCAGCACTCGACCCCAGCGATCGTCTTCAAGCGCTCAGCCGCCCCCGCATGTCGCTCCGGCGCGATCGGCCTCACGCAGCATTTCGCCAAGGGCGACGAGCTGTTCGCCGAAGGCGACGAGGCGGACTACTTCTACAAGGTCGTTTCGGGTTCGATCCGTTCCTACAAGCTGCTCAGCGACGGCCGGCGCCAGATCGACGCCTTCCACCTGCCCGGCGACATCTTCGGTCTGGAGGCCGACAGCGACCACCGCTTCACCGCCGAGGCCGTCGAGGCCACGTCCGTGATCGCCTTCCGCCGGTCCCGCCTCGTCGAACTGACAGCCGACGACCCCGCCTTCGGCGAGCAGGTCATGATGTCGATGATGCGCAGCCTCGAGCGGGCGCAGGACCACATGCTGCTGCTCGGCCGCAAGACGGCGCAGGAAAAGCTCGCCAGCTTCCTGCTGGAAATGGCGGAGCGCCTCTCGCAGCAGGACGGGCATGTCGTCCTGCCGATGCAGCGCGCCGACATCGCCGACCATCTCGGCCTCACCATCGAGACGGTGTCGCGCACCCTGACCCAGCTGGCGCGCAACCACCTCATCGGGTTGCGCTCGGGAAGCCGCGACGTGGATCTGTGCGACATCAAGGGTCTGCGTCACCTCCAGGGCTGCTGATCGGGCCCGGCTTTCCCACGCGGCACGCCGCATCAAAGCGCGCCGGAACAGTTTTCCGATCCCTGACGATCGCCGGCGGCCTGCGCGAGCTTGCCGCGTCCATAGACATCCGGATGATCGATCAGCCGCCCCGCGGCATCGGGAAAGCGCGTCCGGTAGACGAGGCGCGTGGGGATCTCGGCGGCCAGTAGCACACGTCGTGTCGCGCCTGCGGCAATCGACGAATCGATTTCCTGTCGCGTCATATCCAGGGCCCAGCCGGCAAGCTCGCGCGCCTGCTCCACGCGGATGCATCCATGGCTGAAGGCACGGCTGGTCTTCTCGAAGTACGACCGGTCGTTCGTATCGTGCATGAAGATCAATTGATCGTTGTCGAGTTCGAAGAGCACCCGGCCGAGTGGGTTGTGCGGCCCGGGCGGCATGAAGCGGGCGCCCTCCCATCGCACCATCGCGGGCGTGGGGGTCCAGGACGGATTGAATTTCACCGCGACGATGGCCGTCGCCAGCTCGGGCGTGGGGGTGGCGCGCCTGCCCACGACCACACGGCTGCGCAGAACGGGGGTGCCGTTCTCGAACGCGACGAGCTCGAACGACGGGATGTTCACCACGACGAACTTGCCACGGACCGGGACATCGACACCGACCGCCCGCAGCGCGGCATTCCTCTCGTCGCGCTGCGGCGGCGCCGCGCTCTCGGCGGGCACCGGCTGGTTGCCACCGCAAGCCGCAAGCAGGAGCAGCGCAGCTCCGGCGAGGATCAGTGTGAAAGAAAGGCGCATCGCTCTCCCGTCAGAAGCTCTGCCGTGACGCCGCCCAGCGTCCATTTCCCTTCGCGGCTGTATCCGTAGGCGCCCGCCACGATCAGGTTGGCATCGCCACCCCGCGCAATCTCCAGAAGTTGCGACGCGTTGGCCTTCATCGTGGGAACGACCAGGGTTTCCGCCTTGATGTCATGGCGTGCCAGCCAGTTGGCCACGCGCGCGACGCTGGTGCGGGCAAGCGCCTGGTCTTCCGCCGCGTCCATCGTGACGACGGTCACTCTGGTGGCTGCCTTCAGCAGGGGCAGCGCGTCGGCGATCGCCCGCCGGGCCTCCCGCGAGTCCTTCCACGCCACCAGAATGCGGTCGAAAGACGCCGGGTCGCGGGATTGCGGCAGAAGCAGCACCGGTCGGCCCGCCTTCATGACCAGATCGCAGAGATCGGGCTGTCGGGTGGCGTCGAATGGATCGCCCTTCTTGGCCGTTCCCGCGATGATGAGATCGGCGGCGGCCGACTCTCCCGCAAGATGGTCCGCCAGCGGCTCAAGGCAGCTGCGCCCGCTCCAGTCGACCGGCTGCCTCAGGCTTGCGGTAGCCGTCCGGAAATCCGCCTCCGCTTCCAGCAGATGCCGCTCCCGTTGCCGGCGGTCCTCTTCGAAAAGGCCGGCGGGAACGGGATAGTCGTGGCAAAGGCAATGGATCGGCCGACACGCGGCGCGCCCGAGAAGGACGGCGTCGAAGCGCTTCGCCAGATCCACCGACGCCGCCATCAGCCGTCCGTTCGCGCGGCCCGGTGGCAACGACACCAGTATCGTCCGGTAGTTCATGGGATTGCCTCCGCCGCTTCCGATTGCCGAAGCCCGTTCAGCGGCTCGATCGTTCGCGCCGGTCACCCGACTGGAGGATCAGGGCGAAGACGAGCGCCGCCACGAGATAGACCGCGCCGAGAATCAGGCCGGCATACGAACTGTCGAGCCAACGCGCGAGGAAGCTGAAGGCGGCGAAGCTGAAGAAACCGACGCTGACCGTGCAAAGCATCGCCACCACGCTCCACCCGCCGATTCGCCGGGCGGTCCTGCGGGCGGCGTTGCCTGCCATGGTGGCAGCCATCAAGCCGAGTATCCGCAGCGCCACGCTCATGACGGACGTAGCGCCCGGCAATGCCGCCTTTGTGTCGCTCACCGGCGCACCAACAGGACACCCAGCAGCAGGCCGGCAGCCGCGGCGCAGGCCACCGACGTCCAGGGCCGTTCACGGATCGACCGTTCGAGCTCCTGGCGCCCATCCCGAGCAAGGGCGGCCGCTTGATCCACATCGATCTTGTCGGCGAGGGCCCTGGCCTTGGCCAGCAAGCCGCGGGCGGCCTCGTCGGCGCTGTGCAGCGCCTCCTTGCTCTCGGCGTTCACAATGGTCTCGAGGGTCGCCGCCAGCTTCTCCAGCTGCTCGCGCAGCACACCCGGTTCGACGCCGAGATAACCGTAGGTATCCTTCGTCACGGCAGCCTCCCCTCATGGACGCATCATCGTCGCATGCGCGGCAAGCCGGCCCATTGACGTACATCAACCCCGCGATGCCGAACGCTACCGTCGCGGAGCTGCAGGGCCTGCAGCACGGGGATACAGGACCGCAAGCCGGTCGATCGCCAGCAGCAGGACGCCGACGCGGCTGGCGGACGAGGCCCATTCGGCCAGTCTCGGATAATTGTCGACGAGCCAGTTGAAGGCGATCTGGACCGCCGCGAACGCCGCCGCGGCCTGTGTCACCTCCCCCAGCGACAAGGATCGGTCGATGTACTTCGGCACGCAGAGGATCAATCCGATGATCGGCGCGAGCAGCGTGTTGCCATGCGAGACGAGCGTCGTCCGCACATGCTGGCCGCACAGCGAAGCCCAGGTGCGCAACACCTCTTCCAGAGCGAACCCCACGGGCGCGGCCTGGGCGATCGCGCCAGATGCCCGTTGGTCGCCCTGTGCCGCGCGGAGCCGGGCCACGGCGAACTTCAATTCCGATTCCGCCTGGTTCTTCCGCTCGATGACATGCGCCATCCGGCGCCCCACGAGGATCATCATTGCCGTCGTCAGGGCTGCATAGAGAACGCTGGCGAAAACCAGGTACCCCGGCAACTCGAAGCCCAGCTCGCGGGGACCGACCGGGAGGCTGCCGCCGATCGTCCAGAGGACGACCACGAAGGTCGACGCGGTCAGGACCGACGACAGGAGTCCGGTGACCAGATCGATCGGCGCATCCGTGGCGATGCGTGCGTCCTCGGCGATGCGGTACTCCGGCAGCTGCGGTTCGTCCGCGCCGGCATCGAGCCGACGGCAGTTGTCGTTGTCGAGCCAGAGCTCGAGCAGGCGATTGGTCAGCCAACCGCGCCACCGCCGCTGGAAGGTCATGCGCGCCCAGACCGCGAAGGCGGCCAGCGCGATGCTGGCGGCCGCGAACTGCGGCAGGAGGTAGGTCTGGTTCCGAATCTCCAATCCGTTGCGCTGCTCCAGCGCATCGAAGAAGTCGCGGTTCCAGATGTTCAGTCGGTATTGCACGAGCAACTGGGCGATCACGCAGACGACGAGCGCCCCGATGAGAAGCCAGGGCAGCCAGCTTCCCGCGCCGATTCCGAAACCCGCGGCCGTACGCCAAAAACGCCGCAGCGATCCTCGCCCCACGGCGGAGGGCGCGTCTTCCCTCACGCCCCGCTTCTCGTCGCCAGGACTTTGAGACCGAGGAAGGTCGGCTCCGGACGGACGATGACTCGGGTCGCGATCCGGGCGGCGTAGGGCTCGAACCGGCCCTTGCGAACGAACTTCGCCCGGAACGCCGAGCGCTGCAGCACCGAAACGAGGCGAGGCCCGATGCCGCCCCCAAGCAGGACGCCGCCTTTGGCGCCGAACAGAAGCGCCAGATCGCCGGCGAACGACCCGAGGAAGCCGCAGAACATGTCGACCGCCTTGGCCGCCTGCGGGTTGTCACCCTGCAGGGCACCCCGAACGATCTCCTCGGGGGTGAGCACCTCGGCGCCGCCCTCGTGGCCACCGAGCGCCTGATGGAGATTTACCAGCCCGCTTCCCGAGAGCACACGCTCGGCGGACACGTGATCGAAGCGATGGCGCAGGAATTCGACCACCGAGGCTTCAGCCGCATCGCTCGCAGCCAGGGTCGCGTGCCCGCCTTCGCTCGACAGGACATGCGGGGCTTCCGCGCCGGGAATATAGCAGGCCACACCCAGTCCGGTGCCGGGCGCCAGCAGGACGACCGGACTGCCCGGATCGCAATAGCCGTCGCCGATGGTGACGACTTCGCCGTCCGTGAGGTTCGGCACACCCCAGGCGAGAGCGGCGAGATCATTGACGAGCGTAACGTCGCGCAGCGACAGGAGGCGCTGGAGTTGCTCGCTCTCCAGCACCCAGGACGCGTTCGTGAGCTTGCAGCGTCCACCCGAGACCGGACCCGCCACCGCGATCACGGCCTCCTCGACGACGACGCCCTCCGCCTGGCCGTTGAGAAAGTGACGGAACGCATCGACGGCGCTCGAATAGGCGCCCGTCGGCACCGATTCGATGGCTCCCAGCCGGTCGCCGTCGAGAAGCGCGAACCGGGTGCGCGTCCCGCCGACGTCAGCCAGGAGACGGCAGGTCACGCCGTCGCCTTCGCGCGGTGCGACGCGATTCGCGCCGCGTACCATCTGGCCGACGCCTTGGGGGTGCGCGCCTGTGTGGCGTAATCCACCCTGACGATGCCGAAGCGGTTCGAATAGCCGGCGCCCCACTCGAAATTGTCGAGCAGCGACCACACGAAATAGCCTCGAACGTCCGCACCGAGCACGGTCGCTTCTTCGAGCGCCTCGAGATAAGCCGCGAGATACGCGATGCGCTCGCGGTCGTCGATGGCGCCGGAGGCATCCGCCAGTTCGACCGCGCCCGCGCCGTTCTCGGTGACGTAGATCGGCAACCCGTAGCGGTCGCAGGCATCGAGCAGGACGTCGCGAAAGGCGGCGGGGTCGATCTGCCATCCGATGGGCGAGCGCGGCGCGTCGGCCGGCGCGTCGCTCCAGGCGAAACCCAGCCTCGACGCGGAATCGGCCCGCGCATAGACCGGCGAATAGTGATTGATGCCCAGCCAGTCGACCGGGCGATGGATGCGCTCCAGGTCGCCGTCGCGGCAGAACGGCGCCATGCGGGACGCGATGGCATCTGGATAGGCGCCCAGCATCTGCGGATCCGCGAACGCGCGATTCCAGTAGCAGTCGAGCATCCTCGCGGCTGCCCTGTCTTCAGGCGTCGCCTGCACCGGACGCGCCGGCTGCATGTTGTGGATGGCGCCCAGCGATGCGCCGATCACGTAGTCGCGCAGCACGTCGATGGCCATCCCGTGCGCCAGGTTGACGTGATGGATCGCCGCGTGATGGCTGGCCGCATCGTCCACTGCCGGCGGGTGCCAGCCGAAGGCATAGCCGAAGAGGGTGAAAACGCTCGGTTCGTTGAAGGTCGCGAAACGCTTGACGCGATCGCCGAGGCGGCTCGCGACGACGCGCGCATAGTCGGCGAACCAGCTTGCGCAGTCGCGGTTGGCCCAGCCTCCCGCCTCCTGCAGGGCTTGCGGAAGGTCCCAATGGTAGAGGCAGACCCACGGCTCGATGCCGGCGGCCAGCAAACTGTCGACGAGCCGATCGTAGAAAGCGAGCCCCGCTTCGTTCGGAGATCCCCTGCCGGACGGAAGGACACGCGGCCACGCGATCGAGAAACGGTAGGCCCCGACGCCGAGGTCCCTCAACAGGGCGACGTCTTCGCGATACCGGTGATAGTGATCGCAGGCCACGTCGCCCGTATCGCCATTCTGGATTCGTCCCGGCTGGCGGCAGAACAGGTCCCAGACGCTCTCGCCGCGGCCGTCTTCCCGGGCAGCGCCCTCGATCTGGTACGACGAGGTCGACGCGCCCCAGACGAAACCCGGGCGCAGCGGATCGCGGGGCATCGGGGAGGGCGTCGGCCGTGCGGCCGGGTCGGTGGCGTGGGTCATGCCGGCCTCACGGCGTGATCGCCACTTTCAGCACACCGTCGCGCTGATGGGCGAAGAGGTCGTAGGCCATCTCGATGTCGGCGAGCCTGAACCGGTGCGTGACCAGTGCCTCCAGATTCGCCCGGCCCGAAGCGACCGCAGCCATCAGGCGGCGCATGCGTTCCTTGCCGCCCGGGCACAGGGACGTGACGATCTTGTTGTCGCCCAGTCCGGCAGTAAAGGCGTCGAGCGGAATGCGGAGGTCGCCCGAATAGACACCGAGACTCGACAGCGTCCCGCCGGGACGCAGCACCCGCAGGGCGTTCTCGAAGGTCTGCTGGGTGCCGAGCGCCTCGATGGCGACATCGACGCCGCGCCCGTCGGTGAGTTCGCGGATCGCCACGACCGGATCGACCTTGCGGAAGTCGATTACGTGATCGATGCCGAGCTTGCGGGCGACGGCCATCCGCGCCGGAACGGTATCGACGCCGATCACGGTGGTCGCGCCCATCAGCCGCGCCCCGAGCGCCGCGCAAAGCCCGATCGGCCCGAGGGCGAACACCGCCACCGTGTCGCCGATCCGGACCTGGCCGCTCTCGGCGCCGGCGAACCCCGTCGACATGATGTCGGGACACATCAGAACCTGCTCGTCGCTGAGATTGCCCGGCACCGGCGAGAGGTTGGCCATCGCGTCCGGAACCAGCACGAACTCCGCCTGGCAGCCGTCGATCGTATTGCCGAAGCGCCAGCCGCCCGCCGGCTTGAAACCGTGCCGCGTATCGGGTCCATCCTGCGAAGGCTGGCCGCAGAGGCACGCATAACTGTGCCCGCTGGGCGTGATCGCACCGGCGATCACGCGCTGGCCTTCCTTGTAGCCCTTCACCTGCGAACCGAGCTTCTCGACGATCCCGACCGGCTCGTGGCCGACGATGAGTCCCTTGCGGACGGGATACTCGCCGCGAAGAATATGAACGTCGGTGCCGCAGATCGTCGTGGTCGAGATGCGCACCAGCGCATCGGAGGGCCCGACGTCAGGTACCGGGCGTGATTCCAGGACGATGCGTCCCGGTTCGGCAAAAACGGCCGCCATCATCCTGGCCATGACCTTCCTCCGCGTTTCACGCACGACGATAGTCTCGTGCCGGTCACGGCGGATTGATCTGCCTCAACCAGCCGGAGATCAGGCGACGAGCGCTGCCGACTCCTGCACCTCGTCCGATGTGGCGGGCGCAGCGGCCAGCAGTTCCATCTGCCGCCGGATCTCGCCCTGGTAGTCGGACGAGAACTGCAGGGCCCAGTCCTGCTGGGCTTTGTGCAGCTCAGCCGGTGTCCGTGCGCTCATGAAATCCTGGCAGCACTGCAGGTTGCGATTGAGGCGCCGGAAGGCGAACTCGGTCACGCCGCGCTGCCATTCGACGAACGAATCGCCCGCAGCGGACAGGCCGGGCTCGGGGATGATGGATGACCATGGTGCGGACATGTGGACCTCCTTGGAATCAGGGCACCCGTTGCCGTCAGCGACGAAGGATGGCGGGCTTCACCTCGACGACGCGGAACGGTCTCGCAACGCCATCGTGCTCGGTGACGGTGATGTAGTCGCCGACGGTGAATTGATGCCGGTCGAGCTTGAAGATCGGCTCGTCGTCATCCGGGCCCGGCGCATAGGAGAAAACCCAGCCGCCCCGCGTATGGATCAGCGAACCATGCTCGTCGTCGGCTCCGTCCCAGAACCGGCGAACGGTGCAGGCCGACTTGGCATCCGAGAAGCCCGCCGAGTCGAGATGACCCTTGCCATCCAGGGGAGCCACAAGCTCGTAACCGTGCACCGCGCTTCCGTTGGGGAACTCGGGCGTCCGGGCAAGTTCCAGTCGAATCTGTTTCAATTGCATCTGTCATCTCCCGTGTCTCGGTGCGCCCGTCGGGCATCGTCGGCATCCTTCATTCGCCACCACCAGAGCAGTACGGCCAGCAGGCTGAACGGAAGGCAGATGACGAAAACGCGAACGTCGCGAGTAAGACCCGCCAGGATCAGCCCACCGAAGCCCAGAACGCCAATCGAGCAGAAAGCGCTCCAGCGCAGCATGGGTTGCTCCGTGCCGGATACACCCTCCCCATAGGCCGGAAAGCGGGAGCGGCCCTTGATGTGGCTCAAGGCCCGGCTCTTTCGCAGGGGCCGCGGCCCGCCTACATCAGGACGAACATGGCCACCGAGGCGGCACCCATCACCGCGAAGGTGAACCATCCGAGCACGCGCTGCCACCAGCTCGCAACGAACGCTCCCATGATGTCGCGTCTCGACGCGACGACCATGATGGCGGCGATGAACGGGACCACGATCACGCCGTTCAACACCGCCGACCAGACCAGCGCCTTGATGGGATCGAGGGCGAGATAGTCGACCGCGAGGCCGATCCCGATCGCCGCGGCAATGATTGCGTAGAATGGGAGCGCATCGCGCGGACGGTTTTCGAGCCCCGTGGTCCAGCCGAGCACCTCGCCGAAAGCGTAGGCAGCCGATCCGGCCAGCACCGGCACCGCCAGCATCCCCGTCCCGACGATGCCCAGGCTGAACAGCAGGAACGTTGCCTCGCCGGCAATCGGCCGCAGCGCCGCCGCGGCCTGCTCCGTGCTCTGGATATCCGTGATGCCGGCCGCATGGAGGGTCGCGGCGGTCGTCAACATGATGAAGAAGGCGACGAGGTTCGACACCGCCATGCCGACGGCGGTCTCGCGGTTGATGCGGGCGATTTCACGCCCGGCGTGATCGGAGGATACGATCAGGGGCGCCGCTCCAGGGTCGGCTTCCTCGTCCTCGACTTCCTGCGATGTCTGCCAGAAGAACAGGTACGGTGCGATCGTCGTGCCCAGCACCGCCACGACCAGCATCAGCGTCCGGCCGTCGAGATCGAAGGCCGGCACCAGGGAACCGGTCGCCACCGCGGCCCAGTCGAGCCGAACCGTGAACACGATTCCGGCATAGGCCAGCAGCGAGAAGGTCAGCCATTTCAGGAAGCCGACATAGCGGCTGTAGGGGACGAACACGATCGCCAGCAGCGAGACGGCGGCAAAGCCCAGCGTGTAGCCATGCCGGTCCCACGGCAGGAGCATGTTCACGGCAGCGCCCATCGCCGACAGGTCCGCGCCGATGTTGACGGTGTTGGCCACGAACAGCAGGGCGACCGCCAGCAACACGAGCGGGCGTGGAAACACCCGGCACAGATTGGCCGCGAGTCCCCGCCCAGTGACCCGGCCAATACGGGCGCTGACCGACTGGACCGCCACCATCAGGGGCCAGGTGAGGACGACCGTCCAGAGCAGGCCATACCCGGCCTGGGCCCCGGCCTGCGAGTAGGTCGCGATACCGCTCGGATCGTCGTCGGCGGCGCCGGTCACGATACCGGGTCCGATCCGGCCTGCCGGCCGCGGCGCGGGTCGATCCGTCGATGAAGCGCGCGGCATGTCGGGCTTTCCGTCTGATAAGGGACGCCCCTGCTCGCTTCGGAAGCGTGACATTCGGCGGGCGCTTGTGTCCCACCCCGAAAGCGGACCGTCGTTGATCTGGATCATGGGGACCGGTCTCGCGGTCTCTACCGTATCTCTGCGCCGAGCCACGAGTGGCGCAGCCCCGCGTTTCGAGACCGGAGGATCAGGAGATGATGCATCAGCCCGAGCCACCGGCTCTCGTGCGACTGGGGTGGACGCTATGCGTCCGCGTCGCACAAGCCATCGTCGTGCTTTTCGCGCTGGCCCTGTCGCTGGATGTCCGTGCCGAGCCTACGGACAACGCGCCGGTCCCCCTGCTTTCGCGGTGCGCCGGCAAGGCCGGCGGCAGCGTACGACAGGGCGATCCGGCCTTCATGACGCTCGCCCTCGACGGTCGCCCCTGGATGACCATCGACAAGACAGAAGATGCGGACGCGCAGGCCATCCTGACGACGATCACGAGCAACGGCTGGGCGAAAAGGCGCGACGGCACGTCGTTCCTCTTTCGCTTCACCTGCGTCCTGAACGCCCAGGGTCAGGCGACGATGTTTCACGCGAGCGCGTTGCTGCGAGACCTCGGCGACCGCCTGCCGCCGGCGATCGTGATCAACGGGTCCGCGACCTATCCCTTGAAGGAACCGCTGCAAAGAGGCATCGAGCTGCAGCTTCAGTTGCTCGACACCTCGCAGGAACCGCCGGCGATCCTGACCGAACAGGTCATACGAAGCGGCTGGCATCTGCCGATGGGCTTCTCGCTGCGCCTACCGGCCGGCATGTCCCTGGAAGGCCGGCCCCTCGCCCTGGCCGCCCGCGTCGTGCTCGCGCGCCAGACCCTCTTCGAACTCGTCGAACCGCGCAAACTCGCCCCGGGCGAGCTGACACGGTTCATCGAGCTGACCCTTCTGCCGGTCGGCGACGGCCGACGCTGAGCCACGCAGCCGCGATCAGGGGGACGGGGCGCTGCCCGGATCGGGTGTCTTGTCGGGCGGCGCGGTCGCCAGCACCATCCGAACCAGCGCCGACAGGCTGTCGGCCTGCATCTTGGTCATGACGTTTGCGCGGTAGACTTCGACGGTCCGGGCGCTGATACCGAGATCGTAGGCGATCACCTTGTTGGGCTTGCCGTCGACCAGGCCCTTCAGCACGTCGCGCTCGCGCTCCGACAGGAGGGCGAGGCGCGCGCCGATGGCCGAGACACGGGACTCGTGCTCGCTGTCGCGGGCATGACGCGCCAGCGCGGAACGGATCGCGGCAAGCAGGACCTCGTCGTCGAAGGGCTTCTCGATGAAGTCGACGGCACCGGCCTTCATGGCCTGCACGGCCAGCGGCACGTCGCCATGGCCGGTCATGACGATCACCGGCAGACGGGGGCGTAGTTCGGCGAGCCGCTTCTGGAGCTGCAGCCCGTCCATTCCCGGCATGCGGATGTCGGTGACGACGCATCCGTCCTGGATGTCCTGCAGGAGCTGCAGGAACGTGGTCGCCGAATCGTGGACGCGCACGGCCAGTCCCGCCGTGCTGAGCAGGAAGGCCAGCGACTGGCGGACGTCGACATCGTCGTCGATGACATGGACCACCTGGCTAGACATCGTCGCCCTCCCCGCGTCCGGCGATCGACGGCAAGGTGAAGCGAAAGGCGGTGCCCCCGCCTTCCCGTCCGGCGACGGATATCCGGCCGGCATGCGCCTCGACGATCGTGCGACAGATCGAGAGCCCGAGTCCCATTCCCTTGCGCTTGGTCGTGACGAACGGCTGGAAGAGGTTGCGCGCCACCTCGGGAGCGAGGCCGGGGCCCGAATCGGCGACCGAGACCTCGACGAAGCCGCCCTCCCTCAGGACGGTTGCGATCTCGAGCCGGCGCGGCGGCGTGGTCTCGGCCATCGCCTCGATGGCATTGCGGATCAGATTGACCAGCACCTGCTGGATCTGGATGCGATCGGCAAAGACCTGCGTGGCGTTCGGATCGAGCCGGAACACAGTTTCGATGCCCCCTTCGCGCGCACCCACCAGGGCAAGCGTGCTGGCATCCTCGATCAGCTTGGGCAGGTTCTCGTTCGTGCGCTCGCTGTCGCCGCGCGATACGAACTCGCGCAGGCGCCGGATGATCTGGCCGGCCCGCAGCGCCTGATCCGCGGCCTTGCCGATCGCGTCGCGCAGCACCGCGACCTCCTCGCCGTCGAGCCGCTGCAGGATGCGCTGCGAACCCTTGAGGTAGTTGCTGATGGCCGTGAGAGGCTGGTTGATCTCATGGGCAAGCGTCGACGCCATTTCGCCCAGCGCCGTGAAGCGCGACATGTGCGTCACTTCCGACTGCAGCTCCTTCAGCCGCGACTCCGTCATCTGCTGGTCGGTGAGGTCGCGGATGAAGCCCGTGAAATGATGACGGTCGCCGGTGCGCAACTCGCCCACGGTCAGGTGCATCGGAAAGGTCGAGCCGTCCTTGCGCTGTCCGACGACGATGCGACCGATGCCGATGATGCGCTTCTCGCCAGTCGCCAGATAACGCTCGATATAGGCGTCGTGGCGCTCCCGATCGGGAGACGGCATGAGAATGCTGACGTTGCAGCCCACGACCTCGGCATGATCGTAGCCGAACAGCCGTTCGGCCGTCGTGCTCAGCGACTCGATCAGTCCCTTCTCGTCGATGATCAGCATGGCGTCCGGCACGGTCTGCAGGACCGAGCGCAGCCGTGCCTCGGCCGCCTCCAGCGCCAGCGCTAGTGTCGTTTCGCTCATGGAAATGGGTTCTGCATCGATCGGCGGCGCTTGTCGCCGACGATAGCACGCCCGAGGGGCGGGACGAAACTCAGGGCCGGATGAAGGCGAGCGGCGCATCCTCGTCGAGATTGTCGATCGCCGCGCCGAGCTCTGCGGCGATGTCCCCGGCCGAGCGGTTGAGCCGGAAGATCCGGATCGCCTCGGACAGCAGGGACCGGGCCACGACATCGCCGTCGATTCCCTTGGCCGCCGCCTCGGCGAGTGCGGCCTCGACATGGCGCTGAACGAGAAGGTAGGTGCTCATCGAATGACTCCGTCAGATCCCGCTGGAATGGCGTCCCTTGCCTTGGGCAAGGTATTGGTCGAAGGCGGCGCACACGAACCGCACCAGCGGCTGCCCGCGATCGGTGACATGCAGCCGATCGCCGTCGAGGCGCACGAGGCCGTCGTCGATCAGCGCCGGCAGTTCCGCGATGCCGGCCAGGAAGGGTCCAACCGCGAACTCGTGATGGCGGCAGATCTCGCCCAGGTCCGCAGAGAAGTTACACATCAACCGGTCGATGATCTCGGCACGCAGCCGGTCCGCGGCATGGGTCGCCACGCCCCGCTCGGTCGCAAGCAGGCCCGCCGCGATGGCGGACTGGTACCGTTTGGTATCGGATGCGTTCTGGACGAATCCCTGGGGCAGGCTCGAGATCGCCGAGGCGCCGAGGCCGACGACCGAGGGCAACGCCTCGGCGACGTAACCCTGAAAGCTGCGACGCAGCTGGCCGCGGCCCGCCGCCATCGCCAGCGGATCCGCCGGCAGGGCGAAATGATCGAGACCGATCCGATTGTAGCCGGCCGCGACGAGCCGCTCGGCGACAAGATCGGCCATCGCGGCGCGCTCCGGCAAACCGGGAAGGGTCGACACGTCGATGAGCTGCTGCCGCGTCTTCATCCAGGGCACGTGCGCGTAGCCGAACACCGCAAAGCGTTCGGGACGGATCGCGAGGGCGACATCGAGCGTGCGCGACAGCGAGTCCAGCGTCTGGCGCGGCAGTCCATAGACGAGATCGATGTTCACGTGCCGCACGCCGGAGTCCCGGAACCGCCCGATGGCCGCGCCCGTGACCTCGACCGACTGAAGCCGGTTGATGGCCGACTGCACGTCGATGTCGAAGTCCTGCACGCCGACGCTCACCCGCGTGACGCCGGCATCGACCATTGCCGCAACGAAGGCCTCGTCGCAGAAACGCGGATCGACCTCGACCGACGTTTCGGCGCTGCTGGCCCGGTCGAACCGCCCCGCCAGATGCCGCGAGACCTGGGCCAGGCGCGCGGCGCCCAGCTGCGAGGGCGTGCCGCCGCCCCACTGGATCGTGCCCACCAGCAGATGCGGAACGGCATCGGCAACCAGGTCGATCTCACGCATCAGCGCCTGCGCATAGTCGTCGAGCGGCTGCGTCCGGCTCATCGCCGACGTGTTGCAGGCGCAATACCAGCAGAGCTGCTTGCAGAACGGCACATGCAGGTAGACCGTGGCGCGGTCATCGGGCAGGGCCGCGAGCCAGGCGCGATGATCCGACGGCCCCACTGCCGCATGGAATTGCGCGGCGGTCGGATAGCTGGTGTATCGCGGAACGGGCCGGTCGTACGCCGCCAGGCTCCGCCGCGTGAGGTTGGTGCCGTCCACGATCGCCCGCCTCAATGCGAAATGAAGACCGGAACCGTCATGCTGGCGAGCAGCGTGCGGCTGGCGCCACCCAACACCATCTCGCGCACCCGGCTGTGTCCGTAGATGCCCATCACGATCAGGTCGACGTCGAGATCGGCGGCGCGCGACAGGATGACCCCGCCGACATCCGTGTCTGCCGCGACGTCGCGCTGCACCGTCACCTTCACGCCATGACGCGCCAGCCAATGCGCGGCGTCGGCGCCCGGCTCGGCGCCATGCCCGTTGGGTGAAGTGCGCGGGTCGACGACGAGCACCGTCACCTTGCGGGCGGCACGCAGGAACGGCAGCGCGTCGGCCGCGGCCCGTGCGCTTTCGCGGGTCGCGTTCCAGCACAGAAGTACGTTCTGGCCGGGCGGCTTGCGGACGCCCACATGCGGCACGACGAGGCACGGACGGCCGGTCGAAAGAACCACGGATTCCGGCAGGTCCGACGGCGTGGGCGTCTGCGCCTCTGGATCGGTCTGGCCGACCACGAGGAGATCGGCGTAGCGCGCCTGCACGGCGAGCTCGGTGTCGATGAAGCCCTCCGTCACGCGCCATTCGGAGGAGAGGTGCCGCCCCTTGAGCGCCTTGTCGAATGCCTTGCGCGCGGCGCCCTCGTCGGCCTTGGCGCCGGCTTCATAGCTGGCGAAGAGACTGTCCATGGGCATGC
>LNFM01011095.1_pt1 | contig 23474 bp, 25 predicted proteins | sample 596031 | NCBI WGS metagenome assembly LNFM01 (sample SAMN04254537, study PRJNA301005) | activated carbon metagenome | isolation source: dual media filters at the Ann Arbor, Michigan drinking water treatment plant | place: USA: Ann Arbor | reverse complement strand
GCGAGGCCCATTGGCGGGACAGCGCGACGGCGGTGCCGCGCGGACTGGCGATGGCGAGGACGGAGATGGCGTCGCCTGGATGTTCGCGCTGGAAGTAGCGGCGGGGATCGGGTTCGACGGTGGCCGGGCAGGGGTGGATGTGGAGGCCGCCGCTGCCGCCGATGCGCTTCATCAGCCAGCCTGCCGGTGTATCTGGCGGGGTGAGGCGCGTTTCGGGGTGGCGGATGCCGAGGCGCGCGAGCGTTCCGAAAAACTCCGTTGGGTCTTTGACGCGGCGGATCGTTTCGGCGCTGTTGCCGATGAGGGGGAAACAGTCGGCGAGGGCGGCGACCAGTTTTGGGTTACATTCGAAACCGCCGCCGAGGACGAGGCCAATGGGCGGGGAAGGCGCGTTGGCGGCGAGACGTTCGAGCGCTGCGATGAGCGGGTGCTTGATGAAGCCGATTTGGACGCGGGCGGGTAGGCAGACAAGATCATGGGCCGCAGCGCGCGTGTCGGAATCACCGAAACAATCGACGACCAGCGGCAGATATCCGGCGCGGCGTGCCGACTGGGCGAGCGCGCGGCCGGAGAAGGCGGCGATGAGGACGCTTGGCGTCGAGGCTGCGTCGGGGGATGGCATATGACTCCCTCTCCCCATTGCTCTTGCAATGGGGAGAGGGGACCAGATATCAAACGAGGCCGGTGAGTTCTTTGGCCTTGGCGTAGGCGTGGCGGAAGTCGAGCGACAGAGCCTTGTCGGACTCCAGCATCTGCTTGAAGAGGCCGGCTTCGGTTTTGTACTTGATGTCGCCGATGGCGAGCGGGCCAACGCCGAGAATGCCGGTGTCGCCAAGGGGCGCGCCGTCCATGAAGAGGTCCATGCCTTCGACGCCGGCGGGGGGAACCGCATTCACGTCGGCGATGGCGAGCAGGTTCGGAGCGTTCTTCATCATCTCCTTGGACACGACCTGGACGCCGGCGGCGGCGGCAGCGAAGATGACTTCGGCGTTGCGGACGACTTCAGCGCGCTGTTCGGCGGTCTCACCGTTGATGGGCTCGAGATCGACACCGAAGCGTTCCTTGGACACAGCTGCGCTCTTGATGACGCGATCGACGCCGCGATGGGCGACGAGTTGGACTTGGGCGCCTTCCAGGGCGGAGATGATTGAGGAGGCGAAGCCGACGACGCCGGTGGCGCCGAACACAGCGACGCGGGTTCCCTTCCAGCCGCGGCCGAACTTGAGTTTCAAGACGCGTTCGACGCAGGCGACCATGGCGGCGGCGGTCGTGAACGAGCCGGCCGGGTCTGCGAAAGTGGAGCACTCGAACGGCGGGACGAGCGCCTTCTTGGCGGCTTCGAGCATGTCGAGGGCGATGATGGCGTCCTTGCCGCCCATGAAGAAGCCCGTGCGCACGCCGTAGTTCGGGGGACGGGAGAAGATGGCGTCTTGGATGAGGGGCGTGACGTCCGACACTTCGACGTTGGTGTAGGGGACGATGAGCTTAAAGCCGGCGTCGGCGGCCATGTTCACGTCGAAGGGGCTGACGTGCTTCCTCGGGTCGAGCATGTGCAGGATGGGTGTCGCGTCTTGGGCCATGGTTTTGTTCTCCCCAGTGGATTTGGAAAAAAGCGGGGGTCAGGCGGGACCGATGACGGCACCTTCGTTGCGACCCTGCACAATTTTTAGATCAAGACGCTCCGCTTTAGCCTCTTCGACTAAAGATGAATAGAGACGGTGCGCCGCAGTCTCGCTGTCGACGAAGGCAAAGCCCGTGGGGCCCCAGGAACTCTGACCCAGGCCCGTAGCGCCTGCTTCGCCCAGGCGGCGGACGACGCGGCCGACTGCGGGGTTCGACCATGGCGTTCCGCCTTGGGCGGCGGAGAAATGGTTACCGACGATCAATTGGATTTCGCTCAGTGCTGAACCGAAGGCAGCGATGTCCTTTTCGACGATTCCGGGCAGGAGACGCATGAGCGTGAGGCGGCAGAGGTGACCGGCGAGGCTTTCGGGGAAGTCGGGTAACGCCTTGAAGGCGGCGGTTTCTTTCTCGCCGTGGACGCCGACGTCGCGCGGGTCGAGGACGAGGATGGCGCGCCACTCGGCAGGAAAATCGAGGCGCACGACGGTTGGGGGAGCGTGCCCCGATGGGCCGCGGCCGCCATCGACGATAAAGCCGCCGCGCTCGAAGGCTGTCATCCCGATTGCTGAGCGAGCGCCGCGTTCGACGACTTCGCCGAGCGACTGAGCCGAGGCTTCGTTGCCGGAGAGCCTCAGGACGGCGGTACCAACGGCGAGGGCTAGCTGGGTGCCGGAGCCAAGGCCGGCGTGAGCGGGGATCGCCTCGGCGACATCGACCGTGAAGCAACGGTCACCGGCGTAAAGGCTGGAGAAGTGGCGCAGCGCCTTTTCTGCGCGATGGGCTTCCGCCCCGGAGGCGCGAAATTCTTTTGCCTCGCGAACCGTCAGGACGGTGGCGGGTCGATCAACAGCAAGACCCAGCGAGCCATACTTCCGGCCGAGCGAGCCATTGAGATCGACGAAGCCCAGGTGCAGGCGGGCAGGTGCGCTGACTGTGATGGCCCGCATGGGGGACCCCGTTCGTTCAGGGTTCATAGGCAAGCGCCTCTGCACCAGGGCGGGCGAGGCGATTGAAGGCGGACCTCAGTCGATCTACGGTGAGCACAGAAAAGTCAATCCCCAGAAGATTGGGCCCTGGAAGACTGTGGAGCATTGCGAAATGACGGAACCCCGAGAAAAAGCAATGGCCGAGGCGGATGTGGTGGCTTGGCTTGCCGCCAACATACCCGAATGGCGGTTGGAGGACGGTTGGATCCGGCGGACTTATAAGACGAATAGCTGGAAGGGAACTCTGATGGTCGTCAATACGGTCGGCCATCTGGCGGAGGCTGCGTGGCACCACCCGGACATTACCGCGTCGTATGCGTGGGTGGAGGTGCGGCTGATGACGCATTCGGCGAAGGGTATCACGGACAAGGATCTTTTTTTGGCGAAGAAGATCGAAGAGGTTGTGCAATGGCAGCCGGGTTCTGAGACGGACAACACACTCGAAGGCACGCCGAAAGATCCGCGCTTTGCCTACATCAAGTATGACTGAAGCCGTGGCAGGCGCCATCTACGACGCGTTGATCGGCATTGGCTCCAACGTCGGGGACAAAGCGGCGAATATCGGCCGCGCCACTGATCTGTTGTGCGCGGACGGGGCCGTGCTGCTGGTTTCGCAATCGCGGCTGTTCCGGTCGGCGCCGTGGGGGATATTAGAGCAGGATTGGTTTGTGAATGGCGCTGTGGCGGTGGCGACAGATGTGACTCCGCATGAGCTTTTGCGCCGGTGTCTGGCGGTCGAAGACGAGATGGGGCGCGTGCGCACGGTGAAATGGGGGCCGCGGCTCGTTGATGTGGATGTGCTGACTTTTCGCGGTGAGACGATCGATACGGCCGATCTCAAAGTCCCGCATCCGCTCATTGAGCAACGCTCGTTCGTGCTGGTGCCGCTCTTGGATATCGCGGCGGACGAGATGGTGCGCGGCCGAACGGTGCGGGAGCACGCGGCGGCGATTGATACCCGTGATTGTGTTCCGTTGGACTGACGTGCGACCTGCGCAAAAAAAACCGCCGCCGGATTGCTCCGGCGGCGGCTTTAAACTCAGTCGACGGCTGGCCGCTTAACCCTTGCACTCGCTCTTGATGTAGGCGAGCAAGTTGGCGCGGTCGGTGGCATCCTTGACGCCGGCCGGGAAGATCATCTTGTTACCAGGAACAACGGCGTCGTCCTTTTCGAACCACGCCAGCATCTTCTCGTCGTCCCAGACGATGCCCGACTTCTTCAGAGCGTCCGAGTAGCCAGCGTAACCTGCATGCGTACCGGCTGGCTTGCCGTGCACACAGTTCAGTGCCGGGCCGAGCGCATTCTTAGCGTCAGCACCGACGACTTGGTGGCATGCGGCGCACTTCTTGAATACTGCCTTACCGGCTTCGGCATCCTGAGCCGAGGCGGCGAACGGTGCTGCCAGAATAAGACCGGCGGCGATAACCCACTTCATCATCTGCACTTCCTCCCGAAGGTGGCACGGTGACCGTTTCTCGGTCCGTGGAGCCACTTTTGCGACTCTAGCTTTTCTTTTGCCAAAGTCCACCTGAACCCCGGGTGAATGGCCCCCCGGCGCCCGGTGAAACATCTACGCCCTCGCGAACGAAGAAGATTTCAGCCGGCGGGTCTTTTACACCGAGTAACCGGCGTCTGCCAGTGGGTTATATTTTGCCTGTTCAAGTGCCTCCGACGGTCACCTTGGCGCCGCCGACGCGGCGGTAGACGAATTCGGGTGGGGTGGAGTGGCTTTCGACCTCGGCAACCTTCGCCCATTCCTCGTGCATGGGGGAGAGGGAGCAGGCAGGGTCTGTATTCGTGGCATCGCCAGTGAGGGCGAAGGCCTGGCACCGGCAGCCGCCAAAGTCGATTTCCTTGCGGGGGCAGGTGCGGCAGGTCTCGTTCATCCACTCCGTACCCCGGTACTTGTTGAAGGCTTCGCCGTTCAGCCAGATGTCGGCGAGGGGGCGGTCCTTAACGTTATCGAAGGTCAGGTGGGTGATCGATTCTGCGGCATGGCAGGGGAGAACGCGGCCCTGGGGGGTGACGTTCAGGATCTGCTTGGCCCAGCCGCCCATGCAGGGCTTGGGGAATTTGGCGTAGTAGTCGGGCACGACCATGTCGATGACGATGATGCCTTTGTACTTTTCGCGCGCATGCTCGACCTGCTTGGCGGCCGTCATGAAGCTCTCACGGGTCGGCATGAGCGAACCGCGATTGAGGAGCGCCCAGGCGTAATACTGGACATGCGCGATCTCGATTCGGCCGGCGCCGCATTCGATGGCGAACTCGATCATGCGTGGGACGTTGTGGATGTTCTGGCGGTGGATCGGCGCGTTGATGGTCAGCGCCATACCCGCTTCTTTGGTCCACTGTGAGACTTCGATTTTTTTGGCGAGACCACCCTTATAGGCGGAGATGCGGTCGGCATTATCGCTGTCGACGTCTTGGATCGACAACTGGACGTGGTCAAGGCCGATCTCGGCAAACTTCATCAGGCGCTCGCGGGTGATGGTGACGCCAGCGGAGATGAGGTTGGTGTAGAGGCCCGCTTTGACGGCGGCTTCGAGAATTTCCTCCAAGTCCTTGCGGACGGTGGGTTCACCGCCGGAGAGATGGACCTGCAGGATGCCCAATTCGCCAGCCTGGCGCATCACGCTCTGCCACTCGGCGGTGGTCAATTCCGAGGCGACGCGATCCAAATCCGTGGGGTTGGAACAGTACGGGCATTGCAACGGGCAACGATGCGTCAGTTCGCAGAGCATGCCGACAGGTGCGCGAGCGCACGAGGGATCGACGGCTGCGACGTCGCTTTGTTCAACGGGGGTGACCTCGTTCATGGCTTCGCTCCGTTCAAGATTTCGTTGGTTCACCGGCGTTCAAGACGCCTTTGTCGGAAAGGTCCTGCAGCATATCGATAATGTCCTTGAGGATGAGGTCGGCGGGGGCCTTGTAGTCATCGGCAAGGATCGCTGCGATGTCGGCGACGGAGCGCTCGCCGTCGCATTTCTGCAGGACGGCGACGGCGATCTCGTCAGGATTGAAGACGCGTTCGGGTGCTAGAAGTATCCAGCGTCCGCGGCCGGCGTCGTGACGCATCTTGACGAAGCGCGGGATGCTCGGCCGGCAATCGCCGGTGATCATCGTGCGTTCGCGTTTGGCGTATTGGCCGATGGTCATGTGCCAAGATCCTCTGGGCGCCACGCACCGGGTGGTACGTTGCCATTGACGTAGGCGTGATGGAGCGCGTCGAGCTGCACCCAGAGCACGTTGCACTTGAAGCGCACGGCGTCGACGCAGGCTTCCTGCTCGGCGCGGGTGGCGGCGTGTTCCTTGATATACTTGAGCGCAAAGTCGGCGTCGCGCGGAGCCTGGACGAGGCGTTGCTTGAAGTAGGCCATCACGCGATCGTCGATGAAGTCGTAGCCTTCGAGCATACCGGAAATGCGCTCTTTGTGGATCTTGGGCGCAAAGAGTTCGGTGAGCGAGGAGGCGACCGCGATGGTGAGGGGCTGCTCGCGGACAAACGTGACATAGGCTTCGACGGCAAAGCGTGTGGCGGGAAGTGCGCCGCGCATCGACTGCACGTAGTCGCGATCGAGACCGAGGGCGTCGGTGAGGATGAGCCAGCGTTCGATGCCGCCGTCATCGTTTTCATAGCCGTCGTGTTCGAGGACGCGGTGCATCCACTCGCGGCGAAGTTCGCGATCGAAGGTGCGGCTGACGAGGGCTGCATCTTTGCGGGGAACGGCGGATTGGTAGCAGTAGCGGTTCAGTGCCCAGGCGGCGACCTGGGACTTCTTGAGTTTGCCGCCGTGCAGCAGCTTATGGAAGGGGTGCTTGTCGTGGTAGCGCTCGGCACCGACGGCCTGGATGGCGGCCTCGAATTCGTCGTTGGACCAGAGCTTGTTATCGGTGCGGGCAGTGCCCTTCAGGTGAATGTCCGTCATATCCTGATCTCCATTCCGTCGTAGCCGACTTCCCAACCGGCCTTTTCGGCTACCTTACGCTCAGGGGAGTTGTCGTCGAGTACGGGATTTGAGTTGTTGATGTGGACGTAGATCTTGCGTTTGACGTCTAGGTCCTTGAACGCGGCCATCGAGCCGTTGGACCCGGAAATCGAAATGTGGCCCATGCGGGCGCCGGTTTTGTTGAGGAGGCCCTGCCGGATCATTTCGTCGTCGGTGTACAGCGTGCCGTCGAAGAAGATCAGGGGCGCGCCCTTTATTCGATCGGCCAGGGGCACGTCCACCTCGGCGCAGCCCGGAACATAGTAGAAGAAGCGCCCGGTCGCCGTCTCGGTGACTTTGAGGCCGATGGTGTCGCCGTCGCGGCTGCCGAAAGATTTCCGGTCGGAGCTATCTTCCAAGAACAGAGCGATTTTGCCGGGTACGGCGAAGGCTTCGATCGTCAAACCTAAGGTCTCGCCATGGTCTTCGATCGCGACCGCCCGATCGAGGGGCAATTCCAGCCGCGGTACAATGGCGGGATTGCAGACGTTGAAGACCGAATTGGCGTTGATGGTCGCCAGGACGCGCTCCGATCCATAGATGGTGAAGGGCGTGCCTTCGCGTAAGTTGATAAGCCCGATGATGTGGTCGACGTCGGCGTTGGTGACGATCACAGCCTTGATGGGCGAATTGCGCAGGGGGCCTTTGGCGTCGGGCCAGAGTTCCGGGTTGTGGGCGATTTGCTCGCGCAGATCGGGCGAGCAATTGAGCAGCACCCACCGGTGGCCATCGGCCGAGACGGCGAGGGAGGATTGCGTGCGGGCGGCAAAACCGGGCTTGCGGGCACGGGCGCTCGCACTCATAGGGCCATTGCAATTCCATTGCGGGAATCCGCCGCCGGCGGACGCCCCGAGCACTTTGATCAGCATGATTGACCGACGCTTTTGAGGTGGCCGCCCGTGTTGATCCCGAAAACGGGACGGGCGCGGAAACGACGACGGCGGCCAAGGTTTGGGGCCGCCGTGTCAGATCGAGGCCGGCGCGCTCATACGAGGCGCTAGCCGCACATCCTGCAATTAGATGACGTCGATTTCGGCCGGCAGGTACGACGTGACTTCAAGGCCGACTTCCTGCTCGCGCACGGCGGGTTTGGTCCAGGTCTTCATGATGATGTCCTCCAAAGACAGCGTTCTCGATTACCGTTTTTTCGTGTTTCCTCGAAAACCCCTCCCGAGGGCCTTCCCTTGTGGTCCAGGTCTCCCGCCCGGATCATTCGGGAAATTGGCTTCGCACCAATCTCGATTGGTTCTAAGACCACGTTTGACCCCTTGCCATCAAGTCAATTGGGGTCACGAAAGCGTGTGGCCTAACAGAACTTTAGCTGCCGATAAGGCAAGCTTTGCTTGAGGTCAAAAAACGTGACCGGCGGGGCGCCCAAGCCGGGTGCGGATGAGATGGCCACTTTGGCTGGAAATTGAAAAATATGGGCGTCGATATTGCCTTTCTGGAGAACTCTATACCCTTTACTGGGGCAAAATGTTTTCGCTTGAAGCATGATTTTGCTGTGTTATCCTTCCTTCTGCCGGTGGAAATGCTGCGTCGTGCGAGTTGGCGCGGCCGCGGGTGGGATTTCAGGCTGGATTTCTGGCAGTGGCCGTCGCAGGACACCCTCGTTCGGCGGGGCGTCCAAGCGGGGGCGCCTGCCGTAATTTCTGCCTCTGAGAGGTTCGCATGACAGGTTCGCATGCGGCAGGCGCTCCAGCGCCGGGCCGCGTTCAATTGATCGGTTGCGGTCCGGGCGATCCCGACCTTTTGACGGTGCGTGCCGTGCAGCGCATCGCCGCCGCCGATGTGCTCGTGGTCGACCGGTTGGTCGGCGGGGCTGTGCTGGCGCATGCGCGGGCGGACGCGATTGTTATCTCCGTCGGCAAGGAAGCCGGGGGCCCCTCCACGTCGCAGGACGAGATCAATCGCATTCTGGTGCGCGAGGCGCTCAAGGGACATGTGGTTGCGCGGCTGAAAGGCGGCGATGCTTTCGTGTTTGGGCGGGCGGCGGAAGAGATTGCGGCTGTGCGGGCTGCTGGTGTCGAGATCGAGATCGTGCCGGGGATCACGGCGGCCCATGCGTGCGCTGCGAGCATCGCGCTGCCGTTGACGTTGCGGGAGAGTGTGCGCCAGTTTTCGCTCGTTACAGGTGCTACGGCCGATGGCGACATCGATCTCGACTGGGCCTCGCTGGCAGCTCCTGGGCAGGCGTTTGCAATTTATATGGGCGTGCGGACGGCGCGAACGTTGCGGCAGAAGCTGATTGCATCGGGTGCTCTGCCGTCATTGCCGATCGTCGTGGTCGAGAACGGGACGCGGACGAACGAAGTTGCCGTGGCGACGACGCTTGGCGATCTCATCGATGCGATTGCAGCCTACGGTATCACAGGTCCCGCCATCATCTTCGGTGGGCTAGCGTGGGACGATGCGAATTTGACGATTCCCGACAAGGTGCATGTGTTCCGCGCACCTGCCGGCCGTGTGGATGAGAGCGCGCACGCGCCGTCCGCCCCAGACGCCTTCTAAGGAGAGAGACCTCGTGGCCCTGCCTCCCTTGCCCAAGAATGCGCCTTTTAGCGCTGAAGATGTGGCGTTTCTCAATCAACTCGTGCAGCGCTCGACGCCGTTGCAGCGCAGTTGGCTATCTGGATTTTTAGCCGGTCTCGATGCGGCGCAGGGCGGTGGTGCTGCCGCCGTGCAGGCTGTTGCGCAGCGTCCGCGGGTGCCGTTGACACTGCTCTACGGCAGCGAAAGCGGGAACGCCGAAGCGCTGGCGTACAAGGCGAAGAAGATCGCTACAAAACTCAACTGCGATGCCAAGGTTGTTGACATGGGCGACATCGATGTCGCCGCTTTGGCCAAGTTCAAGAATCTCGCCGTTTATGTTTCCACGTGGGGTGAGGGCGATCCTCCGCAGCGTGCGGTCGACTTCTATAAGGATTTGATGAGCGATGCTGCGCCCCGTTTGGATGGCGTGAGGTATGCGGTGTTGTCACTTGGCGATACGGCGTATGTGAACTTCTGCGAGACGGGCAAGAAGATCGACGCGCGGCTGTCGGAGCTTGGCGCGACGCGCATTCACGACCGCATCGATCTCGATCTTGATTTTGCCAAGCAGGCTGCGGCCTGGACGGATGCCTTGTTGGAGAAGTTCTCTCCCGCAGTTGCCGCGCCATCCGCCACCGTCGTGCATGTCGATTTCAAGGGCGTTGCTGCCGACGACGAGCCGGCCGAGCCGCTCTATACGGCGGAAGACCCGGCAGAGGCGGAGGTGTCCGCGATTGTCAATCTCAACGGATCGGGTTCGACGCGGGAGACTTATCACGTCGAATTGGCCGTCGAAGCGGAGGGCTTCACGTATGAGCCGGGTGCCGCCATCGGCGTGCTGCCGGAGAACGATCCGGCTTTGGCGGCGGATGTGGCGCGTGCGGTGGGCCTCGATGGCGATGCGTCGCTCGTCTTGAAGATGGCCAAAGGCTACGACATCACGACTTTGTCGCGGGCGACTGTGGATGCGTATGCGAAGCTGACGGGCCGGACCGATGTGGCGAAGCTGATGGACGCGGAGGCGCTGGCGAAGTTTTCCGCCGACCGGCAACTCGTCGATCTTCTCGCGACCTATCCCGAAAAGTTGACGGCGGAGCAGTTGCTCGGTCTGCTGCGTCCGCTCCCGGGACGGCTTTATTCGGTGGCGTCCAGCATCACGGCGCATCCGGGTGAAGCGCATTTGCTCATCGGCGCTGTGCGCTGGGCAAGCCATGGGAAGACGCGCGGTGGCGTGGCGTCGACGTACTTCGCCGACCGGCGCAAGGTGGGCGACAAGGTCCGCATCTATGTGAAGCCGAACCGGCATTACGCGCTGCCCGCCGATGGCAACCGGCCAATCATCATGATCGGGGCGGGCACGGGTGTTGCGCCCTATCGCGGCTTCATCGAGGAGCGCGTGGAGGCCGGGGCCACTGGCAAGAGCTGGTTGTTCTTCGGCGAGCGCAACTACACGAATGACTTTCTCTACCAGCTCGAATGGCAGGAGCATCTGGCGTCGGGCGCGCTGTCGAAGATCGACGTGGCGTTCTCGCGCGATCAACCGGAAAAGATTTACGTGCAGCACCGGCTGTGGGAGCAGCGGACGGGCATCTTGGCGTGGCTCGACGAGGGCGCGCATCTCTACGTGTGCGGCGATGAAAAGGGCATGGCGAAGGATGTGGACAGCACACTCGTCCGGATCCTTGCCGAGCCGCTGAAGGGCGACGAAGACGCGGGCCGGGCGAAGCTGAAAGAGCTGACCAAGGCCGGGCGCTATCAGCGGGATGTGTATTGATATTTAAAGGGTGGGTGGGGCGACGCGCTGAACAAGCGGCTGCCCCTCACCCCAACCCTCCCCCCGCACGCGGGGAGAGGGGGATGAGGTTCCGGAGAGAGCAATGTCAGAGCGCGCGAAGAACGAGATCGTCAAAGAGAAGAGCCGCTTGTTGCGCGGTGGGATTGCCGAAGGTCTGACACGATACGATGCTTTTGAAGTTCCACGGGTCCTACATGCAGGACGACCGGGACGTGCGCGCGGAGCGGACGAAGAAGAAGCTGGAAAAGGCGTTCTCGTTCATGATCCGGCTGCGGTTGCCTGGCGGCGTGGTCTCGCCGGAGCAGTGGCTGAAGCTCGATGACATTGCCGGTACGTATGCCAACGGGACGTTGCGGCTGACGACGCGGGCGACGTTTCAATATCACGGCGTGATCAAGTCGAATTTGAAGCGCACGATGCAGGCGATCAATGCGGCATGCATCGATACGATTGCGGCGTGTGGGGACGTGAACCGCAACGTGATGTCGGCGTCGCATCCGTTTTTGTCGAAGGCGCACAAGCAAGCCGAAGAGCTGGCAATTGCGTTCAGCGATCACCTGCTGCCGCGCACGGGCGCCTACCACGAGATCTGGCTGGATGATCAGAAGGTGATCGATACGGCGCCGGCGACGCCGGAGAGCGAACCGATTTACGGGCCGCTCTATCTGCCGCGTAAATTCAAGACTGTGATTGCCGTTCCGCCGGATAACGATGTTGATATTTTTGCACATTGTCTGGGCTATATCGCCATCGTCGAGAAGGGCGAGGTTGTCGGCTGGAATGTCACCGTCGGCGGCGGCATGGGCATGACGCACGGGGAGACGGATACGTTTCCGCGCACAGCTGACATGATGGGTTTCTGCACGCCGGAGCAGGCAATCGATGTGGGTGAAAAGGTTGTCACGGTGCAGCGCGACTGGGGCAACCGGGCGGTGCGCAAGAATGCGCGGCTGAAGTATACGGTTGAGCGGGTTGGAATCGATGCGTTTCGGGCGGAAGTCGAGAAGCGGTGCGGGTTCAAACTTGGCGCGCCGCGTTCGTATTCATTCACGTCGACGGGTGATCCGATCGGGTGGCGGCAATCACTTGACGGGAAGGCGGCGGATCGGAAGTGGCATCTGACGCTCTATGTCGAGAATGGTCGTGTGAAAGATACGGCCACGATGAAGCTGCGCACGGCGCTGCGTGAGATAGCACAGGCGGGCGGGGTGGATTTCGTTGTGACGTCGAACCAGAACCTCGTCATCGCCAATGTGACGGCGAAGGCGAAGCCGAAGATCGAGGCGCTGCTTGAGAAGCATGGCGTGGTGACCGCGACCAGTTCGGGGTTGCGGCGCAATGCGATGGCGTGCGTGGCGCTGCCGACGTGCGCGCTGGCGCTGTCGGAAAGCGAGCGGTTCCTGCCGGGCCTTGTGACGGATCTGGAGGATATTCTCGACAAGGCGGGCTTGCGCGAGGACGACATCGTGATCCGCATGACCGGGTGCCCGAATGGGTGCGCGCGGCCGTATCTGGCGGAGATCGGATTCGTGGGGCGGGCGCCGGGGCTGTACAATTTGTACCTTGGTGCCGCATTCGATGGCACGCGCCTGTCGAAGATTTACGCGCAGGACGTGAACCGCGAGCAGATCCTCACGCTCTTGGAGCCGATCATCAAGCGGTACGCGAAAGAGCGGACCAGCGGCGAGCACTTCGGCAACTTCGTTGTGCGGGCGGGGATCGTGGCGGCGACGACGGCGGGGAATAACTTCCACGAGAATGTTGTGCTGGCGAAGGTTTGACTTCAGTGCATGGTCAGTCGTGCGCGGGGTCAGACCCCTAAGTAGGGGTCTGACCCCTTTTGCATCACAAGCTCGCGTTCATTTTTCGGATGCGGTTGGCGAGGATGGCCATGATGTGGAGGGCGAACTCGGGCGTTTCCTGTACGAGGGCCAAGAATTGCGCGCGGCTTAGTTCGAGGACCTCGGTGGGTTCCATGGCGATGGCGGCGGCGCTGCGGGGGGCCTGATCGATGAGTGCCATTTCGCCGAAGACGCCGCCGGCACCGACGTTTTCCAGAACAGTGCCGTAGGTGACGATCTGGATTCGGCCGCTGCGGACGATGTAGAGGTGGGTGGCGGCGTCGTCCTGCTTGAAGACTTTTTCGCCCGCATTGAACGTGTGCGATGTGGCGCCGACTTCGACGAGATTTGAATATTCCAGCATGGCGACCCGTCTCCGTTGTGGGAGAGAGTGTAGGCCCGCAGGGGGCTTGTCGCAAGGCGAGCGCGGTTTAGCCCCTGAGCAAGATGAAGGCTGCGAAACACAGCACGGCGGCGAGACCGATGCGGAGCGTCCAGTCTGGCAGTTTTCCGGTGAGGCGCGAGCCGATCAGGATGCCGGGGATCGAGCCGCACAGAAGGGTGCCCAGGAGTGCGACGTCGATGTGGCCCATGCCGGCGTGGCCGAGACCGGCAACGAAGGTGAGCGGGACGGCGTGGACGATGTCGGTGCCGACCACGCGGCGGGCCATCATGTAGGGGTAGAGGCCGGTCAGGGCTGCGACGCCGATGGCACCGGCGCCTACGGAGGTGAGGGCGACGGCTGCACCGAGGATGAGGCCAAAGACGATCGTCGGAAATGGCCGGGCGGCTGTTTCTGTCACCGGATCGTCGAAGCCCTGGGGTTGCCAGCGTTTGAGAACCGGGAAGACGATGATTGCAGCGGCACTGACGATCAACGTCAGGGCGAGGCCCTTCTTGACGTACCAAGCGACGAGTTCGGTGTTGGGTTCGGCAAGGTAGAGCCAGAGCAGAACGGCGGCGGCGCCGGGTAGACTGCCAGCGGCGAGTGACGCCAAGATCGGCCAGTCGACATTGCCAAGGCGCTGATGGCGCCATGCGGCACTCATTTTGGTGATGGCGGCGAAGAGGAGGTCGGTGCCGACGGCGATGGCGGGGGGGACACCGACGCCGGAGATGAGAAGCGGTGTCGTCAAGGAGCCGGCACCGACACCGGTGATGCCGATCAAGAAACCGATGACGAAACCGCCACCGAGGATCAGGCCGAGCGAATTTGCGATTAGACCATCCATTGTCGCACTGTGCTCAGCCGAGTGACGAAACGATCGTGCGCAGGCTCAGCAACATGATGACGATGCCGACAATGATCATCAGGATCTTTGGCGGGAAGTGTTTGGCGGCGAGGGCGGCGAAGGGGGCAGCGATAATGCCGCCGATGACGAGGCCGAGGATCGTCGGCCAGAGTTCGAGGCCGATGGTGGCAATGAAGGTGGCGGAGATTGTGAGCGTGACAAAGAACTCGGCCATGTTGACCGAACCGATCGTGTAGCGGGGGTGGTTGCCTTGGCCGAGAAGTGTGGAGGTGACGATCGGGCCCCAGCCGCCGCCGCCGATCGCGTCGACGAAGCCACCCACCAACCCAAGTGGAGTTACATTATTGGGAGGCTCGTCCACGAACGAGTGTTTCCGGTGGACGGCTTTGTAGATGATGAAGATGCCGATGAGCAGCAGGTAAGCGCTGATGTAGGGCTTGACGACCTCGCCGGGAATGTTGGTCAGCACGTAAGCGCCGATCGCGCCGCCGATTGCGCCGGGAACGGCGAGACGCCAGATTAGCCGCTTGTCGACGTTGCCGAGCTTCCAATGCGCTATGCCGGAGGCGCCGGTGGTGAAGGTTTCAGCTGCATGGACACACGCGCTGGCGGTCGCTGGCGGGACGCCGAAGCTCAGCAACACGGATGTCGACATGACGCCGTAGGCCATGCCAATGGCTCCGTCGACCATCTGGGCAATGAAGCCAACGAGGATGTAAAACAGGATGTCTTCTGTCATGAGATTGTATCGCGGCCCTTAGCGCTCCGCGATCTCAGCGGATGTATCCGGGATTGTTAGATCACATAGTCCGGCAGGCTTTCAACCTCGACGGCGACACCGGCGGATCGCAGGAGCAGGGCCACTTCGTTAGAGCGGCGACGGTACTCGGCTTCGCCTTCGGGGGTGTTGGGTACATCGGAACATAGCCCACGTGTGAGCATGTCGCGTGTCAGGAGGAATACGTTGTCCTGCTGCTGAATGTCAGGGCTGGCGGTGGTGACGGTGCCGCCGGCGATCGTCGCGCCGGAGATGGCGTCCACGAGCATAAAGGAGCCGGTTTCTTGCGCTTCGGCGAAGCGGTCGATGGCCGTGGCGCGGCCAAGGGCGACGTTCGCGATGGCGATGTCATTCACTTTGCAGGACGTGGCCGGATGGACGGCCAACGATTCCAAATCAAGGAGCGATTTGATGTCGATGTTCGTCACCGGGACGAGGTCGGTTGCGGTGCGAACGAGATAGCTGCCGCGTTTGTCGAAGGGCGTCTCGGACAGCCAGACGAAGCGGGCCTCCAGTGTTCGGGCGACGACGGGAGCGGCTTCGGGCGCGGCGAGGACGGAGCCGCGCGAGACGTCGAGGTCGATATCGAGCTGGATGGCGACGGCCTGTCCCTGGATGGCTTCCTGATAGTCGCGGTCCATCGTGGCGATGCGCTGCACCTTAGCCGTGCGGCGGCTGACGGGATCAAGCACCGTGTCGCCGACGCGGACGGTGCCGGAGGAAATGGTGCCTGCGAGGCCACGGAAGTCGGCGCGCGTGTCGCGCAGCACGGTTTGTACGGGCATGCGGAAGGCGCCCGTCGGCTCGGTGCCGCGGCTCGGGATTTCTTCGAAGTGCTCAAGCAGGGAGGGGCCCGTGTACCAGGGCATGTTTTTGGATTTCACTGCTACGTTGTCGCCCGAGACGGAGGCGACGGGAATAGCAACGGCTTCGCGGAATCCGAAGCGCCACATGAGGGTGCGGAAATCTTGCTCGATCTGGCGGAACCGGCTCTCGGACCAATCGACGAGGTCCATTTTGTTGACGGCGAGCACGACGCGCTTCAGACCGACGAGATCGAGGATGGCGGCATGGCGGCGGGTCTGCGTCTTGATGCCGTGGCGGGCATCAATGAGCATGATGGCTACATCGGCGTGCGAAGCACCCGACGCCATGTTGCGCGTGTATTGCTCATGGCCGGGGCTGTCGATGACCACAAGTCGGCGGGTGGCGGTATCGAAATAGCGCCAGGCGATGTCGATGGTGATGCCCTGCTCGCGTTCGGCGACGAGGCCGTCCATGAGCAGCGAGAAGTCGGGATTGCCGCCGTCAACGCGGCGGCCGCGTTCGAGGGTGGCGCGCTGGTCATCGTAAAGGTCGGTCGCGTCCCAGAGCAGGCGGCCGATGAGTGTCGATTTGCCGTCGTCGACGGAGCCGCAGGTGAGAACGCGCAGCATGCCTGAGAGTTCGGGAGCTGCGGCGGCACTGGTGTGCGCGACCGGCTGGACCAGCGGTGTGACGTTGGCGTCATTGAGGGCCGAATGGGCGGTCATCAGAAATAACCTTCCTGCTTCTTTTTCTCCATGGCGCCGACCTGATCGTGGTCGATCAAGCGGCCGGAGCGTTCTGAGGTGCGGGCACCGAGCGTTTCGGCGACGACCTCTTCGAGCGTTGTAGCGGTGGATTCGACGCCGGCCGTCAGGGGCCAACATCCTAAGGTACGGAAGCGGACCGATCGCATGACCGGCGTCTCACCGGGCTTGAGGGGCAAGCGGTTGTCGTCATACATCAGGATCTGGCCATTGCGCTCGATGGTGGGGCGTTCCTTGGCCATATAGAGTGGCACCACGTCGAGTTGCTCGCGCAGAATGTAGAGCCAGATATCGCGCTCGGTCCAATTCGACAGAGGGAAGATGCGCGCGGTTTCGCCGGCACCAAGGCGGCCGTTGAGGAGGCGCCACATCTCGGGGCGCTGGCGGCGCGGGTCCCAGCGGTGGCCTTCGGCGCGGAAGGAAAAGACGCGCTCTTTCGCGCGGCTGGCTTCTTCATCACGGCGTGCGCCGCCGAATGCGCCGTCGAAGCCGTATTGGTCGAGGCCGGCCTTCAGCGGAACCGTCTTCATGATGTCGGTGTAGATTGAGGGCGCATAGTCGTATGGGTTGACACCCTTGGCGATGGCATCGTGGTTGGTCATCTCGATCAGGTCGAGATCGAATTCCTTCACCCAGTGATCGCGGAAGGCGATCATTTCCTTGAACTTCCACGTGGTGTTCACGTGCAGGACAGGAAACGGTAGCTTGCCCGGCCAAAACGCTTTGCGCGCCAGATGCAGAAGAACAGTGGAATCCTTGCCGATCGAATAGAGCAGCACGGGTTTGCGGAACTGGGCCGCTGCCTCGCGAAAGATATGGATGCTTTCGGATTCGAGGAGGTCGAGGTGCGAAATCTGCCGGGTCATGCGTCGGCGTCCTTGTGCTTCGGGCGATTGTGCAGTCCGCATTCCTTGCCGTCTTCGTTCTCCCACCACCAACGGCCGGCGCGGATATCCTCACCGGGGCGGATGGCGCGCGTGCACGGCTGGCACCCGATGGAGGGGAAGCCCTGCCGGTGCAGCGCATTGATCGGAACGGCGTTGTCTTTGATGTAGGCTTCGAGTGTTGCGAGAGACCAGTCGGCGATGGGGTTCAGTTTGATGAGGCCCTGCGCGGCATCCCACTCGGCGAAGGGGACATGCGCGCGGCCGGCGGACTGATCGCGGCGCAGGCCCGTGATCCAGCCATTTGCGCCGGCGAGCGCCGTATTGAGCGGGCGGACCTTGCGGATGTCGCAGCAGGCCTTGCGGTTTTCGATGGCGTTGCGAAAGCCCATGATGCCGTCTCGGGCGACGAGGGCTTCGACTTCGGCGGCAACGGGAAACGTGATGCGGATGCGGCGGCCGTAGCGCGCTTCGGTTGCTTCCAACGTTTCCAGTGTCTCAGGAAAGTGGCGGCCGGTGTCGAGTGTGAAGACGTCGAAGGGTAGGTCAGCGGTCGCAATGGCGGCGAAGACGGCCTGGTCTTCGATGCCGAGCGAGGTCGAGAAAGCGACGCGGCCCGGGATGTGGTTGGTGATCGAGCGCAGGCGCGCGCCGAGGCAGGGTTCAGCGGCCAGCGCAACGTCGAGAGCGGCCGCCACGGCGGGGCCGTCGAACGAAAAGGGCTGGCTCGCGGCCGCGGCGGGCTGCGGGATGGCTGAGGGACGTGTCATTGGGCCTCCGGATTGGGCGCAAGTTAAGCGAAACCAATCCTAAAATGAAGGGGTCGTTAGAAAAAAGAACGGATTGCTTTGCGCGTGCGGTCAACTAGGAGAATATTTTTGCCCGTTGATCCGTCTGCGCAATGGCGTGCCAGTGTGGTAGCGGCGGCCAGGCACGGGGGGATGCAGACCAAGCCTTTACTAATCGCTGGTGACGGGAACAGAGTTGCCGATCTTTCGCATTTCAAAGGCGACGATGCCGTCGCGGTAGCCAGCGGTTTTCATCCGTTCGCCGACGAAATGAAACGACGGTTCGATGTCCAGTTTGACAACGAAACTTGGTGCGCAACCGAGGCAGTAGGCCACCGCTTCATGTTCGTAGAACCCAGCGAGTTCGATCTGGAAGTGGATGATGTTAGGTTTGCCTGCGTGGGTGCGCGCGTCGATTTCGACGGCCGATACACCTTGCGGAAACATGGATTCGAAGAAGCGGGGCAGATGATACGAGGTCAGATCTTGCTTATTACCGCATATGATATTGGCGGTGAAATTCACGTTGTAATTCGCGAGATCGTGCGACGCTTGCCTTAAGTGGATAACCGGACGAGCATTTCGATGAAAGTGTTCACTCTTGTCGAATGGTTTCTCAAGCGGATCAGCGAGGCGAAGCAATACGCCGCCTGACCGGAAGCGTGATTGCTGTTTGTGGTATTCCGGTCCTGCGAAGTACAAGGCGCAGATCGTGGACCCATCCGGGTCTTCAGCGGCTGCTGAGGCGTTCCAATTGTATCCCTGCCATGACGTTTGGAGCCATTCTGAAAGTGGCTGCAACTTTCGCATCATCCAGTAAGTGGCCCAGGCCGGATCGGACGTTTCGAGGTAGTTGTATGCTTCGAATTTCCAGACCCCCTTCGGCATAATGTCGTATCGATCCCGACCTTCTACATGGACGCGGTGGCCAAGAGCGCGCTCAAGTTTTTTTAGGGGACGAGCAGTTAGTTTGCGGTGTGTGATGGCCCCAATGTGCATGTCCACGTCCCACCAGGCGAGAACCCTTTGTTGGGGTGGGCGTAAAATCGTTTGGTTATCGGTCATCGACTTCTTCCGGCAATACACAGTTATTGGAATGCAATGGTTACGAATGAAGTAACTATACATTTAGCCACCGGATGACGCCGTTGGCGGCGGCTGTGCCGGTGGAGAGGGTGGCTTGGAGGAGGTAGCCGCCGGTGGGGGCGTCCCAGTCGAGCATTTCGCCGGCGACGAAGGTGCCGGGGCGGGCGCGCAGCATCAGGTTCTCGTCGAGACTTTCGAAGGCGACGCCGCCAGCAGTCGAAATGGCGCGGTCGAGGCCGGAGGTGCCTTTGACGATGAGCGGCAGTGCTTTGATGAGGCGGGCGAGGTCATCGGGATCAGCGGGCAGATCGCGTGAGGCTTCGCGTAGGAGGCCGATTGCTGCGGGCGAGAGCTTGAGGCATTTGCGCAGCCAGTTGGCGACCGAGTCTTTGCCGCGCGGACGGCGTAACCTGTTGGCGATGACGTCGTGGGGTTCGTCGGGTTTGAGATCGAGAACGATGTTGGCCCAGCCGCCACCGTGCGTGCGCGCGGCGATGGTGGAGGAGAGCGCGTAGACCGCGCCGCCTTCGATGCCGTGCCGCGTGATGACCGCTTCGCCGCGCTGGGTGTCGCCTTCGAAGGTAACGGCGAGGCGTTTCAGAGGTTCGCCCGCATAGCGCGATTTGAAATGGTCGCTCCATGCGATGAGCAGGCCGCAGTTTGAGGCGACCAGCGGCGTGATGGTTATGCCAGATTTTGCGAGTGTTTCGCGCCATGCGCCATCGGAGCCGAGACGGGGCCAGCTGGCGCCGCCGAGGGCCAGGACGGTCGCGTCGCAGGGTATGGGTGCAGGCGGGGCGCCGTCGTTGCTGACGAGAGGCGCGCCGTCCTCGCTCCAGCCCGTCCATGTGTGGCGCAGTTTAATCTGGACGCCGTGCGCGTCGAGACGGCGAAGCCACGCGCGCAGGAGCGGGGACGCCTTCATCGCTTTGGGGAAGATGCGTCCGCTGGAGCCGGCGAACGTTTCTTGGCCGAGACCTTCCGCCCAAGCGACAACGTCGGCGGGTGGATGGGTTTCGATGGCGTGGGTGAGGTGGGCTGCATTCTCGCCATAGCGGGGCAGGAAATTTTCCAGGGCTTCGGAGTGTGTCAGATTGAGGCCGCCGCGGCCGGCCATGAGGAACTTGCGCGCGGGCGAGGGCATGCGTTCGAAGATGGTGACGCGCAGACCATGCGTGCTCAGGGTTTCGGCTGCGGCGAGGCCTGCGGGCCCCGCGCCGATGATGGCGACGTGTTTCAAGGGAGAGTGGCCTTCTTATTCGGATGCGGCGGGAAGGCTTACCACGATCCTGTGTTGCGCATCGACGTCCAGGGCTCGGAGGGTGCCAACGCGGCGCCTTTTTGCAGCAACTCGACGGAGATGAGATCGGGAGAGCGGACAAACGCCATGCGGCCGTCGCGCGGTGGGCGGGCAATGGTCACGCCGCCGGTCTGCAACCTGTGGCAGACGGCGTAGATGTCGTCGACTTCGAAGGCGAGGTGCCCGAAATTGCGGGCGGACCCGTAGTTTTCGGGGTCCCAGTTGTGGGTCAATTCGATGAGTGGGGCCTTTTCGGAGCCGGCGCGGGGCTGGTCGCCGGGGGCTGCTAGAAAGATCAGGGTGAAGCGGCCGGCCGGGCTGTCGATCCGGCGGACCTCTTCCAGACCGAGTAGGTCGCAATAAAAGCGGAGGCTTGCGGCCACGTCGGTGACGCGGACCATCGTGTGGAGGAAGCGCATGGGACGGTCCAGTGCCCGGGAGGGGCTCAAGTGTTGCTCGATTGCATCCAGTCAAGTTCAGGTTGAGGAGACCAGAGCGTGGCCGCTGTGCATAACCTTTGGACAGGATCGGTGCAAAGTCTTTGCTGCGGACGCGAATTGGCACGCCCAAATCACGCGCCAACCACACGAATCAGCGACCATTGATTCGCGGCAAATTTCGCGTTTGATCAATGTCCAATTTCTCCAAATGCGTCGTTCAGAATACTATGCCCAGGAAAGTCGCCTTTGCTGGTTGATCGATAAAAACGCTTTATTTTCAACTGTTTGCTGCTGGTGTTTTGTTATCAAAAAATGACAATTTGGGCGCTGGGCAAAAAAATGGGGGTAGCGGGACGCGCCCGGGGTGGATTAGTTAACCGGCTGGAAACGAGACGGTCATGCTTAGAGGGCAGTGGCCGACTTGGGTTCCGGGGCGTCGAGAGGGGCGCTTCAGTAAATTGAGCACAAGTAAGCGGGGTAACGCACATGGGGGACTACAAGGGACCTCCGTCGACAGACGTCGGCGGAACGACGAGCGGTGAGGGCGCGGGGCCCGAAGACGGAGTCGAGGTTGTTGAGATTGCCGGGACCATCAAGTGGTTCGACGTGTCCAAGGGGTACGGCTTTATCGTTCCGGACAATGGCGTTCAGGATGTGTTGCTCCATGTGACCTGCTTGCGTGCAGGCGGGTATCAGACAGCCTACGAAGGCGCGCGGGTGCATTGTCAGGTCCTCAAGCGACCCAAGGGCATGCAGGCGTTCCACATTCTTTCCATGGACGAAAGCACGGCGATCCATCCATCGCTTCTGCCACAGAGGACGCACGTTCAGGTTGTGGCTGAGAGTGATTGGGAGCGCGCGGCCGTTAAGTGGTTCAATCGCGTGCGGGGCTTCGGCTTCCTGACACGCGGCGACGGCACGCCGGACATTTTCTGCCACATGGAGACGCTACGCCGGTTCGGCTTTACCGAACTTCGTCCCGGGCAGACACTGATGGTGCGCTGGGGTTACGGTTCGAAGGGCGTTATGGCGGCCGAGTTGCGGCCGGACGGTCCGACACAAGGTGTGCCGCCGTCCCCGCATTGATGGGATGAGGCATGGCTCAGCGACGACATTCGGTGAGGGCTGCCCTGGGGGCGGCCCTTACTTTTTTGGCCAGCGTCACCGGGGCTGCCATTGGCACCGCCGGTGACGGTGATGCGGAGCCTGCCGCGCGGCAAACAGAAAAGCTGGAGATCGTGACGGCCGGTGGGGGCGTCGCTTTTGATGTCGAGATAGCCGATACGCCGGCGCGGCAGGCGCTGGGTCTGATGTACCGGACGGAATTGCCGGCGCGCACGGGTATGCTCTTCCCCTACCCTGCGCCGCGAGAAATCACGATGTGGATGCGCAACACGTATATTCCGCTCGACATGGTGTTCATCCGCGCGGACGGGACGGTGCACAGAATTGCGGAAATGACCGAGCCGCATTCGGAGGAGGTCGTGGCGTCACAAGGGGCGGTGACGGCCGTTTTGGAGATTGCCGGGGGCGCGGCGCGGCAGCTCGGTTTGAAGCCTGGAGACCTCGTCCGTCACCGTCATTTCGGCACTGCGGCAGGACGTTAAGCCGCCATCCGTGTGGTTGGGCGCTGCGGCGCTTGACCCGGGCGGGGCGAAGCGGCAGACAGTGTGCCATCGGGGCGTAGCTCAGCCTGGTAGAGCATCTGCTTTGGGAGCAGAGGGTCGTGGGTTCAAATCCTGTCGCCCCGACCAATTTTTTGTCAGACGTCAACGATCGGGTTGAACCATGGCCGTCCGCATTTTCATGCCTGCCAAGACTGCGATGCAGTCGGGCGAAGGCCGCACGCGGGAATGGGTCCTTGAGCACGAGCCTACCGCGCCGCGACAGATCGATCCGCTGATGGGGTGGACATCCTCCTCGGATACGCGCCAGCAGGTGAAACTTTCCTTTGAGACCAAGGAGGAGGCGATCGCGTATGCGACGCGCAATGGTTTGGCCTACACGGTGATCGAGCCGACACCGAGAAAGCCGCTGCGCAAGGCGTACGCCGATAATTTCAAGTTTGGCCGGTCTGACAACTGGACCCACTGACGAACGGCTGCGGTGCTGGTCGCTGGCGGTTATTGCCGGTCTGGTCCGCCAATTTGCTCGCTCACAGGGCTCCGCTCGAGTGAGAACTTGACGTGTTTCGCGGATGCCGTCGCCGGGAGAGGTTTTGGCGATTGGGTCTGTCAGTGGTTTAGGATTGACTTGAGGACCTTGTTTCGGATCGTCCCAATGCCGCTCAACGCATGTCGCTCAGTTCGATCTAGCAGTCGCCTTCGCAGCGGTGGCTCACTTCGCGAAGACTTCAGGAGATTTAAATCCTTTCGTGTTTTGCGGTTGGTTTGCGAACCGTGTAGCTAACCGTGCTAAGGCCCCGTAGCTCAACCGGATAGAGCACCTGCCTTCTAAGTCGTTGTTCTGGCCGGATAAAATTTAGTGTGTTCAATGGCTTGGCGAATTGCCGTTTTTCTGCGAACCGTGTACCGAACCGTATCGATCCAGTTCGCGCCCGTAGCTCAGCTGGATAGAGCACGAGATTTCTAATCTTGGGGTCGCAGG
>LNFM01009558.1_pt1 | contig 23474 bp, 20 predicted proteins | sample 596031 | NCBI WGS metagenome assembly LNFM01 (sample SAMN04254537, study PRJNA301005) | activated carbon metagenome | isolation source: dual media filters at the Ann Arbor, Michigan drinking water treatment plant | place: USA: Ann Arbor | reverse complement strand
CGCGTGATAGATGCCCCAGACCGTGCCGAACAGGCCGACGAACGGGGCGGTCGCGCCGATGGTCGCCAGCATGGTCAGGCCGTTCTCCAGCGACGTCGTCTCCTCGTCGAGCACCTTCTTGATGGTGCGCGTCAGGAACTCGGTCTCGCTGCCGGCCTCCTCGAGCTTGGCCGCGCCGAACCTGGCGTGATGCGCCTGCGCGTGCAGCGAATGCGCCGTGAGATGGCCGAATGGCTCGCGTACGCCCTGTCGACCGAGTTCGTTCTGCACCTGCTCGAGCGACGTGGCGCTCCAGAAGAAGTTCAGGAACCTGCGACTGCGTTCCTGGCGGATGACCTGCCCGATCCCCTTGTAGATAATCAGGTACCACGAGATCGCCGACATCACCGCCAGCACGCCCAGCAGGACCTTCGCGACGATGTCGGCCTGCGCGAGGAAATGGCCGAAGCCCAAACTCGATGCGTCGCCCATGCGATACGCTCCTACTGCAACGTGAACTTGATCGGGACGTGGACCCAGACGGGCTGCGCGCGGCCGCCCTCGGCATAGGCCCGGAACTGCGCGGCGCGCACGGCGCTCACGGCCGCCTCGTCGAGCGCGGCATGGCCAGAAGAGGCCTGCAGCGACACCTGCGAGGGACGCCCAGCGATGTCGACGAACACGCGGACCATCGCCGTTCCCTGTTCGCCCGCGCGGCGGGAGCGCGACGGGTAGACGGGACTGGGTGCGACCAGCCAGCCCAACTGCGAGACCGGCACCGTGCGCGGCGCCGCGGACGCCGCAGCCGCAGCCTGCTGTGGCTGGCTGTCGACCGGTGCGGCCGGCGTGGCCGGGCGTGGCGCGGCCTTCTGCACGGGGCGCGGTTCGGGCGGCTTCGGTTTGACCATCGGCGGCGGGATCACCGGTTCGGGCAATTCGGGTGGTGGGGGAATATCGATCTTCGCCACTGGGAACTCTGGCGGCGGCAGGTCGGGCGGCGGTGGCTCGACGATCGCCGCGAGCTCCGGAGGCGGCGGCGTCAGCTCCACCGGCGGCGGCGGTTCCGCAGTCTCGATCTCGGGCTGCGCCGGCCCTTCCGGCGCCACCATCCGGACTTCCATCGGCGCCACGTCGCCCACGACCAGGCGCGCGGGCTCGACGCGGGCGAGCGCCCAGGCGCCGCCCGCGTGCAGGAGGATCACGACCGCCAGGATCGTGCGCTTCACCGCCGGCGAGAGCGGCTCCGGCAGATCCTGGCGCTGCAGGTTCGTCACGTGGACGTCTCAGAACCGGGCCTGGATGCCGGCATAGACCGACGCTCCGTCGCCCGGATTATAGAGCTGGCTGGTGGGCGTCGCCGTGCTCGTCACGCCGACGTTCGAGACGTACATCTGGTTCGTCAGGTTGCGGGCATCGACGAAGAACTCGAAGCCCTTGAGGCCGGTATAGCCCGCCTTCAGCCCCAGCAACGCATAGGGCGCCGTCATGAACGCCGTGGTGTTGAGGTTGTCGACGTAGTAGCCCTGCGGCGACCATTCGAGGTTCGGGCCGATATAGAAGCCGCCCGGCGAATCGTAGCGGGCCTCGGCGCGCAGGTAGTAGGGCGGCGCGCCGGGGAGCTGGTTGTTGCCGTAGGTCGGATTGTTGTCGAAGCGGTAGTCGCTCACCGTGAGCGCCATGCGGCCGGTGATGCGGTCGTTGCGCTCGCTGCGCCACGCCGTGCCGTTGAGGCCGAGTTCGATGCCCTGGTGGATCGCGTTCGGGATGTTGATCGCGATGGCCGAGCCGCCGAAGCCGGGCACGACGAGGAGCTGCAGCTCGTTCTTCACCCACGACCGGTAGAGCGAGAGGTCCCACCCCACATTTTCACCCAGCTTGCCGCGCGTGCCGATCTCGGCTGTCCATGAGGTCTGCGGTGCGAGCGGCGCGAAGCCCGGCGCGACGCTGGGATTGAGTTCCGACCATGTCGGCGGCTCGGAGGCGCGCGAGACGTTGGCGAAGAATTGCAGCCCCGGACGAGGCTCCCAGAGCGCGCCGATCTTCGGGTTGATCTCAAAGTAGGACGCGGCGCCGGAATCGTTGCCGTTGACGAGGTAGTTGTCGGTCAGCACGCGGTTGGCCCAGTTGAACTGGATACCGGTGACGATCGACAATTCCGGCGTCGCGTAGAACCAGTTCTCGCCGTAGATCTCGACGCTGCTCGAGAACTCGGTGTTGTCGTTCGTGAGCGGTCCCGGCACGCCGAACCGGTTGACGAACTGCCGGTTGCGGTTGGTGCCGCCGAAATAGTTCGCGCCGACGACGAAATCGTTGCGGTGGCCGAACAGCTGGCGCGAGCCCTTGTATTGGCCGGTGACGCCCCAATCGAGCAGGTTGTTGTCGATGACCGCAAAGGTCAGCGGATGGAACAGCGACTTGGACTTCACGTAGCTCTGCAGGGTGAAGGCATCATCACCAATATCGACGATCGTGGTATTGGCGAATCGGAAGGAATCGATGTCGCGCCGCGTGTTCTGCAGGACGTTGGCGAGAGGTCCCTGGCGCGGGTCGGTCCAGAATTGCTGCTGGGTCAGTGAGCCGGGGATCTGGTTGCGGACCTGGTTGCCCGAGAAGAAGAACCGCGTCTCGACGTTCGAGCCGATCTGCGCGCCGACATTGCCGTTGAGGCGCTGCAGGCTCTGGTTGGTATGCTCGCGGAAGCCGTTGCCGCTCAGGTTGGTGAAGGACAGCCACGCGTCCCACGGACCCTCGCCGAAGCCCGCCGCCGCCTGCTGGCCGAAGGTCTGGTAGCTACCACCGTAAACGCGGGCGGCGAGGCCGGGATTGCTGCGGCCTGTGGGAGATACGAAGTTGATCGCACCGCCCAGCGTCATGGCACCATAGCGCAGCGCGTTCGCGCCCTTGTAGACCTCGATATATTGCTGGGCGAGCGGATCGATCTCGTGGAAGTCGCCGCTGCCGTCGGCCTGGTTGATCGGCGATCCGTCCTGCAGGAGTCTTACGCCGCGCAGGTGGAAGTTACGCGACAGACCGGAGCCGCGGATCACCAGCTTCGAATCCTCCTGGCCGTACTTGCTCTGGATCCAGACACCCGGCGTGTAGTCGAGCATGTCCTTCATCGTGGTGGCGCGGCCGTCGAGATAGCGCGAGGCCGGCACGACCTCGACGCCACCTGGCGTCTTGTTGATCTGCTCCTCGGCATCCTTGATCGACGGGACCGTCAGTGATGCGGTGCCCGTGACGGTAATGGCCGGCATCGTGACCTGTGCCTGGTTGACCTCCTCGGCGGAGGCTTCGAATGCCCCGGCCGCCAGCAGCAGGCCGGCGGCAATGTGCCTAGCGCGCATGGGCGCCTCCCGACGTCAGGAGCGCGTAGGAGATCGTCGAGGGGAGGATGGGCGTAAGCAGGGCGGAAACGCGCCGCGGCACGGCGGCCTGCCCCGTCGGGGCGACGCAAGTCGCCCGAGGGATCGAGAACATGGGAGCTTCCTTGAATGGCTGACGCGAGACAGCACGCGCGCCGGTGGCGCGCGCGTTGCACGAGGTAGGTCAGTCCTTACGGAAGCGGGGGTGCGCGGGGCTGCTGCGGACCGTCGCGGATTGCGCCGGTCGTGGGATGCTGATGGTGCGAGGCGACCCGGTCGGATGACGGGATCTGTTCGACGAAGATAGATGCAACCGACGGCCCGAGCAGCACGGGCGAATGTGCCAGGCCGAAGCAGCAATCGTGAACCTTGGCCGACGACTGGCCGGAGCTATCGGCGTCGCCGTCCTTGCCGGTCTGGCAGATCGCGCCCCACAGGCTCGCAGCGGCTTCCGGCCCGCCCGTGCGCAACATCACGGCATGCGCCAGCGGCTGCAGGATCGCCAGCGTCACGCCGAACAGAGCCGCCACCAATACGAAGGCGCGAATCTGTGACGGGGGCCGGGAGGCGGACATCAGTGCAATTATGGCGGTGACGCCGCAATTCACAAAGAATGATTTTCATCCACGATGCCGCACGCAGGGCAGCGTGGGCGTTCCGCTCCCCTCAGCTGCGGCCCATCGCATAGAACTCTTTGTTGGGACGCATGCTGGTGACGTTGGCCATGCGGTTGGACAGGCCGAAGAAGGACGCGATGGCGGCGATATCCCAGACGTCTTCCTCGTCGAAGCCGTGGCCTTTCAGAGTCTCGATGTCGGCGTCGCCGACGAGATGCGCCGACTGGCTCACCTTCACCGCGAAGTCGAGCATCGCCGTCTGCCGCGGCGAGATGTCGGCCTTGCGGTAGTTGATGGCGACCTGGTCGGCGATCAGCGGGTCCTTGGCGCGTATGCGCAGGATCGCGCCGTGGGCGATCACGCAGTACTGGCACTGGTTGAGGTTCGAGGTCGCCACCACGATCATCTCGCGCTCGGCCTTGGTGAGATTGCCTTTCTTGTCCATCAGCGCGTCGTGATAGGCGAAGAAGGCGCGGAATTCCTCGGGGCGATGGGCGAGCACGAGGAAGACGTTGGGAACGAAGCCCGACTTCTCCTGCACCTTCTCGATGCGCTCGCGAATGTCGGCCGGCAGGTCGGCGAGGCGCGGTACGGGGAAGCGGCTGATGGCGGGGGCTTCGGCGGATGCTGACTCTGGCGCGGACATGGCGTGTCTCCGGGACTCTCGTGATGCTGTACCGTGCGGCGCGCGGCGGCCGCGCGCCGCTCAGCGTTCGTCTTCGTCGTCGCTGTCGAGGCGTTCGACGACACGGACCATGCGGCCGTTCTCGTCGAACAGGATCTTCAGACTGTCATATTCCGTCCCGCCCGGCGTGTCCTTCAGGTAATGCCAGTGGGCCACGGTGCGGCCGCCCTGGCCCCTGATGCGGGTCGCCTTGCCGAACTGCGTCACGGCATCCTGGTAGGTCGAGTGTCCGGGCTTCAGCCGGTTCACCGCATCGACGTCGAACGGCTGGCCGATCGAGCGGGCGCAGGCGCCGAGTGCCAGCAGGCAGGCGAAGGCGGCAAGGCCGCGGCGGATCAAGCTGGAAGCGGGCGGGGGCGGGGGCACGCCATGATCTCCTGAGGGCTGCGCATGGGGCGGTCATTCGGGTCACAGATGGGGTGCGATTTTCCCAGCGCAACCCGGACGCAACGCCCTGGCCTGCCGCCGCGTTGACGGACATGGATATCAAGGATTTTGCCGGCACCTCGCCGGTACTGCTTCCCGAGGCGTTTCTCGTCGGCGAACTCGAAGGCTGGGGCGTCATCGAGCGCGTGACCGGCGGGTTGCTGCAGCGCTTCACCATGAAGGCGCGCGGCAGCTGGGACGAGACGTCGGGTGTTCTCGCCTTCACAGAGACGTGGACTTTCGACGACGGGCGGCAGGATACGCTCTCCTGGCGAATCGCCCGGCGGGCGGACGGACGCTATGCCGGCCAGGAGCCGCGGCTCGAGGGCGAGGCGGAAGGCGACGCGCTAGGCTGCGCCTTCCATTGGCGTTACACGCGCGACACGCCGCAGAAGGGCGATGGGCCGGGCGACGGGGAGAACTCGATGGTGTTGAACTTCAATGACTGGTTCTACCGTATAGACGAGCGCGTCGTGATGGTGCGCGGCAGCGCCGGCCGCGCGGGCATCCCTTTCACCATCATTCATGCCGCGTATCGCCGGCTGTAGCGCTCAGGCTTCGTCCGAGACGGTCGACGATGTGCCGGCCGCGTCGTCATGCCCGGCCATGAGCCGGGCGTAGGACTCCTCGAACCATCCGATCCGTTCCTCCAGTACCGACAGCAGCGGCGCCCGGTGGACCTGGTGTGCCACGAGTTGCAGGCGCTCGCAGGCCTGGTGGTCCTCGCGCATGATCCGGCGGACTGTGCGCCAGATCAGGCGTCTGCGAATCGGGTCGCTGAGCGGTCGCGTCCAGCGGATGGGCCAGGGGTGCTCGGCCGGAAAGGCCACCGGATGGATCGAGACACGCTGGACCGAACGATCGTGCGCGACGGGAACATATTGCTGGATGCAGCAATGGAAGAAGGCGCCGCCGGAATGAAACAGCGAGACGACGAGGTTCGGCAGGATCTGGAAGATGCAATAGTGGCTCGGCCTGAACGAGCCGTTGGCACAGGCTTCGGCCATCTTCTCCAGCGCCTGCGGCTCCTTGGTGACGAGAAGGGCGCTGTGCAGGCCGAAGCGGAGATAGCTGACGTCGGCCCGGTGCATATAGCCGTTCCGGCCGATGGTCGTCGGATGAACGGCGACACCGTGATAGTCGTCGAGGGTGATCTGAAGGTTGAGCTTCCAGTTGGCCGCGACCGGCGTCGAAATCGCCTGCGGCGACGGTCCACCCGAACGCGACAGGGCCTCGAGGATCGGGAAGCCGGTGCCGAGGAACTCAGAAAGCGATTCGCGCGGCCCTTCCGATGCGAAGCGGCCGAAGATGAGCGCGCCGCAGGTCGCGATCTCGACAGGCGTCAGACGTGCGCCCAGCGCGCGCGATACGGTGCCGAACTGTTCCTGGCACATCGGGATGCCGATGGCGCAGCCGTCGTTGTCGTAGCGCCAGCCATGAAAGCCGCAGACGATCGGTCCATGGCCCTTGTCGCCGGTTCGCAGCGGATAGAAGCGATGGGCGCAGACATTCTCGAAGCCCTTCAGCGTCGCGTCGAAGCGCTGCACGAAAACGGAGCGGGTGGCCAGCGAGGCACGGAACCAGTCGCCGTCCTTCGCCAGGTCGCTGGTGAATCCCAGGAAGGTCCAGACCGAAGCGAGGCGGTGCTGCTCGTCGGAGAAGGCTTGTGGATCGACCAGCGTCCGCGCCCAATTCGGTGTAAAGGCGGATGCGCCGCGCTGGGGCGTCTTCGGTGACATACGAGAATCCTGCACATTCGTTCGGTGCCTGCAAGCTCGGGCATTCCCGGGGCAAGATGTTCAGATCTTCCTGGCAGCGAGCGCCTGCAACTGACCGCCCAGCGCATTGGCGACCAACCGCACGCCCTGGATGACGCCGGCGATATTCTCCCTCAGTCGGGTCTGCACGGCATCGTGGAAGGTGCCGCGCTAGGTGACGATCGCGTCGCTGATCTTGACCTCGATTGCGGTGCCGCCATCGATCTTGCCCGACAGGCAGTCGCGCATGTCCTGGAGGATGCTGTCATAGCTTCGCGCATGCCCCTTGATTGCCGCTGCCGGCCACTCCTTCATCGCCCCGCATCGTCCCCTGGTGAGCAACGAATGTTCCGGCGGGCAAAGCGTTGCAGGGCGACCGCTCTCGGAGCGGCGACTGTCGACGTCGCGGGTCGGTGGCGGCGCATCGGTCCGACTTCGCACGGAGGAGGCCAGCGCTTGCCCCGAGTGCCGCTCGCGGGCATTGTCGACCTTCTGCGTCGCTCGCACTGGACTCTCGACATGCCCCTGCACTGGACCATCGACTCGCGCCTTCGGCTGTTCGCGGCCGTCTGCGATGGCGATGTGGCCCTGGAGGAGGTTCATCGGATGATCGACGTGGCCGTGGCGTCGAACGCGCTGGGCTATCGCAAGATATTCGACGGCACCCATGGCGACACCCGGATGGGCCCTATCGACATTCTGGCGATCGGCGTCCGCATGCGGGCGCTGGAGAAGGAGGCCGAGTTTCACGGGCCCCTGGCCGTGATCCTGCCGGAAGACAAACATCTGATCCTGACGCGGCTTCTCGGGATCCTGGCGGCCAGCAAGCGTCCGTTGCGTGTGTTCGGGGATGCGGACCGCGCCCGCAAGTGGCTCGACTCCGTTTCGCATCGACGCGCGCCGCCTGAGCCTCGGGGATCGCCGGTTCCGGTGCTCTGAAAAGCGGACCGTCTCGTCTCAGCCCTCCGAAGCGGCGCTCATCAGATCGGCCATGACCGCCTTCTGCGCCTCGGTCAGCGCAACGCTGCGGCGCGTCTCGGCCTCGACATAGACATGGACGAAATGGCCCACGGCGGCAGGCGTCTCGCCGTCGCGCCTGAAGATCGCCAGCTCGTAGCGCAGCGAGCTGTTGCCGATGCGGCCGAGGCGGATGCCGACATCGACCGTCTCCGGAAAGCCGACCGGCGCCAGGAACTCGCAGCCGCTGGCGATGCAGAGGCCGATCGAGGTCTGGCCGGGCGCCCGCAGGATGCCACGCTCTATCGCGAGCGTGGTGAGCGCCGTGTCGAACCAGTTGTAGTAGACGGCGTTGTTGACGTGGCCGTAGGCGTCGCAGTCGGCCCAGCGGCTGGCGATCGGCAGCCACCACCCGTAATCGCCGCGCCGCTCGTCCTTCGCCACCTTTACGCCCGCCATCACGATCTCCTTGGTCCTCGTCCCACACTCTCCTGTATCATCGAAGCCGGTCGAGGAGTGGTGTGCAAATGAGCGTTACGATGCGGAGCGAACAGGCGTGCTTTGGCGGCACGATCGGATTCTACAGCCATGCCTCGCAGGAGACGGGCACCGAGATGAAGTTCTCGGTCTTCGTGCCGTCGGGCGCGGCGGCGCGGCCCCGTCCGGCGCTCTATTTCCTCGCGGGGCTTACCTGCACGGAAGAGACCTTCATGATCAAGGCGGGGGCCCTGCGCCACGCCGCCGAACACGGGCTCGTACTCGTGGCGCCGGACACCAGCCCGCGCGGGCTCGGCCTGCCGGGCGAGGAGGATGGTTGGGACTTCGGCACGGGCGCGGGATTCTATCTCGACGCCGAAGCCGAGCCGTGGCGGCCGCACTACCGCATGTATTCCTACGTGACGCGGGAGCTGCCCGCGTTGGTCGAGGCCAGCTTCCCGGTCGTGGCCGGGCGGCGCGGCGTGTTCGGCCATTCGATGGGCGGCCACGGCGCGCTGGTGATCGCGCTGCGCAACCCGCAGAGCTATCGCTCGGTATCGGCGTTCGCGCCGATCTGCAATCCCGTCGCCGTGCCGTGGGGCGAGAAGGCGTTCGGCAGTTATCTGGGGCCCGATCGCAAAGGCTGGGCGGCGTGGGACGCGAGCCTGCTGATGCGCGACCGGCCTTTTCCCGATTCGATCCTCGTCGACCAAGGGCTGACGGATCAGTTCCTCGCCGCGCAGCTGCGGCCCGAGGCGCTGGAGAGCGCCGCCGCCGCCGCGGGCCAGAAGCTGCTGCTGCGCCGGCACGAGGGCTACGACCATTCCTACTGGTTCATCCAGAGCTTCGTCGCCGACCATATCGCCTGGCACGCCGAACGGCTCGGCGCCTGAGGGCGAATCAGGCCGCGCGCGCGGGCATGCGGAAGAGGAAGGTGGTCCTGTCGGGCGTCGACGTGGCCGTGAGCGTGCCGCCATGGGCGCGGGCGATCTCGCTGCAGATGTAGAGGCCGAGGCCCAGCCCCTGCTGGCTGGCGCGGACCTCGCCGCGAAAGAAGGGCTGGAACAGTTTTGCCAGCGCCTCGGCGGGAATCGGATCGCCGTGGTTGCTCACCGACAGTTCGAACGTGCCGTCCTCAACCCTGGCGTCGATCGCGATCGGGGTGCCTGGCGCGCCGTACACGACGGCGTTGCCGAGCAGGTTCGACAGGAGCTGGCCGATGCGACCGGCATCGCACGAGACCGGCTCGTCCATCGCGATGTGGCTGACGAAGCTGCGGTCGGGCGAGGCCGCGTGCAACTCGTCGACGACTTGGGCGAATAGCGGCGTCAGCTCGACGTCGCGCCGCTCGAGGTCGATGCCGTTGCCCAGCCGGCCGCGTGCGAAGTCGAGGATGTTGTCGATCAGCGTCGACATACGCGAAATGCTGCCCTGGGTGAGGTGCAGCATCTCGTCGAGCGTGAGCCGGCCGCGCTTCACGAGTTCGGCGCCCGCCTGGATGGAAGCCAGCGGATTGCGCAGGTCGTGACCCAGCACGGCGATGAACTGCTCACGCAGCTCGGACTCGCGGTTGGCGTGCGCCAGCCGGGCGGAGGTCGCCTCGGCGCGGGTCTCGGCCTTCTCGCGGGCGGTGCGCTCCATTGCGTTCAGCCGGCGCAGCTCCATCATCTTCATGATCTGCCGCGCGGTCAGGCGCAGCAGCGCCTTCTGGTTGTCGTCGAGCTCGCGCGGCTGGTAGTCGAGCACGCAGATCGTGCCGAGCGGCAGGCCCTCGGACGATTCGAGGAGCGCCCCGGCATAGAAGCGCAGGTGCGGCTCGCCGGTGACCAGCGGGTTGTCGGCGAACCGGGGGTCCTGCAGCGTGTCGGGCACGATGAAGAGGTCCGGCTGCAGGATGGCATGGGCGCAGATCGAGGCGGGCAGCGGCGTCTCGCGCACGCCGAGGCCGACCTCGGCCTTGAACCACTGGCGGCTCGAATCGATCAGGTTGATGACAGAGATCGGCGTGCCGCAGATTGCGCTCACGACCCGCACCACCTCGTCGAACTCCTCCTCGCGCGGCGTGTCGAGGATCTCGTACGCCCGAAGGGCGGCGACGCGCCGGATTTCGTCGGAGTGTCGGCGGGCTTCCATCAGCCCGTCGTAACAGATCGGGCCGTCCCCGTCCCATCCGCCGGCGCCGGGTCACCGATCAGCTCGTGCACCGCGCGTGCGACGATCTCCAGCGTGTAGGGCTTCTGGACGACGATTCGGCTGCGATGCTCCATCGGCAGCTGGGCCTGCTCGCCGTAGCCGGTGGCGAAGAACAGGGGGATGCCGAGATCGTTCAGCCGGTGGGCGATCGGGAAGCTGTTGCGATCGCCCAGGTTGATGTCGAGCAGGGCGAGGTCGGGCCGCGCATTCTCGATGGCGTCGAGGGCGGCCTCGATGGTTGCCGCGGTGACGACGCTCTCCGCCCCCAGCCGGTACAGGATGTCCTCGGCGTCGAGCGCGATGATCAGACTGTCCTCGACCAGCAGCACCGTCTGGTCTTTCAGGATCTGCCCCGGCAGCGCCTGCGGATGGTCGGGGGCGGAACGCTTGAAGCGCACGGGCCGCGCCTGGCCCGGACGCGGCTCGACCACATGGCGTGCGGGAATGCAGAATTTGGCGCGGATGCCGGCCGGGTCGTAGGCGATCTCGGCGGTGCCGCCCAGATCGTAGGGGATCGAGCGCTCGATGATGGTGGTGCCGAAGCCTTTGCGCTTGGGCGGCGTCACCGGCGGGCCGCCGCTCTCGGACCATTCGAGTTGCAGGTCGCCCTTGGCGTCGAGATGCCAGCCCAGCCGCGTGCGGCCGTCCGGCACCGACAGGCTGCCGTACTTGGTCGAGTTGGTGACGAGTTCGTGCAGCAGCAGCGCCAGCGTCGAATAGGCCTGCGGCTTGAGGAGCAGGGGTTTGCCCTCGGAGACCAGCCGTTCCTTGTCGCCCACGATCGCCGCGGTTTCCGCGTCGATAAGCGCCTGCATCGGCGCAGGCCCCCAATGATCGTCGGTGATCTGGTTGTGGGCGCGCGCCAGCGCGTGGATGCGGCCGTCGACCAGCCGCACGAAGTCGCGCACCGCCGGCGTGCCCAAAGGATCGTTGGCGGGCTGCGACTGGCGGATCAGGCCGCGGATCACGCCCAGGATGTTGCGCACGCGATGGTTCAGCTCCGCGATCAGCATCTCCTGCCGCGCGCTCGCCTGCTGGCGCTCCGCCGTCGCCTCGTCGGCCAGGCGCAACACGACCTCGATGAGCGTGGCGCGCAGCGTCTCGGCGACGCGCAGCTCGGCGGGACTGAAGGGCTGCGACTTGCCCTGCACCAGTTCCTTCCATTCCTCGAAGCTCTGGCGTGGCGTGAGGCGCGGACCGTTGGGCCCGTACTCTACCGGCTTGTGCGGATCGCCACCCCAGCGCACCGCGCGCACCAGCTCGGAGCGGAACAGCACGACGTAGTCGCGCGGCGAGCGTGAGATCGGGATCGCGAGCATCCCGGCCGCGGTCGAGGCGAAGGCGCCGGCGCCGTCGAGGATCGAGCCGATATGGTCGGTGGCGAACACCTTGCCGGCCGCCGTGCCGTTCAGGGCGCGGATGATGCGGCGGAACTCCTCGGTGGGCGGGGTGACGCCGGAGAAGGCATAGGAGCCGGCGATCCAGATGCCCATGCCGTCGGCCGGGATGGCGCGCATCAGGATGTCGGCCAGCCACTCGGGATCCTGCAACAGCGTCTCGTTCGAGGCGATGGCGCCCAGGAGCTGGTCTGAGATGTCGCGCGCGCGGCGTTCGTAGGCCACGTGCTCCCGCCGCTCGCGCGCTTCCAGCCGCATCGAGAACATCTGCGAGAACAGCTCGCACACGGAGCGGCGCTCGAAGCTCGGGCAGCGCGGCGAATAGTGATGGCAGGCGAACAGGCCCCACAGCCGGTCCTCGACGATGATCGAGATCGACATCGAGGCGCCGACGCCCATGTTGCGCAGGTATTCGATGTGGATCGGCGAGACCGAGCGCAGCATCGAAAGCGACAGGTCGAGCGGCCGGCCCGACGGGTCCATTTGCGGCACGATCGGCACCGGCTTGGCGTCGACGTCGGCGATGACGCGCAGCAGGTTGCGCCTGTAGAGCTCGCGCGCCTGCTGGGGGATGTCGCTGGCGGGATAGCGCAGGCCGAAAAATGTGCCGATGCCGGGCTTGCAGGCCTCGCCCACGACTTCGCCCGAGCCGTCCGGCGCAAAGCGGTAGACCATCACGCGGTCGAAGCCGGTGAGGCCGCGCACCTGGCGGGCGCCCTCGCGGAAGAAGGTGTTGAGATCCGTGCACTGGTCGAGGCGCCCGATCATCGAGCGGACGAGGCTGGTGGAATCCTGCTGCTCGCCGGAAGAGGGCTCGCCCTCGATGACGACGCTGCCGCCCGACAGATGGAGCGCGAGGTCGAGAGGCGGCCGGCCCGCCACCACCTCGACGCTGAACAGCCGTTCGACGGAGTCGGGACCACGCAGCATGATCGTGCGGTTGCGCAGGTCGTGAACGGAATCGGCGGAGAACACTTCCGACAGCGCCTTGCCGAGGATTTCCTCGGGGCCTTTGCCGAGCCACGTCTCGACGTTGGCCGAGGCGCGCGCCACCATCCAGTCGGAGGTCAGCGCGATCAGGAAACCGATGGACTGGACGGCGCCCAGGATGTGAATGGGCTCACGGTCGCAATTGGTGAGATCTACGCTCTGAACAGGCTCGTTCACCCAGGACTCCAAGTTCGTCGCCGGGGACGAGTCCCACACTCATCGCGTACCCGAACCCATGCTCCCCCGAGCCTTCTTCAACGCCGCCGGGCCGCCAGGGTTGCAGACCGGCCACCATCGCATAGAGTCGCGCGCATGCTCACTGCCCTGGCTCTGCTTGCCATTTCGGCCGTTTACGCCAGCGTCGGTCAGGCCGGAGGCACGGGGTTTCTCGCGATCATGGCCGTCTCGGGCGTTCCGATCGACCAGCTGCGTCCGACGGCGCTCGCCATGAACGTCGTGGCGTCGGCCTATACGACGTGGCGTCTGCACGTGGCGGGGCTGATCGACTGGCGGCGGCTGGCCACGCTCGTCGTGCCCGCGCTTCCGGCGGCTTTCGTCGGCGGGCTCATCGCGCTTTCGCCGGGCGTCTATACGATGGTGACCGGCGCTCTGCTGCTCGTTGCCGCGACCTTGATGGTGGTGCGGCCGAAGGAGGCGCCATGGGCCGGTGGCCCTCTCTCGCGCCGTAGCACCCAGGCGGGATGGGCGGTGCTCGGCACGGCGGCGGGTCTCCTGTCGGGCTTGTCGGGCATCGGTGGCGGCGTGTTCGTGGCGCCAGCCCTGATCGTGTTGGGGTGGGCGCGGTCCCGGGAAGCGGCAGGCCTGTCCGCGCCTTTCATCCTCGGCAATTCGATTGCGGGCCTGGCCGGCGCCCTGCTGTCGGGGCAGCAACTCGCGCCGGAGTTTCCGCTTTTCGCGGCCGTTGCGCTGCTCGGCGCCGCCCTCGGCGTCGTCTTCACACGGCGCCTTTCCGAGCGCGCGATCCGCCTCGTCCTTGCGGGCATCGTGTCGATCGCCAGCCTTCGCCTGCTGTCGCGATGACCCGTTGCCGGGCCGGCCTCAGCGATCGCGTGTATTCTCGCTGTCCGTGGGCCGCTTCGGATGCTGCTCACGTTCGGCCAGAGCGGTTTCGCCATGCTGTTCCCTCGAAGCCCCTTGTGGACTTGTTGAAACGATGACGCCTGGTCCTTACGCACCGCTTACGATGAGACCGGCGGTGCGGCGCCGTTTCGAACCATGAAACATGTGCCTTCGGAACGGCTAACCGCAGGCCGCGTAGAGGAGTGATGCAGAGTCTCTATCCGGTGATATCGGCGCTGGGCGTCGGCGTGGCGGTGGCGCTCGTGGCGCAGTTCACGAAGGGACGCAGCGTGACGAGACGGTTCGTCCTGGCTTTCGTGGCAGCGCTTGCCGTCGGTGCCGGGTTTGCCGTTGCGCGGCCTCAGTTCGAGTTGTTCGCCTTCGAACGCAGCGACGATTATGCCTGGTCGATCGTGCGGGGGCGCATGATTGCCCAGGATCCTGTCCTACTCGACGTATTCGCGCTCGACCCCGCCATCGAGACCGATCTCCGGAAGGGTCTGCTGCCGATCCTGCGCGAGCAGCGCGGGGGTATGAACGATCCTGCGATGTTGCAGGCCGTCGCGAAGGCCGCCGCCGCCACCTTCCGCAGCAAGGTGATGCCGGTGGCCCAGCGCGGCTCCGACGACGCGGTCGCGGCCTGGGGCGACCGCACGGTGGCAACGCTGCAGGCGTTCCGTACCGTCTCGGACGAGGCCTGCGCCGACTATGCGATGACCGGCGTCAACCGCACCTCGCCCAACCTGCGGGTCGATGCGGCGCTGTCGGCCCGCCAGCGCGCCATGGTCGCGGCTTACAAGTCGAGCGATCCCGGCAACAAGCTTCCATCGGGCGAGGAACTGGGCGCCGCCTACGAGCATGCGCGCACGCTCGCGCAGCCGCCGTTCGAGGAGGCCGACATGGCCGCGTTCCGCGATCTCAAGGATCAGCCGAAGGCCCGGCAGTGCGATCTGATGCTGCGCCTGTTCGGCGCCATCGATCGTTTGCCGCTGCGGGAGAAGGCCGCGATCTACCGAACGATCATGGCCAACGGGTGAGAAGGCGAGGGGGCCCCTTACTGCGGGGAGAGCCTGACCGCCGTGATGTAGCGCTGGCGGTAGTAGTCGGCGTCGAGGTTCGTCACCATCACGGGCGATCCGCGATGCGTGGCATGAACGAACTGGTCGTTGCCCGCGTAGATGCCGATATGGGTGAAGGTGCCGCGATAGCCGAACAGGACGAGGTCGCCGCGCTGCAGGTCGTTGCGTGCGACCGGCGTACCCTGGCGCACCATGTCGTGCGGCATGCGCGGGATGCGCTGCCCGAAGACCGCGCCGTAGAGATAATAGACGAAGCCGCTGCAGTCGAAGCCGGTCTGGGGCGAGATGCCGCCGTAGCGATAGGGCGTGCCGAGATAGTTCATGGCGCGCGTCACCAGCCGGTCGCCCCACTCGTTCGCGATCGCAGGCGTGGCGCCGGCAGCGGTGGTGGAAGGGGGGACGGAATAGGCCGCCGCCTGGACCGAAGCCGGAGCGGCACTGGTGAAGCCGCCGAACGCGGCATTGTCCTGCTGCCACTTGGCATTGAGCTGGTCGGCAACCTTGTCCGTCGGGTCCGACTGGACGACCGGCCGGGCCTTGGCCTTCACGGCCTGCTTCACCTGGGGCGCCTTGACCTGCGCGCTGGCCGGCGCGAAGGCGGCGATGCCGAACGTCGTGAGAACGGCCAGGATCGTGAACGAAAAGGCTTTCGCCTTGAGAAGGGGGCGTGCGCGGGAAAAAAGGCGTCGTCCGGTTCTCAAGGTCATGAAATTCTTCTCCGGTTGGAACCACGGGGTGGGCCGGCGGCCGGAGGCATAGTGGCCAAGCGAGCTACCCGCGTCCAACAAATGTTGCAAATTTGCCACATTGGTCACAGGCAGGTTAACTATCTGTAATTACAGGTATTTTGCGAGATTTCCACAGCGCGGCGCAGCAGCGTGCACGGTCCGCGAAGGCATCTGCAGGTGCGCATCGCCGCAATCCGGCCGGTCATGCCGGCGGCTTCTCCTCGCGTATTCCTGTCAGGGTTGTCGTTGCCGCTCCCCGGACCGGCTCAGGTAGCCGCGACTTTCTCCCGGCGGCGCAGCGACCAGTTGCTCTGGATGCGGATTTCCGGATTGGGAACGGTCCAGCAGGCGCCGCCTTCGTCGAGGAACACGACCCAGAGGAGATGGGATTCCGGCCCGTAGTCGATGACGAAATGAGCAAGGCCCGGTCCCTTGGACGTCTCGAGCGGCAGGGGCGGGTTCAGTTGGGTGATCATGCCTGTTGAACGAGCGCGCATGCCCCTCGTTGCCAAGGGTTGCGAGCATTCCGCCCAAAGGCCGTGGCGAGAACTGTCCTTCGACGTCCGACACCGCCAAGCACCCGGGGCGCGCTCAACTGCAGGGGGGGAGGTCGAAAACGTGCTTTTTGTCCCGGTACGGCTGGCCGGCGGGGACGCGCTGTGGGGCCGCGCCGGCGCCGACGTCTATGCGGGTTATGCCGACAGCTACCAGATGACGGGCTACGATGTGATCGACGACTTCGCTCGGGCACCTCGAAACTCGACCTGACGGCGCTCGGCATCAATGCGAGCCGGATCGTGATCCAATCGGACGGCGGATCGACCAGTCTCTATGTTGAGGCGACTCCCGGCGCGTTCGACCCCGCTACCGATCTCGTGGCCTCCTTCACCGGCGCGAAAGCGTTCGGTCTGGGAGATATCCTGTTGCGAGGCCGCCCGGCTCTCGCCGGCATTGGTGCGCGCATCACGCGAATGGTTGCGCCGGCGACTGCCAGTGAGTTGTGCCTGTGTTCGGGTGCAAACATGCGTAGATGCAGCTTGAAGTAGCACCTCAGAATATGGTGCGGTAAAACGTATACGCTCGACGGGTCTGGGGAGTCCCGATCGAGCGTGACGGGGGTACGCGTGGCGTTTCCGGCGAATATCGACGTAGTGAGCCTCGATGGCCTCAATGGCACGAGGTTGGAAGGCACTTTGTACGATGCGAGCGGCGCCTCGGTCGCCTCGGCCGGCGACATCAACGGCGACGGCTTCGACGACGTGATCATCAACGCCGCGGGCGGTTACGGGACATACATCAACAACCCGGGCGGCAGCTACGTGGTGTTCGGCAAGGCCGGGGGGCTGGGCGCGCTCGTCGAACTCTCGGGCCTCGACGGGAGCGACGGCTTCAAGCTGAGCGGCAGCAGCTACGGCGTCCAGTCCGTCGCTTCGGCAGGCGACGTGAACGGCGACGGCTACGATGACCTGATCCTCGGCGCGCCCTCGGACGGCGTGGGTGGCGCCAACAACGGCGTAAGTTACGTGGTCTTCGGCAAGGCGTCGGGCTTTGCCGCCGATATCCACCTCTCCACCCTCAACGGCGCCAATGGCTTTGCGCTGAACGGCGTGGCGTTGGGCAACGAGGCGGGCTGGTCGGTGGCATCGGCTGGCGACGTGAACAACGACGGCTATGACGATCTCATCATCGGTGCCACCTCTGCCGGCACCCCCGGCGTCTGGCAGGGCGCGAGCTACGTGGTGTTCGGAAAGGCTGCGGGCTTCAGCGCCTCGATGAACCTCTCGTCCCTGAACGGCACGAACGGCTTCGCGATCGTCGGCGGCAAGGCCAACGACGAGGGCGGCTGGTCGGTCGCTTCGGCCGGCGACGTGAACGGCGACGGATACGACGACGTGATCGTCGGCGCCCGGAGTGCCGATCCCAATGGCGACCAGTCGGGTGCCAGCTACGTCGTTTTCGGCAAGGGTTCGGGCTTCACGTCCACCCTCAACATTTCCACGCTGAACGGCACCAACGGCTTCAAGCTGAGCGGCGGCGCAATCAGTGATTTCAGCGGTTTCTCGGTTTCGTCGGCTGGCGACATCAACGGCGACGGCTTTGCCGACCTGATTGTCGGCGCTCCGGGCGTATCCCTGAACGGCTCCGGCTCCGGCGCGAGCTATGTCGTGTTCGGCAAGGCATCGGGCTTCACCGCCAACCTCAACCTGTCGACCCTGACCGGCAGCAATGGTTTCAGGATCGTCGGTGCGCCGGCGAGCGACGGTCAGTCGATCGGCTACTCCGTTGCATCCGCGGGCGACTTCAACGGCGACGGCTACGACGACCTGATCATCGGCGCCATCGGCGACGATTCGCGTTCCCAGAATTCGGGAGCGAGCTACGTGCTGTTCGGCAAGGCAGCGGGCTTCGGCGCCAGCTTCGACCTCTCCACCGTGAACGGCGCGAACGGCTTCAAGGTGATCGGCGCTGGCGGGTGGGACATGACCGGCTGGTCGGTCGCGTCAGCGGGCGACGTGAACAACGACGGCTACGACGATCTGATCATCGGCGCTCCCCAGCACATCGCCGGCCTTCCCGGCGAAGGGCGGAGCTACGTGATCTACGGCCATGCCGGTGCGCTCGGAACGGACCAGCCGCCGCCGTCGCTGGCCTATCTCGATGGGTCCAACGGCTTCAAGCTGAGCGGCGCCGTCGACAGCGACTATGCCGGAAAGTCGGTGGCCTCGGCGGGCGACATCAACGGCGATGGGTTCGACGACGTAATCGTCGGCGCCTGGCGCGCCGATGCGGGGGCAGCCGATGCCGGTGCGAGTTACGTGGTGTTCGGCAAGGCGGGCGGATTCCTCTCCGACATCCAGCTCTCCGCCCTGAACGGCAGCGACGGGTTCAAGCTGAGCGGCGTGGCGGCCAACGACCGGAGTGGCTACTCGGTCGCCTCGGCCGGTGATATCAATGGCGACGGCTACGACGACCTGATCGTCGGCGCCGCCCTGGCCGATCCGAACGGCAACTCCTCCGGCGCAAGCTACGTCGTCTTCGGCAAGGCCTCCGGATTCACAGCGAACTTCAATCTCTCCACCCTGAACGGCAGCAACGGCTTCAAGCTGAGCGGCGGCGCGGCCAGCGACAAGTCCGGCTTCTCGGTCGCCTCGGCCGGTGACTTCAACGGCGACGGGTTCGACGACCTGATCGTCGGCGCGCCGGGGGCGAAGGTCGGCAGTGCATACGTCGCCGGATCGGCCTATATCGTCTACGGCAAGGCGTCGGGCTTTGCCGCCAACTTCAGTCTTTCTTCCCTGAGCGGCGGCAACGGCTTCAAGCTGACCGGCGTCGTGGGTGCCGACGCGGCGGGCACATCCGTGGCTGCGGCGGGCGACGTGAACGGCGACGGCTATGACGACGTCATCGTCGGCGCGCCCTGGACCGGCGGGACGGGCGGAAGCTACGTGTTGTTCGGCCAGGCCTCCGGGTTGGGCGCCAGCTTCGCGCTTTCCACCCTGAACGGCAGCAACGGGTTCAAGCTGAGCGGCGTGGCGGGTGCCGACGGGAGCGGCGTCTCGGTGGCGTCGGCAGGCGACGTGAACGGTGACGGTTTCGCGGACCTGATCGTCGGCGCGCCCAATGCCGATCCGCACGGCACGTCATCCGGCACCAGCTACGTGGTGTTCGGCAAGGCATCCGGCTTCGCCGCCAACATCGTTCAGGTTGACCGGCGCTGCGGCGGACGATTCGAGTGGCGTCTCGGTCTCGTCCGCGGGCGATTTCAATGGCGACGGCGTGGACGATCTCGTGATCGGTGCGGTCCGAGCCGACAGCAATGGCACCAATTCGGGCACCACGTACGTCATCTTCGGCCGGACATCGGGCTTCTCCGCCGAGATCGATCTTTCCAGCCTGGATGCCAGCGCGGGCTTCGCGCTGAAGGGTGGACGGGCAGGCGATTGGAGCGGCGGATCGGTCGCTTCGGCGGGTGACGTGAACGGCGACGGCTACGACGACCTGATCATCGGCGCCGAGCGTGGCATGCCGAACGGCCTGAACTCTGGAGCGGCCTACGTGGTGTTCGGCGGCGCCTTCGGCGGGACCGTTACGACGACCGGCTCGGCGGCGGCCGAGATGCTGATCGGTGGCTCCGCGAACGACGTGCTGACGGGCGGTGGTGGAGGCGACGCGTTCCATGCCGGCGCGGGCAACGACCGGCTGGTCGTGGCCGACCTTGCGTTCCGGCTGGCCGATGGCGGTGGCGGTACCGACACGCTGGCGCTATCCGGCGCCGGCCTCACGCTCGACCTGTCGAACGTGCTGGTTGCGGCGAAGCTCGAGGGCATCGAGCGCATCGACCTTGCGGGCAGCGGCGACAACACGCTCATCGTCAACCAGCGTGCCGTCCTGGGCGGCGTGGGCGCCGAGACGGCCGGCGGCAAGCATGTCCTCGTCGTCGAACGCAATGCCGGCGACGTGGTGCAACTCGTCGAAGCGGGCTGGACCAAGACCGGATCGGTCACCAATGCCGATGGAACGTTCGACCGCTGGGTGCTCGGCAACGCCGAAGTCCATGTCGAGCAGGTCGCGTCTTCGCCTGGCACCGAGACGATCCTTCTGTCGAATCTCAACGGCAATACCGGCTTCAAGTTGAGTGGCGTAGCGGCCAGCGACGGAGCTGGCTTCTCGGTCGCGTCGGCGGGCGATATCAACGGCGACGGCTATGTGGATCTGATCGTGGGGGCCCGGGGTGCCGATGCCAATGGCACCGACTCGGGCGCGAGCTATGTGGTGTTCGGCAAGGCCTCGGGCTTTGCGGCGAACCTGAACCTCTCGGCCCTCGACGGCAGCACCGGCTTCCGGTTGAGCGGCCCGTTCGCTGGCGATCGCAGCGGTTTCTCGGTCGCCTCGGCGGGTGACATCAACGGCGACGGCTATGCCGACCTGATCGTCGGAGCACCTTGGGCCGATCCGCACGGCAACTATTCCGGCGCAAGCTATGTGGTGTTCGGCAAGGCCTCGGGCTTCGCTGCCAATGTCGACCTCTCGACCCTGAATGGCAGCACCGGCTTCAAGTTGAGCGGCGTGGCGGCTTTCAACGAAAGCGGCCGGTCGGTCGCCTCGGCCGGCGACTTCAACGGCGACGGCTTCGACGACCTGATCGTCGGCGCCTGGGGCGCGAGCCCGCATGGCTCGAACGCTGGCTCCACCTATATCGTGTACGGCAAGGCGTCGGGCTTCGACGCCAATACCGATCTTTCCGCACTCAATACGAGCACCGGTGTCAGGCTGGACGGTGGTGCGGCGGGCGACTGGAGCGGCTTCTCGGTCGCGTCGGCCGGTGACGTCAACGGCGACGGATATGACGACGTCATCGTCGGCGCCCGCATGGCGAGCCCGCACGGCAACGCGTCCGGCGCCAGCTATGTCGTATTCGGCAAGGCCTCGGGGTTTGCGGCCACGATCGATCTCACCGGCCTGAACGGCAGCAACGGCTTCAAGCTGAGCGGTGAAGCGGCCAACAATCAGGCTGGCCGCTCGGTCGCATCCGCGGGCGACGTCAATGGCGACGGCTTCGACGACCTGATCGTCGGTGCGAACTATGCGGGTGCCAGCGGCACTTACACAGGCGCGAGCTACGTGGTGTTCGGCAAGGCGTCGGGCTTTGCCGCGAACGTCGACCTCTCGACGCTGAATGGCAGCAACGGCTTCAAGCTGACGGGAGCTGCTTTCGACCAGAGTGGCTACTCGGTGGCCTCGGCCGGCGACGTCAACGGCGATGGCTACGATGACGTGATCGTCGGTGCGAGATTCGCCGATGCGAACGGCGTCGATGCCGGCGCGAGCTACGTGGTGTTCGGCAAGGCGTCGGGCTTTGCGGCCTCCATCGACCTGTCGGGGCTTGCCGGCACGACGGGCTTCAAGCTCAGTGGCGCATCGACGAGCGACCTGAGCGGCTGGTCGGTCGCATCGGCGGGCGATGTCAACGGCGACGGTTACGACGACCTCGTCATCGGCGCCTATGGTGCGGACGCCGGGGCCGCCGACTCGGGCGCGGCTTACGTCGTGTTCGGAGCCGCCTTCGGCGGGACGGTAACGACGAGCGGCACCGCGGCGGCGGAAATGCTGATCGGCGGCAGCGGCAACGACGCGCTGACGGGCGGCGGCGGTGGCGATGTTTTCCACGGCGGCGCGGGTAACGATCGGCTGGTCGTGGCCGATCTCGCCTTCCGCCTGGCCGACGGCGGCACCGGGACCGATACGCTGGCGCTGTCGGGTGCAGGTCTGACGCTCGACCTCTCGAACCCGCTGGTCGCGGCGAAGCTCGAGGATATCGAGCGCACCGATCTTACCGGCACCGGCAACAACACGCTCATCGTCGACCAGCGCGCGGTGCTGGGCGGCGTGGGCGCCGAGACGGCCGGCGGCAAGCATACTCTCGTCGTCGAACGCGATACCGGCGACGTCGTGCAGTTCGTCGAAGCAGGCTGGACCAAGACCGGATCGGTCACCAATGCCGACGGCACGTTCGACCGCTGGGTGCTCGGCAACGCCGAAGTCCATGTCGAGCAGGTTGCCCCGACCACCGGCGCCGTCATCGTGGGGACCGCCGGTAACGACGTCATCTCGACGACAGTAACCGTGCCCGGACAGCCTCTAGCGACCGATCTTGCCGATACGATCGACGGCGGCGCCGGCGACGACGTGCTGGACAGCGGCGGCGGCAACGACGCGCTGTATGGCGGCGACGACAACGACACGCTGATCGGTGGCGCAGCGACGGCCGGTGGGACCAACCAGCTCTGGGGCGGGACGGGCAGCGACACCGCCTCTTATGCCGGCACAACCGGGGCCGTGCATGCCGACCTGGCGGCGCAGGTTGCCTATGTCGACGGCGTGCTGGTCGACCAGATGAACTCGATCGAGAACCTGATCGGCGGATCGGGCGACGACGTGCTGACGGGAGATGCCGGGGCCAACGTGCTGGCCGGCAAGTTGGGCAACGACACCTACGTGATCGGTGCCGGCGATACGGTCGTGGAGGCCGCGGGCGAAGGCACCGATACGGTGCGCGCCTCGATCGACTACACGCTGGGCGCCAACCTCGAGAATCTCGTCCTCATCGGGATGGCCAATCTGAGTGGCACCGGCAATGGCCTCGTCAACGTGCTGACGGGCAATGCCGGCCACAACCTGCTCGACGGCGGCGCTGGCGCCGACACGATGGTGGGCGGGCTGGGCGACGATACCTATGTCGTGGGCAGCGTCGCCGACCTCGTGGTCGAGGAGATGGGTGCCGGCACCGACACGGTCCTGTCGTCCATCACCTACACCCTGACCGCGAACGTCGAGAATCTCGAACTGACCGGCACCGATGCGATCAACGGTACGGGCAACGCACTGGACAACTGGCTGACCGGCAACGCAGCCGTCAACATTCTGTCCGGCGGGCTCGGCAACGACACGTACTTGATCGATTCGCTCGCCGACACGATCGTCGAGGTCGCAGGCGAAGGCACCGACACGGTCCGCGCGTCGATCGACTATACTCTGGGCTCGAACCTCGAGAACCTCGTCCTCACCGGGACGGCCAATCTGATCGGCACCGGCAACGGCCTGGTCAACATCCTGACCGGCAACGCCGGCGACAACCTGCTCGACGGCGGTGCGGGTGCCGACACGATGGCGGGCGGGTTGGGCAACGACACCTATGTGATCGGCGCCGGCGACATGATCCTGGAGGCCGCGGGCGAAGGCACCG
>LNFM01020077.1_pt1 | contig 23476 bp, 22 predicted proteins | sample 596031 | NCBI WGS metagenome assembly LNFM01 (sample SAMN04254537, study PRJNA301005) | activated carbon metagenome | isolation source: dual media filters at the Ann Arbor, Michigan drinking water treatment plant | place: USA: Ann Arbor | reverse complement strand
TGGAGTCGTCCACCAGCAGCACGTTGCGGCCGCGGAACTCGACGCCGATGGCGTTGAGCTTCTGGCGCACGCTCTTCTTGCGCACCGCCTGCCCCGGCATGATGAAGGTGCGACCGACGTAGCGGTTCTTCACGAAGCCCTCGCGGTAGGGCTTGCCGATGCGGTGCGCCAGCTGCATGGCCGACGGCCGGCTCGACTCGGGAATGGGGATGACGACGTCGATCTCGTTCGGCGGCATGGTGGAGATGAGCCGCTGAGCCAGCGTCTCGCCCATGTTCAGGCGCGCCTGGTAGACCGAGATGCCGTCCATCACCGAATCGGGCCGCGCGAGGTAGACGAACTCGAACATGCAGGGATTGAGCGTCGGGTTCTCGGCACACTGCTGCGTGTGCATGCGCCCTTCGAGGTCGACGAACACGGCCTCGCCGGGCGCCACGTCGCGCAGCAGGCGGTGCCCGGTGCCTTCGATGGCCACCGACTCGCTGGCCAGCATGACCTCGCGGCCGTGCTCGGTCTCGCCTTCACCGATGCACAGCGGCCTGATGCCGAAGGGGTCACGGAAGGCCAGCAGGCCATGGCCTGCGATCAGCGCGATCACCGCATACGAGCCCTTCACGCGCCGGTGCACGGCGGCCACGGCCTTGAAGACCTCGTCGGGCGTCAACGGCAGGTCGCGCGCCGCCATCTCGAGTTCGTGCGCGAGGATGTTGATCAGCACCTCGGTGTCGCTCTCGGTGTTGATGTGGCGGCGGTCGATCTCGAACAGCTCGCTCTTCAGCGCATGGGCGTTCGTGAGGTTGCCGTTGTGCACGAGCACGATGCCGAAAGGCGCGTTGACGTAGAAGGGCTGTGCTTCTTCCTCGCTGTAGGCATTGCCGGCCGTCGGGTAACGCACCTGGCCCAGCCCCACGGTGCCGGGCAGCGCCCGCATGTTGCGCGTGCGGAACACGTCGCGCACCATGCCGCGCGCCTTGTGCATGAAGCACTTGGTGCCCTGCATGGTGACGATGCCCGCCGCGTCCTGCCCACGGTGCTGCAGCAACAGCAGCGCGTCGTAGATCAGTTGGTTGGCGGGCGCCTTGGAGATGACGCCGACGATGCCGCACATGGTGTGGGTCCTAGGTAGTGGATCAGGCCGGCAACAGGTCGGCCATGGAAGGAGGCAACAGCGGCTTGAGCCCGCGCAAGACGATCATCAGCCAGCCCGCGCCATGCGAGCCTTGCCATTCCTGCGCCTGGGCTGCAGGCGTCATGGCCACCACGGTGGCCATGGCCAGGAGCAGCATCATGCCCCGAACCAGGCCGAAACCGCCGCCCAGCGCCCGATCGGCCAAGGACAGCGGTGTGGCATGCACCAGCATGCGCACCAGCCGCGAAAGAAGCGCCCACATCAGCAACGCGCCCAGGAAGCAGATGAGGAAGGCCGCCGCAAGATTCAAGGGAGAGCCCGCGTTGCCGATGGGCAGATGCGGCCCCAGAGACGGCGCGCCCCACTGCGCCGCGAACCAGGCCACGAGCCAGCCGGCCAGCGACATCACCTCGAAGACGAAACCCCGCACGAGGCCCACGATGACCGACACGCCCAGCACGGCCAGCAGCGTCCAGTCGATCCAGCCGAGCTGCGGCATCACAAGGTCAGCAGGTTGGCCGGCAGACCGCCACTCTTCAGGCGCGCGCCGGCGCGCTCGGCTTCCTCGCGGGTGTCGAACGGACCCACCCGCACGCGCGTGCGGGCGCCCGCCGGCGTCTCCACCACCTGGGTGTAGCTCTTGAAGCCCAGCTTCTCGACGCGCTGGCGCGCATCGCGCAGCGCGGCAGCGTCCGTGAAGGCGCCGACCTGCACGACGAAGCGGCCGGTCCTGGGCGCGGAGGCCGCGGCGTCTGCCTTGGCCGCCGCGCCTGCTGCGGCCGAGGCGGTCGCCTTGGGCTTGTCGGCCGCGGGGGGCTTCGCAGGGGACTCGGTGGCCGAGGCGCGGGGCGGCGCCGCCGCGGCGACCTTGGGCGCGTCGGGCGGCACGGCCCTGGCCGGGTCGGCCTGTGCAACCTTGCTCTCGGCCGCCAGTTTCGGCGGCTCGGCCTTGGCTGAGGTGCGCGCGGGCTCGTCGACAGCACGCTTGCCGGCCGAAGCGGCCGCCGAGGCCACTGCCGCCGCCGCAGGCGCCGCGTTCTCGGCAACAGCCGGCGCGGCCGTACCTGCAGCCGCAGGCGCGGCCTCGTTGCCCATGTCGGCTGGCGGCGACAAGACCGGCCTGGCCGAAGGACGTGACGGCGATGGGGCAGCAGGCGCGGGCGTCACCGCGCCGGATGTGCCGCTGGCGGCGACCTTGATCGGGATGTCGACAGGCAGCGGCCTCGGCTGTGTCTCGAACAGCACGGGAAAGCCGATCACCCCTGCGGCCAGCAGCACCACCGCACCGATCAGGCGCCGGCGAGCCCGCACCCGGGCGGCGTGCACGACCGCGCCCTCGTCTCCCGGGAACGGCGCGTCGGCCTCGGGCGGCAAGGCCTCGGTCTTGGTGCGCTTGAAGAACGGCAGGGGCATGCGTTGGCTGTGGGGTGGGCTGTCGGCGACGGGACTGCAGGGCCGCGAGGGCGCCGCCAGCTCACCGGTCCTGCGCCGGCAGATCGCGGATCAGCCGACGTGGCGCGCCGTCAAGCGGGGAAGGCCGTCCTTCAGCACGCCGCCCACGGTGTAGAACGAGCCGAAGACCACGATTCTATCGGCTGGGTCTGCGCCGGCCACCGCGGCGGCCAGGGCGTCGGCGGGGCTGGCGTGGGTGTGCAGTCCGATGCTGCGACCCGCCGGCGCAGGAGGCGCCAGCGCCAGCAGCTCGACGGCCTTGGCCGCACGGCCGGTGGGCAGGTCGCAGAAGTGCCATTCGTCGACCAGCACCTGCATGCGGGCCAGCAGAGACGGTATGTCCTTGTCGGCCATGGCCCCAAACACGGCGTGCGTGCGCGGGTAGAAGCCCATGGCATCGAGGTTGATGGCCAGCGCGGCCACCGACTGCGGGTTGTGCGCCACGTCCAGCACGAGGGTCGGCTGGCCCGGCACGATCTGGAAACGCCCGGGCAACTCGACCAGGGCCAGGCCCGTGCGCACGGCCTGCGCCGTGATCGGCAGCCGGTCGCGCAGGGCCTCCAGCGCGGCGATGGCCCCCGATGCATTGAGCAGCTGGTTCGCGCCGCGCAAGGCCGGGTAGGCCATGCCCGTGTAGCGGCGCCCGCGGCCGGTCCAGCTCCACTGCTGCCGGTCGCCGGCATGGTTGAAATCGCGCCCCACGAGCCAGAGGTCGGCGCCGATGGCGTTGCCGTGATCCACCACGGTCTGCGGCGGCACCGGGTCGCTGACGATGGCCGGCTTGCCGGGCCGCATGATCTGCGCCTTTTCCAGGCCGATGCTCTCGCGGTCCGGGCCCAGGAACTCCATGTGGTCGAGGTCGATCGAGGTGATCACCGCGCAGTCGGTGTCGAAGGCATTCACCGAGTCGTAGCGCCCCCCGAGGCCGACCTCCAGGATCACGAGGTCGAGGTTCGCCATCGACAGCAAGCGCACGATGGCCAGCGTGGTGAACTCGAACTTGGTCAGCGTGATCTCGCCGCGCGCCTGCTCCACCGCCTCGAAGTGCGGCAGCAGCTCGTCGGCCTGCACTGATTCGCCCAGCACGCGGCAGCGCTCCTCGAAGTGCACCAGCTCGGGCTTCTGGTACAGCCCGACGCGGTAGCCCGCGTGCCGAGCGATCGACTCCAGCATCGCGCAGGTCGAGCCCTTGCCGTTGGTGCCGGCCACCGTGATCACCGGCACCGTGATCGTGATGCCCAGGCGGCGCTTGACCTCGACCGTCCGCTCCAGCGAGAGGTCCATCGAAGTCGGGTGCATTGCGTCGCAATGCGCCAGCCAGTCGGCAAGAGTCTTCACAGCGAATGAACCAGGTTGAGCAGAGCCAGAGTGAACTCTGCAACGAGAGCCCGCAGAGCCGATCGGGGCACCGACCGTGCGGACCCGCGATCAAGCCACCTGCGCGGGTCCGGCTCCGCCGGTCCGCAGCAGGAGCCCCCTCGGGGGGCAGCGACCGGGAGGGAGCGTGGGGGTCAACTTACCGCGTCGGCGCTCTGCCGTTGCAGCATGGCCAGCACGCTGGCGATGGTCTGGCGCAGCTGGCGACGGTCGGTGATCATGTCCAGGGCACCCGTGCCGAGCAGGAACTCGGAACGCTGGAAGCCCTCGGGCAACTTTTCGCGCACCGTGTTCTCGATCACGCGCGGGCCGGCAAAGCCGATCAGGGCTTTCGGCTCGGCGATGACGACGTCGCCCATGAAGGCGAAGCTGGCCGAGACGCCGCCCATGGTCGGGTCGGTCAGCACACTGATGTAGGGCAGGCGCGCCTTGGCCAGGTGGGTCAGCGCCGCATTGGTCTTGGCCATCTGCAGCAGACTCAGCAGGCCTTCCTGCATGCGGGCACCGCCCGTGGCGGTGAAGCTCACGAAGGGCACCTTCTGCTCGATGGCCGATTCGACGCCGCGCACGAAGCGCTCGCCCACCACCGAGCCCATCGAGCCGCCCATGAAGTCGAACTCGAAGCAGGCCGCCACCAGGGGCACGCTCATCACCGAGCCACCGATGACCACCAAGGCATCGGTCTCTCCCGTGGTTTCCAGCGCGCCCTTCAGGCGTTCGGGATACTTCTTGCTGTCGCGGAACTTCAGCGCGTCGACCGGCAGCACTTCCTGGCCCAGTTCGTAGCGCCCCTCGGCGTCGAGGAAGGCGTCGAGCCGGGCCCGCGCGCTGATGCGGTGGTGGTGGTCGCACTTCGGGCAGACGTTGAGGTTCTGCTCGAGGTCGGTCTTGTAGAGCACCGTTTCGCAGGACGGGCACTTGATCCACAACCCCTCGGGCACCGTGCGGCGCTCGGTGGGGTCGGTCGGCTGCATCTTCGGCGGCAGCAGCTTTTCGAGCCAGCTCATCGGTCTACTCCTTCGCGATGGCGTCCAGCGCCTTGCGGATATCGGCCATGAAGGCGCGCGCGGCGCCGGGGGCATTCTCACGCGTCTCGGCCTGCAGGATCTGCACCAGCCGCGAGCCGATCACCACGGCATCGGAGGCGCGGCCGACCGCCTGTGCCGTGGCGGCATCGCGGATGCCGAAGCCCACGCCGACCGGCACGCTGACGTGCTTGCGGATGCGCGGTACGGCCTCGGCCACCGCGGCGGTGTCCAGGTGGCCGGCGCCGGTCACGCCCTTCAGCGACACGTAGTAGACGTAGCCCGTGGCGATGCGGCCGACATCCTTCATGCGCTGCTCGGTCGAGGTGGGGGCCAGCAGGAAGATGAGGTCCAGGCCTGCCTGCTTCAGGCTGGCCGCGAAGGCCTCGCATTCCTCGGGCGGGTAGTCGACCACCAGCACGCCGTCGACGCCGGCAGCAGCCGCATCCTTCACGAACGCGCCGGCGCCATGGCGCTGGTCGTAGCGCTCGACGGGGTTGGCGTAGCCCATCAGCACGACCGGCGTCGCCTGGTTGCGTACCCGGAAGGCACGCACCATGTCCAGCACCTGCGTCAGGCCGATGCCGCGCGCCAGGGCACGTTCGCCGGCCTGCTGGATCACCGGACCGTCGGCCATGGGGTCGGAAAACGGCACGCCCAGCTCGATGATGTCGGCGCCGCCTTCGGCCAGCGCATGCATGATGTCGGGTGTGGCGTCGGCAAAGGGGTCGCCGCTGGTGACGTAGGGGATGAGCGCCTTGCGACCCTCGGCCTGCAGTGCGGCGAACACCGCCGCGATGCGGCTCATCGCACCACCTCGACCGTCGAGGCGCCGCCCTTGACCATCTGCCCCCGGCAGCTGGGCCGGCAGAAGAACTCGGCCCCGGACAGGTCGGCCACGGTGCCGATGTCCTTGTCGCCGCGGCCCGAGAGGTTGACCAGCAGGCTCTGGTCGGGCCGCATGGTCGCGGCCAGCTTCATCGCGTAGGCCACGGCATGGCTGGATTCCAGTGCCGGGATGATGCCTTCGGTGCGGCACAGGTGGTGGAAGGCCTTCAGCGCTTCGTCATCGGTGATGGCGACGTATTCGGCGCGACCGATGTCTTTCAGGTACGCGTGCTCGGGACCCACGCCGGGGTAGTCGAGGCCCGCCGAGACCGAATGGGTCTCGGTGATCTGGCCGTTGTCGTCCTGGAGCAGGTAGGTCCGGTTGCCGTGCAGCACGCCGGGCGAGCCCGCCGACAGCGATGCCGCATGCTTGCCGCTGTCCAGCCCCTGCCCTGCGGCCTCGACGCCGATCAGCCGTGTGCCTTCGTGCGGGATGTAGGGGTAGAAGATGCCCATCGCATTGCTGCCACCGCCCACGCAGGCGATCACGGCGTCGGGCTGGCGCCCTGCCATCGCCGGCATCTGCGTGAGGCATTCCTCGCCGATGACGCTCTGGAAGTCGCGCACCATCATTGGGTAGGGGTGCGGACCGGCCACGGTGCCGATGATGTAGAAGGTGTTCTCGACGTTGGTGACCCAGTCGCGCAGCGCTTCGTTCAGCGCGTCCTTCAACGTGCGGCTGCCGCTCTCCACGGGCACGACCTTGGCACCCAGCAGGTGCATGCGGTAGACGTTGGGGCTCTGCCGCTTGACGTCTTCGCTGCCCATGTACACCACGCACTCCATGCCGTAGCGCGCGCAGATGGTGGCCGTGGCCACGCCGTGCTGGCCGGCGCCTGTCTCGGCGATGACACGCGGCTTGCCCATGCGCTTGGCCAGCAGGGCCTGGCCGATGGTGTTGTTGACCTTGTGCGCGCCGGTGTGGTTCAAGTCCTCGCGCTTGAGGTAGATCTGCGCGCCGCCGACTTCGCGGCTGATGCGCGCCGCGTGGTAGATCGGGCTCGGGCGGCCGACGAAGTGCGCCAGTTCGTACTTGAATTCGCGCTGGAACTCGGGGTCCTGACGGTACTTGTCGTAGGCCGCTTCGAGTTCGTGCAGCGCATGCACAAGGGTTTCGGCGACGAAGCTGCCGCCGTACGGGCCGAAGTGCCCGCGGGCATCGGGTTGTTGGTAGTTCAGCATGGGATCTTTCGATTCAGGGTGCAGGGAGGCGGTCGTCGGCATGACGAACCGCATCGCAGAACCGGCGCATCAGGCCGGCATCCTTGATGCCCTTGGCCTCTTCCACGCCGGTGCTCACGTCAACGGCCCCATCGATCACGTTTGCCGGATTCAACCCACCAGACAAAACGAGCGGACGGTGCACGCTTGGTGGAATCAGTGACCAATCGAAAGCCTTTCCGCTGCCTCCGTAACTGTCGACGTGGGCGTCGAGCAGCAGGGCCTGCGCCCTGGGGAAGCCAGACGCAAAGTCTAGCAAATCGAAGCCCGGGGCCATGCGGGCTGCCCGGATGTACGGTTGAGCGGCGGCGTCGCACTCGGCCGCGGTCTCGTCGCCATGGAACTGGAACAGGGCGTGCGGCAGCGCAGCGCGGGCCGCGGACAGTTCGCCGGCCGCGGCATTGACGAACAGCAGCACCGGCGTGACGAACGGGGGCAGACGTGCCGCCAAGTCCGCTGCCCGCGCCAGCGTGACGGCGCGCGCGCTCCTGGCATAGAGCACGAACCCGATGGCATCTGCGCCGGCCAGCACCGCGGCATCGACGTCGGCCTCGCGCGTCAGCCCGCAGATCTTGATGCGGGTGCGGGTCATGACAACCCGCTAGGGCACCCACGACATGGCAGGCACTTGCGAAGGAATCTCATGCCGTGCATCGTAGTACGGCCCGACGAAGTACAGGCCTTCTGCAGGAAAGGTCGGTGCGGCGATGCGGCGGTCGCGCGAGGCCAGCACCTCGGCCAACCAGGCCGGCGGCTGCCGCCCGCTGCCCACGGCCACCAGGCAGCCCACGATGTTGCGCACCATGTGATGCAGGAAGGCACTGCCGTCGAAGTCCAGCCGCCAGTAGGCGCCGTGCCGCTCGATGCGGATGTCGCGCAGGGTCTTGACCGGGCTGGCCGCCTGGCAGTCCGCGGCACGGAAGGCACTGAAGTCATGCTCGCCCAGCAGGCAGGCAGCGGCCTCACGCATCCGCTCGGCATCGAGTGAGCGGAACACCCACCCGCACACGCCCTGCTCGAGCGCAGGCCGGACGGCCGACTCGAGGATCAGGAAGCGATAGCGACGGCCGTGGGCGCTGTTGCGGGCGTGAAAGTCGCCGGCCACCGGCTTGCACCACTGGACGGCGATGTCGGCTGGCAGGTAGCGGTTGGTGCCACGAACCCACGAGAAAGGGTCACGGGACACCGGCGCGTCCAGGTGCACGACCTGGTTCAGACCGTGCACCCCGGCATCGGTACGGCCGGCGCACACGGTGGTCACCGCCACGTCGGCGAACTGCGACAGCGCCAGTTCCAGCGCGTCCTGCACCGTGCGACCGTCGCGTTGCGACTGCCAGCCGTGGTAGGCGCCGCCGCGGTAGGCAACGCCCAGTGCCAGCCGACCCGCGCCGGCCGCAGAGGGCTGGGTGTCTCCTGCCTGGCCGTCAGGCAAGGTTGTCGAGCATGCCCTGGGCCTTGGTCTTCAGCGCCCCGTCGGCCTTGGCCACGACCTCTTCCAGCAGATCGCGCGCGCCTTCGGCGTCGCCGATGCGACGGAACTCTTCGGCCAGTTCGAGCTTGCGGACCAGGGGGTCGGCCGAGTCGACTTCGTCGAGCTCGCCGGCCACGCTGGGCAAGGTGAACTCGCTGCCGAAGTCGTCGTTGCCGACGGCGGCGCCGGCCGCCGCCGCGCGCGGCTCGGTGCCACGCTGGGTGGGTGCGTCGAAGTCGCCGAGGTCGAAGTCGAGCGACTCCACGTCGGCGGCCTTCGCTGCGGAAGCCGGCGGCACGGCAGGAGCCTGGCCCGCCGCCTTCTGGGACACCGTGGGCTCGAACGACGAGAGGTCGTCGAGATTGAAGTCGGCGGCAGTCTGCAACGGCTGCGTGGCCTCCATCGACGTCGTCGGAGGTTCCCCGGCGTCGAGGTTGAGGTCCAGATCCAGGCCGCCGTCGAGCGAGACCGCGTCGGCCGCAGGGGCGAAGGGCTCGGGTCCGGCCTTGGCGGTGTGCGGCACGGTGGCGGCGTCGAGCACTTCGACCGCATCGCCACCTTCGTCGTAGACGGTGTCGGGCTTGCCGCCAGGCATGTACAGCGGGTTCTCGGGGTCGATCTCGTGGCCCATGCTCTGGGCCTTGTCCCAGTCTTCGCCGGTCCCGCGGGTCAGGGAGTGCAGCTGCGTGGCCAGCAGTTCGAAGCCCTTGGTATCGCGCCGTTTGGCATAGACCTCGAGCAGCTTGGTGCGGATGGCCAGGCGGTCGGGGGTGGACCGCATCGCTTCCTTGAGGATCTCCTCGGCCTGCAGGTCGCGGCCGTAGGCGAGGTAGACGTCGGCTTCGGCGACCGGGTCGACATCACCGATGGCGTCGAGCTGGCTCAACGAATAGCTCATCGACGACGAGGCACCACTGGCGCTGGCATCCTTCGTGTCGATGCGCTGTCCACCGCTGGCACCGAAGAAGGAATCGGGCTGCAGTCGACTTTCGAGGAAGGAGGTCTCGCCGGCACGCTTGCGCGAACCACCGCGCAGCTTGTAGATGCCCAGGCCCGCCAGCAGCGCCACCAGCACGCCGGCGCCCGGCAGCAGCAGCGGGCTGCTGGTCAGCGACGCAAGGAAGCCTTCGTCCTCGGCTGGCGCGGGAGCGGGTGCCGCAGCCACGGCAGGCGTCGGTGCGGGCGGGGCGACGACAGGGGCCGGGGCGGGAGCCGGTGCAGCTGGCGCCGGCGCGGCAGGGGCCGGCGCAGCGGCGACCGGCGGCGGCGCGACCGCAGGCGCCGGGGCCGGGGCCGCCGCCACCACCGCGGGTGCCGGAGCCGGCGGCGCCGCAGGGGCGGGCGCTGCAGCCGGCGCGGCCGCCGTGGCAGCCGTGCCCTGTTGCAGCTTCTTCAGGTCGTCGACGTTGCGCGACAGCTCCGCCAGACGGGCGGAGGCGTCCTTCTGTTCCGTCTGCTGCGACAGCCGAGCCTCGGGCGCCGAGGCCTTGACGGCACCCTGCGACAGCTTCAATTTGTCGGGCGTGGCCGCGGCGGCCTGCTTGCGGTCATCGACCTGGGCCGTCACCGTGCCCGCAGCCTGGCGCGACGGTGCCTGGTCGCGCATGGTCGGCACCACACCCGCCAGACGCTGTCGATAGGCCGAGAAATCGGCGGCCTGGGCCTGGATCGTCTGCCGCGCTTCGGCCGGTGTCACCGCCTTGGCCTGCTCTGCCGACGGCACCGTGAGAACGGCGCCGGCCTTCAGGCGGTTCATGTTGTCGCCCATGAAGGCATCGGGGTTGCCGCGGAACAGCGACACGAGCATCTGGTCGAGGGACACGCCTGCGCGCTGCGTGCGGGCAGCCACGCCACTGAGTGAATCGCCGCGCCGAACGCGGTACTCGTCACCAGAAGCTGCCGACGACGTGGCAACGGGGGCCGGCGCAGGGGCGGCGGGCGGACGCTGCGCCTCGGGCGCGCGGGCCACCGGGGCGGGCGCCGGGGCGACCCTGGGCGCGGGGGCCGGAGCCGCTGGTGGCAGCGGGCTGGCTGCGGTGACCGGGGGAGGCGCGACGGGTGCCGGCGAGGCAATGGCGGATGTCGACGGCGCCGGGGCCTGCGCGGTGCGCGTTGCCGGCGGGTCGAACAGCATCGTGTACTCGCGGACCAGGCGACCGGAGGACCAGGTGGCTTCGACGATCACGTCGACGAAGGGCTCGAGCACCGCACGGTCGCTGGTCACGCGCAGGAACGGGCGGCCATCGGCACGGCGCTCCAGCGAGACCACGGCCGACGGCAGCACGGGGTTGTATTCGACCCCTGCGGCGCGGTAGGCCTCGGGCGGCGCGACCCGCAGGCGCAGGCTGGCGGACTCTTCGGGGGTGATGCTGGTGACGTCGATCTCGGCACGCAACGTCTCGCCGAGAAGCGACTGCACGTTGAGGCGGCCCAGGCCCAGCGCCCACGCAGGCGTGACCCAGACACAAGCGGCGGCAAGTGCCACCCCAGTCAGCGCAAAGCGCCCAGCGTTGAATGAGCGGTGCTTCAAGGCGTCTCCCAAAAACGACAGGCGGGTACCCCTTGGAGTCCCGCCACACGAGCCCTCCCCGGGGCCACCACCAAGCCACATGGCACTTACTTCAGCCTAGTGGAAATCACAATAGCATCAAGCATATAGGCTGACAAGCTCACCTAAAGACTGATGTTTGGGCAAGAAATGCAATGTTTCTTCCGCCAACGTGAGATGTGGTGCATCAGCAACGAGCTGTTGCATCTGGCCCGGCCAAGTGGCGACCCGTGCCGCCCTGGTGCCTGGTGACGGGCCTCTGCATCACTGATCGAGCAGGATGCGCAGCATGCGACGCAGCGGCTCGGCGGCACCCCAGAGCAGTTGATCGCCGATGGTGAAGGCGCCGAGGTACTCCGGGCCGAGGGCCAGCTTGCGCAGGCGGCCGACTGCGATGTCCATGGTGCCGGTGACAGCCACGGGCGTCAGGCCGCGCACCGTCGCTTCCCGGTTGTTCGGCACATAGCTCACCCACGGGTTGTCGTTGGCGATCATCTGCTCGAGGTCGGCCAGCGGCGCGTCCTTCTTCAGCTTGATGGTCAGCGCCTGGCTGTGGCAGCGCATGGCGCCCACGCGCACGCAGATCGAGTCGATGGGCGTGGCCGGTGTGCCGAAACCCGGGCCGCGGCCGAGGATCTTGTTGGTCTCGGCGCCGCCCTTCCACTCCTCCAGGCTGGTGCCGTCGCCGCGGTCGCTGTCGATCCAGGGGATCAGGCTGCCGGCCAGCGGCACCATGAAGTTCTTCGTCTCCTCCGCCGACAGGCCGCGCTGCGTGACGGCGATCTGGCGGTCGATGTCGAGGATCGCGCTGGCGGGATCGTCCAGCAGGGGCTTCACGGCGCCATTGAGCGTGCCCATCTGCGTGAGCAGCTCGCGCATGTGCTGCGCGCCGCCGCCGCTGGCGGCCTGGTAGGTGGTGGCCGTCATCCACTCGACGAGGTCGGCCTTGAACAGCGCGCCCAGGCCCATCAGCATGCAGCTCACGGTGCAGTTGCCGCCGATGTAGTCCTTCACGCCCCTGGCCAGCGCGTCCTTGAGGGTCGAGGATGATCACCGCGTCGTCCTGCATGCGCAGGGTCTTGGCGGCATCGATCCAGTAGCCCTTCCAGCCCGCGGCGCGCAGCTGCGGGTAGACGGCCTTGGTGAAGTCGCCGCCCTGGCAGGTGATGACGATGTCGCAGCGCTTCAGCGCGGCGATGTCGTTCGCGTCGTGCAGCGTGGTTTCGTTCTTCGCCAGTCCGGCGATGGCTGCCGGCAGCGGGCCGCCGGCGTTGCTGGTGGAGAAGAACATCGGCTCGATGAGCGCGAAGTCGCCTTCGGTGCGCATGCGGTCCATCAGCACGGAACCGACCATGCCGCGCCAGCCAACCAATCCTACGAGTGCCATTTCAGTTTCGCCTTTGTCGAGTGACTCGGACCCCTTGGGTTGCCCCCGGCTCGCATCGCCGGGGTCCAAGAGGTGGGGCGAGACGATCCGAGAGCGCTAGCTCTTGGTGGTCATGGTGGTTTTGGTGGTCGTCAGGGCCGCGACGACCGCATCACCCATCTCGCGGGTGCCGACCTTCTTCGTGCCTTCGCTCCAGATGTCGCCCGTGCGCAGGCCGGCGGACAGCACGGCACGCACGGCAGACTCGATGCGGTCTGCAGCGGCGGGTTGGTTGAGCGAGAAGCGGAGCATCATGGCGGCAGACAGGATTGTAGCCAGCGGGTTTGCAACACCCTTACCGGCAATGTCGGGCGCGCTGCCGTGGCTGGGCTCGTACAGGCCCTTGTTGGCCTTGTCGAGCGACGCCGAAGGCAGCATGCCGATCGAGCCGGTGAGCATGGGGATGTCGCCGAACATGTTGCCCGTGACGACCACGTCGAAGGCCTTGGGCGCCTTCACCAGCTGCATGGCGGCGTTGTCGACGTACATGTGCTGGAGTTCGACGTCCGGATACTGGGCGTGCACCTCGGTGACGACGTCCTTCCAGAACTGGAACGTCTCGAGCACGTTGGCCTTGTCGACGCTGGTGACCTTCTTGTTGCGCTTGCGCGCGGCCTGGAAGGCCACGTGGGCGATGCGTTCGATCTCGGGGCGGCTGTAGCGCATGGTGTCGAAGGCTTCTTCGGCACCGGGGAAGTGGCCGTCCACCGCCGTGCGGCGGCCGCGCGGCTGGCCGAAGTAGATGTCGCCGGTGAGCTCGCGGATGATCAGGATGTCCAGACCCGCCACCAGCTCGGGCTTCAGGCTCGATGCGTGCGTCAGCTGCTCGTAGCAGATGGCCGGCCGGAAGTTGGCGAACAGGCCCAGGTGCTTGCGCAGGCCGAGGATGGCCTGCTCGGGGCGGAACTGCCGTTCCAACTTGTCGTACTTCCAGTCCCCCACGGCGCCGAAGAGCACGGCGTCGGCGGCCTGCGCCAGCTTCAGCGTGGACTCGGGCAGCGGGTGGCCATGGGCCTCGTATGCCGCACCACCGACCAGGGCGGTTTCGGTCTCGAACTTCAGGTCGAGCACGGCGAGCACCTTGACGGCCTCGGCCATGATCTCGGTGCCGATGCCGTCACCGGGCAGGATGGCGATCTTCATGGATGTCTTTCTTCAGCAGTCGGCGCTCAGGCCGCGGTATGGGCCAGCCAGGGCATCCTGGCCAGGCGCTCGGCTTCGAAGGTGCGGATCTTGTCGGCGTGGCGCAGGGTCAGGCCGATGTCGTCGAACCCGTTGACCAGGCAGTCCTTGCGGAAGGGCTGCACGTCGAAGCACAGCTCGCTGCCGTCGGGCTTGACGATGACTTGCCGCGGCAGGTCGATGGTGAGCTGGTAGCCGACGAAGCCGAAGACCTCGTCGAACAGGCGGGCCACCTGGTCCTCGGACAACACGATGGGCAACAGGCCGTTCTTGAAACAGTTGTTGAAGAAGATGTCGGCGAAGCTCGGCGCGATCACGGCGCGGAAGCCGTACTGGTCGAGCGCCCACGGCGCATGTTCGCGGCTGGAGCCGCAACCGAAGTTGCGACGCGCCAGCAGCACCGAGGCCCCGGCATACCGCGGCTGGTTCAGCACGAAATCGGGGTTGGGCTTGCGCGAGGCCGGATCCTGGCCCGGCTCTCCCTTGTCGAGATAGCGCCACTCGTCGAACAGGTTGGGGCCGAAACTTCAGGAACTGCTTGGGGATGATGGCGTCGGTGTCGACGTTCTCGCGGTCCATCGGGGCCACCAGGCCCTTGTGCACGGTGAAGGCTTGCATGGTTCTGATTGCTCTGCGGGGTCTATTTGCTCTTGCGGGCCGTCTCTTCGATCTTGTCGCCCGCCCTGGAGATGTCCTTGCCCATGCCTTCGATGGTGTTGCAGGCCGTCAGCGTCAGCAGCGCGAAGGTGGCGGCGATCAGGGTCAGCAGCTTGGTCACGGTGGTCTCCTTCAGGAAATGCGGCGCACGTCGACGAAATGCCCCTGCAGTGCGGCCGCGGCCGCCATGGCCGGGCTCACCAGATGGGTGCGGCCGCCGGCACCCTGGCGGCCTTCGAAATTACGGTTGCTGGTGGACGCACAGCGCTCGCCGGGCTCCAGCTTGTCGGCGTTCATGGCCAGGCACATCGAGCAGCCCGGCTCGCGCCACTCGAAACCAGCGGCCCTGAACACCTGATCCAGGCCCTCGGCCTCGGCCTGCGCCTTCACCAGACCGGATCCCGGCACCACCATCGCCAGCTTGACGTTGCTGGCGATCCTGCCGCCCACCTTGCGCACGACGGCAGCCGCTTCGCGCAGGTCTTCGATGCGGCTGTTGGTGCAGCTGCCGATGAAGACCTTGTCGATCAGGATGTCGGCGATCGGCTTGTTCGGCTGCAGGCCCATGTAGACCAGCGCGCGCTCGATGGCGCCGCGCTTGTTGGCGTCCTTCTCCTTGTCGGGATCGGGCACGCGGTCGTCGATGGACAGCACCATCTCGGGGCTGGTGCCCCAGGTGACCTGCGGGCGCAGCTGGCTGGCGTCGAGCTCGACCACGGCGTCGAAGTGCGCGCCAGGGTCGGAATGCAGCGTGCGCCAGTGGGCCACCGCGCGTTCCCACTCCGGGCCACCGACGAAGCGGCCGGTGGCGGCATCGGTACCGGGCGTGAAGGGCCGGCCCTTGACGTACTCGATGGTCTTGTCGTCCACCGCCACCAGGCCGGCGCGCGCACCGGCCTCGATGGCCATGTTGCACACCGTCATGCGGCCTTCCATGCTGAGGGCCCGGATCGCGCTGCCACCGAACTCGATGGTGTAGCCGGTGCCGCCGGCCGTGCCGATCTTTCCGATGACGGCCAGCACGATGTCCTTGCCGGTCAGGCCGCGCGGCAGCGTGCCCTCGACCTTCACCAGCAGGTTCTTCGCCTTCTTGGCCAGCAGCGTCTGCGTGGCCATCACGTGTTCGACCTCGCTGGTGCCGATGCCGTGCGCCAGCGCACCGAAGGCGCCATGCGTGGAAGTGTGGGAGTCGCCGCAGACGACCGTCATGCCCGGCAACGTGGCACCCTGCTCGGGCCCGATGACGTGCACGATACCCTGGCGCTTGTCCAGGAACGGAAAGTAGGCCGCCGCCCCATGAGCGCGGATGTTGTCGTCCAGTGTCGTGACCTGCTGCTTGCTGGTGGGGTCGGTGATGCCGTCGTAGCCCCGTTCCCAGCCGGTGGTGGGGGTGTTGTGGTCGGCGGTGGCCACCATCGAGCTGATGCGCCAGACCTTGCGGCCGGCCAGGCGCAGGCCTTCGAAGGCCTGAGGGCTGGTGACCTCGTGCACCAGGTGGCGGTCGATGTAGAGCACGGCAGTGCCGTCCTCCTCGGTATGGACGACGTGTTCGTCCCAGAGCTTGTCGTACAGCGTTCTTGCAGTCATGGCGTGAGGGGCGCGAGCGATGGATGCGCGCGGAGACGGATTGTCGGTCATCCGGCGCGGCACGTCAGAGCCCCCCAGCCGGCCCGAGGATGGCCAACGGGGCGCTTCGTGGGTGGCGCGTGCCCGCCGCCCCCGTCGACCTCATCCCCGACCCTGGTACAGGCCTGTCCCCGACCCCCGGTCGGCGCGGGCAGCGCACTCGCTCTCTACAGTGACTGCCTGGGAAGCCGCAAGGGGCCCGACATGGCGCCCATGCGTCGCTCACTTGGGCCCCCTGGCACCACTTGTACATGGCACAAACGCATACAGCATGCGGCCAAAAGGCTGTTCACATCCGTTGATCGCTCCCGCCTTGATCCTCGTCCGCACGATGAAACGTCTGCCCCTCACTCGCTCGACCCCCTTTCTGGCTGCTGCCGCCGCCGCTGCCGCCGCCGCTGCCACCGCCGCTGTCCTGGGAGGCGCGCTCGCGATGCACGACAGCCATGCGCAGGGCGCGGCGGGCTCGCAGCGCGCTCCATCGGTGGCCGCCGTGGGCACCGCCGCCGCACCGGTGTCAGTGCCCCTGCCTGCACTCCGCGGGGAGTACACGGCGCCACGGCTCGTGCTGGCGGGGGTCGTGCCCGATGAAGGCGAGCGCCGAGCGCTGATCGCGCGCGCACGGTCGGTGTACGGCGCCTCGCATGTGACGGATCGCCTGGTCGTCGCGGTCGTGGCCAACCCGGCGTGGCTCAGTCCGGCCTTCCTGCCCGACCTGCGGGGCACGCGTCATGCCACCCTGTGGCTAGAGGACGGCCGGCTGGTGGTGGAAGGCGAAGTCGGCAGTACGCAGGCACTGGCAGCGGTGACGGGACAGCTGGACGGCCTGCGCGACCAGGGTCTGGTGGTGGACAACCGGCTGAGGGCGCCGGCGCGCTGAGGGCGCCGGCCGAACCATCAGAGTGCGCCGAGCTTGACGTTCACGCCGGTGAAGAAGCCGACGTCGTTCTTCTTCGAGCCCGCCGGTGGCTTGCTGTTGTAGTTGTCGATCAGGCTCACGTTCAGGCTCAGCGTGCTGCTCATCGCCACGCTCATTCCCGCAGTGAACTTGGCCAGCTTGGCCTTGTCGCCGCTCAGGCCCGGCCACAGTTCAAGACGTTGCTTCACCGAGACCGACGGCGACAACTGGTGCGAGGACTCTTCGCCCAGGAACAGGCTGCTGCGCGAGAACTTGGTGTCGGTCTTGCCGCCGATGCTCTGCGCCACGTCGTACTTGTCGGTGGTGTAACCGGCGCCGCCGAAGACGTTGAAGCTCGTCTCCTTGGTGTCGATCAGCTTGTAGCCGACGCCTGCGGCCAGGGCCGTGCGCAGGTTCAGGTCGATCAACTCATCGCCTTCCAGACCCAGGCGGCCGAAGGCATAGAGGCGCGGGCTCAGGTTGAAGTCGTACTGCCCGAAGCCGGCCCACTTGTTGGCGGTGGTCGTGTTCTGGCCACCGGTCTTGTTCTTGCCGTAGTTGATCAGGCCGCCCAGCGTGACCTTGTCTGCCGCGGTGGCGCGCGACAGGTCGGTGTTCAGCGACAGCGCGCTGGTGCTGGTGTTGCCGGAGGTGATCGCGGCGGCAGCCCCGGCGGCACCGCGCCAGAGGCCGTCGGCCTTGGTCTGCGCCTGGGCCGCCAGGGGCAGCGCAGCGCAGCAGGCGAGGAAGGTCAGGGGGCCGATCGAAGTGGCCATGGGACGGGTCATGCTTTTCTCCTGGCAGCAGCGCGCCTTCGACTGTGCGCCGGGCGCGCCGGGTTCGGGCCGGCGCACCATGCACCGGCCTGAACGCGATGCTAGAAAGGCCAGGTCCATCGGACCTGTACCCAGGTCAGGGAAGGCCACCATGCCGCGGTCGTGATGCGGGCGCACCAGGCTGGCGCTTGAGCGGGATCAAGCCAGGGCTGAGATCACCTCGCGCGGGGCCTGCACCAGCTCGATGAGCACGCCTTCGCCGCACAGCGGGAACTGCTCGTTGCCCTTGGGGTGGATGAAGCAGATGTCATGGCCGGCCGCGCCCTTGCGGATGCCGCCGGGAGCAAAACGGACGCCCTGCGCCGTCATCCACTCCACGGCCCGTGGCAGGTCGTCGACCCAGAGTCCGACGTGGTTCAGCGGCGTGGTGTGCACGGCCGGCTTCTTCTCGGGGTCGATGGGCTGCATCAGGTCGACCTCGACGGCGTGCACGTGTCCTCGTCGACGTTCTCGCGTTCACTGACGAACGTGCTCTTCACCGTCAGGCCCAGCATGTCGACCCACAGCGACTTCAGCCGCTGCTTGCTGGGCCCGCCGATGGCGATCTGCTGCACACCGAGGATGCGGAAGGGTTTGTCCATCGTGGGCCCCTCAGGCAAAGCTCAGGATGGGCTGGTCGACGGACAGGCTCTCGCCCTTCTTCGCCAGCAACTCGGACACCGTCCCGTCCTGGGCTGCGGTGAGGATGTTCTCCATCTTCATCGCCTCGATGACGGCCAGGCGCTCACCAGCCAGCACCTTCTGCCCTGGCTGCACGGCCAGATCGACCAGCAGCCCCGGCATGGGCGACAGCAGGAAGCGGCTCATGTCGGCCGGCGCCTTGAAGGGCATCACGCGCAGCAGCTCGGCCGCACGCGCGCTCATCACCTGCGCCTCGATGGCCAGGCCGTTGTGCGCGACGTGGTACCACAGCCCGATGCGCTGCACCTGTGCCGTGAACGGCCGGCCGTTGCACTGGCCGCTGGCACGGATGCCGCCGAAGTGCCAGTCCTTCTCTATCGTGTAGGCGCGGCCGTTCACCAGGATGGTGGTGGCGCCATCGACCTTGATCGACACCGGCAGGTGGCGGTGCTCGCCGCCCTGGCCCTTCACCACGGCGACGAAGTCCTCGCCGATCACCAGCCGGTGGCCGGCCAGCTGCCCGCTGATGCCGGCGGCGCGCTCGCGGTAGCGGCGGTAGGCCGCCGCCGCCAGCGCGACGAGGAAGTCGGGGTCGTCGTGCGGCACGTCCTCGGCCCGGAAGCCCTGGCCGTAGTGCTCGGCGATGAAGCCGGTGTTGAAGTCGCCGGCCACGAACTTCGGGTGCGCCAGCAGCGCGGCCTGGAAGGGGATGTTGCTCGACACGCCGCGGATCACGAAGCCGTTGAGCGCCTCGCGCATCTTCGCGATGGCGTCGTCGCGGTCCAGCCCGTGCACGATGAGCTTGGCGATCATCGAGTCGTAGTACATCGGGATCTCGCCCCCCTCGTAGACGCCGGTGTCCACGCGCACGCCGCCGCCGTGCGGCACCGGGACTGAGGCCTCCATCGTCTGCGGCGGCGGCTGGTAGCGCACCAGGCGGCCGGTGGACGGCAGGAAATTGCGGAACGGGTCCTCGGCGTTGATGCGGCACTCGATGGCCCAGCCGCGGCGCGGAATGTCGGCCTGCGCGAAGGGCAGCTTCTCGCCGGCCGCCACGCGGATCATCTGCTCGACGAGGTCGATGCCGGTGATGACCTGCAGCCGCGTGTTCATCTCCAGGAAGTAGAAGCTCTGGTCCTTGCCGACCACGAACTCCACCGTGCCCGCGCTCTGGTACTTCACGGCCTGGGCCAGCGCCACGGCCTGCTCGCCCATGGCCTTTCTTGTGGCCTCGCTGATGAAGGGCGACGGCGCCTCCTCGATCACCTTCTGGTGGCGGCGCTGGATGCTGCACTCGCGCTCGTGCAGGTAGACCACGTTGCCGTGGGCGTCGCCCAGCACCTGGATCTCGATGTGGCGCGGGCTCTCGACGAATTTCTCGATGAAGACGCGGTCGTCGCCGAAGCTGTTGCGCGCCTCGTTGCGGCAGGCGCTGAAGCCCTCGAAGGTTTCCTTGTCGTTGAAGGCCACGCGCAGGCCCTTGCCGCCGCCGCCGGCGCTGGCCTTGATCATCACCGGGTAGCCGATGCCGCGTGCGATCTCCACCGCGCGTTCGGGCGACTCGATGGCCGCGTTCCAGCCCGGGATGGTGTTGACCTTCGCTTCGCCGGCCAGCTTCTTCGAGGCGATCTTGTCGCCCATGGCCGCGATGCTGTAGTGCTTGGGGCCGATGAAGACGATGCCTTCTTCCTCCACGCGGCGCGCGAAGTCCTCGTTCTCCGACAGGAAACCGTAGCCCGGGTGCACCGCCTCGGCCCCGGTGGCCTTGCAGGCCGCGATGATCTTGTCGGCCACCAGGTAGCTCTCGCGGCTGGGCGCCGCCCCGATGAACACGGCCTCGTCGGCCAGTTCCACGTGCCGCGCGTCGCGGTCGGCTTCCGAGTACACCGCCACCGTGCGGATGCCCATCTTCTTGGCCGTCTTCATCACGCGGCAGGCGATCTCGCCGCGGTTGGCGATCAGGATCTTCTTGAACATGGTTGTCTCCTCCACCTTCAGAGTGGAATGTTTCCGTGCTTGCGCCAGGGGTTCTCGAGCTTCTTGTCCTTGAGCATCGCCAGGCTGCGACAGATGCGCTTGCGCGTCTCGTGCGGCTGGATCACGTCGTCGATGTAGCCGCGCGAGCCGGCGACGAAGGGGTTCGCGAAGCGCGCCTTGTATTCGGCCTCGCGCGCCGCGAGCTTGGCGGGGTCGCCCTTGTCCTCGCGGAAGATGATCTCCACCGCGCCCTTGGCCCCCATCACCGCGATCTCGGCGTTCGGCCAGGCGAAGTTGACGTCCCCGCGCAGGTGCTTGCTGCTCATCACGTCGTAGGCGCCGCCGTAGGCCTTGCGCGTGATCACCGTCACCCGGCATAGGCGTACAGCAGCTTGGCGCCGTGCTTGATGATGCCGCCGTACTCCTGCGCCGTGCCGGGCATGAAGCCGGGCACGTCGACGAAGGTCACCACGGGGATGTTGAAGGCGTCGCAGAAGCGCACGAAGCGCGCGGCCTTGATGCTGCTCTTGATGTCCAGGCAACCGGCCAGCACCTGCGGGTTGTTGGCCACGATGCCCACGCTCTGACCGTCCAGCCGCGCGAAGCCGATCACGATGTTCTTCGCGTGCTCGGGCTGCAGCTCGAAGAAATCGCCGTCATCCACGACCTTCAGGATCAGCTCCTTCATGTCGTAGGGCTTGTTCGGGTTGTCCGGCACCAGCGTGTCCAGCGACAGGTCCAGCCGCTCGGCGGGGTCGCCGCTGTGGCGCACGGGCGGCTTCTCGCGGTTGTTCAGTGGCAGGTAGTTGAAGAAGCGCCGCGTCATCAGGATGCACTCGACGTCGTTCTCGAAGGCCAGGTCGGCCACGCCGCTCTTGCTGTTGTGCGTGGTGGCGCCGCCCAGCTCCTCGGCCGTGACCTCCTCGTGCGTCACGGTCTTCACCACCTCGGGGCCGGTGACGAACATGTAGCTGCTGTCCTTGACCATGAAGATGAAGTCGGTCATGGCCGGCGAGTACACCGCGCCGCCGGCGCAGGGCCCCATGATCAGGCTCAGCTGCGGAATCACGCCGCTGGCCATCACGTTGCGCTGGAAGACCTCGGCATAGCCGCCCAGCGAGGCCACGCCTTCCTGGATGCGCGCGCCGCCGCTGTCGTTCAGGCCGATCACCGGGGCGCCGACCTTCATCGCCTGGTCCATCACCTTGCAGATCTTCTCGGCATGCGCTTCGCTCAGCGCGCCGCCGAAGACGGTGAAGTCCTGGCTGAACACGAAGACCAGGCGGCCGTTGATCATGCCGTAGCCGGTCACCACGCCGTCGCCCGGGATCTTGTTGTCGGCCATGCCGAAGTCGGCACAGCGGTGCTCGACGAACATGTCCCACTCTTCGAAGGTGCCTTCGTCGAAGAGCAGCTCCAGCCGCTCGCGCGCCGTGAGCTTGCCCTTGGCGTGCTGGCTGTCGATGCGCTTCTGGCCGCCGCCCAGGCGCGCGGCGGCGCGCTTGCGTTCGAGCTGTTCGATGATGTCGTGCATGGGGTGTCTCCTCGTTCCTCGGGATCCGGTCGGGTTCAGTTCAGCAGGTCGAGCAGGCGGCGTGCGGCGACCGACGCCGCCAGGCGTCCGTCGCGCACGTCGTCGCTGATGGCCGGCAGCGCCTCGCGCACGGCCGGGTGCTCGCGGAAGCGCTGGCGCAAGCCGGCCTCGATGCGCTCCCACATCCAGGCCTGGTCCTGCGCGTGACGCCGGGAGGCCAGGCGCCCGCTGGCGGTCTGCAGCTCGCGAAAGCGCGTCACAGCGGCCCAGAAGTCGGCCAGGCCGGTGTTCTTCAGCGCGCTGAGCTGCAGCACCTGCGGGTGCCACACCAGCGTGTCGTGGTGCCTGTGGTCGGGGTTGCCGTGCAGGCCGAACAGGCGCAGCGCGCTGGTGATCTGCGCCCGCGCGCGTGTGGCGGCAGCCTCGTCGAGGTCGGCCTTGTTGATCAGCACCAGGTCGGCCAGCTCCATCACGCCCTTCTTGATGGCCTGCAGGTCGTCGCCGGCGTTGGGCAACTGCATCAGCACGAACATGTCGGTCATGCCCGATACCGCCGTCTCGCTCTGGCCCACGCCCACGGTCTCGACGATCACCACGTCGTGGCCTGCCGCTTCGCACACCAGCAGCGCCTCGCGCGTCTTCTCGGCCACGCCGCCCAGCGTGCCGCTGGCCGGGCTCGGGCGGATGAAGGCGCGCGGGTGCACCGACAGATGCTCCATGCGCGTCTTGTCGCCCAGGATCGAGCCGCCGCTGACACTGGACGACGGGTCCACCGCCAACACCGCCACGCGGTGGCCGCGCCCGACCAGGAACAGGCCCAGCGCCTCGATGAAGGTGCTCTTGCCCACGCCCGGCACGCCGCTGATGCCCAGGCGGAACGACTGCCCCGAGTGCGGCAGCAGCGCGTTGAGCAGCGCGTCGGCGCGCGCCCGGTGGTCGGCGCGTGTGCTCTCCAGCAAGGTGATGGTCTTGGCGACGGCGCGGCGCTGCGCCGGGCCCTCGGGGCCGCGAACGTCGTTCCACAGCGCCTGGTCGGCCGCCGCCAGCGCCGTCACCATGCTCAGGCCTGGGCTCGCTTGATCTGTTCGAGCACGTCCTTGGCGCTCGCCGGGATCGGCGTGCCGGGGCCGTAGATGCCCTTCACGCCCGCGGCGTAGAGGAAGTCGTAGTCCTGCTGCGGCACCACGCCGCCGACGAAGACGATGATGTCGTCGGCACCCTGCTTCTTCAGCTCGGCGATGATGGCCGGCACCAGCGTCTTGTGGCCCGCGGCCAGCGTGCTGACGCCCACGGCGTGCACGTCGTTCTCGATGGCCTGGCGCGCGCACTCCTCGGGCGTCTGGAACAGCGGGCCCATGTCGACGTCGAAGCCGAGGTCGGCGAAGGCCGTGGCCACCACCTTGGCGCCACGGTCGTGACCGTCCTGGCCGAGCTTGGCGATCATCACGCGCGGTCGCCGGCCCTGCGCTTCGCCGAAGGCGGCGATCTCGGCCTTCAGCTTGTCCCAGCCCTCGGCGGAATCGTAGGCGGCTGCATACACACCGGTCACCTTCTGGATGTCGGCGCGGTGGCGCCCGAAGACCTTCTCCAGCGCATCGCTGACCTCAC